>Ga0308411_10001095_pt1 | contig 18318 bp, 17 predicted proteins | sample HotsprottomLayer_2_FD_203530 | JGI IMG/M metagenome (GOLD analysis project Ga0308411, IMG submission 203530) | Hot spring phototrophic mat microbial communities from Octopus Spring, Yellowstone National Park, Wyoming, United States -... | ecosystem: Environmental > Aquatic > Thermal springs >...
TTTGCCTTTGCCTTTGCCTCTGCAGCGGCTGCCTTTGCCTTTTCATACTTTTCCTTATTTGCAGCGGACTTTGCGTCAGCCTCTTCTTTTGTCATTATGAAGGCCTCTATTGGATTTGTATTCCAGTTATGGGGCCTCGCTAAATAGGTGCCAATCAGCTTTGGGAGCTTTTCGCTATCACCCCTCAGTTTGCCCTTTTCATCGTTTGCCTCATGCCATGCCACGGTCTTAAAGGGCGCCCTCTCAGATTCGGCCTTCAGAATGGCATTGGCAGATTCTATCTTCTTTTCCATGTCTTTTGGTGGGTTATTGAAAAATATCAGCACCCCAACAATCAAGAGTATTGAGCCAAGCCATATCGCCCAATAGTCCTCCTTTTTCCAGAGATCTGATAGTTGAGTTACTGGTTTGTCAACAACTATGTCTTGCAACTGCTCTTTCTTTTCCTCCATTTATACCCCTCCTCTGGTAATAATTTTTTGATAAGACCCTCTCACATCCTAAACGAGTGCAGAAGATAATCACCTCCTTTCAATGTCTTGTATTATTACAAAATTGTCACTTTATTAAATGAGAGACTACAATAATCGTGCAAGTTATGTCTACTAATAGTAACCAGTTGAATAAATTGATGAAATTCATTTAGTAAAGGGGGCAAGATGTCCTCTTAAAAGGACATAACACATGCGGTATGTTCCCTCAAGGGAACATACCGGCGTAATTACATCTCTGTAGTTATCTATGCGAGTTATAGGGTTTTAGCCTAAATAAGACGGTTACCCCAAAAATGCAGTTACAGTGGGGGCAGCCCTACCTCCACCCTGAGTTTTTCTAATTGCATTTTTTGAGTTAAGATAAACTATAGGATCCCATAATCCTTCAGTTTTTTCCACAGTACCTTCCTTGTAATCCCAAGCAGCCTTGCGGCCTCTAATTTCTTTCCACCTGTCTCTCTGAGTGCCATTATAATCTTCTGTTTTTCAAAACACCTTATACTCTGCTCAAGGGTCATGTGTTCTGCCATACAGGTTGATTCAAGGATCCCTGATGGGTGCATCTCCGGTGGGAGGTCATTGAGCTCTATTGTATTGGAATCTGCAAGTATCACGGCCCTTTCAATGGCATGTTTTAGCTCTCGGACATTACCGGGATATTTGTATAGCAACAGTAGATTAAGCACCTCATGGGAGACCTTTAACTGTGGTTTATTGAACCTGTTACAGAACTGTCTGAGAAAATAGTCAACTAAATAAGGTATATCCTCAGACCTTTCCCTTAAAGGTGGCAAGTGGATAGGCACAATGTTGATCCTGTAAAACAGGTCTTCCCTGAACTGTCCCTTTTCTACAAGGTCCTTGAGGTTTGTTCTTGTGGCGTAGATCATCCGCACATCTACCTTAATCTCCCTATTGTCTCCAATCCTTGTTATAGTGTTATCCTCAAGGACCCTAAGGAGCTTAGGCTGTAAAAATAGGGGCATGTCGCCAATCTCATCAAAGAATATGCTCCCCTCATTGGCATATTCAAACTTGCCGAGTCTGGTCTTTGTGGCACCAGTGAAGGCACCCCTTTCGTGTCCAAATAGTTCTGATTCAAAGAGATTTTTTGGTATAGCAGCGCAGTTTATCTTAATTAGGGTCTTATCTGAACGCTTGCTGAGATTGTGTATGGCATTGGCAACCAGCTCTTTCCCCGTGCCGCTTTCACCTTGGATCAAGACAGGGGCATCCGTAACTGCCACCGACGAGATCTGTTTAAATACCTGTTGCATTTGGGGGCTTACACCAATGATGTTTTCAAATTCAACCTTCTCTCTAAGGGTCTCTTTGAGTTGATATATCTCCTTTTGAAGCCTTTGAAAGTGAGTACATTTCTCAATGGCAATTAAGAGCTCCTCGTTTGAAAAGGGCTTGGCAATGTAATCAAAGGCCCCCTGTTTAATGGCCTCTACGGCGTCCTTGATGTCTGCATAGGCAGTTATCAGTATAAAGTATGCGTAGGGTTGTGTCTCTTTTGCCCTTTTTAGCACTGTAAAACCATCACAGTGGGGCATCTTGAGGTCTGAGATAATAATATCAAAGGACTTCTTTCCCATTAATTCAATACCCTCTCTGCCATCATCGCAGGTAAGTACTGTATATCCCCGAGCGGTTAGGCAATGCTCCATGCCAAGCCTCATGAGTGGGTCATCTTCTACTATGAGTATCTGTCTGCTCACTATTGGATTGGAAGCCTCACAGTAAAGGTAGTGCCCTTCTGGGATGTTTCAAAGGTAATTGAGCCCCTGTGCTGTTCTACAATAGACTTTGCCACCGTGAGCCCGAGCCCTGTCCCCTGCTGGACACCCTTTGTGGTGAAAAAGGGATCAAAGATCTTATGCCTAATAGATTCAGGGATGCCCCTGCCTGTATCAGTAATAGATACGCCGCAGTAATCATCACCCCTCCAGCATCTTACAGTAATAGTACCATTTGTATCGGTCGCATGAACGGCATTTATGATCAGGTTTAAAAATACCTGTTCTAACTTATTCCCGTCGGCCTTGATTAAAGGTGTAGTATTGTCAAACTCCCTGATCACACTTATTGATTTTTTAGAGAGTAGATAACTGGACAGTTGCAGGACATTGTCAAGGACCTCACAGATAGAGACCATCTTCATACTTAACGGTGAACCCTTTGCAAAGTCCAACAGTTGTTTAGTAATCTTTTGTATCCTGTCAAACCCTGCATTTATTGTAGCAATATGCAGGTTTCTATCTTTCTCATTCATATCTATCTTAATAAGGTTGTTGAAGCACAACCTAATGCCTCCGAGGGGGTTGTTTATCTCGTGGGCAATGCCCGCAGAGAGTTGACCAAGGGATGCCAATTTCTCTGTCTCCATCATCTGTTTTTCAATCTCTGCAGTCTTTTTTAGTTTCTCCTCTGCCTCAAATAGGTGTCTTGAGAGGGTATTGAAAGAGGCAGTCAGGTCTCCAATCTCATCGGTCCTCTTGTTTGGTAGTTCATTCCCAAGCCTTTGTTTGCCCTCCACAATGTCCCTAAAGGTCTTTGCAAGGGTGTTGAGGGGTCTGGTCACCAGATGGACAAAGGTAGCCTGTAGGGCCAAAAAGAGTATCCCTAAGGTAGATATGCCAAAAAAGAAGGTGTCAAAGGCAATCCTCTTTACATTTGCTAAGCTACTATCCAACAGATATGAAACAGACTCAACGCCAATAATCTCTCCTACCTTCCTACCAAAGCCACCAGAGGCCCCGTATTTTAGGAGCAACTCCTTTGGCGCATCCTTGGGGTTGCCATGACATCTGAGACACTCCTTTTCCATAATTATAGGTCTTACGCGAAAGAGGGTCTTCCCCTTTTCAGTATTGATAACACCCATCCAGACACCTTTATCCTTGTTTCTTCTAAAGTAGTCAATCATGCTGAGATGGAGCTTATCGGCCTTGTTGTTGGGGTTCATAGGATCTTCAGAGACCCTTGCAAAACCGAAGTCTTGCACCTCCCTATTAAATTTACCCATGACCTGAAGGCTCACATGTGTCGTTGACATAGCCTCTACGATAAACTTATCGGATGCGTTAAACCTTGATAGGCTCTCAAACATGGCAGGTCTTAGGGTCTCTCTCACATATGCACCAACGGACTTTATCTGGCTCATGATAATCATGGTCTTTTCCTCTGCATCCTTTAGGACCTGATTTTTTAGATAGTGATAGAGGATTATTGAAAAGCCTATACAGAAAAAAAGGAGAATAGCACCCACTGTCAGTGAAAATTTTGTGCTGAGTTTTAGGCCGTGGATCTTCATGGGTGTTTTAATTAAAGGTATTTTAACATGTTCCAGACTTTAAAATTTCTAACAGGTTATCTTGTCCTGTGTCTGATTGAACCCAAAGACTACTCTGACAAAATTGTATTATGTCATTCATTTAGGGTCCTTAAAACCTTCAGGTGAATTATGAGCCAGGCCTCGTGGCAAGTTATTGGGTGATAAAGCGGGGAGTTATTTGATGGACTACATAGAGCGTTGTGTCATAAAAGGGCTAATCCAGAGCCTTTTTGACAGTTGGGTTATTCATATCGGGTTATAAAGGTGTCATAACCCTCTTGTGCAAGGGTGTTTGCCAGGGAGTTGACCTCCTTTGGATCGGTGAATTTACCGAGCCTTACGCGGTAATGTCTAAACCCATCTATCATGGCAGTGGTGATATAAACATCTCTATATCGCAGCTCCAGTGCTGCCTTAAGCCGTATGGCATTAGACTCCTCCCTAAAAGAGCCGATCTGGATTGTCATCACACCGCTGATGATCTTACCCCTTACGGCCTTTACATAGCGCATGTCCCTTGCAAAAGGTTCAATATCCACAGACGCCACCCCTGAGCCAATTATCTCTATCCTCTTTGCAGCAGCGTAGGATAGGTCAAGGTCCCTGCCTGCCACAAAGGGACCACGGTCATTTACGGTGCACTCAACGGTCCTCTGGTTAGTCGGATTGCTCACCCTAAGCATAGTCCCAAAGGGGAACTCGCGGTGCGCACAGGTAAGGGCATACATATTGAAAGGCTCTCCCGATGCAGTAGGTCTGCCATGATATTCGGCCCCATACCACGAGGCAATCACCCTCTGAGGCTTGCCCTCTAAAGGCTCTATATCAGGCACCTTTTTGGTTGATGTCTCCACAGGCGGAGGCAGATGTGGCGGTGGTCTTCTAACAGGGGCACAGGAGACTACAAGGACAAGCAGCAATAAGGAGCATATCCCAATAGGCTGGAAGCGATATAGGCGGGAAGTGACATAGTCTAAAAGCGAGGATGCCAAATTACCTATTTGCTTCCGATCTTCCACACTTCCGTGCTTCTGAGCCTTCATGCTAACTCCCTTCCCCGCTTCTGCGCTTTTAGAGTATATACCTACTTAGGTCCTCATCCTTTACGATGTCTTTCAATCGTTCAAGCACATAGGCCCTGTTGATCGTGACCGTAACGCCCTTCATATCACAGGCGTTAAAGGATATCTCCTCTAAGAGCCTCTCCATAACTGTATGGAGCCTTCTTGCACCGATGTTTTCGGTCTTTTCGTTCACAGTTGCAGCTATGCCTGCTATCTCGTCAATGGCGTCTTCCTGAAAGTCAAGGGTCACCTCTTCTGTGGCAAGTAAGGCAATGTATTGCTTAATCAGTGCATTGTCGGGTTCTGTGAGTATCCTCTTGAAGTCTTCCTTGCCAAGGGGCTCTAACTCAACCCTTATGGGGAATCTACCCTGAAGCTCTGGGATAAGGTCTGAGGGCTTTGCCATGTGAAAGGCCCCTGCGGCAATAAACAGGATATGGTCTGTCTTTACAGGGCCATGCTTAGTGTTGACCGTTGAGCCCTCCACAATGGGAAGCAAGTCCCTCTGCACCCCTTCTCGGGAGACATCAGGCCCGTGGCTATGCCCCTTGCTGGCTATCTTGTCTATCTCGTCAATAAAGACGATACCTGTCCTTTGCACCCTCTCTATGGCCTCTTTGGTGATCTTTTCCATGTCAATCAGTTTGGATGCCTCTTCGTTGCTTAGATGACTCAGGGCCTCTGGGACCTTCATCTTCTTTCGCCTCGTCTTTTCAGGTAACATGCTACCAAGCATCTCCTTGAGGTTGATCTCTATCTCCTCAAGGGCCACATTGGACACCACACCAAAGGGCATGATCTTTTCCTTTATCTCTATCTCTACATATCGCTTGTCAAGCCTGCCCTCTCTGAGATGGGCCCTAAGCTTCTCACGGGTCTCGTTGTAGTTGTCCCTCTCGTCGTCCTTGAACTCCTCACCCTTAGGTGGCTTAAAGGGTGGTAGTAACAGGTCAAGCACCCGCTCCTCTGCGATGCCCCTTGCCTTTTCCTGAACCCTTTCCATGTGCTCTGCCTTGACCATATTTACAGATATCTCTGTAATGTCCCTTATCATAGACTCCACATCACGCCCCACATATCCAACCTCTGTGAATTTGGATGCCTCTATCTTTAGAAATGGTGCATTGGCAAGCTTGGCAAGCCTTCGGGCTATCTCGGTCTTTCCAACGCCTGTAGGACCGATCATGAGTATATTTTTGGGTAACACCTCATCCATTAATTCGGGTGGCAGCTTAGTACGCCTCCATCTGTTTCTCAGGGCCACTGCCACAGCCCTCTTCGCATTGTTTTGACCGATAATATACTTGTCTAATTCGCTAACGATCAGTTTTGGTGTGAGTTTTTCCATTTATCTCCCTTCCTTGCCCTCTTGTCCTACTATAGACTCAAGGGTCTCAATATAGATGTTTCTGTTTGTGTAGATACAGGTATCGGCAGCAATCTCCATGGCCTTCTTTACGATCTCTTCTGCAGAGAGGTCGGTATTTTCATACAGGGCCCTTGCAGCGGCCTGTGCGTAAGGACCACCTGAGCCGATGGCTGCAATGCCGTGCTCTGGTTCAAGGACATCGCCGTTACCTGATATTATAAATGTATGGCTAACATCGGCCACTACCAAAAGGGCCTCAAGCCGCCTCAATATCTTATCGGTACGCCATTCCTTTGCAAGCTCCACTGCAGAGCGCTTGATGTTTCCTCGGTAGGTCTCCAGTTTTGCCTCAAACTTCTCAAAGAGTGTAAAGGCATCGGCCGTGGCCCCTGCAAAACCTGCAAGGACCTGATTGTTGTAAAGCTTCCGGGTCTTTTTGGCATTCTGCTTTAATACGGTGCTACCTAATGTGACCTGTCCATCACCAGCCATGGCGACCTTGTTGTCCCTATTTACACAAAGTATTGTCGTAGCATGAAACATATCTATATCCTCCCTTTTTCTATTCATCCTCAAGCTCAAGCCCACCATCCTTATCTCCTGATAGTGGATGGGCACTGTCATAGACCTCAAGCAGACGGGCTATGTCTAAATGGGTATAGCGTTGTGTGGTTGACAAAGAGGAATGCCCTAAGAGCTCCTGTATCACCCTCAGGTCGGCCCCACTATTGAGCAGATGAGTCGCAAAGGTGTGTCTCAGCGTATGGGGGCCAATAGCACCCTCTATGCCTATCTGTCGTGCATATTTTACCACTATCCTCCGTATCTGCCTCTCTGAGAGGGGCTCACCGTTTCTGCTTAAAAAGAGTGCATCAGTAGGTTCACTACCGCCCCTCTTTTTTCTAAAGAGGGCCCTCTCAACGAGATAAGACCTTAAGGCCTCAATGGCCTTCTGGCCTATTGGCACAATCCGCTCCTTCATGCCCTTACCCCTTGCCTTTACAAGCCCCTCCTTGAGGTTGACATCTTCCACCCTTAGGGCCTCAACCTCGCTCACCCTCAAACCGCTTGCATAGAGGAGTTCTAATATTGCCCTGTCTCTGACGGGCCTAAATCCAATACCCTCAGGTGATTGGACAAGGCTAAAGGCATCGTCCACATTCAAGAACTTCGGCAGCGGCCTTGATGTCTTTGGAGAGCTCACCAACCTTGCCACATTCTTCTTTACATAACCCTCTTCATACAAATAGCCAAGAAATGAACGCAGGGCAGCAAGCTTCCTTGAGGCAGTGGCCTTTGAGTTGCCTGATACAATTTTGTCGGATACAAAGCCCCTGATGTCCATGAGTTCTATCTCATCAGGCCTGATCTCGCCACAGTATTGGCTAAACTCTTGCAGGTCCTTTCTATATGCCCTAAGAGTATGGCCTGAGGCATTTCTCTGGACCCTAAGGTATTCTAAGAACCTCTCTATCAAATCCCTCATACGATCTATGCCCTTGCAAGAGCCACCACATAGACCTGTGCAGAGCCCCTTGACTTTAAGGCCTTGGCACACTCATTAACAGTGGCCCCAGTGGTTATCACATCATCAAAGAGCACTATGGTCTTGCCCTCCACATTACCTGTGGCATCAAATATATTATGCACATTTTTGATACGTTCTGCCCTTTTAAGTTGACTCTGTGGGGGGGTGTGCACCTTCCTTCTAAGCACAAGGGGGTCAAAGGGCAAACCCCTATTGTCAGCAAAGGCCTTTGCCAAAAGTGCACTCTGATTAAAGCCCCGCTCAATGAGCCTCTTTTTGTGAAGTGGAACAGGCACTACCATATCTACACCTTCGGGTATTATCAGATTATCCATAAACCTTATTAAGGGCTTGGCAAGTCTCCTTAAGGGCCTATATTTCAGGTGGTGAAGGGCCTCCTTAAGGGTGCCTTCAAAGAGCCCATAATAAAATAACTGGTCATAAAAGGGTCTCCTGTCAATACATTTTGCACACAAGCCGGTCTCAGGGGAATCAGTAGGCCTGCCGCAAAGGCTACAACGGGGACCTGTATAGGGCATGATACCCGACCAGCATTGCTGACAAAAGGGGTTTATGTCTCCTGTATCGGAAGGACATCCACAATTAGGGCACCTGCAAGGAAAGAGGTGCGTGAGTATGAAACCTAACATCTGGATACTGTTTTAGCCCTTTAGTCAAGCAGTTTTATAGATTGTTTTGCATTATTGAGGCCTAAATTGGGCGATTCTTTCAACAATAAAGCAAGAAGTAGGCCCAAAGGGAAGAGGTTGTAAAAAAGTCTTTTGACAGTGCTACCTCCACTATTAGTTAGTTTCTCAATAGTACTTTCTGGGTTGATAAGGTTTGATGGGCAATCCCTTTAGTCGCTTTCCTCCAGACATCCCTTCTTGGCAACCACTGCCCATTGTAGAGTTGCTATAGGTGACCATTAACAGCGGTATAACGGCAATATGCTGTCTATTAAGGATGCAATTTTTACTACGCCTTTTCCTTCCCCTATGGTATAAGTCTCAGAACCCTTGCCATAAACTCAAGGGCATTCTGGTTTAAAAATATGACCGTAAAAAATAGGACAACAAACATCACTGTAAACTTGCGGTCAAGCCTGAGTATGTCGTTTTCTATCTTGCCCTCAAGCCTCAAGATCTCTTTTTCAATCTTGCCCTCAAGCCTTGATATCTCACCGTAAAACTCGGCCTTTGTGATCAGCTCCTTTGTAAGCTCGTCCTTTAACTCAAGCTTCTTCTGAAGGGCCACATCCTCTGCCCTCTTTTCAATCGCCTCAAAACCGAGTTCAATTACAGAGGTGACCCTTGTTGCCTCCTCTTTACCAAGCCTCTCTTCAAGGGCCTGATATATATCTACCAACGTTGCCGTTGCCATCGTGAACCATACCCTATGGTATAAGTCTCAGAACCCTTGCCATAAACTCAAGGGCATTCTGGTTTAAAAATATGACCGTAAAAAATAGGACAACAAACATCACTGTAAACTTGCGGTCAAGCCTGAGTATGTCATTTTCTATCTTACCCTCAAGCCTTGCTATTTCTCTTTCAAACTTGCCCTCAAGCCTCAAGATCTCCTTTTCAAACTTGCCCTCAAGCCTTGATATCTCACCGTAAAACTCGGCCTTTGTGATCAGCTCCTTTGTAAGGTCATCCTTTAATTCAAGCTTCTTCTGAAGGGCCACATCCTCTGCCCTCTTTTCAATCGCCTCAAAACCAAGTTCAATTACAGAGGTGATCTTCCTCGCCTCCCCTTTACCAAGCCTCTCTTCAAGGGCCTGATATATATCTACCAGCGTTGCCGTTGCCATCGTGAAAAAATCTTATATAAACCTGTATAATGCTGTCAACTAATTAGGCCCTCCATTAAGCAAGGTAGCATTTAAGTCAAAAACAAATGCGGTGCTGAAATACGACTCTGAGCCCATATCAGACCCACAGAGGCTAAGCCAAATCATCTCATACATAAGGGGTATCATCGCCCGTGACCCTTTTGTGGCAGAGTTACTCTATGGTAAGGCAATGGCCCTTAAAGTGGCGATAGACTCTATAGATGGCTTCATACAGGCCTGCACGGCGGAGGTGTGTCCACACTGCAGCAATGTTTGCTGCATCAACAGACATGGCTATTATGATGACGAGGATTTGATCTACATCATTTCTCTTGGGGAGACGCTGCCCTACTACAAGACTGGCCTTTCAGAGACAGATAGTTGTCAGTTTTTAAGACCTACGGGTTGCAGTGTCCCCCGCTACCTTAGGCCCTTTAGGTGTAACTGGTATTTTTGTATCCCATTAATCGGATTTATGAGACAAAGGCGAGGGGCTGAATACCGGCTTTTTACAAGTGGTATGCAAGAGGCCATTGACCTCAGGGCAGAACTAATAGAGATATTCAAGGCCATAGAGGTTAAACATCCTGAAGGCCCAATGTGGTAAATTATAGGTCATGCTGAGAAGGGTGAGGATACTAACACAGGCCCTTATCTTTTGTCTGTTTTGCTTTCTCTTTATCCAGACTGAGTCAAAGGGCCATGATGAACTCGGTTACCCAGTAAAGGTATTCCTTGACCTTGACCCCCTTGTATTCCTTTCTACCATCCTTAGTTCCCATTTCGTAGAGGGTGCCCTTTATCTGTCAATTTTGACCTTGTTAGTCACGGTCCTTGCGGGCAGGTTTTTCTGTGGTTGGTTCTGTCCAATGGGTAGCCTAAATAATGCCATTAGCATATTCAACAAGAGGCAGAGGCCGCCTAAAAATTGGCACAGGCTGAAATACTACCTCTTGATATTCCTCCTTGTTGGTTCCCTTCTTGGCCTTCAGGTCACAGGTGTCTTTGACCCCATATCGCTCATGATCAGGTCCTTCTCAATAGGCCTTTATCCCGTTTTAAATCAGGGCCTCAATAGTGTACTCAATACCCTTTACAACACCAACCTCCCACCACTTATGGCCCTTTCAGACCTCCTTGGGCAGGCCCTTAAAAAGACGGTGTTGGCCTTTAACCAGCCCCACTACCTACAGTCTGGCCTTATATTTCTGCTCTTTGCCTTTATACTTGGCTTAAACCTCGTAGAGAGGCGATTTTGGTGCCGTTATTTATGCCCTTTGGGTGCCCTATTAGGGCTAATATCCAGATATAGCCTTGTGGGAAGACATGTCAGTGAGGGCTGCACCTCCTGCGGTAAGTGTGAAAGGGCATGTCCAGCAGCGGCAGCCCCTCAGAGAGACGATTCCTACAAAAAGGTAGAGTGCTACTACTGTTTTAACTGTGATGACCTCTGTCCTTCTAAGGCGGTCTCTTTCACCTTTAAGACTACTACCAGGGCAGTGCCAATAGACCTTGAGCGTCGTTGGATATACATATCGGCCGTATCTGCAGTAGTAGCAGCGGTGCTTTCAAAGACCTCACCGCGATACAGAGAGGCAATATTCAACCCATCACTCATAAGACCACCCGGTGCACTCAAAGAGACCGACTTTTTGGGCCTTTGCGTCAAGTGTGGTGAGTGTATGAAGGTCTGTATTACCAATGGTCTTCAACCAACCCTTTTTGAGGCAGGCCTTGAGGGGATATGGACGCCTATGCTTGTACCAAAGATCGGCTACTGTGAGTACCGCTGCACCCTCTGCGGTCAGGTCTGCCCTACAGGTGCTATTAGGAGATTGACGCTCAAGGAAAAGGCAGAGATAAAGATTGGTCTTGCCATGATAGACAAGGGTAGATGCATCCCCTATGCCCATGGGAAGTCTTGCATCGTCTGTGAGGAGGTCTGCCCCACACCCAAGAAGGCAATATGGTTTAACCAAGTAGAGCTAAAGGACCGAGATGGCAAGCGGTCTATGGTCTTACAACCTGTGGTGGATACAGAGCTTTGTATCGGATGTGGCATATGTGAGACAAAGTGCCCAGTGGTAGATAGGCCTGCCATCTATGTGACGAGCATCGGGGAGTCAAGGTCAAAGGAGAACCAGCTACTACTGTGAGCAAGGTTGACCTCAAGGCATTAGGCATTGACGAAATAAAGGCATTTATTGCCCAAAAGGGCCTACCGCAATACAGGGCAAGGCAGCTTCTGCATTGGATTTATGGTAAACAGGCCTCCAGTATTGAGGAGATCACCGAATTTTCTCGTCCACTTAGACAGTCCCTTGCCGAAGGGGTATATATAAGTAACCTACAGGTAATAAGGTCACAGAGGTCAACAGACGGCACTGAGAAGTTCCTGCTTGCCCTTGCCGATGGGGAGTCCATTGAGACCGTCTTGATGCCCGATATAGATAGGGCTACGCTCTGCATATCTACTCAGGTGGGCTGTGCAATGGGCTGTCGGTTCTGTAGGACTGGTTATATGGGATTTAGGCGTAATCTCATGGCCCATGAGATAGTGGATCAGGTCATTACCTTGAGGCGTATTGGCAGAGTTGTGACGAACATCGTCATGATGGGGATGGGTGAGCCCTTGAAAAATCTGTCTGCAGTGACCGATGCCCTTTGGAGGCTTACGGAACTAATGGGCATTTCGCCCAAGCGGGTCACCCTCTCAACGGTGGGCATACCTGAAGGACTAAGGCTACTCAGTAAAGGGGCCCCACCAGTAAACCTTGCGGTCTCTCTCAATGCCCCTAATAACAGGCTTAGAGGGGAGATAATGCCCATCAGCAAACAGTATCCATTGGAAGAACTAATAGAAACTTTGAGGAGATACCCCCTAAGGCGCGGCAGGCGCATTACCTTTGAGTATGTGCTTTTAAGGGATGTGAATGACTCCTTAGAGGCGGCTGAGGGCCTTTCAAGACTTGTCAAGGGGATCCCCTCAAAGATAAATCTCATATCCCATAACCCCTTTGAGGGGTCGCCCTATAAACCACCTCAAGAGGCACAGGTATTAAGGTTTCAACAGGTGCTCATCCAGCGGGGCCTATCGGTTTTTATTAGAAAGAGCAGGGGGGCCGATATTGATGCGGCCTGCGGTCAGTTAATTTACAGGGAGGTCTCTGACAGTGAGAAGTGCTGAACTGCTCCGCAACAGCTTTATCTTTCAGGGGCTCACAGAGGCCCAGATAGGGGAACTAACGACGATCTGTGCAGAATGGGACTACCCAAAGGGGGCCACCGTCTTTTTGGAGGGCGACAGGGCCAGGGGCTTTTATCTTGTGGCCTCTGGATTAGTGAAGATCTTTAAGCTTGCCTTTGATGGCAAAGAGCAGATACTGCACATCTTTGGCCCCGGTGAGGTCTTTGGTGAGGTGCCTGTCTTTGTAGGAGGTAATTACCCTGCCAATGCAGTAACCCTTGAGGCATCCAGGATAGTCTTCTTTCCAAAGGATGAATTTTTGTCATTGATAGGCCGTGAGCCTCAGATAGCCTTAAACATGCTTGCTGATATGTCATTAAGGCTCAAGAGATTTACCCACCTGATAGAGAACCTCTCCCTAAAGGAGGTCCCCTCAAGGCTTGCGGCCTATATCCTGTTTCTCTTAGAAGACAAAAGGGGAGAGGCCGAGGTAAGACTTCAGATCTCTAAGGGCCACCTTGCAAGCGTACTTGGCACGATCCCTGAGACCCTCTCACGCATATTTAATCGTCTCACCTCAGAGGGCGTCATTGAGGTCAAAGGCAGGAATATTGTGGTCCTCAACAGGGCCAGACTTGAACAGATAGCGGCAGGCCTTTAAATCCTCTTAGGTCTTAAACCTTTCTCCATAGGCCTTGAGTTCATTGGCGATAGAGAGCACCGTCTGGACCTCGCTTGCGATTACTGAGGCCAATCTCTCCATCTCTAAGGCAACGGAGATCGTCTTTTCTATATTTACTGATACATCCAGAGAGCCGGCCGAGTGCTCATGAACGGCCTGTGAGATGCTTGAGACCTCCCTGTAGGCGTCGTCTATAGCCTTAGCAATGCCATTGAGGGCGTCACCAACCTTAGTTATATGGCCTTTGGCATTGTTTACCTCTTCAGTGGCCCTCTTCATGGATAGTGTGGTCTTTTCGGCCTCTTTATTGATCGTGCTGATCTTCTCCCCGATCTCTACGGTGGCCTTAATGGTCTTTTCGGCAAGCTTACGGACCTCGTCGGCAACTACCGCAAATCCCCTGCCCTGTTCACCGGCCCTTGCTGCCTCAATAGCAGCATTCAGGGCAAGCAGGTTTGTCTGATCTGCAATATCCTTTATGACTGTTGCGATACTACTGATCTCGGCCACATGACCAGAGAGATTCTCTACAAGGTTTGAGAGCTCATCTGTAGTCTTGCTTACGGCCTCAAAGGTAGTGACTGCTGAATGGGCCACCTCTTTGCCTTCCTGTGCCGATTGTCTTGCTGTAACAGTGCTCTCTTGGGCACTTGCAGAGTTATTTGAGATACTCACAATGGTCTTTATCATCTTGTCTGCAGAGTCTGAGATGAGAGAGGTCTGCTGAAACTGGACCTTTGTGCCCTCAGAGGCCTTTACAGAGACATTCATAAGGGATTCTACAGCCATTAAAAGTTTGTTAGAGGAGCCTGTAATATCCTTAATCATTGCCCTAAAATCTAATATCGTCTTGTTTATTTTGTCAGCAAGGGCACCAAACTCATCCAGGCTTTTGTGCTCAATCTGCAGGGCCAGATCACCCTCAGAGAGTCTTTCAGCAACCCCTTCAATCCTAAGTAGGTCCCCTACGATATAGGAGTTTATAAACCAGTAAGAAAAGACAAAGGCAAAGGTAAAGCTCACTACAATAAAAACCAAGACGGTAAGGAGCGCACTTTTTACCTCGGACCTAATTGCCTCAAGTCCCCTAAGGGACTCCTCTTTGGAGGTCTCTATGATGTTGTTTGCAATAGCCATGAACTCTTTAGACCGCTCTGCCTGGGCCGTTGAGAGTAGCCTTACAGCCTCCTCTGTCTTGCCTGCCTTTACAAGGGGTATTAGCTCATTAAAGATGGCCTCTTTAAAGGGCCTCCAGGTCTTTACCAACTCCTCTACCTTTTCTTTGTAAGGTCCAAGGGCTAGCCTATTAAGGTTATTATCACTATTTTCTGCATAGAGCCTCAGGACCTCCTCCTGCCGCTCCCACACCTCGGGCTCCTTTGAAAGGGCCATTCTTAGAAAAGAGGCCCTGAGGCCGTTTATGTCGGCCTTGAGTTGGATTACCAACTGACCTTCTGCACCCATGGCAATTAGGCCATCATACCTCTGCTTAATGCTCATACCATAAAAACCAATCACAGTCAGGATAGCAAGTATAAGAAGGCTCATATAGACATAGCCACCAAAGACCTTCTGCTTGATCTTTATAGACAATAGCCTCTTAAAAATGGGGTGCATCTTACACCTCCTGATAGGTCTTTACATTAAAGACCTGCACGAGTTTCATAACCTCAAAGAGGTTCATAAGCTTACTGTTGCCAACATACACCGTAATCCCTATCTTGTCTTCAGTGGCAAGCCTAAGGAGATATCCTATAAGGGCAGAGGTAATGTTTGCCGAATCAGGTATCTTTAAGATGAACGAATCTGTGCCGCTTTCTAAGAGTTCACTTACTACCCTTTTGACTTTTAGATAGTCGGTCACACCCTTTATCTCTCCAGAGATGGTGACCTCATCAGCCCCTGATTTTGTGACTTCCATAATTCCCCCCTTTAGAGTTTATTGATATTGTGAAAAACTGGCCACAGAGAAGATTAAGGCCAAATCACGCAAGGATTTGTGTAAAAAAAGCCTTTCGTGACACCAAGCAAGGCAAGGTAAATTGTCGCCCTTAGATCACAAGAGGTCTCATTGTCTATTAGTAGGCTTATGCCCCTTGCCGTTTTACTCTAAGTTATTTAAAAAGGCTAGCGTGATGTGTTTTCTCATAAAAGCACCCACCTATTGTGAGATGCCTGCCGCCTCCCTATAACCCTTTATGGCTATAACCTCGTTACCCTTTTCATTATAGTATATCTCATCTACAAGACCCATCACGATCTTTATTCCCCTGTAGTGGAGAAGCTCTAAGTCTTGGATGGTCTCTTTGATGATTGCAGTATCAAAGCCCTCGCCCTCGTCGGTAACCCGCAGGCATAGGAATGAGTTTTCCCTCTCTTTGAAGGTCTCAAGGGTTAGCCGTATCTTTTTATTTACGCTCCTTTCGGCCTCAAGGAGGTATTCTTCATAGTTACCTGCCTTTATGATCCTATTTTTCTGTAGGTAGGTGATGTTTAGACTGCCGTGCTCGTAGGCATTCATCAGGAGCTCAGAGAGGGCATTAATGGTCTCGGCAATGAAGAGCATGTCCATCTGTTGGTCACTCAACAGTTGCTCCACCTCTGCGGTAAGCCCCTGAACCTCCTCAAGCCTGCTATTGATTGTGAAGGTCTTGATAAGTCTTGGGACACAGCCTATACGCTTCACAAATATGACTGTGGCGTCATCTTCCTGCCTTTGTAGCACATCCTGTAAGGACCTCAGGAGGTGGCTCTTAAAGGAGGCGCTACTGAAGGCCTCCTCAAGCCTCTCTTGATAGGATGGGTCAAAAAAGCCATCACTCATCATGATTAGTTTATTTAGACCCTCAAGGCTGAGTCGTTCAATCTTAAAATCCTCCATCTGTCTCATGATCGGCAGATTGTTGCTGACGATCTTAAAGATCTCTCCATCGGATATATCACATAACACTGGTGGCATGGCAAAATTGGCGATCTCGGCCACCTCATCTTTGAGATCAAGCAGGACAAACAGTGCACAGAGGGCCTCGTCCCTGTCCAAAAGCCTTTTTGTGTAATCCACTACATCGTTGAGTAGGCCCTTAAGGTGCAAGTGTCCATTAGTCAAGGCCTTATCTATAGCGTAATTTACAAAGGAGGTTACGATTGAGGATGTCACAAAGGCATTAAGGCCCTTGCCCATAGCATCAGCAAGGTATAGTAGCACCCTATGGTCGTCTATCTTGCGGATACTGTAAAAATCCCCTGAGAGGATCTCTTGGGGTTTGTATCTGATGTTTATTAGCCAACCATTGTGGTCGGCAGAACTGCCCGTGACATCAAACCTCTTATAATAGAGGTCGTTGCGGATGATATTCTGCTGTTTTTGAAGAGTAAGCCTTTGTTGTAGGAGATTGTATTCCTCTCTTATTCGGAGTAGCTCGGCCTCCTGGCTGAGTTGCTTTTGTCTCTCTAAGACTACCCTTTGCATTGCCATTTCAATGGCATTTATGAGATTGCTGACCTTGACGGGTTTTACAAGAAACTGTGTGACTCCAAGGTTTATGGCCTCCAGCATAAGGGTGGTCTCGGGATAGGCGGTCATCATGATTATTGGAAACTTTGGGTCTATCCTACGGACCTCCTTAATGAGGTCAATACCTGTAAGCTTGGGCATTATCTGGTCGGTGATGATGATGTCAAGTCGGTGGGTTTTGAATTTCTGAAGCCCCTCTTGACCATCAAACGCAGTTAAGACCTCTTTAAAGAGCCCCTGCAGTGCATCTCTTAAAAAGTCTAACACCAGCTCATCGTCATCAACAGCAAGGACAACGCAGTTTTTTGTTATCTCCTTGAGGGTCTTCAGTTCATTCATAGAGACACCTCTGAGAAGTCCCTCAAGATTGCATCTAATGCCCCTTCAGTAATTCCCAATTCCTTCATAGAATCGCTGTAACCACTAAACCATTGCTGTAGTGCATTGCCCTTAGGGTCCACAATATGCATGGCCACATATTCTGCGATATGTAAAAGTGCGCTGAGTTTCTTTACCCTAATATCCTTGTGGATAGAGAGATGTCTTTGGTGGTGCTGCAGTATGGTATTTACCACTGTGGGGTTGATCTTCCATGACCTTGCAAGTATAAAGCCCATTACTGCATGGTTAGTACCGAGGCTATCGTCTTCATAGGCAGTAAAAGACAGAAACTTCTCTGAGGAGGGGTACTCAGTGGTCAAGTCAATGGCACAGTCCAACAGCTCGGTATAATTAGGGTATTTTCGCATCATAAGTACAACCCCAGAGTCGTGAAACAGGCCTGTAAGATATGCATGCTCTTCTAAATCCCGTACAAACTTACGGGCAATGTGGTTTGTGGCCATAGCTGTCAAGCGGGAATGTCGCCAAAATCCCCCTAACAGACGACTGTCTTGTGATACTACATCTTCAAGACTACAAAGTAAGACGATATTGTAGAAGTTCCTGACCCCCAAGAGTTGGACCGCATGAGAGACCGACTCCACCACCCCCCTTGAAAAGAAGGGTGAGTTGGCTACCTTTAAGACCCTTGCCGATAGAGAGACATCCCTCTTTACCAGTTCTGATATCCTTGTAAGGTCAGGGCAATCGCAGTTCATCTCCTCCAACACCTTGATTGCTATCTCGGGTTGGGGAGGGACGCCAATGTCTCTTGCTATGGCCTCTGCCTTTTTTATCGTGTCAGTCATTGCCCACCTGCCTATTCTTATCAATCTGGCCGTTGAATATTATTTCTCATGGCCAGTGATTCTTATTTTATTAAGGCCACCTGATCTACACCATGCCTAAGAAGTTACCTATT
>Ga0308411_10001096_pt1 | contig 18310 bp, 9 predicted proteins | sample HotsprottomLayer_2_FD_203530 | JGI IMG/M metagenome (GOLD analysis project Ga0308411, IMG submission 203530) | Hot spring phototrophic mat microbial communities from Octopus Spring, Yellowstone National Park, Wyoming, United States -... | ecosystem: Environmental > Aquatic > Thermal springs >...
TGCGGCCAAGACCCGGAGGTCGCCGGGAGAGACGGCCAGGTCCGGCCGATCCAGCAACGCAGGGTGCAGTCGGCGGCTCGCAACGTGGCAGGCCGTTTGCGCTTCGGGGGCCAGAAGGCTCAGCACCTCCTCAAGGAAACCTGCTCGGAGCAACTCCTGGCCTTTGGAATCAGTTGTCGGGTAGACCAGGACCAGACCCGCTTCTGCGGATCCGATCACCCTGAGGAACCGAATCATCTCCCGAGAATAGGGTGTGAGGCTGGCGGTGGTTGGTCCTCGAAGCGGGCTCACATCGAGAAACGATTCGACCGCCTCACGCACTGGAAACGTCCCTTCCCCCAGGCCTGCCAGGATGATGTGATCGGCTCGCGCCCCGACGGCCTGATCGACCGTGGTGATGCGAACGGCCCCCGGCAGAGACCGGGCGACCTGCGGGGGGAGAGCATCAATGGCCTCGTCGAGGTCGCGGAGGAAGTCCGCCCATGCCCAGACCTGGTCAGCTTCGCCGAGGAGTTTCCGGACTGCCGACTCGTCCTCGAGCAGCTCCCAGAGCGGTTCGAGGACGGTTCCCTGCGAATTCTCGATCCCAAGCTCAGTTGCTGTCCGTCGAAGGACTTCGAACTGCTCTGTCCAGGCCCGAGGACGGTCGAGCGGATCCAGGAGATCGATCAGCCACTGGACGACCCTCCGCGATCGAACGATGGATTCGGTCTCCATTCCCTCCGACTCGGCCTCCAGGAGGGCCTGGTCCAGGCCGCGGAGCAGCTGGTCACGGCCCCGAAAGACCGGGGTCTGCTTCACAATCGAGGCCGCGATCGGCAGCGCATCCCGCTCGCCGCCGATCAAACTTGGTTGAAATTGCCCGTTGCGGAGCAACCCCACCAGGAGGTCGGTTTTCCAGCCAGCCAAGGGGAGCCCGACCGCCTGCCGCAAGGCGATGAGAGCAGGATTGGAAGCCAGCGGCGTACCCCTGGAGGACGAGACTGGCAATCCCCACCTCCCCAGCAAGTCCGAAACCAACTCCGCCTGATGATCCCAGCGGCGAAACAAGACCAGGATCCGCTCGGCCGGGACCCCCCGTTGGAGAAGCGAGCCGACCTCGCAGGCGATCTGGCGGGCCACTCCCTCACCTTCTGGCACTCCTCGAATCGCGATGCCCTCGGCGCGCTGAATCGGCGTCGCCGCCTCCCCGGTCGATCGAAACAGCGATTGCTCAAGCCGTCCCAGACCGGCGGGACGACCCGACGGGAGCTCGAGTCGTTGCTCGGTCAAGCCCAGCTCCAGAAGACGGGCCCGAACGACCTCGGTGGCAACATAGAGCTCGCTTGCCGAGACATCCTCCTCAAACGGAAGGGTGATTTCCACGGAACACCCTTGCTTCACCCAAGAGCGCAACGCTCGCCATTGGGCAGGAGTCGGCTGGTCGAAATCGAGGATGACGACAGTCCGGAACGCCAACGGGCGACGGCCGGAGTGGTCGCGGCGGGCCATTCGTTTCGACGCCCAGACGGCCATGCCCGCGTCGTCCTCGGCGTTCAGCCGGCCGAGCAGCTCGCGATACCGGGCAAAGACGCGAGCTTCGACGGCTTCTTCGGGATCGCCGGGCACGGAACCGCGGGCAAGCGGGCTGGCTGTCTCTGCCTCGGTCCAGCGGCGGATCCGCTCCCGAAGCTCCTTGCGATAACCGGGCCATTCGAGCAGCCGCTCCAGCAAGGCGATCCCACCCTCCTGACGAAGCTCCCGGAGCGCCCGATGAAACACCAGCCGCGAGGCCGCGGGCGTCAGCCACATCGGTCCTTCGCGGGCCGCGGCCCGAGTCTGCCGCCAGAGCTCCTCCCAGGTCAGGAATCGGTCGCTGGTCAGCCCTCCGCCGGTCCCAATCGCGACCGCAGACGCCGCCTCATTCCGACCAAGGACCGTGGACGACAACCACAGGCAAGGCCCCCGGCCCGCCACGCGCTTGAGAAGTTGACCCGGAATCGGTGCTCCCGGCGGTCCTGTCCAAAGCGTTCGGGGAGCGGTCATCAGCAGGAATCCGCGAGGTCGAGGCCAGCCAGAGGACCACGAGACCCAAACCCAGTAAGTATACAGAAAAATACCACAGATGTCCCGCGCGCACCACCCGCACCAGCCAGAGAATCGCCACATACCCGACGCCGCCAGCAAGCACGGTCGCCGCAACCGTCTGGGCAATCCTCTCCGGCGTCAGTCGGAGCGACACCGGGTCGTCGAGCAAGTGTTTGAACTCGAAGAGCAGTCCACCGGAAATCGCGGGAACGGCGATCAGCAGGCTGAAACCGACAGCCCACGTCCGCGACAGCCCCAGGAGCAACCCAGCGGCGATCGTCATGCCGCTGCGGCTCACGCCCGGAAAGGGGGCCAACATCTGGGCCAGCCCGATCAGCAGTGCATCCAGCCAGGTGGTCTCGGCCGGCCCCTTGGTTCCCTCCGGACCCCGAAGCCGCGCGCTGACAAAGAGCAACACTCCCGCGGTGATCAGGAAACCCAGACCGGCCGCTCTCCCATCCTGGAAGGTCCCCTCGACGAAGTCCTTCAGGAGAAGCGCAAACGGAATCAGGGGCGAGGTCGCGATGGCGGCCAGCAGCAGGACTTTCCAAACCAGCCTGCGGTCGAGCCCTTGCTCGGTCTCGGTCTGCCGTCGGAACAGCGGCCGCAACGCCCTGGCCGCCACCTTCCGATAGAAGAGGACGATCGCTGCCAGGGTTCCAAAGTGCAACACGACAATGAAGAAGAGGTTCTCTCGCCCGCTTCGAGATTCCCCGGACAGCCACTCGAAGAGGTACTGAGTGATGTTCAGGTGCCCGTCGCTCGAGACGGGGAGGAACTCCGTCAGCCCCTGAACCACCCCAAGAACCAGCGCCTCGATCCATGTCATCAGAGTGAATCCGGGGTCGGGAAAGGGTTGGTCCGTGAGACCGGGAGGCCTCGCTTCGGGAGCCAGAGCGGTTCCGCGTGGTCACCCGCGCGACGATCGGCGAAGCTCGGGCCACGCTCCCGAAAGATAGCTCACGCCACTGTAGATCGTAAGGCCGACGGCCGACCAGGTGAGCAGGTCCCGCACACTCAAGAGCCAGTCGGGAGCCGAGGCAAGCGAGAGGCCAAGGAGCACCGCCGTGATGGACAGGCACTGGGTCGTCGTCTTCAGCTTTCCTGCCAGACTCGCCCCAAAGGCCTGGCCCTGCCCTTCCAGAAGGCTCCGCAGCCCCTGGATCAGCAGCTCCCGAACCACGATCGCGGTCACCATCCAGGGCTTGACTCCGGTGCTCGGGTTCGTCGCCAGGTAGATGTAACACCCGGAGACGATGACCTTGTCGATCAGGGGATCGAGCTGCCGTCCGATGGAGGTGTGCTGATTGAGCAAGCGGGCGAAATGGCCATCGAGCGCGTCGGAAACCGCGGCGATCACAAACGCCGCGAGAGCGGCGGCATACATCTCCAGCGCGATCAAGGCGAAGACGACGACGGCCCCCAGGAGGCGTCCCACCGTCAACGCGTTCGGGACATTCCAAAAGCGCGCCTCTTCTTGCGGGGCTGCCAGGACCGAGGAGGGTTTGTCGTCTCGACTCATCAGGCTTCCTCGCGGAGACTTCGAGTTCCGGCGCTGGCCGAGGCATCGAAAGCCCGGGCTTCTTCGATCTGTCCGCAGGAGATCACGCGTGGCGAATCAAGAATGATCGAGGATTGGAAGCGAGGGGGGCCGACGACGGGGTTCCGGGCGAGCGCGCTTCCGCCGCTGCGGAAGAGCCCGCGGACGGGCCACCAGATCATATCCCTCGGCCTCGACGATCTCGCAGGCCACAAGGTCGCCAGGCCGCAGACCGACACCGCGAATCAACGTAATTCCGTCGACATCTGGGGCGTCCGCATAGGTCCGGCCAATCCACCACGGGCTCCCCTGAGGCGCCGGCGCGTCCACGAGGACGTCCAGGGTCCGACCCACCAAAGAACGGTGAAACGCAAACGCGATCGGCTGCTGCACGGCCATGAGGCGATCGCGCCGCCCCTGCTTGACCTCCTCCGAAAGATGATCCGGGAGCTTGGCGGAGGGCGTATCGGGCTCCAGCGAATACGTGAAGACACCCAGTCGCTCGAAGGGATACTCCTGGATGAACCCCACCAGCTCTTCAAATTCTGCTTCCGTTTCTCCAGGAAACCCGACCAGGAACGTCGTCCTCAAGACCAGATTGGGGATCGTTCTCCGCAGCCGCTCCAAAATCGCGACCGTCTCGGCTCGGGTGTGCCGGCGATTCATGAGCTTCAGCAAGCGGTCGTTGATGTGTTGCAGGGGAATGTCGAGGTAGGGGAGAATCCGTCGTGAACCGGCCAGGACATCGAAGAGCTCATCGGTGAAATGGTGAGGATAATTGTAAAGGATTCGGATCCAGTCCAGCTCCTCGATGCGGTCCAATTCCCGGAGCAGTTCCGCGAGCCGGGGTCGGCCGTAAAGATCGATTCCGTAGTAGGTCATGTCCTGGGCGACCAGGATCAGCTCCCGGACACCGTCGGCGGCCAGTTCTTGAGCCTCTTCAACCACCTTTTCGAGCGGCTTGGACACATGCTTGCCGCGCATCAGCGGGATCGCACAGAAAGTGCACAAGCGGTCGCAGCCCTCTGACACCTTCAGATAGCTCAGGTGCCGCGGAGTCACTCGCAGCCTGGCTCGATCGTCCTGCGCCTGGATGGCAGCCGGCCGAAAGAGGGTCCGCTGCTCATGAATTCCCCCCAGGGACTTGCGGGCGATCTCGGCGACCTCCTCACGCGCGAAGACCCCAATGACCCCGTCGACCTCGGGAAATTCATCGAGCAGACGCTCCCGCTCACGCTCCGCGAGACAACCCGCCACGATCACGCCGCCCACCTCGCCGGCGCGCTTCCGCCTGAGGGTGGACTCAATCACTTCACGCGACTCGCGACGGGCGGCATCGATGAAGCCGCACGTGTTGACCACGGCCAGGTCCGCCGGAGCGCCGTCGGCGACAATCGTGAAACCGTGCTGCGACAGGAGACCCAGCATCCGCTCGGAATCGACCAAATTCTTGGAACAGCCCAGGCTGATCAAGCTGATCCGCTGCTTGCGAGGATTTTCGCTAGGCTTCATAGATCCATGTTGCTCGAAGGACGAAGCCGGCGGGCACCGAAAGCGGCGTGGGGATGTCTCGATCTCACCTGGTTGCGGCTGCCCTGGCCCGCCACCGTCATCGGCCGTTTCGAACCAAACCGGGACGTCGAACCGAAGTCCGAGTGCTGACGATTCGCCCCGGTCGGTCCGAGGCGCCTCGCGTTGAGGCAGTCTTGTGAACCAGCCCTCAGGGCGTATACTAAATGATCTGCGCCCGTAGCTCAACGGATAGAGTCGCGGACTTCGAATCCGAAGGTTGCAGGTTCGAATCCTGCCGGGCGCGCTGGCTCCCGGATTGGTTCGTGTCCAGGAGTTCTGACCCTCCGATGGAATTCCCCAGAGCACCCGGGGTTGATGGGAGTTTGTGTGGTTTGGAGAGGTCGAATCGATCTCGAAGAACCAGGAAGGCAAAGACTCTGAGGGATTGAAGAGGGTTGGGAAGATCGGTGGTGGTCTGGATCGATGGGGGCACTGTGGGTTGGCAAGAGCGCCGGGGGTAACCACTATCCCGTTTCGGCCGAGGCGGGCGAGTGTGGTGTCAGCCGGTGGTGGCGTCCGTTTTGAATGGCCCGGGCTTGCTGACGTCCGGCTCGGAAACTCCAGTAGATTTGGAATTGCTCGAGGTCGCTCGCGAGCTCACCGGCGGAGCGGTGGCGGTGTTGAGGATTTCGGGCCATGGCCTTGAGGATGATGGCTTCGAGGCGGGGAGGGAGGTCGGGCCGGAGGTCTCTGGGCCGTCGCGGCGCCATTCCCGCGAGGCAGGAACCGACGCAAGGAAGCGGAATGCCGGAAGGGAGCTCGAACGGACGCTGGAGCGTGAAGGTCTCAAACAACGTGACCCCGAGCGAATACACGTCGCACAGGATCTCATCGGCCGGTGCTTTCAGGAGTCGCTCCGGCGCCATGTACATGGGAGTTCCTGCACCGTCTCGCATCTGTTCAGCAGTGGCGACCTCGAGATCGCGTCCCAGACCGAGGTCGCAGAGATAAACTCCAAACGGTCGCTGGCGGTCAAGCAAAATGTTGGCCGGCTTGATGTCGCGGTGGACCACTCGCTTGGCGTGGATCTGGTCGAGAGCGCGGGCGGCGCGGGCCATGGTGCAAGCAGCTGCGTGCAAGTAATGTTCCTGGTCGAGGTCGATGAGTCGATGCCGGAGCTCGACATGCTCTCCCCGAAGGTGGCTCCGGCGGCCGCGGATCACTTCCTGGAGGGTGGTTCCCTCAACATAGGGCATGGCCATGTAGAGGAGGTCCTCGGCTTGTCCGAATTCGAAGACCTGAAGCAAGGAGGGACCGTCGAGCAGAGCCCCCCGTTCGGCTTCACGGCGGAACTGAGCCAGCCGATGAGGTTGCTTGGCCAAAGCCGGGTTGAGAATCTTGAGAGCCACGATTTCGGGATAAGGATCGAGCCGTTTGGCTTTCCAGACGTCGCCCTGGGCACCTCGTCCCAGCCGCCGAATCAACCGAAACGACCCGATGGTCATTCCGGCCCTCAACTTGGTCTCGATCCCAGCGGGGAGTTCGGAGGAGACCGAAATTGGCGACCCGGCGGGATCCAGGGGGGTCTTGGTGTTGATCATGGTGGCGGCCGTGCCGACCACGAAGGTGAGGTCGGCCCCGAAGCTCCCTTCCCCTTCCTCACCGGGTGCGATCCGGGGTCGGCGCCGCTCACGGAAGATCTTGTGATACCGCAGATCGGTGATGGCGATCATGATGGATTTTTGGAGCCTCCGTGGTTCGGGAGACCTGGACCGAAACCATGCCTTGAGATCGAGGCTCGCCTCGTTGTGCTCCGCGCCGATGGGGTCAGAAGGGGCGAGCGCACCGACGCCGGGTTCACTCAAGGCTAGACCAGGCCACGGCGGTGATCGGGCAGCTTTCCGCGGTGTTCCCGAGAATCAACTTGAATTGCATGAGGGCATCGCCTCGCAGGCGTGGTCGTTAAATCGGTCGGACTAAGCAAGTCGCGAGGTGGGATTTCAACCGGGAAGGGCGAACCTGCATGAGCGAGCCGAGGCATCAGCCCGAAGACCTCTACGCCCTGACGCCGGAGGCGGTCCAAGAGCCTCCCCGCTCACTGGGAACCGCGATCCGACAGATCGGACCAGGATTGATCCTGGCGGCTTCGATCGTGGGGACAGGAGAGCTGATCAACACCACGGGGCTGGGTGCCAAGGCTGGTTTTTCGCTGCTCTGGCTGATCCTCTTCAGTTGCGTCATCAAGGTCTTTGTGCAGATCGAGCTCGGCCGCTACGCCATCACTCATGGCCGGACGACCCTGGAGGCGTTTGATTCGCTACCGGGGCCCCGGCTCGGCGCTTCGTGGATCTGCTGGCTGTGGCTGCTCATGATGCTCACCACTCAGGCACAGATCGCGGCCATGGAAGGAACGGTGGGACAGGCAGCTCATATGGCCTTCCCTGCTGGGTCAAGCGTCATGACGGCGGCTGTGGGATCGTTCGTACCCTCCTGGGGTGTTTTTCTCGCGACCCGCCAGGAGCATCTTTGGGCCGGACTCACCACGGTTGTCGCCATCCTCTTGCTGCTCTCGGGGGGATACCGCCGGCTCGAGAGAATTACGACGATCCTGGTGGCGGGGGTGACACTCTTTACGGTCCTGAGCGTGGTCGTGCTCCAGTGGACCCCGTTTCGGATCTCCCTGTCCAACCTTGGCGAGGGCTTTCGCTTTTCACTCCCGGCCACGGCCCTGGCCTTGGCGTTTTCGGCGTTCGGAATCACAGGCGTTGGCGCATCGGAACTGGTGGCCTACCCCTACTGGTGCATCGAGAAAGGCTATGCGCGCCGCGCCGGGAGAAGGGACCAGAGCGAGGATTGGGCGCGGCGAGCTCGGGGGTGGATCCGGGTGATGCAGCTCGATGCCTGGTTTAGCATGGCCGTTTTCACCATTGCCACGGTCGCCTTTTACCTTCTGGGAGCGGCCGTGCTCCATCCGCAGGGGCTTGATCCCAAGGGTTCGGACATGATCCCCACGCTCTCTCGGATGTATCTCGAGCCCCTGGAGGGCACGCCGCTGGCAGGACTCAGGGGGCTGACGCGGATCGGCTTCCTCATCGGCGCCTGGGCGGTTCTGTTTAAGACCCTCTACGTCGCCACCGCGGCCAACAGCCGGCTCACGGTGGACTTTCTCCATCTCGTCGGTGTCTGGAACCCAGGGGGAGCCATCTCGCGAGAGACGCTCGTGAAGGCCTTTTGTGTGGTCTATCCGGCAGTGGCCCTCGCGTTGTACTATGGCATCCGCGAGCCTCAAGGTCTGATCAAAGCGGGAGGGATCGCCCAGGCGCTGATGCTCCCCCTGATCGCTGGCGCGACGCTCTATCTCCGAGGTCGAGACAACGACCGCCGCGTCGGGCCAGCTTTCCTGACCGATCTGGCCACCTGGCTCGCGTTCCTCGGCATTACGGCGGTCGCCGGTTATAGCGTTTATGGACTATTTCAGGAGCTGGTCTCCAGGTAACTCTCTGGAACCGGAAGTGGCCGTGAGTGGGCAGATCGCGCCCTCGAGGAGTTTGGCCGCTCAGTTGCCATTCAGCCGGGAAATCTACCCGCACTTTCGGAGTCAGGAGCCAGTGTCTCCGAAGGGAGGGCGAGGCCGGGGAGTCTTCACCACGCCACCCACTCCGATTCATCCTCGCTTCCGCCCCCCAACGTTCCCCGATGCGCTGGGCATGATGCCTTCGCGATGGGTCTGGAACCATTCAAGATCGTGACGCACGTGATCGACCATCTGCTTCGTACCCGCCATGTCGCGGCCGGGTTGACTGTCCTGCTGCTGGTCGGGCTGGTGTTGTTTGGGCAACGGGTCGGCTACGAACAATCGATCGGATCGTTCTTCGCCGACGATGATCCGGCGATGGCAACCTATCAGCGTGCGGCCGCATCCTTTGGGGACGACAATTTTGTCTTTCTGGTTTACGACGACCCCGAGGTCTTGAGTCGACAGGGGCTGGAGCGGGTGGCTGAGCTGGCCGCAAGCGTGGGGCCGGACCAGATCGAGGGAGTGCTCCGAGTCGAATCGCTTGATGCCATGCCCCTGGTCTGGTCGGTGGACGACGCGCTCATCGCGATCGACCGCCTCCCGCCGCTGGCTCGATCGCTGGCGCTGCGGGCCATGCGGGGAACGATTCAGGAGGTCGACCTGCGGTCCAATGCCATGTCGGTCTTCGGCGCCATGAGTCAGGCCGATCCGGCAAGGATGACTGAGCTCCGGGAACGAATCCGGAACCATCCCATGTTTCGAGGGACCCTGATCGACCCATCCGGATCCACCACCGCCTTGGTCGTCCGCCTCCATAAGACGAATGAACACAACGTCATTCAGACGGTCGCTGAACTGCGCAAGGCTGCCGACCGGTTCGCTGCGCGGCATGGTTTCCCGCCTCCGGCGGTGGTGGGGCCTCCGGTTTTGCTCGCGGATGGCTTCGCGGCCATCGAGATCGACGGCCGCCGGGTGGCTGTGGTCGGGATGATCCTGATTGCGCTTGTTACACTCGGCGCGGTTCGGAGCGTTTGGTGGGCTCTGGTACCGATGGTCGCGGGCTGGACCATCTGGCTGGCGACCGAAACCCTCTTAGCCGTCTTCGGCATCAAGCTGGCTCTTTCGGGAGGGCCGCTGGTTGCCCAGATCATCGTTCTGACGATGCCGGCGGCGAGCCACCTGGCGATCCATTTCCGGGACGACTGCCGTCGCGAGGCAGACCCACGGTTGGCCGCGCGCCTCACCCTGAGACAGGTCTCGGCTCCAATCGTTTGGACGGCCATCACCGGCGCGATCGGCTACGGCGCTTTGGTCACCAGCCAGCTTGCTCCGGTTCAGCAGTTCGGCACGATCCTGGGGCTTTGCACGCTCTGCTCGGCAATCCTCGTGATGGTGATCTCGCCGATCGCAATGCTTCCCCCATTCCCCCTCGAGCTGGCCGTCCGTTCTGGAACGCGCTCCACGATCGCCGGCAGCATGAACCGACTGACCTACTGGGTGTTTCACCATCCGGGGGTGATCCTCGGCGCGGTTGCGGCCGTGGTCGTCCCCCTCTCCCTGGGGATCTTGAACCTCACCTACGAGACCAACTACATCAACCTGTTCCGCCCCGAAACCAGGGTGGTTCGTGACTACCGGACCGTGGAATCGAGGCTGGGGGGCATCGGTTTGGTGGAGATCGTCGTTCCCATGGAGACCGCGCTTTCTCCCCAAACGTTGGCACGGCTCAAACAAGTCGAGCGAAAGATCGAGCGGATCCCGGTACCTGACACCCGTTCCATCGCCCAGGTCATTTCGTTGGCGACGGTACTGGACCCCGAGGATAGGATCGCCGAACGTCAGGAAGAGTCGCAGGCTCGGATCCTCGTAGCGAAGCTGGAGCTGATCGGACTTTCACCCCAGTCTCATCTGCTCCGCAGCTTTTGGAATCCGGAAACCGGCGAAGCGCGGATCATGATCCGGCTGCTCGAGCAGCAACCCGCGCCGACGAAGGCGATGATCTTTCGCGAGGCGCTCCGCCATGCGCGCGAGGCCTTTGGCCCGACGGCTTATCTGACGGGACTTTCCCAATTGATGACGCTCACGACGCAGGGGGTGATCTCGACTCAGTGGGGAACCTTCGTGTGGTCGGCGTGCGGAATTCTCTTGATGCTCACCTTGGCGTTCCGCAGTCCCATCCTCGCCTTCCTGGCCATCCTCCCCACCCTCCTTGCCGTCTCCCTGGTGCTCGGACTGATGGGCTGGCTCTCCCAGAAACTCGACATGGCCACCGCGCTGGTGGCCAGCGTCGCGCTGGGGCTGTCGGTCGACGACACGTTCCATTGCCTGATCCAATTTCACCGCGAGCGGCGCACGCGGGGGTTTGTGCAGAGCCTCTTTGACAGCTACAAAGTGTCCGGACCGGGGGTGATCCTCTCGAGCCTGGCCGTGGCCGTCGGATTCACGGCCCTCCGCGCGAGTGAATTCGCCCCGTTTGTCAATTTCGGAACCATGGTCGCCATCGCGACCGCAGGGAGCACGCTCGGAAACCTGATCTTGCTCCCGGCCTGCCTGAGCCTTGGCTACCACTGGAATCGCTCACAAAAAAGACCGGAGGGACCCTCGCGGTCCATGCCTGAACCGGCAACCGAACACGCATCGGGCTGACCAAACCGCTGATGTTCGCCAGGAGTTCAAGCCTCGCGGCGGTTCGGAAACGAGGAGATCCTCGCTCGATGGGTTGTCTGGGTGTCGGCTTCCGCATCGAATCATAACTCTCTGCACGGGCCGCGAGCCGCTCGAACCAGGCGGTGATCGCGGTGCGAGTGAGGCTGGAAGGGGAAAGGGAACAGCGGTGGTTCAAGACGAAAAAGGAAGCAGGCTCAGCGTCCGAGAACGACCTGCAACCCGGGACCGTCGGGAATCGCTCGGTCCGTGGCGAGCCGGGTTTGAGCTGTTCATGGTCAGCTTCCTGATCCTCTTCTTTGAATTGGCCTGCATCCGCTGGTTTGGAGCCGTCGTCGTCTTTCTGGCGTTCTTTACGAACCTGGTGCTGATGGCCTCTTTTCTGGGAGTTTCGGTGGGCTGCCTCGCATCTCGCCGTCGGGGCGACCTCATCAACACCCTGTCTCCTCTGACCCTGGTTGCCGTCGGCCTGGGTACGCTGATCCTCTGGATCTACGTGCATTTCGAGGGGGTCATGATCGACGTGGGGGGCCAGCAATCTCCCCAGCAGGTCTACTTCGGCACCGATGCGCGGGTCCGCGACCTGGCGACGTTCGTGATCCCGATCGAGTTGATTGCGGGTGTCTTCTTTCTGCTGATTGCGCTGCTCTTTGTGGGTTTGGGTCAGGTGATGGGTCGACGCTTCGACGCGATTCCCAATCGGGTCGCGGCCTACACCTGGGACATCCTGGGCAGCCTGACCGGGATCGTCGCCTTTGGGCTCGTTTCGTATTTCCAGGTTCCGGCGACGGCCTGGTTTGCCGTCAGCCTGCTCGGCTCGCTGTATTTTGTCCCGCGTGCCGGGCTGCGATGGCTTCACGTCGCCTGCGCTCTGGGAACGCTTTACCTGGTCGCGCGGATCGACTGGCCGCCGACCACGCCAGGTTTCGACGTGCAGAACACGTGGTCGCCGTATTACCTGGTCTCGTACAAGCCTTGGGCCCGCTGGATCGATGTCAACAACATGAGCCATCAGGGGATGCTGCGGATCGCCAAAGGAGGCTCGGCTTACATGCTGCCGTATCTCTTGAATCGCGACGCTGGCGGCGGTTCCTTCGACGATGTGCTGGTCATCGGAGCTGGCTCCGGCAACGACGTGGCGGCCGCTTTGGCTCAGCGACCACGCAGCGTCGAGGCCGTCGAGATCGACCCTGTCATTCTCGAGATCGGGCGGCGGGATCATCCTGATCGCCCGTTCTCCGATCCTCGGGTCCGGGTCCATCTCGACGACGGCCGCAGTTTCGTACGGCGCACCGATCGGGAGTACGATCTGATCATTTACGCGTTGGTCGATTCGCTGGTTTTGCACTCTGGTTATTCGAGTCTCCGCCTGGAGAGTTTCCTGTTTACCGAGCAGGCGTTTGCGGACATCAAGACGAAGCTCAAGCCTGGCGGAGTCTTTGCGCTCTATAACTTCTACCGACAAGGGTGGGTGGTCGGCCGGCTGGCGAAGCTGGCGGAGAAGGTCTTCGGTTCTCCCCCGATTGTGGTTTCGCTCCCTTATCAGGCCACGATCTCTCCAAGCGACAATCAGCGGGGTCATATCACATTTCTGCTGGTCGGCAACACCGGCTCCGAGGTCGTCGAGAGGATTCGCGATCGACTCCAGCGGGACGGAGCCTTTTGGCTGAACCCCGAACCTCGCTACAACGAGTTCATCAATGGCTATGGAAGCGAACCTCCGATCCTCCAGGGGATTGCCCATCCGGAGTTTCATCGCATCGGCCTGGCCGAGGTCGGTCTCGAGGGGATCGACATCTTGCCCAGCGATGACTGGCCGTTTCTGTACCTCAGAGAACCGAGAATCCCGGCGCTGAATCTCCGCGGGATGGCCGTTGTTGGGCTCGGGGCAGTGATCGTCCTTTTGGTCTTCGCGTCGCCTGGGAGGGTATCCATCAACGGGCAAATGTTTTTTCTGGGAGCCGGATTCATGCTGCTGGAAACCAAGGGCGTGGTTCACATGGCCCTGCTCTTCGGTTCCACCTGGGTCGTCAACTCGCTCGTGTTTTTCTCGATCCTCCTCATGATCCTGCTGAGCAATCTTTACGTCATTGCAGCGAAACCCCAAAGGCTCGGCCCGTATTACGCTCTCTTGATTGCCTGCCTGGGCCTCAATATCGCGGTCCCGATGTCGGTCTTTTTGTCGCTCCCCGGAACGGCCAAGGTGGTTGCGTCCTGCTCGGTGGTGTTCGTACCGGTGTTCTTCGCCGGAGTCGTGTTTGCGACCTCATTTCGCGCGAGCCAGCGGCCCGACGTCGACTTCGGTTCGAACATTGGTGGGATCATTCTCGGCGGTCTTTGCGAGTTTTTCTCGCTCATGGTCGGTTTCAATCACTTACTGGTGATCGCCATCGCCTTCTATCTGCTGTCGGTGGTGCTCCGACCGCGGATTTCGCTCGCGACCGCCGCCTGATCAAAGCGGTACCAGCGACCTGAAAAGCCCTCTCAATCTCCCGGGCTGTCGATCGGGTCGCGTCGAAGCTCTCTTCCGGTACGCACCTCAAAGAACCGCAGCGCGAGGGTCGAAGTCTCAAGAACGGCGTAGCTGTAGGAGGTGAATGCCCCGGCAACCCCGAGCAATGACCCGGGATTGATGACGATTCCCCGCGGGCTCCGATCGATCATTGGGATGTGGGTATGACCGAGGATGAGAACATGTGCGTCACTGGTGTCCCAGAACTCCTCGATCGAGGGGGGGAGCGGTTTGAAGGCGACGACCCGCTCGACATCGCTGGCGGGGGAGCCATGGTGCACTTCCACAATGGTGCCGTCGAAATCAAACCGCCGCATCGTGGGGAGACGCAGCAGAAACTCCCATGTCTCGTCGCGGAGCTCAGCCGGCTTCCAGCCTCGAAGCCCAAGAACGACCCTCCGTTCAATCGCCCAACGATCGTGATTGCCGCGGATGCACGGGATTCCCCGCTCCGTCAGCAACGCGACCACGGCATCGGGTTCGCTTCCATAGCCGACAAGATCCCCAAGACAGACAATCAAGTCGACACTTTGTTGTTCGAGCCGCTCAAGGGTCGTCTCAAGCGCTCTTCGATCGGCATGGATGTCAGCGATCAATCCCAGCCTCATGTCGATTGAGTGGAACCAGGGTGTGATGCTAGGATAAACCTGTTGGGAGGTTCGGGGCACGCCGACGATCCGGGAGTTGCGCCGTCGATCGACCGAATCTCTCTCCCCTCATATAATATTCTGTCTCAATTTCTTGCTCTTGACCATGCCTGACTTGGTGCAACTCGAGAGTGAGTTGAGGACCGAGTTCCCCGCGAGCTGGGTGCGGCAGTATCTGGCCTCGTTTCCTCGCGACTACTTCGCGGCCTTCGAGTCGTCGGAGATCCGGCACCATGTTGAGTTGATGCTTCAGGTCAACGATGACCGACCGGTCGCGGTCCGGGCCTGGCCCGAAGCAGACGGCCAGTGGACGGTCGCGATCGTCGGTTATGACGCGTTTCAACTGCTGTCCACCGCGTGCACGCTGCTTGCGGTCGGCGGGTGGTCGATCCTGGAAGGGCGGGTTTTTACCTCTTTCCCAGCAGCTTTAGAACCTGAAGGCTCTCCTGCGATTGGCCGTCGCGCTGTTCCGTTTCGGCGGATCATACGATCCTCGGATTCGCCAAGGTTCGACCGGCGACCACGAATTGTTGATGTCTTCCGGGTGCGGCCAGCCCACCACCGCGGAGGCGAGGACTGGAGCGGTTTTCAGGCCGAGCTCACCGAGCTGGTCCGGCTCCTGCGGCGCGATCAATTCGACGAAGTGCACCATCGGCTCATTCAGAGGTTTGTTGCGAGTCTCAACCCCGAGCCGATCGAGGGCGAATGGCTCGAAGCCATCGACCTCTCATTCGACCTCAAGAGCTCACCCACCTCAACCGGCGTCCGGATCCGCGCCCGAGACAGTTTCGGCTTCCTCTCGCTTACGGCGAGCGCCCTGGCCCTCTGCGGCATTCGGATTGTGCAGGCCGTGATCCGCACCAGCCATGAGCGGGTGGACGATACCCTGTGGGTGACCGATCGCGCGGGACATAAGATCACCTCGGAGGAACGGCTTCGCGAGCTGAGGCGATCCCTGATCCTGATCGAACACTTCAGCAGCCGATTGCCCCAGGCCACCGACCCCGAGGCTGCGCTTCTGCATTTCAGCCAGTTTGCCCGCGAGACCATGGCCCGCCCGGACTGGGCTCTCGAGCTGGAGGCGCTGGAGCAGCATGAAGTGCTGGACGCCCTGGTAAGGGTGTTGGGGGAGAGCCACTTTCTTTGGGAAGATTATCTGCATGCCCAGCCCGAGGTGATTCTCCCCATCATGGGGGATCCAGCAGAGTGGGTCCGGTCGCCGTCCCAGCGCGACCTCGAGGAGGAACTCTCAACCTCCCTCGCCTCGGAACCGACCTTCGAGGGTCGCTGCCGGGTGATTCGCCGGATCCGCGACCGAGAAATCTTTCGGGCCGACGTGCGGTCGATCCTCGGGTACAGCCAGACCCACGAGCAATTCGCCGCCGAACTCTCCCACGTCGCCGAAGCGATCTTGCCCCAGACCTATGCTCAGGCCCTCGCTCAGGCAAGAGCCCGGATTCCCGCCGCGGCGGCAGGCGAGATCCCCGCGTCTGTCCTCTGCGCGTTGGGGAAATTCGGTGGCCGTGAGCTGGGGTTTGCCTCGGATCTCGAGGTGATGATCGTCTACGACGACCGCCAGAGCATCCCTGAGAGCTGGGGCGGGTGTGCGGCGAGTCTCTTCGTCGGAGTCGCTGGTTCCCTGCGAACGATCCTGGGCTGCCGCGAGCGGAGCACCTTTGACCTCGATTTCCGGCTCCGGCCGTACGGCAAAGCCGGTGCTCCCGCGACCTCGATCTCGACGTTCAAGGATTATTACCGGGCTGGCGGTCCGGCCTGGGGCTACGAACGACAGGCCCTCATCAAGCTTCGCGTGATTGCCGGCGACCGCGAGCTCGGCCGCGAGGTCGAAGAACACCGCGATCGCTTCGTGTACGGCCCCGAACCGTTCGACCTCGAGTGTTACCAACGGATGCGGAAGCTTCAGGTCGAGCAACTGGTCGCAAGTGGAACGATCAATGCGAAATATAGCCCCGGGGCGCTGGTCGACGTCGAGTATCTCGTCCAGGCTCTGCAGATCATCCACGGCTCGGAGGATCGGGCCGTGCGCACTTCAAACACTCTGCAAGCCCTCGAAGCGCTCCACCACGCCGGTGTCCTCAGCGCTCCGATGCTCACCGGACTGCGACTCTCGTATCAATTCTTCCGCTTGATCATTGACGCCCTGAGGGTGGTTCGCGGAAACGCCCAAGACCTGACCGTGCCTCGCTTCGGCACCGAAGAATTTCAGCGGCTTGCCCGCCGCGTGAGGGTACGGTCGGCGGACCAGTTGCGTCGCGACCTGGAACACCGGCTCCGAGAGACCAGCGCGATTGTCGCGGAAATCCTGCCGAGGCTCTCCAGGCAACCCAGCAAGGCCCCGAGTGCCCCCGCCAACTAAGCCTCGCCGCAACTTCCCAGCCACAACCCTTCGAGGAGGATTCGTGGCTCCGGTTCCCTCTCTCGGCATTCTTCCAGATTCGCCGGTGCCTCTTGCTTTTCACGGCTCGAGCCACTATGACACGAAGATCATCCCGGCCGTGGAGCCGGGCCGTCCGGCTCCCTCGATACCGCCAGCAAGCAGGTGATGTCCATGACGACGCCCGCCGAAGACGTACGAAAACTTGTGCAGGATTACGGGATCGAGATCGTGGATCTGCGATTCGTCGACCTCCCCGGGGTCTGGCAGCATTTCTCGCTCCCCGCCCGCTCGGTCACCGATGAGCTGTTTCACGACGGAGTCGGCTTCGACGGCTCGAGCATCCGCGGCTATCAACAGATCCAGGAAAGCGACATGCTCTTGATCGCGGACCCGGAAACGGCCTACGTCGATCCCATCTTGGAAATCCCCACGCTGAGCATGATCTGCAACGTCTTCGATCCCGTTACCCGCGAGCGCTATACCCGAGACCCGCGGCATATCGCTCAAAAGGCGGAAGCCTATCTCAAGAGCACCGGCATCGCCGACATCAGTTATTGGGGGCCGGAGGCCGAGTTTTACGTCTTTGACGACGTGCGTTATGACCAAAACGCGCAGTCGGGTTACTACTTCATCGATTCAATCGAAGGAGTCTGGAACACGGGTCGGCAGGAAGGGCCCAACCTCGGCTACAAGCTACGGCATAAGGAAGGCTACTTCCCCTGCCCCCCCGCCGACCAGTTTCAGGATCTGCGTTCCGAGATGATCCTGACTCTGGAAAAGGTGGGAGTGCCGGTTGAGGTCCACCACCATGAGGTCGGCACTGCAGGCCAGGCCGAGATCGACATGAGGTTTGGGCCTCTGACGAGAATGGCTGATAGTTTGATGTATTACAAATACATCATTCGAAACGTCGGTCGGAAACACGGCAAGTGCGTGACTTTCATGCCCAAGCCCATCTATGGCGACAACGGCTCGGGGATGCATTGCCATCAGAGTCTCTGGAAAAACGAGACCAATCTGTTCTGGGACGAGAACGGTTACGGCCAAATCAGCGAGCTCGCTCGATATTACATCGGCGGCCTGCTGCGGCACGCGCCAGCGCTCCTCGCGCTCTGCGCGCCGACCACCAACTCGTATCGTCGGCTCGTGCCTGGCTACGAGGCTCCCGTCAATCTTGTCTACTCTCAGCGGAACCGCTCGGCGGCCGTGCGGATCCCGATTTATTCGAAGAGCCCCAGCTCCAAGCGAATTGAGTTTCGCTGCCCCGATCCGTCGTGCAATCCCTACCTGGCATTCTCCGCCATGCTCATGGCGGGACTCGACGGAATTCAGAACCGCATCGACCCCGGCGACCCGATCGACAAGGATCTCTACGACCTGGAGCCGCACGAGGCCGAGCGGGTACGCAGCACGCCCGGCTCGCTGGGAGAGGTTCTCGACGCTCTCGAGCGGG
>Ga0308411_10001099_pt1 | contig 18278 bp, 12 predicted proteins | sample HotsprottomLayer_2_FD_203530 | JGI IMG/M metagenome (GOLD analysis project Ga0308411, IMG submission 203530) | Hot spring phototrophic mat microbial communities from Octopus Spring, Yellowstone National Park, Wyoming, United States -... | ecosystem: Environmental > Aquatic > Thermal springs >...
CGAATCGTCGCAAACGCAAGATTGAGAAAACCCCTCAGCCCCCAGCGCCGCCCTGGATCATTGCTGCACGGGCGGCGGAAGACAAGAAAGCCCTCGACTTACGCATCCTCGATTTGCAGGGCCTGGCTTCCTTCACCGATTACTTCGTGATCTGCTCCGGCGCCAACCCGCGCCAGATCCAGGCCATCGCCGATGAAGTCGAGCGCCGGCTCGCCGAGCAAGGACGCAAGCCGTTAGGCATCGAGGGCTACGAGCATGCCGAGTGGGTCCTGGTGGACTACGGCGAATTCCTCGTCCACATCTTCTCGGAAGCCGCGCGCGCCTACTACGATCTGGAACGCCTCTGGCGGAAAGCCAAGGAAGTAACCCTGCCGCCGGCGGAGTGAGCCGCCTCAGCCGTCCGGGCTTCGCCGTCTCCCCGGCGCCCGCGCGGGAGACGACGCGACCTGCCACCGCCGGCTCGGATCCCGCCAACTTCGTGGCGCAATGGCTTGTCCGGGCCGATGCCGGCAAATGCTGCGACCGACGGCTCGATGCGGCATCGGGAACAGACAAGCCGATGGACACATGACTGCTGCTCTGGCGGCAGTGGCCACGCCTGACCGGCCGCAGTGGCATGTGGTGGGGGTGGGGCGAGGGCGAGGGCCTGGTCACCGACCGGCTGGGTTCGGTGGGCGGCCCGGCGCGGTATTATCCTTACGGACAGGAGCGGCAGGCTACGCCCGAGGGCACAGAAAAGTTCGCGACGTACTACCGGGATGAAACCGGACTGGACTACGCGTCGAACCACGACCTGCGTTGGCGCCCCGAAGCTCAGCCGTTGCTCCGCTCGCCCGGGCAAGCCAGCGCCTTGCGGGCAGCCGTGCTCCGCAAGGAGCGGAACTTAGCCGCCCTCTGAAACGGGGTTCACACAGCGAAGGTCTGGTTGCGGGACGACGTTTCCATGAATTCGAGCTGACCGAATCCCGCACGGAAAGGACTCGCTGGCCGATCGCGATCGTTCCAGGGATCCGACAATCAGGGGAGAGGTAAAAAGGGCGCCTAAATTGGCCTATTTTCAGGCGCAAAAGGACAGAGGTTCTGGGGCGGATGCGGGGGTTACTCCATCCTCGGAAGCTGGGAACCCTCCCTATCGCTCCTGCCGACTCGAGCATTGGCGGTGGGTAACCGACTGAAAATCAGTCACGCTGCGCCCGAAAATTCCTCTTGATTTGACCCAGAAGTTGAGCTAAAATGCGGGCAATTGGACCCTCGCTGCCGGGGTTGGGCGGCCGGGCGCGACGGGCCTCTGAGGGCATCGGGCGGCGTCGGTGGGCGGGCTTGATCCAAGGGCGGTTAGGGGAAGGAGGGACCTCAGTGTGGAAGCGGAAAGCGCGGTGGACGTTGATGGTCCTGGCCGTCGGGGTCGCGGTGGCCCAGCCACGCGTGGATCCGGCCAGCAGCTACGAGCGTGTCATCGGCGTCGTGCCCATGATCGGCAAGGGCACGCCGGAGGATCCTCGCCGGCCCATGTTCGCACCGGCGCCCGGGGCGGGTGCCGCGCTGGCGCGCGACGGGATCATCGCTTTCAGCTACCAATTGAGCGACGACGGACGTTTCGCGCTGGTCGAGTTCGTGGCCCGCACACGGGCCGCACTGGCGCCCCTGCTAGCCAGCGGCCGGAGTGACGTGAAGCTCTTCCTGCGGGGCTACGCCCGGCGCGAGGAGATCGAGCGGGAGTTCCGCCGCTACAAGCGCGACTTCGATCTGGATCGGTTCCCGAGGGTGACGGCGCCATGAGGCTCAGCAAAGTACTGCCGCTGGTAGCGGCGCCCGCGCTCTACGCAGCCTACCAGTATTACTACACGGATCCGCTGACTTCGGTTGACCCTGCCAAGTGGCGTATCAACGGTTCAGTGACTCCCACCGCCGTAGGGCTCACCGCGCCCAGCGGCCAGGGCGGCTCGCTGATTTCGCTACTGGCCGTGCCGGATGGGTCGAGTGCTTACGAAATCAAGACGACGCTTACCCTGACTGCCTCGGGCGGCTACTATGCGCACTATCTGCACGCCAGCACCGATGCCCTTCACGGTCCAGCAGCCCAGGGCGTTTATTATGCGGTGGAGCTGTTGAGCCCGGCTTTCAGCGGCTCCTCGTGCGTGGCCGGCCTGGCCGTGATCAAGCGCGTCAACGGGGAAGTCACCTGGCTGGCGTACACCACCGTAGCCTGTCGCGATCAGATGGTGTTGCGCTCAGTCTGGCTGCCGGCGCCCTGGCAACACATCAGCGTTTACGTTGACGACCGGCAGGCGCTTCTGGTTTCGGATTCCTCGATCCCCAGCGGGCAGCCCGGCGTGGGCGCCCGCGAGACGCCGGCGGGTAATGCGATCAGCTCGGTGGCACTGGGTCCGGCCGATCGTGTGGCGCCGGCCTCCCCGCAAGCCCAAAGCTTTGCCAGCGCGGCCTTCCCCAACCGTGTGGACCTGGCCTGGCAGGGGGTTACGGACGACACGAACGGCATCGGACTGTTTTGCTATTCCATCGTGCGCAACGGCGTGTGGCTGATGGCTACCCAGACGCCCGAGTTATCCGATCCCACCGTGCAGCCCGGCGCCACCTACACCTATCACGTGTATGCGGTGGACTACCACTACAACCACTCGGCTCCCGCCGTGATCACCGTCCAGACTCCGCCGCCGGAAGCGGTGGACCCGCGGCGCGTCGGGGTCCGTCCGACGGGCGCTTACTGGGGCGCGGCGGGCGAGCGAATTGACCTGCTCTCAGGCAATCTGAATTTCACGCTCCCCTTGTTGCGGGCCCAAGGACGCGGCGGCAGCGGCGTGACCTTCGCCCTGAGTTACAACTCCCAATTGTGGAGGCGCGATCCGGGCGGCACCTGGAAGCTCGGCCGCGACGTGGGCTACGGCTTCGGCTGGCGGTTGCAAGCCGGCTCGCTCACCCCGTACTGGTCGGATTACTGGACCATTCACCATTACGTCTTCACCGACTCCAGCGGCGCAGAGTATCGGCTGGACGTTAACAACAACGGCGTGTGGACCTCCCGCGAGGGCATTTATCTGGAGTACGACTCGGCCACGGAGCGCCTGTATTTCCCCGACGGGACGTTCTGGGTGATGGCGGCCGTCTCCGCCGGAACCGAGGAGGACGCGGGCACGCGTTATCCCACCATTATTCAAGACACCAACGGCAACCAGATTTACGTCCGTTACCATCCCGGCCGGGGCGTGCCCTGGCCCAACTCCAGCGCGCGCATCAACGAGATCGAGGACGTGCGGGCGAGGCAGATCTACTGGCCCGTTCGCTACGTCACCTACGCCTTCACCTACAACAACGATCCCATCCCGCATTTGACCGCCATCAGAAACTACATCGGGACCGGCGAAGCGTATGATTTCACGTATGCGACGGCCGAGCTTTACTCGCCTTTTTCGCCGCCCGCCAGTTACGGCCCGACGGCCTTCCTCCAGCGGGTCAACCTCTACGGGTTGAATCTGTCTCACCAGTTCGAGTACGGGACTGGGGCGGGCGAGCTGACGCGGATCGTGCTGCCTTACGGCGCCTCTTTGCGCTACCAGTATCGCGACTTCACCTTCGCAGGCGGCCGCACCCTCCGCGAGGTCCAATGGCGGCATTTACGTGCCTCGGCCAGCGCGCCAGAGTATAGCTGGACCATTGCACGCGATGAGGGAGGCGATCCCCGCCGCAGTCTGCATTGGTGGGCTCAGTTGTTCGATCCCACAGGGATTTCGAAGGTGTGGTGGTTCTGGGCGGAAGGCCCCGCTTGGCAGCGCGGCCTGCTGGCGGCGGTCGAGGACCGCACGGCGCAAAACACCACGGGCAAGCGCGTAGAGTCTCTGAGCTGGACACAGGACGCCGCCGGCAACCCGTACATCAGCGCGGTCCTGACGACCCTGGATCCCAACACTCCCTACCAGAAGCAAAAGCGGATCGAGCAGACCCTGGACGGGCGGGGCAACGTCACCCAGCTCCGGGTCTTTGACTGGGGCAACCTCAGCCAGCCCGCCCGGACCTTCACCTACACATACCTGACCGGGGCTCAATACTCCTCCCGGCGGATCTACAACCGTCTGGTTTCGGCCACGGTCAGCGACGGCAGCCAGAACCTGAGGCTGGTCGGGAACAGCTACGACGGCTCCTATTTGACCAACCGCACCGACCTGCGCAACCACGACACCGCCAATTACGGCGCCAACTTCCGGTATCGGGGCAACCTGACCGCTCAGACGGGCGGCCCCCGTCCCCAGTACTTCTGGTACGACATCACGGGAAACCCCACGCTGGTCTCCGCCTGGCCGGACGGCCGCGACGGAGTGGCCATCACCACCACCAGCCAGACCAACTACGCCGCTCCCAGCGTGCTGCGCAGCGACGCGCTGAACACCAACCTGAACTGGACCGCTTTCCTCGGACTGGCCTCGGAAACCGGCCCCAATGCAGACACCGTGAGCTTCACCTATGACTATTTCGCTCGCCCGAGCTCGACGACTTCCCCGGACGGAGCGGTCACGACTTATAGCTATGGAATCTCCCCACCCACCCGGACCGCCACCACCAACGGTCGCTGGGAGAAGACCACCTTCGACGGCCTCGGGCGGCCCATCCGTACCGAGCTGGGCGCCGGCAGCACGGTTTACTCGATCGTGGAGCGCGAGTACGGCCCCTGCGCCTGTTCGCCACTGGGACGCCTCGTGCGGGTGTCGCGACCCTACGCTCCAGGTGGCTCCATTTACTGGACCACTTACACCTACGACGCCTTGGGCCGGGTGGTGCGTGTGGACCATCCGGACAACTCCGGGGCCACGATCTACGTCTATGAAGGCAACACCGTGAAGGTGATTGATCCCGCGGGCAAATGGAAGAAGTACACCCTGGACGCCTTCGGCAACTTGATCCAGGTGACCGAACCCAACCCGGCAGGCGGGGCGGACCATCAGACCTACTATCGGTACAACCTGCGCGATCAACTGGTCCGGGTGGAAATGCCGCGCGAGGGCGCCACCCAGGTGCGCACCTTCAGCTACGACGCCTTGGGGCGGCTGGTCAGCGAGACCCATCCGGAGACGGGCACGACCACGTATGGCTACAATGATGACGGGCTGCGGGCCTTCAGGCAGAACGCCCGGGGACAGCGCATCGAATACGATTACGACGAATACCGGCGGCTGATCCGCATTCGCCGGCCGGGGGAAACCGTGACGTTGACCTGGGGCTGGAGCGTCGCCGAGGGTACGGCGGGGCGGTTGGCGGGCTGGTCCAACGGTTTTCTGGAGGAGAGCTTCCGGTACACGGCCTCGGGGCGAGTGAGCTGGAAGCGGTTGCGCGCGCTGGTGGGCGGGAACTGGGAGCAGCGGGAGATCGTCTACAGTTACGACAACGAGGGCCGGTTGACGGGAGCGAGATCTCCGGGCGTGGGACCCCTCACCTACAGCTATGATGCCTTGGGCCGGTTAAGCGGCCTCACGGAGTGGGTCCAATGGCAGGGCCGGCAAGTGACGTGGGTTCGCGATGTGAGCTACAACGCCGCTGGACAGCCCGTCTCTCTGGTCAGGCTCTACCAGCGCGGGGAGTCGCCGGGCGAGGACGAGCAGGTGAGCGAGCGATGGAGTTATAATCCCCTCGGGCAGGTCGTCTGGCATGGGGTGCAGCGTTTCAGCGGGGAGTATTTGCTTAATGTCCAGTATCGCTACCCGGCCACGACCAACAACGGGCGGCTGAGCCAGATGGTCGTCGGGGGCGAGGAAGTGAACTTCACCTACGACAGTCTGAACCGGCTGGTGCGGGCCGAGACCAGCGGGCCGCAGTGGGGGCAGGCCTACAGCTACGACGGCTTCGGCAACCTGGTGGCGCAGACGGTAACCAAGGGGACCGCGCCAAGCTGGACGCGATGGGCCGACCCGGCCACCAATCGCTTGACGGGCTTCAGCTATGACGCCACGGGTAACGTGACTGCGATGCCCAATCCGACCGGCGACACGCAGTTCGAATATGACGCCGAGAACCGGCTGGTGCGGGCGAGCCGGGGCGACAACCCCGATTACTTCGAGGAGTACCGCTACGGGTTGGACAACCGGCGGCTCTGGCGTTTGGTCCAGCAGGGTGAGGGCAACCGCAGCGAGCAGGTGTTCTTCTACGGGGCCTACGGCGAGCTGCTGGACGGCGGGCGGATCTACTTCGGCGGACGGCTGATCGGACGCAGCGGCATTTCCGAGGGCGTGGGCGTAGTGACCGACCGGCTGGGTTCGGTGGGCGGCCCGGCGCGCTATTATCCTTACGGACAGGAGCGGCAGGCGACGCCCGAGGGCACGGAAAAGTTCGCGACGTATTACCGGGACGCGACCGGGCTGGACTACGCCTGGAACCGCTACTACAGCCCCACTTGGGGCCGGTTCATGCAAGCCGATCCCTACTTGGCCCCCGAGGCCCTGAAGAACCCGCAGGGCTGGAACCGGTACGCGTATGTGGCCGGGGATCCGGTGAATTACTACGACCCGGCGGGGCTGTTCATCAGCGTACCCGAGAGGAGGCCACGGATCATTTGGGTGGTCTGGCTGGCATTCGAAAGCTGGGAGGAGGCCTTCACCCGGGAAGATTCCGGCCTGTTGCCGCCGCCGGCGGCAGGGGGCAGGGATGCGACCGGCGGGTCAGGCGCTGAAAACGGCGAAAGGCTGCGAGAAGCGAGGTTCGAAAGGGATTTGGCGGGCGCTCGAGCCAACTGGGTGAAGGTCAGCTCGGCGATCCGAAAGGCGGTGCCCCCTGGAGGCGTGTTCACGGCACAGATGATGGACTGCTTGGCCGGCTTGGAATCCACATGGGATCCCAAAAGGTTGGGGCCCGGCGGGCGGACCGGACTGTACCAGTACAACGAGGCCGCCTGGGTAGCTGAGTACTTCAATAGTGTCCCGTGGTCGCTTGAAAGCGCGCAAAGCGTCGAGGTGGCAACGGCTGTTGCGCTCGGCGGCCTTCGTTACAGATATGAGGCCTCAGTGAGGCTTCGGCCGGACCGTTCTGCCGATCAGCACTTGGCTCGGGCTTTTTCGATGTTCAACGGTGAAGACCGCTATGGGGAGTACGGGTACGGAAATGCCATCTTGGAGTGCGCCAGAAACATTGACCACGACTTCGAAGCCGGTTATCGGGCGATATGGGAGCTGACCAATCGTGTTCCCTAGAAGGAGGCGTGCGGTGGGTGAGGTTCTCCGCCGGATTGAGCGGTTAGTGGTGCTGCTTGCGACTCTGGCAACCGCGATCACAGCTGCCGGCCCTGGAGAGTTGTGTTCCGAGGTTGTGGCGTCCTTGTCTACGATGCCCAGCCGAGCCGACTGGAATAGCACCGCCCAGCGTGTAGAAATCCGCCGCTGTGTGCTTTTTCCGGAGCGCGGAACTGGGCGTCTTCAGTTGGTCGCCTGGCGAAAAGGCGACGAGCGGCCTGCGCTGGTATTTACTCCGGAACTGTATGACGGTTTGGTGCAGATGGCGATGATCGAAGGAGTATACGCCTTCCAGTTCATGGCCGGGCTTGTGCAACCTGTGGTCGTCATCGTCTTTGAGGGAGGCCAACCTCGCATCGCCCTCCACAGGGGTAGCCGGGGCAGGACCAAAATCACGTCCGATGGGATGAGGCTGGTCGTTGAGTTTGACGAGGAGCCAAGTGAAAACCGGCGCCATGAGTTTCATCGCACCAACAGTGGGGCACGGCGCTGGTAGTTTGCGCCGGCCGCGAAGGCCATCGGCGTCATTTTTGCCATCTCCTCGGGGCGTCCCATTGCTTCTGGGGCGACGGACGGCGCTCGTCGGAAGCATGCCCGGAGTCGCGGCATGTCCTGTGTTATGCGGAATGAGGTGCAGGCCCCTGAGGCGGCAAGTGTGTGGGCAAATTGCGGTTCAGAACGCTGCGGGGAGTGTGAGCAACTGGACCGCCACAGTTGGGCCAGCGGCTCGTGGAGCGCAGCAGCATGTCGTGGTGGGGTCTGGGCGTAGTGACTGACCGGCTGGGTTCGGTGGGCGGCCCGGCGCGGTATTATCCTTACGGACAGGAGCGGCAGGCGACGCCCGAGGGCACGGAAAAGTTCGCGACGTATTACCGGGACGCGACCGGCTTGGACTACGCCTGGAACCGCTACTACACGCCGGCTTGAGGTCGCTTCATGCAAGCCGATCCCTACGTGGCCCCCGAAGCCCTGAAGAACCCGCAGGGCTGGAACCGGTACGCGTATGTGGCCGGGGATCCAGTGAACTTCAACGATCCGGCGGGGCTGTTCATGAGCGTCCCCGAGAGGAGGCCACGGATCATTTGGGTGGTCTGGCTGGCATTCGAAAGCTGGGAGGAGGCCTTCCCCCGGGAATATTCCGGCCTGTTGCCGCCGCCGGTGGCAGGGGGCAGGGATGCCAGCGGCGGGTCAGGCGCTGAAAACGGCGAAAGGCTGCGAGAAGCGAGGTTCAAAAGGGATTTGGCGGACGCTCGAGCCAACTGGGTGAAGGTCAGCTCGGCGATCCGAAAGGCGGTGCCTTCAGGAAGCATCTGGACATGGCAGATGCTGGATTGCATTGCTGGCCTTGAAGCCGCTTGGGATCCTTACCGCGACGGGCCGGCAGGCCGCACTGGCTTGTTCCAGTACAACAAAGCGACTTGGGAGGGTGAGTACGGTAACGATCTGCCATGGTCCATCGAAGCGGCCCGCGATGTTCAGACCGCGGTGATGGTCAAACTTCGCGGGTTGGAGAAGCGTCTCGAGATTGTTCGGCAACGGCGACCCGACCTACGAACCCCACAGGAACAGTTGGCTCGTGCGATCACGCTGTCCGGCGACGAACCGCGTTTTGGGGATGCCTATGGGGCTGCCGTCTTGGAGTGCGCCAAGTCCATTGACTCGGACTTCACCGTTGCTTTTCGGGCAATTTGGAACCTCTTGAATCCATGAGAAACCATGACGTTGACGCCATGAAACGCTGCCATTCGCTCCTCGTGTTGCTCGCTGTTCTGGCTTGCTTCCCTTTCTGCCCGCAACTACAGAGTGCACAACCAAACCTGTGTCCCAACCTGATCGCAATCCTTACCACGGTCCCCGGGAACTTGGACGCAGGGTATGCGGCTCAACGCCTGGAGATTCGCCAATGTCCTGTGGATATAGCGAAGCGTCTCGGTGTGTTCCAGCTCGTCGCATGGCCGGCTAACGCCACCACTCCGGCTTTGGTTTACGAGACGGAAGAGGCCGGCTTTTATCAATTCGCAATGATAGAAGGTGTCTACGTCTTTGAGTTCATGGGTGGAACAGCCCAGCCGGTTTTAGCGGTTGTCTTTGAAAATGGCATACCGAAGATAGGGCTTCGGGCCTCGACGATGTCGGGAGCAAAAATCATCTCAACTCCGACGACCATCACGATAGAGTACATTGATAGCAAGGACAGCAAGCTTTACCGTCGCCAGTTCCACAAGAGCGGCAAGACGCAACGTAAAGGGTGAGTTATCCTGCAAGCGTCAAGGCTGGCTGATTCCCAAGAGATTCATTCGGCCCAGGGGTTGGGCGGCTCAGCGGGTTGACCGAACCGCGACACCGCACGGTGATCTGGGTGCGGGATGTCCAGTACAACGCCGCCGGGCAGCCGCTGTCGCCGGTCAGACTCTATCACCGTGGGGGCATCTACTTGAGCGAGCGATGGAGTTATAATCCCCTCGGGCAGGTCGTCTGGCATGGGGTGCAGCGTTCCAGCGGGGAGTATTTGCTTAATGTCCAGTATCGCTACCCGGCCACCACCAACAACGGGCGGCTGAGCCAGATGGTCGTCGGGGGTGAGGAAGTGAACTTCACCTACGACAGTCTGAACCGGCTGGTGCGGGCCGAGACCAGCGGGCCGCAGTGGGGGCAGGCCTACAGCTACGACGGCTTCGGCAACCTGGTGGCTCAGACGGTGACCAAGGGGACCGCGCCAAGCTGGACGCGATGGGCCGACCCGGCTACCAATCGCTTGACGGGCTTCAGCTACGACGCCACGGGCAACGTGACCGGGATGCCCAATCCGAGCGGTTACACGCAGTTTGAATATGACGCCGAGAACCGGTTGGTGCGAGCTATCCGGGGCGAGAACCCCGATTATTTCGAGCAGTACCGCTACGGGTTGGACAACCGGCGGCTCTGGCGTCTGGTGCAGCAGGGCGAGGGCAACCGCAGCGAGCAGGTGTTCTTCTACGGGGCCTACGGCGAGCTGCTGGACGGCGGGCGTATCTACTTCGGCGGACGGCTGATCGGACGCAGCGGCATTTCCGAGGGCGTGGGCGTAGTGACCGACCGGCTGGGCTCGGTGGGCGGCCCGGCGCGGTATTATCCTTACGGACAGGAGCGGGAGGCGACGCCGGAGGGAACTGAGAAGTTCGCGACGTACTACCGGGACGCGACCGGCCTGGACTACGCCTGGAACCGCTACTACAGCCCCACTTGGGGCCGGTTCATGCAGGCTGACCCCTCCCTGACGCCGGAAGCCATGAAGAACCCGCAGGGGTGGAACCGGTACCCGTATGTGGTGAACGATCCGGTGAACTATTATGACCCCTCAGGTCTGCTCTGGGAGTCCCCGGAAGGAGGACCGCCTCAGCTCCAATGCGAGGTCTGGGGCGTGAGGATGGCTGGTGATATTTGCCGTGTGATCTTGCAGAGCCTGGGAAAGCGATATGATGAGGGCTACGCGGAGCGCAGCGAGAACATACTCAGCCCCCAGTGCAACCTGACCGTTACGGAGAATCTCAACGTGATTCATTTCTACAACGTGTTCGCCGAGCCGGCCATCATCCTCGGCGAGGAGACCCGCCTGCCGTGGGACTTCATCCTGGCTTGGTCGGCCGCGGAGGTGGGGTGGAGCTACAACCGTACGGCCATGTGGAACAACAACTGGTTCAACTTGACGGCGCCCGATGCTAAGAATACGGGAGGCTGGATCGGCGCCGTACCGTGCGCCGAAACAGGTTTTACCGACTATGTTCCGATCATGGCCTGCTTTCAGGCGACCGACCTCCGACAAGCCTTCTATCTCTCTGGCAGGGCCGCGCTGCTGAGCCAGAATGGGCGCTACCTGAAGCCGGCGTTGGAAACGCTCCGGGCTGGAGGAAGCTACGCGCAAGCGGCCCAGGCAATCGCGGACGCAGGTTTCGACCCCGGGCGGAAGGACTACGGGCAGCACTTTGCCGGGACGCTCGAGGCTTTGCGCTCCCGGCTCCATTGTTCCGGCATCATTCCTCCCTTCATGAACTGGGGGGACCCATGAAAAGAGCATTGTTGTTGGCTTCTCTGATCTGGCTGCCGGGACGGGCGCTCCTGGCGGCACAAGAGATCCCGCTGATGCGAATTGCACGGTTCGGTCTGCACGAGGCGCGGCTGCTGGTGGAGCATATCCCCGACATGCTGGAGGACAGGCAGAGGGGTCTGTGTCCGGTAGCCGATCTAACCGGCTTGTCGGCTGAAGCCGCATACTTTCATTTGCGCAACGCGTGCTCGGAGGGCAGCGGCTTGATCGGTCACTACAAGGTGAATCTGATGACGGGGCAGGTCTTCGGGGGCGGCTTGTGGGACAAGCTGGTGGAGACGCCGCTGCTGGAGAAGCTGCGCCGGCAGCTCCGCATCGTGCAGGAGAGCCGGTTACTGGACGAACGCGACGGGCGCTGCTTGATGCAGCGGCTGCCCGTGCTGCGCGACCCTGAGCTGGGGCACCTCTGTCCTAAGCTCGGGGATAGGTCCTGGATCGGGGTAAACGCCGACTACATCCAGTTCGTTGTGAGCTACGGGTGCGGGGCTCGAAGCGACTGGTGGGAACAATACTACGTGGACCGCCTCACCGGCCTGGTGGTGCACGTTGACTCCGGGCGAACCGTGGAATCACCCGAATTGGCGGAGCTGCGCACTTGGATGCTGGCGGCGCGACAGTTGCCGGAACTGACCACTGCCGAGGCGGCGCTGTTGGCGGAGAGCAGCCCGGTCGCGCTCAAAGCCAAGGCGGAAGGGCTATGCCCGAAGGCCAGTTATGACAGCACGCTCTCCGGCGCCACCGAGATGTGGTTCCATTTATGGCCGGCTTGCCCGGAGGGCGAGGCGGCGGGTTTCCGTGCGGAGGTGGTGGTCAACCGATTTACGGGCGCGGTGCGCGATCCGCGCTCGTTGGAGCCTTGGAGCACGGGCGAGCTGAAGGCGCTGGCGGAGCAGCTTCTGGACCGGGCGCGAGAGCGCGTGGAACGGGCTAAGAGGAACGTGGCGCGCGCCTGCGGCTGGTGATGCCGCCCGGCGCGGTATTATCCTTACGGTCAGGAGCGGCAGACGACGCCCGAGGGAACGGAGAAGTTCGCGACGTACTACCGGGACGCGACCGGGCTGGACTACGCCTGGAACCGCTACTACACGGCAGCCTGGGGCCGGTTCATATAAGCCGATCCCTACCTGGCCCCCGAAGCCCTGAAGAGCCCACAGGCTTGGAACCGGTACGCGTATGTGGCGGGGGATCCAGTGAACTTCAACGATCCGGCGGGGCTGAACCGTGAGTCTCCCGAGCGGTTGATCTGTTGGGTTGACGGCTTCCAAGTACCCGAGGAACTCTGCCGTATGCTGCTATACTCCCCAGAGGGCAGTTGGACCGGAGGCGGCGGTGGTGGTGGTGGACCCTTGTCCTTGGAGCAGCAGTTTTCGATCGCCTATGGCGTGAGCGAGGCGTGCGCCCGGGGCTTGTTCGAGACCACCTCGGAGAAGTACCGCCCGCGATCCTCCCTTGGTTTCGGGCCTTTTTGGGCGATGGTCGAGCGGGCCAACGCGCATCGGCATGTACTGGTAGCGGCGGCCGAGCGGTGGGGGATTGATTGGAGGATGCTGGCAGCCATCGGGGTGCGGGAATCAGGTTTCCGAAACATTGCCGAGCTTGGGGGAGGCCCAGGCCGGGGCGTCTTCCAGATTAACATTAAGGCAAACGCGGGCGAGGTCACCGAGGACCAAGCTTTCGATCTGGAGTTTGCTGCCAACTGGGCTGCAAAGACCCTAGCTGACAACGCAAAAGATCTGGCGGCAAGCTATGGTCTTGGCGGCGAGCGTCTGTGGACGTTGGTCATTGCGAGCTATAACGCAGGGATTGGAAAGGTCCTGCGCGCGATAGATAGTCGGCTTGCTCGCGGCGGGACGATAGATCAGATCGCGAGCCTCGATTTCCTGACGACGCGGGAAAACTACGCTCGCAACGTGATGGACCTGATGGAGTGCTTCCGATGAGGATGGGGCAACTGGCGCTGATGGGGCTGGTGGCGATGGCGGTCTCGGGTTCCGAGATCGAGATCGAGGGCTATCAGTTAGGCTGGAGCGGGGGCGCGACGGGGTTCGGCCAACACGCCGTTCTCACCCCGGGAGGGAACGTGGTGGTCATTTCCTGCCCGGGGGAGACCAAGCTAGTGGGCTTTTCGGCCCGGGACCGTTTGTATCACGGCATGCACCTGAAGATGAGGGTTCGGCCATGCTTGGAGGAGGATCCCTGCGTCTGCCTTCCCGAGGAGGTGCTAGGGGTGGCCACCGTCATCGAGCGAAGCAAGGAGCAACGGCCTGAATACCGCCGCGCGTACGAAACCATTTTTGAGTTCTTAAAATCCTTGTGGGGACCGGGCGGACGGCCGCCGGCGGAACTGTTCACGTTGCGCTGCCGGTCGGACCCTGCCTCTCGGACAGCGATCGAGCAGTTGGTGCGAACCCGGTGGCAGTGGGGGGGAGGTACGCCTACGGAGCTGCACACCCTCAATGCTTGGGCGTTTGCAGAGCTTGGGGAGAACCGCGCGGCGGCAGTCCTGGCTCCCCACCTTTTTTATCCTAAGACTTCGGCCCGCATAGAGGTGGTCTTTGAGGGTGGCCGATCTCTGATTGATCGGGTTTCGCTGGAGCCGCCGAGCTCGTACGATCGCTTATTCGGCTCGTACGATCGCTTGTTGGACCGGCATTGATAGTCTTTTTGGGAGGCATGCGGTTGGGGGCCGGGGGCGGGCCGCAAACCCCTACACACCGATAACGGGCTTGGACACTTCTGACGAATTTCCCGGCGCGGTATTATCCTTACGGAGGGGAGCGGCGGGCGACGCCTGAGGGAACCGAGAAGTTCGCAACGTACTACCGGGACGCGACCGGGCTGGACTACGCCTGGGACCGCTACTACACCGCCGCTTGGGGTCGCTTCATGCAAGCCGATCCCTACCTGGCCCCCGAAGCCCCGAAAAACCCGCAGGGGTGGAACCGGTACGAGTATGTGGAGAACGATCCGGTGAATTGGTACGATCCCAGCGGCTTGCTTGCGCTGTGCCCGTTCGGAACGGTGACGGCGCCCGATGGCCGCAGTTGCCGGGGCATTGATGTGCTGGAGGAAGCCTTTACTCGGCTGGACATCAACGTGGCGCCCCCCGTGCCCGGAGGAGGCGGGGGTAGGGACGTGGCAGGTGGCGAGGACTTTGACTTTGAGCGCTACCGGCCAGAGTGCGACCGACGAGACCCGGAGAACGTCAAGAGGCTGAATTCTATCGGGGAGTACCGGGAGGATGCAGCGGCCGTGGCCGAGCAGTTGGGAGTGCCAACCGAGGCGATCCTGGGCCTGTCCGGCCACGAATCTGGATGGGGACTCGGGCGTTTTGCCCGAGAGGGCAATAACTTTTTCGGACTGCACTGGCCGGCCAGCTTCGCCATCGGTTACCTGGTCGCGCGGGGTAACCCCAAAAGTCAAGATGGCGACGTTTCGCAATTACCGAGAGTCGGCCGAGTCCTTTGCCAAGGATTACGGCGAGTACGTGCGCGGATTGACTGACTCCGCGGATTTCGCGAACGCAGTGAAGGATTCAGGCAAGTTTGGGGTAGGCACGGAGGGCTACCATGTACGGGTCGCCGAGGCAATCCGGGCGGTGGCCAAGCGCATGGACTGCGAATGAGTGGGGAGGGCACTGCGATGGTGGTGCGGAACATCATGCGTGTGACCGCCATTCTGGCGGGAGTCATTTTGGGCGCGGGGCTGGGGGTGGCCGCTGAGCAGCGCAAGATCACGGCGCGGGAAGCGGCCGAGGTCCTGCGGGATTACGTGTGGTGGCGCTATCCCCATCTGGCCCCAGGGCTGGACCTGAGCGACTTCTCCAGGTACGATCCCGACTTCCACTATTTCTTCGTGTGGACCTTGCGCCGCCCAGCCGGGATCGTGGTTGGGCACTACGCGGTCAATCCTTGGACCGGACACGTGTGGAATTACGATTCGTTGTGAAATCATCGTCTGGCCGCGGAGCGAGAAGTGGCTGAAGCGGATCCGCAAGCGCTTTCGCTACAGCGACCAGGAGTACGCTGAACTGGCCGCCCGTAAGCCCGTGGCCGACTGTAAGTAGTCGCCCTCGGCGGTCTGCGCAGGCCTGTGGGCCCCGGCGGGCGGATCTACTTCGGCGGACGGCTGATCGGACGCAGCGGCATTTCCGAGGGCGTGGGCGTAGTGACCGACCGGCTGGGTTCGCTGGGCGGCCCGGCCCGGTATTATCCTTACGGTCAGCAGCGGCAGGCGACGCCTGAGGGAACCGAGAAGTTCGCGACGTACTACCGGGACGCGACCGGGCTGGACTACGCCTGGAACCGCTACTACACCGCCGCGTGGGGTCGCATCATGCAAGCCGATCCCTACCTGGCGCCCGAAGCCCCGAAAAACCCGCAAGGGTGGAACCGGTACGCGTATGTGGAGAACGATCCGGTGAATTGGTACGATCCCGGCGGCTTGCTTGTGCGCTGCCCGTTCGGAACGGTGACGGCCCCCGATGGCCGCGGTTGCCCGGGCATTGAAAGGTTCGCGGAGGCCTTCACTCGCCTGGACGTCGGTGTGGCGCCTCCCGTGCCCGGCGGAGTAGGGGGTAGGGAGGACGCCAGCGGCTCTCAGGCGCCCAGGCGCGGGGTTGCGCGCCGAAGCCCACCCTCTCCGGCCTCCTTCACCTTCGTCAGAACCAGCTCCAGCAAGCTCTCAACCTCCTCGACTTCCAACTCGCTCTCCAGCCAGTACAGGGGCAAACCTTCGAGCTGTCGTTGCCAGCCTTCCGGCAGATTCACCAGGTCCTTTTCCGTGGTGACCAGCGCATGGGCGCCGTGGCGTCGAGCCTGCGCGAGGATCGTGCGCAGATCCTCGGCGCAGTAGCGATGGTGGTCGGGATACTCCCGGCGCCAGACGGGCCGCAGCCCCAGTGCCTCGAGGGTCCCCCAGAACGACGCCGGCTGCCCCAACCCGCAAAACGCAGCAGGGCGCACGAAAGGCGCTTCGCCCGCCGGACGCCGGGCGCCGCCCGACGCCTCCACCCACGCTTTCGGACGCCGGCAGGCGCGGCATACGGGCGCGTGCCGGTTGTAGCGCCGGATCAGGCGCTCCACCGCCTGCGCATGGGGCAGAGCCTCGCTGTGGCTGACAACGATGACGTCGGCGCGCGCCAGCGCCGAGAGAGGCTCGCGCAGGCGACCGAGCGGAAAGACTTCGTCGCCCGGATCGAGGGCGTCCATCAGCACGATGTCCAGGTCGCGGTCGAGGCGCGCGTGCTGGAAGCCGTCGTCCAGCAAAAACAAATCAGGATGAAAACGTTCCATTAAAAGAGCGCCCGCCTTCGCCCGATCCCGTCCAATCCCCACCGCGGAAACGCCGGCGCGCAGGTGGATCTGCGCTTCGTCGCCGGTTTGCCCGACCGGCGCCGCAGCTCCGGGCGGCAACGCCAGCGGCTCCGCTCCGCTCCTGCGGCGGTAACCTCGCAACAGGACCGCCGGGCGCAATCCGCGCTCGGCCAGCCGCTGCGCCAGCCACACGGTGAAGGAGGTCTTGCCCGCGCCGCCCATGCTCAGGGCCCCCACGCTGATCACCGGCCGCGCCAGCTTCGTGCGCCGCGCCCTCGCTGCCGCGCGCTTCAACACGCCGCCGGCCAGCCACAGGCGCGATAGCAACCACAGGGCTGCCCGCCACGGCCACGCGCGCACGCGCCGGGGAACGGCCTCCGCGTAACGCGCCGCCAGTTCCTTTACCGCCCTTTCCGTCGCTCCCTGCTGAGCCGCGGTCGCTTCCCGAGCCCGCTGCCCGAGCCTCTCGCGCAGCGACGGGTCGTTCAGCACTCGCTCGATCGCCCCGCACAACTCCGCCGCCGAGCCGATCTCCAGAACCGCCTCGCGCCGCCGGAATTCCTCGATCACCGCCGGAAAATTCTCCATGTGGGGCCCCACGACGATCGCGCGCCCGTACGCTCCCGGCTCCAGGATGTTGTGGCCGCCGCGCCGCGCCAGCGTGCCGCCCATGAACACCACGTCCGCCGCCTGAAACAGGGCGGCCAGCTCGCCGATTGAATCGAGCAGCAGCACGCCTGGCAGCGGCAGCCGCGTCGCCTCGTCCAACTGCGAACGCCTGACGAACGCCACCCGAGCCTCTTCCAGCTTGCGTGCAGCTTGCTCGAAACGCTCCGGCCGCCGCGGCGCCAGGATGAGCAGCAGGCGGGGGCGCCGGCCGGCGAGCCGCCGGAAAGCCTCCACGATGACTTCGTCCTCGTCCGGGTCACCCTCCTCGGCCGGCGGCATCGTACTGGCCGCAATCCATACCTCGCCGGCCGCCGTCCCCTCGAGAAACTGCGCAACGGCCGCGGCAACGCGCAGCCGCCCGGGATCGAAATCGAACTTCAAATTGCCGCCCACGGACACGCGCTCGGCGGGCGTGCCCAGTTCGAGATATCTCTGCCGGCTGCGTTCATCCTGGGCCAGGATCGCGTCGGCAAGTCCCAGGACCGGCCGGAAAAACCAGCGCCACCGCCGGTAGCGCGGCCAGGCCCGATCCGAAATGCGCCCGTTCACCACGACGAGAACGCACCCGGCGCGCTTCGCCTCGCGCCACAGGTTGGGCCAGATCTCGGTTTCGAGCACCACGACCACGCGCGGCCGCAACCGCCGCAGCACTCGCCTCACCGCCAGGCAATAATCGAGCGGCGCGTAAAAAATCCCGTCCGCGAGGCCGGCCAGTTTCTGCTCGGCTACCGCCCGGCCCGCCACCGTCGTCACCGAAACGAACAGCGCCGCACCCGGCAGTCGCTCCCGCAACCGCCTCACCAGCTCCACCGACGACAGCGCCTCACCGACCGATACCGCGTGTAACCAGATCGCACCCGGCGCCGTCTGCCGCAGTGAGCCCGGCAAGCACCCGAACCGCTGGGTCATGCCGCGCCGATAACCCCTGTCCCGCATGGCACGGGCGAGCAGGTACAGTAGGACAAGCGGAAAGGCCAGCCC
>Ga0308411_10001104_pt1 | contig 18238 bp, 12 predicted proteins | sample HotsprottomLayer_2_FD_203530 | JGI IMG/M metagenome (GOLD analysis project Ga0308411, IMG submission 203530) | Hot spring phototrophic mat microbial communities from Octopus Spring, Yellowstone National Park, Wyoming, United States -... | ecosystem: Environmental > Aquatic > Thermal springs >...
TGAAGCCGAACACGTCCTCGACCGCGCTGTCGAACTGCGCGCGCTCCCATTCGAGCACGTGCGCGCCGCTCGGCGTCTCGAGCCAGCGAGTGAGCGTCGATCGGGCGAGTGGCTGCAGCACGTGAGGTACCTTCGGTCGTCGGCAGGGCGGTCGCGTCGCATCGCAACGCTTCATCTGGATTATCGCGCAAACACGGCGCTCTGCCTTGACCCCCCTTCCCCCGCTTCCGTATCATGCGACGAGCTCAAGGAGGGGAAGTGGCGGGAAGAACCATCGCGCGGGGGCTCGTCGCGGCCGGTGTTGCCTTGGCGACACCCGCGCTCGCGGTCGATCCCGCGCTGCACACCCATCCAGCGCTCGCGCCCGCGTTCGATCCGGCGGTCGTCAACGAGGACGACATCGCCGGGCTCGGCGTGAGCGAGATCCGCGACCTCGGGGCAGTGCGGTTGCAGGCTGGCGCCCCGGTCGACCTGTGGCAGCGCATCCGCGGCGGGTTCGCGCTCGCCGACCTCGACTCCCCGATGGTCGTCGAGCGCCAGGCGTGGTATGCGCAGCGGCCGCAGCAGCTCAAGATCATGGTGGAGCGCAGCCGGCGATACCTCTTCCATATCGTCGAGGAGATCGAGAAGCGCGGCATGCCGACCGAGCTCGCGTTGCTGCCGATGGTGGAGAGCGCCTTCAACCCGCTCGCCTACTCGCGTGCGCACGCCTCGGGGCTGTGGCAGTTCATCCCCTCCACCGGACGCAACTACAACCTCGACCAGAACTGGTGGTACGACGCCCGGCGCGACATCGTTGCCTCGACCAACGCCGCGCTCGACTACCTCCAGTCGCTGTACGACATGTTCGGCGACTGGCACCTGGCGCTGGCGGCGTACAACATGGGCGAGAACGGCCTCGCCCGCGCGCTCGAGCGCAACCGCGCGCGCGGCGCGCCCACCGCGTACGCGGCGCTGCAGCTGCCGAACGAGACCCGGCGTTACGTGCCTTCGCTCGTCGCACTGAGGAACATCGTCGCCAACCCTGCGGCCTTCGGCGTCGAGCTCGATCCAATCCCCAATGCACCCTATTTCGTCACCGTCGCGCTGACGCGCGACATCGACCTGCGGCTCGCCGCCAAGCTCGCGGAGATGCCACTCGACGAGTTCCTGGCCCTCAACCCCGGCCATAACCGTCCGGTCGTGGCGAGCGTGCACGCACCCCAGCTGGTGCTGCCCGCCGACCGCGCCGACGCCTTCCTGCGCAACATCGAGAGCCATGCGAAGCCGCTCTCGTCCTGGGAGGTCTATACGTTCAAGGCGGGCGACCGGCTCGACAAACTGGCCGCCGAGCGAGGGGTGACGGTCGAGCGGCTGCGCGCGGCGAACGGCCTTTCGGCCGGCGCGAAGCCGACCGCCGGCCAGCAGCTCCTGGTGCCGCACAGAGGCAGTGCGGCCGCGACCGAGCCGCTTCCGCCCACGTTCAACCCGCCGCTCGCGAGCGCCGGCCGCGTGGTGAGCTATCGGGTCAAAGCGGGCGACACGCCCGCCAAGGTCGCGCGATCCCTCGGTGCCAGGCCAGCGGACGTGCTCGCCGCGAACGGCGGCAGCGAGCGGCTGGTCGCCGGCCGCACCTTGACCGTGTCGATCCAGGGCGGGGCCCGGACGCGGACCGCGCAAACGCACGCCCCGAAGGCAGCCCGGCCCGCGGCCCGCGCGGCGGCGAAACCGCCCGCTCGCGCCACGGCGAAGCCGGCCCCGGCGCCCGCGGCGCCGACCCAGCTCGCCCGGCCATCGTCCTCGTCCTAGGCCGCGCCGGCCCGGTGGAGGACGCAACGCACCTCGTGCGTCGGCGTCAACGCGACCGCGGCCGGATACGCGGCGCGACAGCGGGCGTCGGCGCGTGGGCAGCGCGGGTGGAAGTGGCAGCCGGGGGGTGGCGCGACCGGCGAGGGCAGCTCGCCCACGACGGCGGCGCCCGCCGGGCTGCGATCCAGTGTCGGCACCGCCGCGAGGAGGGCCTGCGTGTAAGGATGCCGGGGCCGGCCGAGCACCTCGGCCGGCGTCCCGCGCTCGACGATCCGCCCGAGGTACATCACCGCGACCTCGTCGGCGAGGTACTCGACGACGCCGATATTGTGCGTGATGAAGAGATAGGCGAGCCCGATCTCCCGCTGCAGCCGTCGCAGCAGGTTCAGGATCTGCGCCTGCACCGAGACGTCGAGCGCGCTCGTCGGCTCGTCGCAGACGAGCAGCCGCGGCGACACCGACAGTGCGCGAGCGATCGCGATGCGCTGCCGTTGCCCGCCGGAGAACTCGTGCGGATAGCGCCATTGCGCGTCGGCGGCCAGGCCGACTTGGCCGAGCAGCTCGTCGATCCGGCGCTGCCGAGCCGGGCGTGACTCGGGCCGCCCGAGCGCGATCATCCCCTCCATCAGGATGTCGTGCACCCGCATGCGCGGGTTGAGCGACGAGTACGGATCCTGGAACACGATCTGGATTTGCGCGCGCAGCGCGCGCAACCGCGCCCCGCGCAGTGCAGTGAGATCGGTGCCGTCGAACAACACTTGCCCCGCGGTGGGCGTGATGAGCTGGAGCACCGCCTTGCCCGCGGTGGTCTTCCCGCAGCCCGACTCGCCGACCAGCGCGAGCGTCCGGCCGGCGCCGATCTCGAACGAGACGCCATCGACCGCCCTCACCTGGGCGACGGTGCGCTTGAGCAGGCCGCGCCGGATCGGGAAGTGCACTCTCAGGTCGCGCACCGCCAGCAGCGGCAGCGGGCGCGGCGCCGAGGCGAACCCCACGCCGGCGCCACGATCGAGGTCGAGCGGCGGCGCGGGTCCGATCTCGCGGGCGTGGCAGCGCACCGCGTGGTGTTCGCCCGCCCGACGCCAGCCCGGCGCCTCGCGGCGGCAGCGCCCGGTCGCGAGCTCGCAGCGCTCGGCGAAGCGGCAGCCCGCGAAGTCGGCCGCGAGGTCGGGCACCGTGCCGGGGATGGTCGCGAGCGGCTCGCCGCGCTTGCGTCCCCCGGGGAGCGCCGCGAAGAGCTTGCGCGCGTAGGGGTGCTGCGGCGCGCGGTAGAACGCCTTGCATTCAGCGACCTCGACGATCTCGCCGGCGTACATGACGGCCACCCGGTGGGCCATGCCGGCCACGACGCCGAGATCGTGCGTGATCAGCAGGATCGACATGCCGCGCTCGCGCTGCAGCGCTGCAAGCACCTCGAGCACCTGCGCCTGGATCGTGACGTCGAGCGCGGTCGTCGGCTCGTCGGCGATCAGCAGGTCGGGCTCTGCGGCGAGCGCCACTGCGATCATGACCCGCTGCCGCATGCCGCCCGAGAGCTGGAAAGGGTAGTCGTCCACGCGCCGCGCACCGTCGCCGATCCCCACCGCGCCGAGCAGCTCGATCGCGCGCGCGCGCGCCGCCGCGCCTCGCAGCCCGAGGTGGCGCTCGAGCACCTCCTCGATCTGGCGGCCGACGGTGAGCACCGGATTGAGGCTGGTGGCCGGCTCCTGGAATACGAGCGCGATCCGCCGCCCGCGCACCTCGCGCATGCGCGTCTCCGGGAGCCGGAGGAGATCCACTCCGTCCAACCGGGCCGTGCCGGCGACGACTCGGCCCTGCTCGGGCAGCAGGCGCGCCAGCGTGAGCGCGGTCATGCTCTTCCCACACCCGGACTCGCCCACCAGCGCGAAGGTCTCCCCGCGCGCGATCTCGAGATCGACGCCGTCGAGCGCCCGCACGACGCTGCCGCCGCTCGCGTCCAGCCAGGTCCGCAGCCCCTCGGCGCGAAGTAACGGCACGGTCACACCCCCGCCCCCCGAGCGAGGGCTGCGCCCACGCGCACCCGCGGGTCGAACGCGTCGCGCACCGCGTCGGCGAACAAGTTCGCCGCCAGCACCAGCACGAACATGAACCCGAACGCCGCGGCGAGCGCCCACCAGACCATCGGCTCGCGCGCCATCTCCAGCCGCGCCGCGTTGATCATGGTGCCGAAGCTGATCATGGACGGGTCGACACCGACGCCCACGTACGAGAGCACCGCCTCGGCGAGCACCAGGCCGCTGAAGTCCATCACCAGGGCGATCAGGACGATGTGCATCACGTTCGGCAGGATGTGGCGCGTGATCACCCGGCCGTGCGGCACGCCGAAAGCATGCGCCGCCTGGATGAACTCGAGCTCGCGCAGCTTCAGCGACTCGGCACGCAGCAGCCGCGCGAGCCCGGTCCAGGTGGTGAGACCGAGGATCACGCACAGCAGGAGCAGCCGGAAGTCGGCGCGCTGCGCGGTGGTGGGGAACAGCTCGGAGTGGGTGTCGATGTACACCTGCATGATCAGGACCGCCGCCGCGATCAGCAGCACACCGGGGATCGAGTTGATGGTGGTGTACAGGTACTGGATCAGGTCGTCGATCCAGCCCTTGAAGTAGCCGGCCATGATCCCGAGCAGGACCGCCGGGGGCAGCATCACCAGCGTCGTCAGCGTGCCGATCACGAGCGCCGTGCGGATGCTCTTGAGCGACAGGTAGAGGACGTCCTGCCCCACCTTGTCGGTGCCGAGCACGTGGTAGTTCGCCGCGAGCAGGGCGGTCGGCGCCGAGACCAGGGCGAGCACGAGCACCGTCAGGTACACCGCGATCCACGGCACCCCGGTCCACCGGCGTGCGATGAGCCGCCACATCGCGCCCGCCGACAGCGCGTGACGCCGCGCGAGTCCGGCGGTCGCGACCGCGACCAGCGCCGCCCAGCCGAGGAACGCGAGCGCGAGCCCCTGCAGCGCGGTCGCGACGACGTCGGCGGCGTGCTGCGATTCGTCCGCCAGGTGGGCGCCACCGTGGCGCAGCCGCGGGAACTCGCGCGTCACTCCGCCGTCGGGCAGCTCGACCGTCTCGCGCGCGAACGAACGCGTCGCGAGCGGCGCCGAGTAGGTGCGCTCGGTGCGCGCCTTGAGCGGCGCGAGCAGCGCATCGAGCGCGCTGCGCACCTCGACGGCGTACACCCGGCCGCCGCGGGCGTCCGCGCCTTCGAGCCGCGGCCGGTAGTGGATCGAGTCGAGCAGCCCGACGCCGGCGAACGCCGCCAGCACGATCAGCGAGGCGACAGCCGATGGGCTGCGGAGCACCCGCCGCCACGGCGCTGCGAGATGCTCGTGCCGCCGGACGTGGAGCAGGTAGCCGAGGCCCGCCGCGGCGAGCGCCCAGACCGCGGCGTCGGTCCACAGCACCACCGGCGTCATTCGAACCGCACCCGCGGATCGACCAGGGTGTAGGAGATGTCGGCGAGGAGATAGCCGACGATCGTCAGCACCGAGCCGAGGAACACCATCGCGCGCACCACCGCGAAGTCCTGCGCCTGGATGGCGTCGATCGTGTAGCTGCCGAGGCCGGGGATGCCGAAGAACGACTCGGCGAGCAGGCTGCCGAGGAACAGCTTCGGGATCGCCGCCACGACCCCGGTGAGAATGGGGATCGAGCCGTTCTTGAGCACGTGGCGGAAAAGCACCGCCGTCTCCGCCAGACCCTTGGCGCGCGCGGTGCGGACGTAGTCCTTGCCGATTTCCTCGAGGAAGAACGTGCGATACAGCCGCACCCCCTCCCCGAAACCGGCGGCGAGCGCGATCGCCACCGGGAGCAGCAGGAACTTCGCCGAATCCAGGCCGGGCTGGTAGCCCGAGATCGGCACCAGGCTCCACAGCTTGCTCACCAGGAACTGCCCGCCGATGATGTAGAACAGCGTCGAGACCGACATCATCGCCACGCAGACCACTACACCCCAGAAATCGAGGTAGGTGGCGCGGAAGAACGCGAGCGCGAGCGCCGCCGACACGTAGACCGCCAGGCCGACGAGGAACGAGGGGACCGCGAGCGCCAGGCTGGGCCACATCCGGGCGCGGATCTCGTGACCAATGCTGCGCCCGTCGTCGGCGTTGCCGAAATCGAACGCGAACAGCTTCGCCGACTTCTCGAAGAAGATGGTGTCGGTCAGGCGCCGCGTGCCCTCGGCGCCGGCATTCCAGAGCAGCGGCCGGTCGTAGCCGCGCTCGGCCTTCCACTGCTCGATCGCCTCTGGGGTGACCCGCTTCGCGCCGAGCTGCATCCGCGCCATGTCCTCGGGCGTGTTCACGACGAAGAACAGCGTGAAGGTGATCAGATTGACGCCGACGAGAATCGGGATCGCGCTCAGCACGCGGCGCAGGATGTACGCGAGCACGGCCGAGCCGGGTCAGGCGGCGCGCGCCGGCGCGCGCTCACGCCGGCGGTAGACCGCCAGCGCCGGGGCGGCGGCGAGCCCGAGCGCGAGTGCCGCGAGCCCGATCGGCCACAGCACCGGCCGGTTCCACTCGGCGCGCTTCGCCTCCCGCATCGCCGCGTCGATCCGGTAGAACTTCAGGCCGTTGCGCGCCATCTGGTTCGGCTTGACGTTCGACACCCATGCGTGCGCGAGCCCGTAATCCTTGGGATGAAAGCCCCAGGACCAGGGCGCGTCCTCGCGGGCGATGCGCAGCATCTGGTCGATCAGCGCCTGGCGCTGCGGCCCGTTCGGCATGTTCTTCATCTGCTCAAACAGGCGGTCGTACTCAGGGTTCTGGTAGTTCGCGGCGTTCTCTCCGCCGGACTTGGCGCGCGCCTGGGGGCCGTTCAGGAGGAACATGAAGTTCTCCGGGTCGGGGTAGTCCGCGTTCCAGCCGAGGAAGAAGAGCTGGGTGTTGCCGGTGCGCACCTTCTCCTGGAACCTGTTCCAGTCGCTGGTGCGCAGCTCGAGCTGGATGTCGAGCTTCTGGAACTGGCGGCGGTACCAGTCGAGCCGCGGCTTGTCGCCTGGCCCGCGCTGTACCGTGTCCAGGTGGAGCACGAGCGGCTGTCCGGTGCGCTCGTCCCGCCCGCCCGGGAAACCGGCCTCGGCGAGCAGGCGCTTTGCCACCTCGATCGGTTTGCGTCGCGGCCGGCCGTCGGCCCATTCGTACACCACCGGGTTGAGCCCGGCCTCGCCCTCGCGGTAGCCGAAGATGCCGGGCGGGATCGGTCCCATCCCCGGTACGCCGCGGCCGTTCTGGAAGATCGAGATGAACTCCTCCCAGTCGACCGCGATCGAGATCGCCTGGCGGAGCTTGCGCGCGCGCTCGGACAGCCCGCCGACGACCGGATCGAGGAAGTTGAATGCGAGGTAGAAGGTGCTGGTGCCGACCGAGGTCCGCAGCCGGATGCCGCGCTGCTCCATCTCGGCGGTGAGGCTCGCCTCGCCCTCGAGGTCGATCCTCACCGCCTGGTCGAAGTTGTCGGAGCTGATGCCGGACTGGTCGTAGTAGCCCTGCAGGAACTTGTTCCAGTACGGGATGCCCTCCTTCTCGCGCGTGTAGACGATCCGGTCCAGGAACGGTGCGATCTTCCCGGCATCTGCGAGCAGCCCGCCTTCCCGGTCGCCCGGCGCTCCCTCCGTCGGATAGGGCTCGCCGCGGAAGTTCGGGTTACGGTCGAGCGTCATGCGCGCGTTCGGATTGTTCTCGGTCAGCATGAACGGGCCGGTGCCGACCGGCCACCAGTCGAGCGTGAGGTTGCGCCCGTCGTTCATGCCGCGCTGCGAGTAGAACCGGTCGGCCTCCACCGGCAGCGGCGCGAAGAATGGCATCGCGAGCCAGTACTTGAACTGCGGATACACCCCGTTCAGCCGGATCCGATAGGTGTACCGGTCCACCACCTCGACCCCGCTCAGCGCGTACTGCCGCAGATCGATCCAAGGCAGGCCGCGGTCGCCCTTGCCGTACGCCGCCTGGTGCGCGCGAACCAGGCGGTCGTTCTCCGCCTTGAGCGTACCGGCGAGCTCGCGCAGCCCGACGACGTACGCGCTCAGGTGGCCGAGGATCGGCGAGTTCACGCGCGGGTGCGCGAGGCGCTTGATCTGGTAGACGAAGTCCTCGGCGGTGAGCTCGCGCGTGCCCGATACGGGGAAGTCGGCGAGCGTGAACTTGCGCTTGATCTCGGCCTCCGGCAGGTCGAGGTAGAGCGGCCGGCCTTGCGCGTCGACCGCGAACGCCGGATGGGGCTGATAGCGGATGCCCGGGCGGATGCGGATCTCGTACTCGCTGTATCTGACCGCCGATTGCGGCGCGCCGGCGGGCAGCTCGCGGCCGGCTTCGTCGAGCAGCCTCGGTTCGGGCACGTCGACCGCCGATTGCGGGATCAGCTCGTAGGGGCGCTTCAGGTAGTGGTACTGCAGCGGCGGCTCGTAGATCTGCTGGATGAACCCCCACTCGTCGGAGGTGTAGGAACGCGCCGGGTCGAGCGTCTTCGGCCGGTCGATGAACGAGCTGTAGAGAAAGTTCTTGCCGCGATCGGCGGCCGGATAGGGATCGTTCCACTCGCGCCCGCAGCCCCCGCTCGCGATGGCAGCGGCCAGGGCGAGTGCGACGGTCGGAGCCGCGGTTCGCATCTGCGCGCGAGTGTAGCCGAGCCGCCGACGGGCGTCACCGCCGGGGCTTCACCTATAATCACCGCTCCTTCGGCGGACGACGCGAATGGGCTTTCTCGACGGCAAGCGGATCCTGATCACCGGCCTGCTCAGCAACCGCTCGATCGCATACGGCATCGCGCGCGCCTGCCGGCAGCAGGGCGCGACGCTCGCCTTCACCTACCAGTCGGAACGCTTCCGGGAGCGGGTCGTCGAGATGGCGGCAGAGTTCGGCTCGGACATCGCGATCGCCTGCGACGTCGCGATCGACGCCGAGATCGACGCGCTGTTCGATCGGCTGGCGACCCGCTGGGACCGTCTAGACGGGCTGGTGCACGCGATCGCTTTCGCCCCGCGCGAGGCGATCGCCGGGGAGTTCCTCGACGGCCTCTCCCGCGAGGCCTTTCGTGTCGCGCACGAGGTCTCGAGCTACAGCTTCCCCGCCCTCGCCAAGGCCGCGCTGCCGCTGATGACCGGGCGCAGCGGCGCGATGCTCACGCTCACCTATCTCGGCGCCGAGCGCGTCGTCCCGCACTACAACACCATGGGGCTCGCGAAGGCGAGCCTGGAGGCGGCGGTGCGCTACCTCGCGGGCAACCTCGGCCCGCGCGGCGTGCGGGTGAACGGCGTGTCGGCCGGGCCGATCAAGACGCTCGCGGCGAGCGGGATCGCGAGCTTCGGCAAGATCCTGAAGTTCGTCGAGGCGAACGCGCCGTTGCGCCGCAACGTCTCGATCGACGACGTCGGCAACGTCGCCGCATTCCTGCTGTCCGACCTCGCCGCCGGCATCACCGGCGAGATCGTCCACGTGGACGCCGGCTTCAACATCGTCTTCGGGGGGCTCGCAGACCCCACCCCCTGAGCGCCGCCTGCGGCGCTAGCGCCCCCGGGCCTCGATGTTGCGCTCGTTGATGGAGATCTTGGAACGCGCCTTCAGCGCCGCGACCAGCGCCTGGTATTGCTCGCGCGCCTCGACCTGCGCGAGCGCCGCTTCGGCGCCGCGCAGCTTCGCCTCGTCGAGGTCTTTGGCCTCGATGACCTTGCCGATACGGTAGATCGTGTACCCGGTCGGCGGCAGCTCGACGCCGACGTAGACCGGCGGCTTGGAGGCATCGGCACGGAACACCGGCCCGACCGCGCGCGGGTCGAGCGCGCCGACGGCCTCGCGGCTCAACAGGCGCGGCTGCCCCCAGGTGAGCGCCGGCGTACCGCCGGCCTGCAGCTCGGCGAGCTTCGCGCTGCCGGCCTTCACCGCGAGCCGCAGCGCCTCCTCGTCGATCAGCCGCTTCGCGATCTGGTTGCTCACCTCCTCGATCGGACGCACCGTCGGCGGGCGGTGCTCGACCACGCGCGCGGCGACCAGTCGGTTCGGCGCGGTCTCGATCGCCTCGGTGTTGCGCCGGTCCCTGATCGCCTCGGTGGAGAACAGCGCGGCGAGCAGCTTGGGGTGATCGAGCGGCGGGCGGGCGGCGCCGCGGGTGATCCAGCCGGACCGTTCGATCGGCAGCTTGAAGCGGTCGGCGAGGGGTTGCAGGCTGTCGGGCTGCTCATAGGCGATGTTGCTGAACTGGTCGGCGAGTTCGGCGAACCGCTTGCTCACGCGTTCGAGGCGCAGCTCCCGCTCGATGCCGGGGCGCGCGCTCTCGAAGTCCTGCTCGGCTTTTGGGGCGTTCACCAGGATGTGGCTCGCGCGGCGTTCCTCGCCCTTGCCGCCCTCGGTGCGCACGCCGGTGACACGGATGATGTGGAACCCGAACTCGGTCTCGACGACGCCGCTCGTCTCGTTCTCCTTGAGCTTGAACACCACGTCCTCGAACGGCTTCACCATCGCACCGCGGCCGAACCACCCCAGGTCGCCCCCCGCGGCAGCGGACCCCGGATCCTCGGAGCTCGCCTTGGCGAGCGCCTCGAAACGCGTCGGGTCCTTGCGCAGCTCCGCCGCGAGCGATTCGATTCGCTTGCGCGCCTCGGCGCGAGCCTTGAACCGCGGGGCGATGTTGGCCTCGTACCACGCCTTCACCTCCTCGGGCGTCACCTTCTCCTGCGCGGCGAGCGCATCGAGCGAGAGCACGACATACTCCACCTGCACCATTTCCGGCTGCTCGAATTCCTTGGGATTGGCTTTGTAGTAGGCCTCGACCGCCTCCGGGGTGACCTTCACTTGGCTCGCGAACTGGACTGCCGGAAACACCGCTTCGGTGACCTCCCTGCCCTGCGCCCGAGCGATCGCGAGATCCCTGGCGACGGTCCGCGGCACGAACGTCGAGTCGATCAGGCCGCTGCCGAGCTGCTGTAGCAGCAGGTCGCGGCGCACGCGCGCCTCGAACTCGGCCTCGCTCAGGTTCTGGCCGCGCAGCAGCGCCTGGTAGCGCTCGCGCGAGAACTGGCCGTTTTCCTGGAATACCGGGGTGGCGAGGATCGTCGCTGCGAGCTGCTCCGCGCTCACCGCCATGCCGCTCGCCTCGGCGTACGCGAGTAGTGCCCGCTGCGCGAGCAGGCCGTCCAGGAAGTCGCGCCGTGCCTGGGGCGATTCGAGCAGCTGGGGATCGAAATCGCGCCCGAGCATCGCACGCAGGCGATCGCGTTGCTCGTCGAGCGCCCGGTTGAATTCCGCCACCGAGATGCTCTGCCCGCCGACCTGTGCGACCTCGGTGCGGCCGGTCCGGAACAGGCCCTCGTAGGACTGGATACCGAAGAACGCGAACGTCGGGACGATGAACAGCACAAGGAAGATCATCATCAGCCGCTTGTGCTTGCTAACCAGATCGAACATCGCGCGCTCCAGTCAGATGTCCCGAGCCCGGGCACCGAAAGCAAAAAGGCGAACCGCGGTTCGCCTTTCGAGATGCTGGCGGAGTGGACGGGACTCGAACCCGCGACCCCCGGCGTGACAGGCCGGTATTCTAACCAGCTGAACTACCACTCCCCGCCCGGCAACGCGGACCTCGAGCCTGGTGGGTGCTGAGAGGCTCGAACTCCCGACATTCGCCTTGTAAGGGCGACGCTCTACCAGCTGAGCTAAGCACCCGTTCCAAGAGCGCCCTCCCGGGGAGCGCCAGGGGACTCCCCGGACGGGCCATCAGTTTAGCGCATCCTTCAATGCCTTACCAGGCCGGAACTTCGGCACCCGCGCCGCACCGATCGAGATCGGTGCCTGCGTCCGCGGGTCGCGCCCGGTGCGTGCAGCCCGATGGCTGACGTAGAACGTACCGAACCCGACCAGCGTCACCTCGTTACCCTTCAACAGCGCAGTCTTGATGCTCGCCACAGCAGCGTCGAGCGCCCGCTCGGCGGCGGCCTTGGAGATGTCGGCCGACTTGGCGATGTGCTCGATGATCTCGCTCTTGTTCACAGGCAATGCCTCTTTCTGGGTTTGGGGCCCGGCACGGAGAAACCAGACGGCGACGCCTCTCGGACGACCGGCGGCGCAGGGGGAGAAAGAACCGCGGTCTTATAGCAACCGCCGTCCCGCGATGTCAATAAGCGACCCGGCTCTCCCGGGAGCGCGCCGCCGGCGGTTCCCCCGGGGGCGAGCGCGGCTCAGTGGGTGACGATCGAAGGGCTGGCCGGCTTCTCTTCCGGCACCGGTGGCACCGGTGCGGCGCCGGCGGCCGACGCGAGCGGCTCGGGCTTGCGCTCGAGCGCCACGTCGAGCACCTGATCGATCCACTTCACCGGCACGATCTCGAGCCGGTTCTTGATGTTGTCGGGGATCTCGACCAGATCCTTCAGGTTCTCCTCGGGGATCAGCACCGTCTTGATCCCGCCCCGGTGGGCAGCGAGGAGCTTCTCCTTGAGGCCGCCGATGACCAGCACCTCGCCCCGCAGCGTGATCTCGCCGGTCATCGCCACGTCGGCGCGCACCGGGATCGCCGTCAGGGCCGATACCATCGCGGTGCAGATGCCGATACCGGCGCTCGGCCCGTCCTTCGGGGTCGCCCCCTCCGGCAGGTGGATGTGGATGTCCCGGTTCTGGAAGACCTCGTCGGGGATCCCGAGCCGCTGCGCGCGGCTGCGCACGACCGAGAGCGCCGCCTGGATCGACTCCTGCATCACCTCGCCGAGCTTGCCGGTCGTGATCGTCTTCGCCTTGCCCGGCATCACCGCGACCTCGATCGTCAGCAGCTCGCCCCCGACCTCGGTCCAGGCGAGCCCGGTCACCTGGCCGACCTGGTTCTGCTTCTCGGCGATGCCGTAGGTGTAGCGCCGCACGCCGAGAAACTTGTCGAGGTTGCGCGCCGTCACCGTGACGCGCTTGCCGTCGCGCTTGGACACCAGACCCTTCACCGTCTTGCGGCAGATCTTCGACAGCTCCCGCTCGAGGTTGCGCACGCCCGCCTCGCGCGTGTAGTAGCGGATGATGTCCCGGATCGCGCTCTCCTGGACGGTCAGCTCGTCGCGCTTGAGGCCGTTGTTCTTCATCTGCTTCGGCAGCAGGTAACGCGTCGCGATGTTGACTTTCTCGTCCTCGGTGTAGCCCGACAGCCGGATCACCTCCATCCGGTCGAGCAGCGCCGGCGGGATGTTGAGCGTGTTCGCGGTGGCGACGAACATCACCTCGGACAGGTCGAATTCCACCTCGACGTAATGGTCGACGAAGGTGTGGTTCTGCTCGGGGTCCAGCACCTCGAGCAGCGCCGACGACGGATCGCCGCGGAAGTCCATCCCCATCTTGTCGACCTCGTCGAGCAGGAAAAGCGGGTTCTTCACGCCCACCTTGCTCATGTTCTGCAGGATCTTGCCGGGCATCGAGCCGATGTAGGTCCGGCGGTGGCCGCGGATCTCCGCCTCGTCGCGCACGCCGCCGAGCGACATGCGCACGAACTTGCGGTTGGTCGCGCGGGCGATCGACTGTCCGAGCGAGGTCTTGCCCACGCCGGGCGGCCCGACCAGGCACAGGATCGGCGCCTTCATCTGATCGACGCGGCTCTGCACCGCGAGGTACTCGACGATGCGCTCCTTCACCTTGTCGAGGCCGTAGTGGTCCTGGTCGAGCACCTTCTCCGCGGCCGGAATGTCCTTGGAGATCTTGCTCTTCTTCCGCCACGGCAGGCCGACCAGGGTATCGAGGTAGTTGCGCACTACGGTGGCCTCGGCCGACATCGGCGACATCAGCCGCAGCTTCTTCAGCTCGGCTTCGGCCTTCTGGCGCGCCTCCTTGGGCATGCGCGCCTTCTTGATCCGCTTCTCCATCTCCTCCAGGTCGGCGCCCTCCTCGCCCTCCCCGAGCTCCTTCTGGATCGCCTTGACCTGCTCATTGAGGTAGTACTCGCGCTGGCTCTTCTCCATCTGGCGCTTGACGCGGCCGCGGATGCGCTTCTCCACCTGGAGGATGTCGATCTCGGCCTCGAGCTGCGACAGGAGGCTCTCGAGCCGCTGCTTGACGTTGAACATCTCCAGCACCTTCTGCTTCTGCTCCAGCTTGAGCGGCAGGTGCGCGGCGACGGTGTCGGCGAGCCGACCCGCATCCTCGACCCCGGCCAGACTGGTCAGGATCTCCGGCGGGATCTTCTTGTTCAGCTTCACGTACTGGTCGAACTGCGCGATCAGCGCCCGGCGCATCGCCTCGACCTCGGTCGTGTCGCCCGGTTCGGACGGCACCGGCGAGGCGGTCGCGGCATAGTGGGTGCGCTGATCGGCGATCGCGTCGATGCGCGCGCGCTGGCTGCCCTCCACCAGCACCTTCACCGTGCCGTCGGGGAGCTTCAGCATCTGCAGGATGTTGGAGATGCACCCGATCGAGTACATGTCCTCGGGAGTCGGCTCGTCCTTAGCGGCAGACTTCTGCGCGACCAGCAGGATGCTCTTGCCGGCCTCCATCGCGAGCTCCATCGCCTTGATCGACTTCGGCCGACCGACGAAGAGCGGAATCACCATGTGCGGAAATACGACCACGTCGCGCAAGGGCAGCAGCGGGTATTGCGCGGGAAGGCCTTGTAGGTCGTTGCTGGTGGGCATGGTTTCACTCCTCGGGAACGAGGAACTTTGGGGCGCCTCGCCCCGGATTCAAGCGCAGACGGCGGCAGCGCCGACTGCAGGGATCAGTGGGACCCGGCAACCTTCGGCTGGTCCGAGTAGATGAGCAGCGGCTTGCCGTCGCCGACGATCGTGGCCTCGTCGACCACCACCTTGCTGACGTTCTCGAGCGTGGGCAGTTCGAACATGGTCTCGAGCAGGACGTGTTCCAGGATCGAGCGCAGCCCGCGCGCCCCGGTCTTGCGCGCGAGCGCGCGTCCGGCGATCGCGGTGAGCCCCTGCGGGCGCACCTCGAGCTCGACGCCCTCCATCGCGAACAGGCGCTGGTACTGCTTGATCAGGGCATTCTTCGGCTCGGTCAGGATCCGGATCAGCGCCCCCTCGTCGAGCTCCTCGAGCGTCGCGACCACTGGCAGCCGGCCGACGAACTCCGGGATCAACCCGTACTTGATCAGGTCCTCGGGCTCCACCGACTTGATCACTTCGCTGATGTCCTTGCTCGAGCGCAGGCTCTTCACCTCGGCGCCGAAGCCGATGCCGGTCTTCTCGCTACGGCCGCGGATGATCTTCTCCAGACCGTCGAAGGCGCCGCCGCAGATGAACAGGATGTTCGTGGTGTCGACCTGGACGAAGTCCTGGTTGGGGTGCTTGCGGCCGCCCTGCGGGGGCACCGATGCGATCGTGCCCTCGACCAGCTTGAGCAGCGCCTGCTGCACACCCTCGCCGGACACGTCCCGGGTGATCGACGGGTTGTCGCTCTTGCGCGAGATCTTGTCGATCTCGTCGATGTAGACGATGCCGCGCTTGGCCTTGTCGACGTCGTAGTCGCAGTTCTGGAGCAGCTTCTGGATGATGTTCTCGACGTCTTCGCCGACGTACCCGGCCTCGGTGAGCGTGGTCGCGTCGGCGATCACGAACGGCACGTTGAGCAGCCGGGCGAGCGTCTGCGCGAGCAGCGTCTTGCCAGATCCAGTCGGCCCGATCAGCAGGATGTTCGACTTGGCGAGCTCGACCTCGTCGTTCTTCGACAGGTGCTTGAGCCGCTTGTAGTGGTTGTAGACCGCGACCGACAGGATCTTCTTCGCCTGCTCCTGCCCGATCACGTACTCGTCGAGGATCGAGCAGATCTCGCGTGGCGTCGGCAGGTCCGAACGCGCTGCACGGCCGCTCTTTTCACTGGTGCTCTCTTCGCGGATGATGTCGTTGCACAGCTCGATGCACTCGTCGCAGATGAACACCGAGGGGCCAGCGATCAGCTTGCGCACTTCGTGCTGGCTCTTGCCGCAGAACGAGCAATACAGGAGCTTCTCGCTGCCGCTCTTGTCGGACATGCCCGCCATCGTCAACGCCTCAGGCCGTCGCCTCGGTCCGGGAAGTGAGAATCCGATCCACCAGACCATACTGCATGGCCTCCTCGGCGGATAGGAAATTGTCCCGATCGGTGTCGCGGGCTATCTGCTCGACCGTTTGCGACGTGTGCTTCGCCATGATCTCGTTCAGCTTGGCGCGCAGGTAGAGGATCTCCTTGGCATGGATCTCGATGTCCGAGGCCTGGCCCTGGAACCCGCCCATCGGCTGGTGGATCATCACGCGCGAGTTCGGCAGGCAGAACCGCTTGCCGCGGGTGCCGGCACATAGCAGGAGCGCGCCCATGCTCGCCGCCTGCCCGATGCACAGCGTCGAGACGTCGGGCTTGATGAACTGCATCGTGTCGTAGATCGCCAGTCCGGCCGAGACCGATCCGCCGGGGGAGTTGATGTAGAACGAGATGTCCTTGTCAGGGTTCTCCGACTCGAGGAACAGCAGCTGCGCCACGATCAGGTTGGCCGACACCTCGTTCACCGGCCCGACGAGGAAGACGACGCGCTCCTTCAACAGGCGCGAATAGATGTCGTACGCACGCTCGCCGCGCCCGCTCTGCTCGATCACCATCGGGATCAGCCCGAGCCCAGAAGGCTCGAACCGTCCGCCCACCGAATTGCCGCCGCGCGTCATGCTGAATCACCCATGAGTTGTTCGAACGCGACCGGTTTATCCACCGTCTTCGCGTTCCTCAGGACCCACTGGACGACGTTGTCTTCGACCGCGAGGCCTTCGAATTCGGCCAGACGCTCCGGTTGCGAGTAATACCATCTTACCACCTCGCCTGGCTGCTCATACGAGGACGCATGCTCCTCGACGAGCGCGCGCACCTGCTGCGGCTTGGCCGCCAGATCGTGCTTGCGCACCAGCTCGGCCACGATCAAACCGAGTGCGACGCGGCGGCGAGCCTGATCCTCGAACACCTGCGGGTCGATCGGCAGCTGCTCCATCTTCAGCCCGCGCGCCTGCAGGTCGGCACGAGCAGCCCCGACCAATCGCTGCACTTCCATCTCCACCAGGGCCCTGGGGAGTTCCAGCTTCGCGACCGCGTGCAGGGCCTGCATCACCTGCTGCTTGAGCTCGCTGCCGAGGCGCTTCCTCACCTCTCGTTCGACGTTGGCGCGGATCTCGGCCCGCATCTTGTCGAGGTCGCCATCGGCGATCCCGAGAGCGCGCGCGAACGCCGCGTCCACCTCGGGCAGCTCCCCCGCCTCGACCCTGACGAGCGTGACCTTGAAGGCCGCCGTCTTGCCGGCCACCTCCCGGCCCTGGTAGTCGGCCGGAAAGCTCGCCTGGACGAGCTTGCTCTCGCCCGGCTTCATGCCGACCACGCCGGCCTCGAACTCCGGCAGCATGCGGCCCTCGCCGAGCACGAACACGAAATCCTTCGCCGCGCCACCCGGAAACTCGGCCCCGTCGATGGTGCCGGCGAAATCGACGGTCACGCGATCCCCCGGCGCCGCCGGCCGGTCCACCGCCTCGTAGCGAGTGCGCTGCCTGCGCAGCACCGCGAGAGTCTTCTCCACCTCGGCGTCGCCGACGTTCAGCACCGGCCGCTCGATCACCACGCCCGAGATGTCGCCGATCGAAACCTCGGGATACACCTCGAAGGTGGCGCTGAACTCGAGGTTGCCCTCGGCGCCGCCGTCCTTGCGCTCGATGCGCGGGTAGCCCGCCACGCGCAGATTCTTGTCCCGCACCGCGCTCGCGAACCCCTTCTCTACGGCGTCGGCGATCACCTCCGACCGGACCTGCGGCCCGTACTGCTGCACCACGATGCGCATCGGCACCTTGCCGGGGCGGAACCCGTGCATGCGCACCGTGCGGGCGAGCTGCTTCAGGCGCTCGTCGACCTTGCGGTCGATGTCGGCGGCCGGCAGCGCCAGTGTGAGGCGGCGCTCCAGACGGTCGAGGGTTTCGAGGGTGCTCTGCATGCGTGCTTCGGTGTGTCCGGTCGGGGGCCGGCGGGGCTGGTGCGAAGGAAGGGACTCGAACCCCCATGCCTTGCGGCGCTGGAACCTAAATCCAGTGCGTCTACCAATTCCGCCACCTTCGCCGCCATCTGCGCGGCTGCGATGGATTGTACCGGACGAGCCCCTATACTGTCAGCCCGAAGCAAGCGATCCCATTGACGCGGCGAAGGAAATGTCGGTCGGACACTACGAGAACTTCCCCGTCGCCTCGGCGCTCGTTCCCCCGCGCCTGCGGCCCGCGGTGACCGCGATCTACTGGTTCGCCCGGACCGCGGACGACTTCGCCGACGAGGGCGAACTGCCGCCGGCCGACCGCCTGTCGCGGCTCGATGCGTATCGGCACGGGCTCGCGCGGATCGCGGCCGGGGAGCCGGTGGACGACCCGGTGCTCGCGCGGCTCGCGCGCGCGCTGCGCGTGCACCAGCTTCCCCTACAGCCGTTCCACGACCTGCTCGATGCATTCAGCCAGGACGTGGTCAAGCACCGCTACGCGAGCTTCG
>Ga0308411_10001105_pt1 | contig 18225 bp, 20 predicted proteins | sample HotsprottomLayer_2_FD_203530 | JGI IMG/M metagenome (GOLD analysis project Ga0308411, IMG submission 203530) | Hot spring phototrophic mat microbial communities from Octopus Spring, Yellowstone National Park, Wyoming, United States -... | ecosystem: Environmental > Aquatic > Thermal springs >...
TTCAATCAAAGCAGATTCGTTACGCCGAAACTACGATTTTATATCCGCGTGGAAAGATGTGGTAAAGCAAAAAGAACTTCCGCCAAAACCTGTTTCAGACCAATCCACAATCGTCAATCCACAATCCGCAATCGTCAATCCACAATCCGCAATCCCCAATCCACAATCCGAAATCGCCAATCCACAATCTGAGCAATCCGCAATCAGCATTGAGAGTGAGGTCGATTACTTACGTCAAATTGCAAAGCAAAAGTCAAAACAGCGGGAGAGCGAGGAGAAGATAAAGTATTTGCTGAAACAGTTAGAGGAAGCGGAGAGGCGGTTTGAGGTGTTGAGTGCGATAAAGGAAACGACCGAGCGGTATGAGATTGTGCCTGAACTGAGAAGCAGTGTTAGCGAATCGGTTGCGGTTGTGCTTGCAAGCGATTGGCACGTTGAAGAGCGTGTAGAACGAGATGTTGTGAATAACCTGAATGCGTATACGCCTACGATAGCGGCAACACGGATTGAGTGTTTTTTTAAGAATGTGTTGCGTTTGGTTGAACGGGAACGGCACAATGATACGGTGAATGTGTTGGTTCTTTGGCTTGGTGGGGATTTGATGTCGGGATACATTCACGAGGAGTTGGTTGAGAGCAATTTTTTGTCGCCGATTGAAGCGGTGCTATTTTTGAAAAAACATTTGATTAGTGGCATTGACTTCTTATTGAAATACGGTAATTTTCGTGAGATTGTGATTCCAACAAATTACGGCAATCACGGTCGGACGGGTGAAAGGTTGAAGGTCAGTACTGGGGCGAAGAATTCATACGAATATATGCTTTATCTTGATTTGGCGGATATTTATGAGAAGCGGTGTGAGACGCGGGTAAAGTTTTTGAATGCGAAAGGTGAGTTTAATTTTTTGACTGTGTTTGGTAAGAAGATACGGTTTTCGCACGGGTATCATATTCGGTATAGTGGTGGTATTGGTGGTATAACGATACCTGCGATGAAGTTCATTGCGACGCAGAATCGGATTGAGCGTGCGGATTACGATTGTTGGGGTCATCACCATCAATACTTCACCAATCCGTTTTTTTGTCAAAATGGGTCATTGATAGGTGTATCGGCGTATGGGAGAAGGTATGGAAACGAGAAGCCGATGCAAGCGTTTTTTGTAGTCAATAAGAAGCGCGGGATAACGGTTCAAATGCCGATATTTGCGGATTGAATTAAGAAAGAGAAAGGAGTTTTTTATGATAACTCGTGAGGAGGTATTGATGGGTCGGGATAAGCATTATCCTTTGACGCCTGAATTAGAGCGGAATTTACAGGAGTTATTGCGTCGGTTGAATCTGTTTCGGCAGATGTATGGGCGACCGATGGTGGTAACGAGCGGGTATCGCCCTGCCGCGCTGAATAAGCAAGTTGGAGGTGCGAAGAACTCGGCGCATATGACGTGTGAGGCGTGTGATTTTCGTGATAGTGATAAACAGATTCGCAAGTTTATTTTGGAAAATTTGAATGTGTTAGAAGTATGCGATTTGTATTGTGAGGATTTTAGTTTTACGCCGACTTGGGTGCATTTGCAGATAAGACCAACACGGTCAGGGAAACGGATTTTTAAGCCATAAAACAAACTTTAATCACTAAAAAAGAAAGGACAACGCTATGTCGCTAATTATTGGTGCAAATACAAATGTGCTCCGCACATATGAACTTCAACAAGTTCAAATTTTGTCAAACCAAGCACTTCCAACACAAGGGATACTGTTGCTCGAAGTGAACTGGCTTAATCCGCCAATTGTGGATTATAATGGTATCGGAACAATCATTTGGCGAATGCGATGGCGGCTTAATAACGGCAACTGGACAGAGGCGGGTATTGCAGATGGTGCTGTTTCACAACCCTTAAAGCCGTCGTTTTTGGGAATGAATTTAGACTATGTGCAATTTCCACCAGACCTCTTGCCTTCTCCAACTCGATCTGGTGATGGGTGGACTGGCGAGCAATGGTTTTTGAAAGGCACGCCAAATACATCGGGGATATTGGAAATTCAGTTTGCGGTGAATCCGTCTAATTTGACCAATCCGTTTGCGTAATGTCATCACAATCAAATCAACGGGTAACCTATCATGCCGTTGCGATAACTTCGGGCAGTCGTGTAACCAATCACACCTTGTTGCTGGTTAATCCGTACACTTGGATAACACAGCACAGGGTTCTTATTGACCAACCGTCGCATGTAACCTTCCACCAAATTCAATTAGGACTTTCGTCAAGGGTAACACAGCACGAGATTGCGATTCGGTTGCCGTCGCGCGTAACACGGCACGAGGTTGCAATAAACCGCAACCAACTTCCGCCCGTTTATATCATTCCACGCCCCAGCGTTTTCAACATCAACGATACGGTATTTGTTATTCCTTCAATAGAGATTTACTACGACAATAACACACAGTTTGAGATACTTGAAGTTCGTGTGCCGTTTGGAGCAAGTTGGATAATTGGAGCGTTTAGCGGAACACCGTTACCGCGCTCTTATGACAATGTAAAGTTGTTATCGGTGGTCAATGCGTCAAATCGTATTCCGCTACGAGTGGGACGGCACGATGTTTATATGAAGTATCGCTACCTCAATCAAGAAACGCTGTTAATGGTTGAAAAGTATGTTTATGTTCCGATTTATGTTGTTTCAAATCAAATCAAACGGATTGACCATATTTTTGACAAGCAATTTATTCGCAGTAGCACGCAAGACAGGACAATTCGTGATGAATATCGTCTAACGATTTCCTTTTGCGAAGAGGGCGAAGGGGTTTATGATGCGATTGAGTATGCCGATGAAAACGGCTATCCATTACAGGTTTTAGATGTGTTGCCGAGCGAAGAATTTGTTACGCAACGGGCGTTTCAAGAAAACACCGCGTCTTACCCGTCTTGGACATTGCAGTTAAACAATCGCTTTCCGAAAGAAAAAGTTTTTGAGCGTGAAATCAATCAGCAAATTGAGCCTAATAAGTTGATTCCACAACATTTTTACGTGGCAACGATAATGAACTTGCGGACGGGAGAAGTGGTCTGTTTCGGAAATTTACAAATAACGGGTGAGAACACACGCTTTCAAGCGCGATTGCCAAAAGTTACCGCTCGGTATAAAGGAATCGGAGGCAGTTGGACAACATTTGACCATTTTCAAGGCGGATTGACCATAACGGTCGCACACCCTGCAAGTTTGTTGCGCGGGATTCCGATGGTTGACCAAGAAAGCAAACGCATTTCATACACGGCAGACGGGTCAACTGGCAAAGGATTTTTAGACTACCTGTTTACAACCTTGCGCCTATCTATTTTAACGACGGTAAATGGCGTATTACAGCCGACACGTCTTGCATCTCGGCGTGTGTATCATTTCTTTGAGTTGTGCGAACTCTTTTCCAAATACCTCAACGAAAACAGCCTGTTAGCCAAGTTTGGATTTTTAGCCCCCAAAGCAGAAAGTGCTTACTTCGCGGGATTAGACCAAATCGGATTTGTGCGGTATCGTGAATCGTCTGAATTGGTTGAAGATTGGCTTGGCGGAACACAACCAAAGCGTGTGTTATACCAAGAGCATATTGACCGTTTAGAAGGTGCAATAGATGTAACCACATTTATTTTTTCGCGACATTACGGCAATCCCGAAGAAGAAACACCCGAAGGCATTGGCAGACGAAGTTACAGCGTTGAGGTTACACGTGGGTTACGAGACAAAGAAGGCTTTTTTACGGGCGAAAGCGAAAACGGCGCAGAATATCCATACTGGTGGGGACGCTATGAAAGCGCAAACGACCTGAAACGGTTCTTTGAAGAAACCTTGCGTTTGATATGCGATTTTGAGGTTGTGCAAAACGCTGATGGGAGTTATAGCGTGCAGGCGTTGTGGCACAGCCTTTACCACGACGGAAAGTATTATAGATTCAAGCGTCCAACGACACCTTCATTTGTAGAAGCACCGTTTAAGGTGCAGTTGAATTTCTTTAATTACCTTTATTATATGAGCGGCACACCAAGTTCAAATGATACGGGTAATGCAATGGGGTTATGCGTTGGTCAAAGAGTTAGAGTAGATGGACAAATTATGTATGTGTCGGCGGTATTGCCAAATACCAAAGGATTTATTGTAGCGTTGGTTCGGCAACATGAGGTAGAGCCAAATGTTCCGCCGCAACCATTACCACAACCGAACATAGATTTAACGCTTGAAGTTGAGGTGGGGTTTGTTCGGGAGTTAAAGTTTGAAAGAAAACTCATTTTGAAGTCAAATGAATTAAGTGTTACGACAAACTTGTATAGCAACAACGGGCATTTGCTTAACAAAGAAGATGTCGGGTATAAACCTGAATCGCGAAAAGCCATACGGGTATTATCCAAAGAGCTTTTTGGTGCGGGGAACACGCAACGCATTGATGGAACAAGGGACTTTCAAGACGATTTTCAGAAAAAAATCCTTTTTCAAACCGAATACTTTAACGAAGTCAGGGCAAGTTACCAAAGTCGTTTAGAGTCGATAACGGCAGATGTTCAGGTAGCGACAAGACGATGGGAGAAACGGTTTTTGTTAGAGTATCAACCGAATGCTGACAGAGACATTTATACGCCGCGCAACAGGATATTGATTGAGACAAGTTACGGGTATGGGTATCCCGTTGCATTTTACACGAATTGTAATGGTGAGATGGTGTTTCATAAGTTTTTTGCTGAGGCGTATCAGGCACATGTGATTGCGATGAATGTTGCGGCGGGTCGTAGTGTATTGGATTCACCCGCGATTATTAGTCTGCCAAACAAAGAAACAATAAACTCAACGTGGATTGTTGAAACCGACCTCTTATCGTTAAACGGTGAAACGGAACGGCTGTTTTTTGTAGACGGTGTGATTGACCGCATAAGAGGGTTCATCGGTGGCAATATGATAAAAATGCCGCCTAACTTTTTGCCCGCATCGGTTTTCACCCAAGTGCCAATGATACTGAAAAATATTCTTGCTAACACACAAGATAATGTGTTACGCAATGTTCGGCGAGATGGATTTATGCTTGGTCGAAGTGGCAGCGGTTTTGGCGGCAATCCAAAGTTTTCAAGCCTTTCATATTCGGCAAGCGACACCGTGCCGATATTTGATGCACAAAATCGGAATTTCAAATATGTGTCTATTTATCAAGTTAAGAACGGAAAAAAAGAGTATTTGAAGTCGCACCGTTATGATTGCGGAATATACGGCAATGAGGTAGGGTTCAATGAATTGTTTAAGGACATTGAAATTCCGTCTTCGTTTTCATACTTCCAACCTTTTGATATGTATTTCACGTTAAGAGATGCGTTGTTGCTTCACGAAACTCCAACGGGGCGATGGCATGTGGAATTGCGCCGTGAAAATGGTGAAAAGTTCGTTGGATTTTTTGATGTTGCTAACGGCGTGTATGTTGCAAGAAAGCGGTCAGGCATCGCGATTCGCCAATTAACGCTTTCAGACCTTTTGAACATACAACCTAACTCGCCTAACTTGCCTGACGAAGTAATGTTTCAAGCGGCATTTAAGGCAACGGGTAGTTTTATTTTGGCAGTCATTCGAGGTGTTAGAGATGCAAGATGGACGGTTGAAATACGCATTGAGCCAAATGGCGTGCTAATAAGAGTGTTTAGTTCTCAGGACTTGCAGAACGCTTCTTCTTTTATGTTTGATGTGCCTGAGGGGTTTAGTTCAAACAAGGTTTATGACTTAAAGTTTGTTGCAAGATACAATCCTTTTGAAGAGATTTTCATTGAGATTAACGGTAAAAGATATACACAAAGACGGTTTGTGTTAAGGAACGGTCTTCCTGGAATGTCAGGATTTAATTCACAGGGAAATTCACACGGGTTTGGATTGATTGATGACAATGTAACGCTGTTTTTGGACTATGTAAAATTAGCTTATCGGAAAGGGTCGACTTGGACAACGGCGTATGATTTATCGTTTAGGAACGTGCATGGGTCAGTAGCCGAATCGCCGAACATGAGCCTACTTTCAACCGACATCAATAGCACGATAAATAATTTGGAAGCGGTGATAGAGAAGTTTTATCCAAGTCAAGCGATATTGGAAAGTGAAAACAAAGCGGCTGGGTTGCCTCCTAATGCACGCGGAACCGTTCCGTCGGGCGGTGGGTGGAAACGGCTTGCAGACGCACAAAATGTTCCGTTTGCCGACCCGTTTGGCGAATGTATCATCATCAATCGGCGAATATTCGAGCAGTGATGCTTGTGTGATAGGTAGCCACCGTTTTGTGCGACATGTGGGAGTCGCATGGTTTTCGGCATTGTGTTCCGCAAGGGTGTTCGTGAAGGGAGCGGAGCAGGCGAAGAAAGGGAATAGGTCAAACACCCTCACAAAAATCCTTTCTAACCTATCACACTTGAATTTGACCAAAATCGTTCTTGCAAATTCATCAACCGTAACGCGCAATGATTTTACCGAAATTTGTTGTGGATTTTATTCAGGCGTGGCTGTTTGTGAGACAGCCTAAAACAAGCGGGTTGCCGATTGTCATTAAAGGCAAGGTGTATCAAATTGGGTTTCCGACGGCGAGGCGGTGTCGTGAGCTTGAACGCCTTGTGGAATTGCCCGACTTTGAACAATACGCCGAACTCATTGCTCAAATTCAAGCGATAGAAATGTTGATTTCCGAAAGCGATATTGGTTCTGGTGGAATTGAGCATTATCGCAAAAAGCTCAAAGAGGTTGAAGACAAGGTTGAGCAATGGAAGGAAAAGCAAAAAGATTATCACAAGGCGGTTTTGTCGCTGTCAAGAAGTGAACGGGGATATGATGTTTGGGACGTGTTGCTTGAAGGTGGATTAGACAAGAGTGTTCCACGTGAAAAAATGTGCGAGGCGTTGTTAGAACTTCCTGATTTACTGCTATTAGACGCCATCAATTTTTTTTTAGCGTGGCGGAAACAAATATCCGTCTCTATTCAGCAGAAATCATTGTATTTGATGCAGAAAGAAAAAAAGTCGTGGAGCGGTTAAGACAGTTGCAGGAAGTTCGTAATCTTGAACGCGCTTATGAGCAACGGGATTACAAAAAAGGGGCTGATGAACGGTATTGGGACGCGGAAAGAGAAGAACGGAACAAGTCATTGAACGCGCTTTACAATTATCCGTTCAAAAACTTTGTCGAGCGGTTTGACGAAGCGTTGGTATTAGGTGACAACTATGAACGACTGTTGGATAAACCAATTGGCTATTATTTGCTTGCAGTTGCGCGAGCAAGGTATCTTCAAACAGTCAAATCAGAGTAAAATATGACACGTGGGAACGAATTTATAGTGCCTGTCGGGATAGAACTTGACGAGGCAATGGTTAAACGGTTGCAGTCGGTTATCGAGAAGGAATTAGGCGGGCTATATGCAACATTAGCGAAACAAACGCTTGCTTATAATCAAGCGGTGGCAGACGGACGGCGTGAAATTGCGCTTGAAATTGAAATGACCAAAAAGAAAATTGCGGCGTTAGAGCGTCAAGAAGTGGCGTTGCGAAACAACGCAAAAGCACAACAGGAATATCAAAAGTTCACGAAAGAAACGGCGGCAGTTACACGGGCGACAGGCTTGATTATGCAGGATTTGGCGTTCGGCTTTGTTGCGATACAGAACAATATCCCCGCGCTTATAGATGCCTTAAACCGTCTCAAACTAAAGCAATTAGAAGTCGGCGCAATCACCCAAGCGCAATACAATCGGTTTATGATGTTGGTTTCTGCCTTCAATGCCATACAAGCCCCTTTAACCTTTCTCATGGTAACGAACCCCAAACTCATGAGCGATGCGTTTTCCAAGTTAAATGAAGTCATTACAGGCACAAGCGAAAAGCTTACAAAATTGGCACAGTTTCGCTTGAAAGATGCGTTGGGTGAAACAGCTGCGCAAGACGTGCGCAAGTTGCGTGATGAAATTGCAGGACTGAACGCGGAACTTGCAACTTTGCGCCGAATTACCGTCGGCGAACAAAACGAATCCGCTCGTAAAGAAGTCGAAAAGATACGCTATTTACTTACAAGACCTAACGAAGTTGCATATGCGTTGGCACAAATTATTGCACCATTCTCAAGAACCGATTTGAAAAGATACCGCCGAGCCTACGAAAGCAATATCCAACTGATTGAACGAGGTATAAACGAGTTTATCGGGAAAGATTTGCAAGATGAAGCCGTTCAAAAGCAGATAGAAAAATTTTTAGAGACGGGAACAACCGACCCAACCGTTACGTCAAAAGCGGGTGGATTACGTCGCGGACTGAATGCGTTACTAAACATTCCTTTTTTATTTGAGGGCGGCGCAAACGAGCAAGAACAAGCGATGTTTCGTGAGATGGTGGAGTCAGAGAGAAAGATTCGGTTTGACCGCGCCGTTGAGCAAGCAAAGATTGAAGCAAACGCACAGAAAGAATTGTTACGTATTGAGCAAGAACGAGCGCGTGTTTCAGAGATAGGATTAGAGCAATATCCCGCACGTCTTGCGGCAATTCGGCGCGAAACAAAAGAAAAGGAACGCCAACTTGAAATTGAAATTGAGCTACTAAATGCGCAAAAGAAAGCGGCAACAGATTTAGGCGATAAAAAACTGGCTGACGCACTTGGTCAAGAAATCGCACGTCGGCAAGGATTTTTCCAAATCTATAAGGATACGCAAGCGGCACAAGAACGTGAAGCGTATAAAGACAGAGCCATTCAACTATTAAAACGCCGACAATCACTTGAAGATGTGTTATTTACCATTTCTCGGCAAGATGGTGTGGTCAGGCAAGGTATGGAAGCCAAAGCGTATGAATTAGAGACAGAAGGATTAAACATCAGACGAGAGCGACTTCAATTAGAAGAGCGGATAGCACTTTTGCGACGCATGGGACGAAGCGATGCGGCGGCAGAACTTGAAACGGAACGGGCGGCATTATCGCTACGACAGGCAAACTATGAGTTGAACCTCAAACTTTATAGCATCGAGAAAGAGCGAATTGAATACGAACAAAAAAAAGAACGGGAGCGAGAAACCGAGCAAGAACGACGTGTGGAACTCAATCGGAGTGCAAGCGACATATTAGGCAAAGCACAGTTTAACCGAAAAGCCAAAGAAAGTCAGGCACGTGCGCTTGCATCAAGAATGGGACGAGAACTAACGCCCGCACAGCAACAACTTATCCGAAAACTTGAAGTGGAAGGACTCAAAGCCGAGCGTGAAGCGATTGCAAAAATTCGCGACGCAGAACTTGCAAAGTTAGCCGAAATGCAGGATAAGTTTCAAGAAGAGTTTTCCAAACCCCCAACACGACCAATGTATTCAGAAGCTGATTACAAAGCAAGACAAGCCGAATACAAAGCCACCGAAGCCGAAATACAAGCGCAAGTGGAGCGAATCAGTAAGTTGTCAGAGGAATACAATAAACTGACCGACCAAATTGTCGCAAATTCCGCGCGAATTGACAGCGCGTTACAAGACGTAACGAGTACGTTTATGCAGTTTGCGCAAACGGCTATCATGCAAACGAGTCAGTTGATTGGGCGGAAAATAGAAATGGTTGTCAGTGGTGAAGAGGCGTTGATGCGCAAGGAACTGGAACTATCAGAACGGCGAATTGCGATGCAACGCCGCCAAAATGAGAAGCGGGAAAAGGAATTAGTGAAGTCATACCGTCGGCAGATGTCTATGACCGATGAACTGTTATCGACGCAACAAATCACGGAATCGGAGGCGTTGAGACGGCGTGCAGAAGCTCAAAAGGAGTTTCAAGAACAAATGGAAGCGTTACAGTTGCAAAAAGAAGAACTTGCGTTACGCGAAAAAGAATTAGAGCGAAGACGGTCGGAAACACTTGCCAATAACATCTTGATGAACATCACCAATCTTGCGGCGGAAGCCGTGATGCAAGTTGTGGCAAGAAAGGCGTCAATGTTAGACCCGTTTTCAGGTCTTGCGTTAATACTTGGAGCGGCGACTTTGATTTCATCAGTGCAAGGCGCGTTGAAAGGGTTGATTATGAGAACACCCGAAGGCGGTCGTGGTGGTGGTGGAGCGAGCGTGGTAACATCACAGCCGTTTGGAATTTCAAGTGGCGGTGTAAGCGGTGGCGGCGGTATGCAACCGAGTTTTCAAAGAGAAAACAGACCGAATGTTGTGGTTATTCGTGATGAACGCCCGCAGAACTTGCAAGTGCTTTTGAAGTCAAAAGACCTAAACCTTGTGGGAGAAGCAGAAGAACGCCAAAGAAGTTCACTTTCGGCGTGAGCGACCGTCTGAAACGGAGACAGGTGGAACGAACTGGTTTCCTTTCATATCCATAATCGTTTCAAGTTTATTGAGGTAATCTTTTTCGGACTTACAAATATCACACAGTTCGTAAAGGATTTCGGGTGTGGAATGAAGACCGTGCTGCCGAATGACGCGGTTAAGTTCAAAGAGGTCGCGGGCAAAGATTTTGCGGACGTAGGTGTGAGTTGAGAGTTCATAGAAGCGTTGTGGAGTGATGGTAGAGCCTTTCAGGATAGAACTTAAAGAGGTGTTGAGGTGATGGGCGATGTCGCGAAAGTATCGGCGAAGATAAGTGTCGCATTTTGTTTGTGGATTACGCATGATGTGAAAACGGTTTAAGGTTTAGCAATATGAACTGAAATTACAACCTGCAATGCAGTGCTGCAAGCAATGCAGGTTTGAAGTTGCGTTTGAACAATGCAGCGCAAATGCAATGCAACGCAATGCAGTACAATGCAATGCAGATTCACCAACGCGCCGTAATGCACTGCAAAAAAAAAATTTGAAAAATACTTGCATTTTAAAACTTTTCTATGTATATTTGCATTGTGAAGTTTGAAGCCGCACAATTTCGTGCGGTTTAACTTAAACATCAACTAACATGAAAAGCAAGAAAAGAACGCACAACGCGGTAGTTAAAGCGATGAAGAAAAACACAAAAAACAACGCTATCGTTAAGGCACTAAAATTAGTGCCAGAGATGCAATGGGTCGGTAACACAGTCCACGACACAATGGAAGGAAGCCTTTTCGCTATAAGATTTGGCACATTAAATTCAGGCTGGTATGACCCGATAGCAATACAAATAAAGGGCGTAACTGGCTGGTTTATGGTGAACCAAGATGGAACAATTTTCCCTGAGGCAAGGGTCATTAAAGTAGATGAAAACAAATTCAGAATTGAGTATATGACAAATTCGGCTTGGAGAGATTTTGAAAATAATTATCGCAAATTCATAGAAGAATAGAAAAAACTTTTCGCCCGTCCCGTGCGTGCTGCGCGGGGCGGGTTCTAATTGCACCGATTCGGGATTGATGCCGCCGAAATGCAGAAGCGGCGCGTTCTTTGACAAAATGTAGCGCAACGCAACGCAAAAAAAAGTTTGAAAAATACTTGCGATTTGCAACTTTTGTGTGTATATTTGCGTTGTAGCGTTTGATTCTAATTGCACCGATGCGGGATTGCCGCTAATTTCGGCGGCGTAACTTAAACGGAGATAAAAATGATATTAACAGTTGAAAAAGCGCGCGAAATCTACGGCGCGCGCATTCACGACGGCGCGCGCATTCACTCGGGTGCTGTAATCCACCCGCGTGCTGTGATACACGCGGGTGCGGAAATCGGTTCTAATGCAGTGATTGAGGGCGGCGTGATTGTGTATCGCGACGCCTTGATTTGCGACGGCGCGCGCATTGAGCAAGGTGCAACCATCGGAAGAGGTGCGACCGTCGGAAACGGCGCGACCGTCGGAAAATTCGCATATGTCTGTAATTACGCAATCGTAGAAGCGAATTCGGTCGTAGAAGCAGATTCAGAAGTAAAATAAACAGTCCCGTCCTGCGCATCAAACGCGGGGCGGGCATCTAATTGCACCAATGTGGGATTGCCGACCAATTACGGCGGCGTAACTTAAACAGAAACAACAATGAAATTACAAAATTTCCTCGAAAAACAAGGCGTGTGCAAAGAAGCACTAAAATGGGTGGGAAACAAATCTCCACAAGAAGCCTACGCGCAATGTGAAAATGGCGAATGGCTTTTGTGGTTACACAATAAGTTGCGTTTAGACGAGGATGCGCTTCGTAAGCGCGTCTTGGTTGCAGGGTTGACTGTAAACCTTGTGAAGAACCTCATGAAATATGAAGAAAGCAAGGCGGCGGTTGATGCCGCGATTGCTTTCGGAAAAGGTGAAATTGGGATTGATAGTCTCAATCATTTTTTAGAGGACGCCAAAGTCGCCTATCGCAAATGTTACAATGAAAAAAAAGTCGCATATGCGGCAGAAACTCCGAAAGCGGCAGAAGCTGCCTATATAGCTGCATGTGCAGCTGCCAGTGCAGTCGACTGCATCGACGTTAGTGCGGACACTGAATTTGCAAGTGTCAGTGCGGTCGTGTTAGCGGCAAAAGCCGCCAAAGCTGCCTATGCAGACGACATTAACGTTAAAAGTGCGGACATATTTCGCGATTATATCAGTTTTGAGGAATTGAGTATTTTGTTATGATTTTTTGCCCGTTCCGTGCGCAAGCGCGGGGCGGGCATCTAATTGCATCAACGTGGGATTGCCGTCAATTTCGACGGCGCAACTAACTAAAATATGGAGGAAACATGATTTACGGAAGATGGGAAGACATTAAGCTCGAAGACATGACCTTCGAGTCATGCTACTACTACTCCCGTTCAGGTAGCATGATTGTTGCGGTAAAAGAGATACGCCCCATTATCCACCTTTCAGGGGAAAGAGCTTTCGCGGACATCGTTGTAGGTTACCAAAACTACACGATGGGAGATACGATGGGAGATGAACCAAATGAGTTCAAAACAGGCGAGTCTGTTGCAGACTGGCTCGCCAGACACGGCGTCTCAGCAGACGCCGTTGAAAAAATCGTGGTGTATAGCGTTGACACCACAGAAGAAAAGGAAGTTCATGAGACTTTCTCATGGACTCCTAATGGCGGCTGGGTGAGGGAGGATTGCATCGAATTCTGAATAACCCACCAACATTATCGACCTTATCGAGTATGACGAAGAAGGTTATGTTTGCTATGTAACCATCATCTATTGTGCGTTTGAGAGTGATGAAAGTGAAATGTTTTTCAAACGAAAATTCCCTCGCTTATCGAGATTCAATAGTTAAAGAAACTTTCAACAACTAAACTAATCAAGGAAACAATCATGAAATTCATCAACTTCACGCAACACGCCTTGACGCCCGAGCAAATTGAAGCGGCACGGGCGATGGGCGCAACGGAAATTGTAGACGCAAAGAGCGTCCTGGCGAACTTTGCTGAAATCGCCAATGATGATGGCAATGTTGATGCCGTCCGCCAAGCGAATGAAATTGCCAAAGCCATCGCGGCTTTTGCAGGTAAAGAACCAGCGTTTATCCATTTCCCAATTTCTTCGCCGCGCGTGCAAGCGGCGTTTTGGCGTCAATTTGAGTATTGGGGGTATCCGTCCTATGCGGATATTCACAGTGAAGATTACGAAATGTGGAAACAAGTGCGAAAACACCGATTCGTATTCTCGCACACGGCACGTGTGTCGCAAGACGTGCCGCAACCTGATGGGTCGGTCAAAAAGACGACCACGTTCAGGTTTGAAAAGTTCATTGAACTCAAAATTGAAAATCGCATTGAAGTTCAATGAACATCAACTTGCCTCGCGCATCAAACGCGGGGCGGGATTTTTTTTGCCAGCAATGGACGGCAATTTCGCCGTTCATAACTTAAACAAATAAACGACAATGTTAACGAATAAAGTCAAAAATGCTCTTAAAATCGCTTTTAACGCAATCGTTAGAAGCGGGGGTCAAATCCATTCACGACGTGAGTTTTACGTCGTGAATTTGGGTCAAACGGTCTTTGAAAGTGAAGACGAAGCGCGAGAGTTCGTCAATCAAAATGAAAGTGAACTCAACAAGTTCTTCGCGACGTTAGACCCGAACTATTCAGAATAATCGTTCAGCCCGCTCTGCACAAACGTGGGGCGGGCATCTAATTGCACCAATTTGGGATTGCCGTTCAATCTCGGACGGTATAACTTAAACATAAAACAAATATGAAGCAATATAACCTAATCCCCGAAAGGCGACAGATGTCTTTCGGCGAATTAAATGTAATCGCATTGGGAGAAAGAGGTAGAGGTCGTTACGAGAACCTCATTCCGTTTGAGGATGGTATTACAGAAAACGACTTTGTAATCCCTGCACTGACGAAGACGGGGAAAATAAAAATAGTAAAAGGCGGAGATGACAAGGGCTGGATAGCACGAATCTCGTGTCGAGGTGGTTACACTCGCGGCACGACGGGACAAGCATATGTTCATAAAAAAGACAATGAAAAGGTAACAGTCCTCGCGTCTGGCCACGGCGCGTTTGGCGACGCAGGTCGTATTGGCTGGTGGGCTGACTATTTACTGCAAATTGAGGACAACGCCATTTTGAGAATAAAAGAATCGGGCAGAAGCCCAGAGTTTTACTTGTATTTCAGTAAAGAAAACGTGTTCAAAATCAAAGAGGAGGAAATTGAAATCTTCCTTGAAGATAAAGAATACGAGTTCAGCAAAGAAAACATAAGCGAACTCTTCAAAAAAATAGATACAAAACACTAACTCTAACAACCCGCCTTGCGCATCGTGCGCGGGGCGGTTTTTTTGCCTCTAATTGCATCAATTTGGGATTGCCGACCAATTTCGGCGGCACAACTTAAAACACATACAACAATGAAAAGAAAAGACATAAATAAAGAGATACTTGATAACTGGAATAAACCAGTCCACATGGTCTTCATCGTAGACGGAAAATCCTACAATGCCGTCCGATGCGTCTTTTACATCGGTGGCAAAGGATACGAAAGTTATTATTCCCTATTCACGCCCGATGGCGAACACGTCGGATTCGTTAAAAGGTCAGATGTAAGACCGTATATGTCCTACCAAGAAATCATAGTCTAAACGGCAATTTCGCCGTTTGCAACCTTAAAACAATTTTTAATATGCTACACACATGCAAAACGCTTTGGCAATCAACCAAAGACAAGTATCCTGAAATTGAGCATTACTTGCCCAATGTTCAAGAGTATTGCGAAGATGCCGAGCGTCAACCACATCTACATAACTTCAACCGCTCATTCAATTCGTTGAAGTGGGCGGTTTATGGATTGCGAGAAGTTGTGCAACCCAAGATGTTAGAAGCATTCTTTGCCGCCGTTCTCACCGAAGCGGCGGTTTCAGGTCGTGAAAGCGACTTGTTCAATAACATTAAGTCGTTCAAGGCATTTAAGCCGTATGAAGACCTGATTATCACCCCATCAATTACAGGAGACACGATTACCATCAATGGCGTTCGTGTCTATGTGAACGAAAGCGATTACAACCTCACAAGTTTAATCTTCAAAAAAGAACTTGCCGATGTGATTGTGTTTCGCAACAGCAAAGGTCATGCTGGTATCATTTTCCGTGAGAAAGACAAAGATGGAAATGATACTGGTATTGTTGAGAAGTTTCACGTGCCGTTGATATTCCTGACGTTGTCCAAGCGGAACGAGCCTTGGGCAATGGTGGGTCGGAACTTGGTGATTTGCGGAGGTTCAAAAAATCCGCAACACACAACGACCATCACGACGGCTGAACTTGTGAAGGTGTTGGAGGATAATGCTTTCTAATTGCCGTTCAATCTCGGACGGTATAACTTAAACAATAACAACTATGCTATCAAAAAGATTTTTTGAAGAATTAGAAAAGCCGTTTCCGATTGAGGACGTGAGTGTCCGAGTTGGAATGAAGCGCAAAGATGGAACAGCGGCTTTGCCGTTGTTTTACTTGCAGGCAGAAGCGGTTCGGAAACGCTTTGACCTAACCTGCGAGATGGAAGGAGCGACATGGAGTTACGATTTCCAAATCGTAGCGTCGCCAAGCGACCATGTTGCAACAAACATTGACAGCAAGACACTTGCGGTCAAAGCGACCATTACGGTTTTCAAAGAAAACTTGTCAGTTTCTCGCAGTAGCATTGGCGAAGAAACGTTTGCGAATGAGAACACAGAAGTCTATAAGAGCGCGGAAACAGATGCGTTCAAGCGTGCCGCCGCAAGATTTGGTGTGGGCGGTTACTTGCGCCAGCTTGAAAAGATGTGGTTTCCGCTGAACGAAAAAGGATACTTTGCTGAATCCGAGACCGAAATCATTAAGAAGGTCTATGAACAGAGTGGCGTTAAAGTAGAGAAAGTTGAAACCGCATCGGTTTCGGCGTCAAAAGGTTTAAATCGACGACCAAAAGCCATGTATGAGATTGTCACTCATTTAGAATACGGAATTGAGGCAATAAAGGATTCGCTGAAAAAGCCGTGTCCGTTTCTTGATGAAGCGTTTCAGATAGAGTATGAAAAGAAAAACGGGCTTAAACGCGGGTCTTGGTGGTCGATACAAAGCGTTTTTGGAAAGCCAATTCGCTCTTACTCATTTGAGGAAATGGAAGTGATTGCCGAGAAAGTTGCGGAGGACGTGAATGAATCCAACTTTGAAGCGGCACTTGTGCTATCAAAAGCGTTGCCAGTAGCGGCGCGGTATCCCGAATATTTTGGCACGCCAACAAACAATACTGTAAAAACGTTGTGATATGATAGCCGAAGCACTGTTCACCGAAAGTCCGCGCGACTTCTGCATACTTGCAAAAGCGATGGAAGTGCATTACAAGGATTTACCGTTGTATGTGATTTATTTTCATCAATTTGCTTTGCATGACGTCGCGGACGCGAAAGAAGAAAACGCCTTCATTTACTTCGTTGATGACTACACCGCCGATACCTTTCCTGAATTAGAGGGATACGCAAAGTTATCCCTTTACCTAAACGATAAAGGTTATGTAGAAAGGTATGAGTTAGCGGATTGTTACGAAGAAACGAAAGCGAGGTAAGCCCGTAACAAGCCCATCACTTTGCAAATGCGAGGTGGTGGGCTTTTGTCGTTGATAGCGGTTTGTTAAACAATAACAAACATGAAAATCAAAAAGAAGAAAACACAATATAAGGTTCTTGCCGTTTTTAGAAACGGAAATGTATTGTTAATTAAAGATTTCAAACTGTTGCCGAATAGGTACGTTCAAATTGGCTCAAATGAGCCGTTTCCGATAGAAGATTGCGGTAACTGGATACTTTTGAAGGAAGACGTTACAGAAGAAGAAGCGTTTCAAGCGTTTCTTAAAGAAATCTAAAAAAAATATGCAGAAGTAAGCGGTGCGTTCTTTGACAAAATGCAGCGCAAAAAAAAAGTTTGAAAAAAGTTTGCATTGTAAAACTTTTTTGCGTATATTTGTGTTGTAAAGTTTGAAGCCGTCGTGCTTAGCAGCAAGCAAGCGGCGTGTTCTTTGACAAAGCTACATGCTCTCGCTGCATTTCATCATTATTGATGAAATAGAGAGTAAATAGCCCAGCCCGTGATATTGAGCGAACGCGGGGCGTTTGTAGACGTAGATGAGCTCACTTGTAATTGCACCGATGCGGGATTGCCGTCCAATTTCGGGCGGCGCAACTAAAACATCATACAACAATGAAAAATCTCACAGAAACAGAAGTAGGCTTCTACGAAAGCATCGAAAGTTGCAGTGTGAAACTTGCTTGTCGCAAAGTTACACTTAAACTTTGCGTTGAAATTATCAACCTTGAAGACGCGGCGGGTGAAGAAGGTTTTCTCGTTATTTCAAGCCTTGTCGTTGTTCCAAAGTCTTTAACTTCAAAGCAACGCCGTAAGTTGATGAATTTTAGCGGCGGAAACGTTACGCTTTATGATGTTCAACATTACGGATATTGCGTAATGTTTGCCAGCGAAAAATTCAAAACAAAAGAACAAGCAATCGCTTTCGTAGAAGAAAGCATTGATAAGAACGTATCAATTATTCTTGACGAAGTCGGATTCATTCTTGACCGTCCTGTTAATTGTCTCGGTAAGACAGGGTGGGATTTATTAAACCGACAATTTGAAAACGAAAAGTTAGCGAACGCTCTGCTATAACAGAGTGCGCAACGTCCGCCTCGTGCATTGTGCGCGGGGCGGGTTCTAATTGCACCGAAGCGGGATTGCCGTCCAATTTCGGACGGCGTAACTTAAACTAATGGAGGCAACAATGAAAATCAAAAAATATGTAGAAGCGTTTCCGAACGCATCGGAAGACGAACTATATCGTCGCATTGTTTCCGA
>Ga0308411_10001108_pt1 | contig 18216 bp, 17 predicted proteins | sample HotsprottomLayer_2_FD_203530 | JGI IMG/M metagenome (GOLD analysis project Ga0308411, IMG submission 203530) | Hot spring phototrophic mat microbial communities from Octopus Spring, Yellowstone National Park, Wyoming, United States -... | ecosystem: Environmental > Aquatic > Thermal springs >...
GCACGCCCAGCGCCGCGGCGATGCGCGCGCACATCGCGTCCACGTGCGGCGCCAGAGGCGGGGCCTCCGCGACGACCACCGCGTCCACGTTGGCGACCTCCCACCCCGCGTCGCGCGCGCGCGCGGCGACCTGCGCCAGCAAGCCGATGCTGTCAGCGCCCCGGTAGGCCGGGTCCTCGGACGGGAACTGCCGGCCGATGTCTCGCTCGCCGGCCGCGCCGAGCACGGCGTCGGCGACCGCGTGGACGAGCGCGTCGGCGTCCGAGTGCCCCTCCAGCCCGCGCGGGTGGGCGATGCGCACGCCGCCCAGCACGAGCGGTCGGTCCGGCGCGAACCGGTGCACGTCGTACCCCAGGCCGACGCGCATGGGCGCGGCCTCGGCGGCGAGCTGGTCGCGCGCGCGCTCGAGGTCGTCCGCGGTCGTCACCTTGAGGTTCCGGGGGTCGCCAGGCACCACGGCGACCTCGCCGCCGATCCGCTCGACGAGCCCGGCGTCGTCGGTCACCGGGACGTCGGCCGGCACCCGGCGGTGGGCCTCCCGCAGCAGGTCGGCGCGGAACGCCTGTGGGGTCTGCACGGTCCACAGCGACGCGCGGTCCACGGTGCGCCGCACGCGGTCGCCTGCCACCTCCTTGACCGTATCGGTCACGGGGAGCCCGACGGTCGCGGCGCCGGTGCGAACGGCCGCGTCGAGCACCCGGCCGATCAGCGTCTCGCTCACGAACGGCCGCGCGCCGTCGTGCACCACGATCCACGCGGCTTCGGGCAGCGCCGCAAGCCCCGCGGCCACGGACTGTCGCCGCTCCTCGCCGCCCGCAACCACCGCCGCCACCCGGCCGCCCAGGCGGTCCCGAACCGCCGGCAGCTGGTCGGGGGCGACCACCACCGCGGTCGCGTCGATCCGCGGGCATCGCCCGAACGCGGCGACCGCGTACTCCACCATCCAGCGGCCGCCCAGCGTCCGGAACGGCTTGGGTACGCGGCCGGGCAGGCGGGTGCTGCGGCCCGCGGCCACGATCACCGCGCCAACCCCCCCGGCGCTCACCGTCGTTCGACCGTGGGCCCCGCGGGTTCGTTCGACTTGGGCCGGGCGAAGACCATCCGGCCGGCCGAGGTCTGCAGCACGCTGGTGACGATGACGTCGAAGGTCTCGCCCATGTGACGCTTGCCGCCCTCGACGACGATCATGGTGCCGTCCTCCAGGTAGGCGACCCCCTGCCCGGCCTCCTTGCCGTCGCGGATGACGTGGACCGACAGCTCCTCGCCGGGCAGCACCGCGGGCCGCAGCGCCTGGGCGAGCTGGTTGACGTTCAGCACGCGGACGCCCTGGAGCTCGGCGATCTTGCTGAGGTTGAAGTCGGTGGTGACGATCGCCGCCTCGCGATCCTTCGCCAGGGCCACGAGCTGGTTGTCCACGTCGCGGCCGCGGGCGCCGTCCTCCAGGATTTGGACCGTGGCGAACTCCTTCTGGAGCCGGGTGAGAATGTCCAGGCCGCGCCGCCCGCGGTTGCGCTTCACGGCGTCGGGGGAGTCCGCGATGCGCTGCAGCTCCAGGAGCACCGAGCGCGGGACCAGGAGCGGGCCCTCGAGGAACCCCGCCAGGGCCACGTCGGCGATGCGGCCGTCGATGATGACGCTCGTGTCCAACAGCTTCGCACCGACCCGCGGGTGGTCGCCCTCCGGCGCCGTCCGGTCGGGCTCGCGCCGTCCGGCGACCCGGGACAGGGCATGGGTCACCTCGTCGCGCCGCTGCCGGGCCAGGTGCAGCCCAAGGTACCCCAGGACGACCGCGGCCACCAGCCGCACGTAGGGCCCCACGAGCGGCAGCCCCTCCAGCAGCCCGCCGACGATGTAGGCGATCAGCAGGCCCGAGACAAGCCCGAACGCCGCCAGCACCAGCTCGTGGAGGGAGAGCGCGGACAGCCCGTGGAGGGCCCAGGCCATCGCGGTCACGAACGCGCGCGCGACCGCGGGCATGAGCAACCACCCGCCGAGCCCGCCGACCACGACCCCGGCGGCGGTGACCACGAAGTCGTCGGTGACGACGGACGGGGCCCACAGGCGGGCCAGACGCACGATTTCGTGACCCGCAATGCCCCCGAGGAGCACACCAGCCCCCCGGATCACGCGCTCCCGCATGACTGGCGCCCGATGGACGAGTCCGGATTCAGCAGGCCGGCAGCGAACGTCGCACGCCGGCCTCGCGGTGAGTATAGCACACGCGCGCGGCCGGCGAGAAGCGCGCCGAGACCCCGCGCGCGATTTGACAGCCCCGCGAGACCGTCTCTATAATGGCTCAGCCGACCGACCGCCCTGACGCGAGGTGAGCGATGGCCGAGCTCAGCGAGGGGACCTTTCAACGGACCGTCGACGAGTACCTGATCCGCCACCGCAGTGTCCTCGACGTGGAGAGCAAGCTGACCGAAGCGGTCGCCCGGGTCAACCGGGCGATCGCGAAGGCCGTGACCACCTGCGGGTGCGTCTCGATCCACGCCGGCCGACAGAAGTTTCCCGCCGACCAGAGCCTGGCCGGCCTCCGGGAGCTCATGCAGAGCCATCTGGAAGGCACGCTGTGCGCGCGCTGCCGCGAGGCCGTGGAGACCGAGATCGGGATGACGTTGTTCTACTTGGCCGCGATCTGCAGCCTGTTCGGCCTCGACCTGGCCGCGATCGAACAGAAGGAGCACGCGCGGGTCGCGACGCTCGGCGTCTTCCACCTCACCTGACGCCCGCGCCGCTCACCCCAGCAGCCGCAGCGCGTCGCCCAGCTGCGTGACCACGATTCGCTCCATCCCCCCCGGGGTCCCATCGCCGTCGCCGCGCGGGACCAGCGCGCGCGCGAACCCCAGCCGCGCCGCCTCGGCCAGCCGCTTGCCGAGTTGCGGCACCGCGCGGACTTCGCCCGCCAGCCCGATCTCGCCGATGATCACCGTGTCCGGGGCGATGGGCCGGTTGCGCAGGCTGCTCGCGAGCGCGACCGCGATGCCCAGGTCGGCCGCCGGCTCCTCGACGGTGATGCCGCCCGCCACGCTCACGTAGGCATCCTGGCTCGCGAACTGCAGGCCCGCGCGGCGCTCGAGCACCGCGAGCAGCAGCAGCAGGCGGTTGGCGTCCACCCCCGCCGCGGTGCGTCGCGGCATCCCGAAGTGCGTCGGGCTCACGAGCGCCTGCACCTCGACCAGCAACGGCCGCGTGCCCTCCACCGCGCAGACGACGGCCGAGCCGGGCGCCGCCGCCGGCCGCTCCGCCAGGAAGGCCGCCGAGGGGTTCGGCACCTCGACCAGCCCGGCCGTCCCCATCTCGAACACGCCGATCTCGTTGGTGGACCCGAACCGGTTCTTCGATCCCCGCAGGATGCGGTACGCGTGGTGCCGGTCGCCCTCGAATGCGAGCACCGTGTCCACCAGATGCTCCATCACGCGGGGACCGGCGAGCACTCCCTCCTTGGTGACGTGGCCGACGATGAAGACGGCGATCGCCTCGTCCTTGGCCAGCCGCACCAGCGTGCCGGCGCACTCGCGCACCTGCGCCACGCTGCCAGGCGCCGAAGCCACGTCGCGCCGGTAGACGGTCTGGATCGAGTCCACGACCAGCAGCGCCGGTCGCAGGCGCGTCGCGGTCTCGACGATCACGTCCACGTCGTTCTCCGCCAGCAGGAGCAGCCCCGGTGCCGCGGCACCGAGGCGCTCGGCCCGCAGCTTGGTCTGTCGAACCGACTCCTCGGCGCTCACGTAGAGCACGCGGCCTTCCGTACGCGCCAGCCGGTCGGCGAGCTGGAGCAGCAGCGTGGACTTGCCGATGCCGGGATCGCCGCCGACCAGAACCGCGGAGCCCGCCACCACCCCGCCGCCCAGCACGCGGTCGAGCTCCCCGATCCCCGTCGCGAGACGCCGCTCCGGCGGCGTCGCCACGTCGGCGACCGAGATCGGCTCCGCGGGCGGCCGCCGGGCGGCTCGCCCGGGAGGCGTCTCGGCCTCCTCGATCAGCGTGTTCCACTCGCCGCACGACGGGCACCGCCCCAGCCACTTCGCGGACTCGTGGCCGCAGGTCTGACAGACGTAGCGGGTCCGGGTGCGCTCCATCGGGCCTCCGAAAGGAGAATCGGCCGCGCGGGCGCGCGTTCCTGTGGGAGGCGCCGCGCCAGGACGCCCGCACGTCACAGGACCCGGGAGGCGCGCCCCCCCGGGTCCCATCAGCTCCGCGGCGCGGCTACTCGGCCAGCGCCGGCTCCCGCTTGCGCTCGAAGACGATCTCGCTGTCGCGCGCGTCCACCACGACCGTATCCCCGCCGCTGAACTGCCCGCGCAGCAGCTCGTCGGACAGCGGATCCTCGACCAGCCGCTGGATGGCGCGCCGCAGCGGCCGCGCACCGAACGTCGGGTCGAATCCTTCCTTCGCCAGCAGCGCCCGCGCGGCGCCGGTGACCTCGAGGTCCATCCCCTGGCCGCGCAGCTCGCGACGTACCCGCTCGATCAGGATGCCCACGATCATCTCGATCTGCGCGCTGGTGAGCGGTCGGAAGACGATGATCTCGTCGAGCCGGTTGAGGAACTCGGGCCGGAAGGTCCGGCGCAGCTCCTCCATGACCTGCTCGCGCATCCGTTGGTAGGCGCGCTCCCGGTCGATCGACTCGTCGTGCCCCGCGGCGCGGAAGCCGACGCCGACCTCCTTGTCGAGCTGGGGCGCACCGACGTTGCTGGTCATGATGATGACCGTGTTCTTGAAGTCCACGGCGCGGCCCTGGGCGTCGGTCAGACGACCGTCGTCGAGGATCTGCAACAGCACGTTGAAGATCTCGGGGTGGGCCTTCTCGATCTCGTCGAAGAGCACCACCGAGAACGGTCGGCGGCGCACCGCCTCCGTGAGCTGTCCGCCTTCCTCGAAGCCGACGTACCCTGGGGGCGAACCGACCAGGCGCGAGACCGTGTGACGCTCGCTGTACTCGGACATGTCGATGCGGACCAGCGCGCCCTCGTCGCCGAAGAGGAACTCGGCGAGCGCGCGGGCGAGCTCGGTCTTGCCGACCCCGGTGGGCCCCAGGAAGATGAACGACCCGATCGGCCGGCGCGGGTCCTTCAGGCCGGCGCGGGCGCGACGGACGGCCTTGCTCACCGCGCGCACCGCGTCGTCCTGCCCGACGATGCGCTCGTGCAGCGCGTCCTCCATCCGGAGGAGCTTCTGCGTCTCCTCCTCGACGAGCCGTGTCACCGGGATGCCCGTCCACGAGCTCACGATGTCGGCGATGTCCTCGCCGGTCACCGTGCTGACGTTGCTGCGCCCCTTCTCGCGCTTCACCGACCCCTCGAGCTCCTCGAGCTTCTGCCGGAGCACGCGCTCGCGATCCCGGAGCTGCGCCGCCCGCTCGAAGTCCTGCGCCTTGCTGGCGTCTTCCTTCTCGCGCTTGACCCGCTCGACCCGCTCCATCGCCTGCCGGACCTCCTGGGGGAGGAACGACGCCTGGAGCCGGATCTTGGAGGACGCCTCGTCCATGAGGTCGATGGCCTTGTCCGGAAGGAAGCGGTCGGAAATGTACTTGTCGGCGAGCGTCGCCGCGGCGACCAGGGCCTCGTCGGTGATGGTCACGCCGTGGTGCGCCTCGTAGCGGTCGCGCAGCCCGCGGAGGATCTCCACGGTCTGCTCGACACTGGGCTCGGAGACCAGAATAGGCTGGAAGCGCCGCTCCAGCGCCGCGTCGCGCTCGACGTACTTGCGGTACTCGTCGAGCGTGGTCGCGCCGATGCACTGCAGCTCCCCCCGGGCGAGGGCGGGCTTGAGGATGTTGCTGGCGTCGATCGCGCCCTCGGCAGCACCGGCGCCGACCAGGGTGTGCAGCTCGTCGACGAACAGCACCACCTCGCCCTGCGCCTTCCGGATCTCCTCCATCACCTTCTTCATGCGCTCTTCGAACTCGCCGCGGTACTTCGTGCCGGCGACAAGCGCGGCCAGGTCGAGCTGGACGACGCGCTTCTGGCGCAGCACATCGGGGACGTCGCCGCGCACGATGCGCTGCGCCAGCCCCTCGGTGATGGCGGTCTTGCCCACGCCGGGCTCGCCGATGAGCGCCGGGTTGTTCTTGGTGCGGCGCGAGAGCACCTGGATGACCCGCTCGATCTCCCGCTCCCGGCCGATCACCGGGTCGAGCTTGCCCTCGCGGGCGAGCTTGGTGAGATCGCGGCCGAACTCGTCGAGTGTCGGGGTCTTGCTCGCCTGCTTGGTGTAGGAGGTCGTGCCCTCCTCGCCGAGCAGGTAGACGACCTGAGCGCGGACGCGGTCCAGGTCGGCGCCCATGGCCTCGAGCACGCGGGCGGCCACGCCCTCGCCCTCGCGGATCAAGCCGAGCAGGAGGTGCTCGGTGCCGATGTAGTTGTGGCCGAGCCGACGCGCCTCGTCGAGGGCGAGTTCCAGGACCTTCTTGGCCCGCGGGGTGAACGCCACCTCTTCGTGCGGCGAGCGCTCCCCGCGGCCGATCGCGCCCTCGATCTCCGCGCGCACCCGGTCGGGGCTGATGTTCAGGCTCTCGAGGACCTTGCTGGCAACCCCTTCGCCCTCCCGGATGATCCCCAGCAGGATGTGCTCGGTCCCCACAGCGCTGTGGTTGAGGCGCTTGGCTTCTTCCTGGGCGAGGATGATGACGCGACGCGCGCGCTCTGTGAACCGCTCAAACATTGCCACCGCACTCTCCTCTCCCCTGCCGCGTGAGAGGACCCCGCTCGTACGTGGTCACGGATTCTGTCCCGTGTTTGTTCTCTCCTGCCCGGCTCCGCACGCGCCGGCGCCGCCCCACACCGGGATGACGCCGGAAGACGGACGACCATTCCCGGGCGGCGCCACACGCGCCGCCGGGCCCCACCCCTATTCTACCCAAGGGGCCTAGACCCGGGACTGTTGGGCGATGTCGAGGATCGTGTACCTGAGCGTGCCCGCCGGCGCGCGGACCGTCACGGTCTCGCCTTTCTTGCGGCCGAGCAGCGCCTGCCCCACGGGGGACTCGTTGCTGATTCGGTCGCTGAGCGGGTCGGCTTCGGCCGACCCGACGATCGTATAGGTGAGCTCGTCGCCCGCGGCGACGTCACGGAGGCGGACGGTGCTCCCCAGGGTCACCGCGTCGGCCCGGGCGTCGTGGTTGTCGATGACCCGGGCACTGCGGAGCATCTGTTCGAGCTGGAGGATCCGCCCCTCCACGAACGCCTGCTCGTTCTTCGCGTCGTCGTACTCGGCGTTCTCGAACAGGTCGCCGAACTCCTTGGCTTGCTTGATGCGCTCGGCGATCTCCTTGCGCCGGGTGCCCTTCAGGAACTCGAGCTCCTCTTCCAGCCGGCGACGGCCGGACTCGGTAAGGATGGTCTCCTTCTCGCCGTCGGGGACGCGGTTGACCTTCTTGGTCGGTTTGATGTTTCGGTTCGGCATGTGTCCCGCCACAACGGATGCGACCGCCGGACCCGGGGCCCGGCGGTCGGTGCAGCACACTTCGGAGTATACTCAGCCCGCCCGCGCGCCGTCAAGTCACCGCGGCGCCCCGTTCGCCGGCGGCAGAGACGGACGCCGGCCCCAGCCGGGCGATCCGCGGCTGGAACCCCGCGCGTCGCATCCAGTCCAGGTAGTCGGCCTCGCGGAGCTCGCCCGGCCGCCGGCCGGAGAGCGCTACGACCACGGCCTCGAGTACGTTCGTCGCGAACGACCGTCCCTCCATCTCCGGCGTGGACGTGACGACCAACGCGGCGCGCCGGCGGCGCAGCGCGTCCATGTCGTCGACGGTGATGGTGTTGGTGAAGATGACCTTGCCGTCGAGATCGTCGGGCAGGTGACGCCGGATCAGGTGGAAGTCCCCGCAGACGATCTCCGCCCAGCGGTAGGCCCGCCCGAACTTCGGCACGATCCGATCCTGATGCTCGCCGGTGGGATACAGCCACGCAAACGGCAGCCGGGTGAGGATCGGCAGCAGCAACGCGGCGAGCGCCTTGACCGTCCCCAGACCTCGGAGGCCGATCGGCAGCCCGAGCCCGAACATGAGGTCGCCAAAGGTCACGTCCGCGCCGGCTGCGACCAGTGCCTCGGCCAGGCCGAAGCGATCCACGGACGACACCAGCAGCACCCGCCGGCCCGCCAGCGGCCCTCCGAGCGCCTGTGGAAGTGCCGAGAGCAGGATGTGACGCTCCCAGCTCCACTTGATGCCGCTGCCGTCGACGACCGGCGTGCGCAGCCCGGCGACCGCACGCGCCGCATCCCGGATGGGATAGCGCCGGCGCCCGGCCACCAGCGCCAGGTTGATCCCGCCGAGCCCGATCGCGTCGACCGCCCCGTCCACCTCGCGGAGCCGCCGGCAGAACAGCGCGTAGTCGCCGTCCGTGCCGATGCGCTCGATGATCACCCGCTGGCCCAGCAGCGTGACCTCGACCCGCTTGTCGCGCCGACTCGACCCGAGGCTGATGCTGACGACCCGCTTGGGGCGCTCCACGATGGCCGCCTTAGACACCATGGGGCGCGCTCCTGCCCGCGGCGAGCGAGACGTCACCGGCGACGACCGTGCGCGGCCGGCCGTCGGGTCCGCGAACGACCAGCGCGCCGTCGGCGGTGATGCCCTCGGCCGTGCCTTCCACCGGCTCGGCGCCCGCCGCACGCACGGGTCGGCCGCGCAGCGCGTCGCGGACCGACCACGCGGCCACGACCGCGGCGGGGTCGCGCGTCCACTGCCCGTACCAGTGCTCGAGCCGCCCGAGCAGCGATGCGAGCACGGCCTCGGGCGCGACGTCGCGGGTGTGCAGGTGCAGGGAGGTCGCGCCGGCGGCCGCCTCGGCGGGAAGCGCCTCGAGCGCCACGCGCACGTTGATGCCGACGCCGGCGACGACCGCCGCGCCCGCCGCCTCCAGCAGGACCCCCGCGACCTTCCGACCGGCGACCAGCACGTCGTTCGGCCAGCGGAGCGCGGCAGGGACGCCCGCGGCTTCGACGGCCTCCGCGGCGGCGACGCCGACCGCGAGGCTGAGCAGGCCGGGAGGGCCTCCCCCCGGCCGCAGCAGCACGCTGCACCACAGGCCGCCGGGCGGCGAGGCCCACGGGCGACCCAGCCGGCCGCGGCCGCGCGTCTGCCGCGCGGCCACCACCACCGCGCCCTCCGCGACCCCGGCGTCGGCCAGACACCTGGCCAGATCGTTGGTGGAGGTCGCCTCGTCCAGCCGCACGAGCGGGCGGCCGAACCGTGGCCGCGCCGGCGCCTCGCCGATCACGGGCGCTGCTCCTCCAACGGCAGGTTCGTCGGCAGCCTGGCCCGCAGGGCGGCGATCACGTCGTCGAGCCGGTCCAACCGCACCGCCGCCGCGTCCAGGACGAGGACCGGGCAGAGGTCGAAGCGCGCGATCCACTCCTCGTAGCGGTCGTTCAGCCGGGCCAGATAGTCGGCCGAAATCGCGCGCTCGTACGTCCGGTCGCGCCCCCCGATGCGCTCGACCAGCAGCGAGACCGGCGCGCGCAGGTAGATCACCAGGTCGGGGGGCCGCAGGAAGTCCATCATGACCGCGAAGAGTTCGACGTAGGCGCGATAGTCGCGCTCGTCCATCAGGCCCTGGAGGTAGAGGGTGCGGGCGAAGACCTCGGCGTCCTCGTAGATCGTGCGATCCTGGATGACAGGGTGAGGCGCGCGGAGGATCTCCTGGTGGTGGCGGAAGCGGCGCGTCAAGAAGAACACCTGGAGCGGAAAGCTCCACCGGGCCATGTCGCGGTAGAAGTCGGCCAGGTAAGGGTTCTCGTCCACCACCTCGTAGTACGGCTGCCACCCCAGCCGCCGACAGAGCCGCGTGGTCAGCGTCGACTTGCCCGACCCGATGTTGCCGGCGACCGCCAGGAACCCCTTCACGCGCGGGCCTCCTCGACGCCGGCGATCACGGCGGCCAGGTCCGCCTCTTTGCGCGGGTCGAGCCGCTCGGTGTCCACGGCCACGACGGACGAATCGGTCGGTGCCGCGAAGACGCGGTCGTACGCCTCGACCACCCGTTCGAGGTAGTCGGCGGTCAGATCGCGCTCGAACGCCCGACCGCGCGCCGCGATCCGGCGCAGCAGCACGTCCACCGGCGCCCGCAGGTAGACCACGACGTCGGGCTGCGGGACGAGCGGCGCGACGAGCTCGTAGACGTGCTCGTAGAGGGCGAGCTCCGCGTCGTCCAGGGTCAGGCCCGCGAACAGCCGGTCCTTCGCGAACATGTAGTCGGCCACCACCGGGCGGCCGGCGGCCAGCCGGCTCGCGACCCCGCGCTGCTGGCGGTGGCGGCTCAAGAGGAAGAAGAGCTGCGTCTGGAACGCCCTCCCCCGGATGTCCAGGTAGAACGCGTGCAGGAACGGGTTGTCCTCCACCACCTCGAGCACCAGGTCAGCGTGGAAGCGCGCCGCGAGCCGGCGCGCGAGCGTCGTCTTGCCAACCCCGATGGGACCTTCCACCGCCAGCAGCCACCCCAGCGACCGCTCGGGCAGCAACGACCGCTGCCGCCCCGGGGGACGGCGGATCTCGACCGCCGACGCACCAGCGCCCGGCGACCAGGGCCGGACCGCGGGCGCCGCGGGCAAGGCGGCCAGCGCCGCGGCCACGCTCGGCCCGCCCGGCACCACCAGGTCTGGCCGCAGGTCGGCGAGCGGCTGCAGGACGAACCGCCGGCGGGTCATCTCCGGGTGGGGCACGCGCAGTCGCGCGCTCTCGATGACCGCATCGCCGAACAGCAAGATGTCCACATCGAGGGTGCGGGGCCCCCATCGTTCCAGTCGCACGCGGCCACAGGCACGCTCGATCGCCTGCGCGACCTCCAGCAGCTCCTCCGGCGCGAGATCCGTCTCGGCCTCGACCACTTGGTTGAGGAAGAGCGGTTGATCGGCGCGGCCGACCGGCTCCGTCTCGTAGACGGGCGAGCGCCGCTGCACGCGCACGCCGCGCGCGTGCAGCGCCTCCACCGCGCGGTCGAGCGCCGCCTCCCGGTCGCCGAGGTTGGCGCCAAGCCCCAGGTACACGCGCGTCATGCGCCCAGCCCCCGGGGGACGCCCGGCGCCCGCCGGGCGCGCCGCGCCAGCCGGGCCCGAGGTCGCGTCCGCCGGATCTCGACGCCGGCGGCCCGCAGCGGGCCGCCCAGCCGCACCCGCGGCTTGCGCACCCGCACCGTGACCGCGCGCACGCGCGGCAGGGCGAGCACGCCAGCCGCGATCGCCTCGGCGAGCGCCTCCACCAGCCGGCGCGGCCGACCCGCCACGACGCGCCGCACGACGGCGTAGACCAGGCGGTAGTCCACGGTGCGCGCCAGCTCGTCCCGCTGGCCGGCCGCCCGCAGGTCCGTCTCGACCTCCACGTCCACGTCGAACGGCTGACGCGCAGCCCGCTCGGCGCGCAGCACGCCGTGGCGGCCGAAGACGCGGATTCCCGTCACCACGATGCGGTCGCCGCTCACCCGACGACCACCCGCCCCCGCTTCACCACGGTCTGGACGATCGGCGCCCCGAAGTGCATGGCGAGCGCGCGGTGGTCCGGCGCGTCGAGAATCACCAGGTCCGCCGCCTTGCCGGGCTCCAGGCTGCCCACCTCCTCGGCGAGCCCGATCGCCCAGGCGGCGTTGATCGTGGCCGCGACGATCGCCTCGGCGGGGGTCATCCTCATGCCCGCAGCGGCCAACGCGATGACGGCGGGCATCGACCAGGTCGGCGAGGTCCCCGGGTTGAAGTCGGTCGCCAGCGCCACCGGAACGCCGAGCTCGATCATGCGGCGCGCGTTCGCGTAGGGCAGCCCCAGGAAGAACGCGGTGCCCGGGAGCAGGACGCCCACCACGCCGGCGGCGGCCATGGCGCGCAGCCCCTCCTCCGACGCGCGCAGCAGGTGGTCGGCGGAGATCGCCTCGAGCTCGGCGGCCAGGCGCGCGCCGCCCGTGTCGGCGAACTCGTCCGCGTGGAGCTTGGGACGCAGGCCGAGGTCGTCGGCGGCCTCCAGGACCGCGCGACTCTGCTCGATGGTGAAGGCGCCCGGGTCGCAGAAGGCATCGCAGAACTCCGCCAGGTCCTCGTCGGCCACGAGCGGGAGGAGGTCGTCGGTGATCAGGGCGACGTACGCGTCGGGGTCCGCGGCGAACTCGAATGGCACCGCGTGGGCCGCGAGCAGCGTCGCCACCAGGTCGACGTCGTGCCGGGCCGAGACGCGGTGCACCGCGCGCAGCTGCTTCAGCTCGTCGTCGACGGTGAGCCCGTAGCCGCTCTTCGCCTCCGCCGTGGTGGTCCCGCAGGCCAGCATGCGGTCGAGGCGGGCCCACCCCAGGCGCACCAGCGTCTCCTCGTCGGCGGCGCGCGTCGCGGCCACGGTGCTCAGGATCCCGCCCCCGGCGGCCGCGATCTCCCGATAACTCGTGCCACGGAGCCGGCGCTCGAACTCCTCCGCCCGGCTTCCCGCGAAGATCAGGTGGGTGTGGGGGTCCACGAACCCCGGGAGCACGACGCGGCCCGTCGCGTCGATGCGGCGCGCGCGCCGGGCGGGCCGGACCAGGTCGAGCACCTCCGCGGTCGGCCCCGCCGCCAGGATCTGCCCGTCGGCGGCAGCCACGGCGCCGTCGCGCACGAGCCCCACGTCCGCCAGCGCCGGGCCCACGCGCGGCCCGTCCGGGTCGCCGGCCAGGGTCAGGAGCTCGGCGGCGCGGGTGACGATGAGGTCGGCGACGTGCATCGCGCGGGTCAGTCCACGAGCCGCGCCTCGAGCACCTGGCCGGTGTCGAACGCGTGCAGCCGCAACGCGGCCTTCGCCGCGTCCACGACGGCGTCGAGGGGCACCAGCCCGACGATCTCGCTCTCCGCCACGGCCACGCCGTAGCGCTCGGCCTCGAGGCGGACCAGATCGAAGACGCGCGCGAGCGGCGTGCGGCGGTGGTCGAGGACGTTGATCGAGACCTGGGCGAGCCCGGACGCGGCGGCCACGCCCATCGCCTGCACGCCGACGAGGCCGCCGCTGGACTCGCGGATCGCCCGGGCGACCGCGCGCGCCACGCCCAGGTCGGTCGTGTGGAGGTTGACATTGTAGGCGATGAGCGGCGGCCGGGCCCCGATCGCCACCGCCCCGGCCGTGGGGTGCGGCGCGGCCTCGCCGACGTCGGGCGCCCACTCGGGCTGGCGCATCTTGGCTGCCAGCCCCTCGAACTCGCCCTTGCGGATGTCCGGCAGCCGCACGCGGTGCGGCGCCGTGGCGGCCTGCGCGTAGAAGTAGACCGGCACGCGCAGCGCCGTCCAGACCTCCTGGGCCACCCGCCGTGCCACGGCCACGCACTCCTCCATCGTGGCGGCGCCGAGCGGCACGAACGGCACGACGTCCGCCGCGCCGATCCGCGGGTGTTCGCCGCGGTGCTCGCGCAGATCGATGCGCGCGACGGCCTCCCGCACCACCGCGACCGCGGCGGCCGCCACCGCGTCGGGCGGGCCGGCGAAGGTCAGGACCGTCCGGTTGTGGCTCCGGTCGGACTGGACGTCGAGCAGCTTGACGCCGGGCGTCGCGCGCACGGCGGCGGCGACGGCTTCGATCACCTCGGGCCGCCGGCCTTCGCTGATGTTCGGCACGCACTCGATCAGGCGCAGCGCCATCCGATCCCTCCGCGTCCGCGTCGGTGTCTCCTTCGGCGCGGGGGGAGGTTCTCCTAGACCGGACGGCCAACCATCACGGCGGGGGCCATGGCAGGTCCACGTCCCGGATCTCGCGACGGCGCCGCCGCGCGCCTCGCCCGTCTGTCCCGTCTCGTCGCGCTCGTGCTGCGCCACCGGCCGGAGGAGGTCGGCGTGCGCCTGGACGCCGGCGGTTACGCCGACCTCGAGGCGCTCGCCCGCGGGCTGGCCACCCAGCCTGGCTGGGCGTCGGTCTCCGCCGCGGACCTGCGTGCGCTCGCCGCGGCGGACCCCCGCCGCTACGAGATCCAGGACGGACGCATGCGCGCGCGCTACGGGCACACCGTGGCCGTGGAACAGCCGGGCGAGCCTGCCCGACCCCCGGAGTGGCTCTACGTGGGTGTGGCGCCCGCTGCGCTCGCGGCGCTCAGGGCACACGGCATCCGGTCGGACCGGCGCCAGCGGGTCCACTTGGCCACCACGCCGGCCGCCGCGCTCGAGGTCGCGCGCCGGCACGCGCCGGACGCCGGGGTCGTGGTGGTCCTCGCGCGGCGGGCCGCCGCGAGCGGGGTGGAGTTCCGTCGTGCCGGCCCCGGGCTGTTCCTGGCGCCGCCGATCCCCGCCGCCTTCCTGCTCCTCCCGGACCCCGGGTAGCCGGCCGCTACTGGTCGGCCGCGGCCGGGCCGTCGCCCTCCTCGACGCGCGAAAAGTGGACGACCGTCACCTCGTCGTCCAGGGTCACCGGCCGGCCGTACACCTTGGAGAGGAACTCCAACAGGTCCTCGTGCCGGCGCGCCTGCGGGTTGTCGCGCTCGATCTCGCGCGGTGTGACCTCCGCGACGCGCTTGACCTCGACCCGGTCGATCACCGCCAGGAAGATCTTGCGCCGCGTCCCGAAACGCCGGCCGACGGTAATCCAGACGATCTGGCCGTCGCGGTATTTGTCGAGCTTGTTCCCCAGCCGGATCGTGGCGGTCTTGCGACCCTGCCGCAGTGCATCGGCGAACAGCGACGAGTAGAAGTTCAGGGCGTACATCGATCCTCCTCAGTTCCGCAGGCCGTCGTCGACGATCGTCGTGGTCACCCGGTCCCGGCCGCGCTCGGCCTCCACGATCACGAGCGTCCGCCCCTGGTGCACGAGCGTGGCGGCCACGCGGTCGATGTCGCGCATCGTTGCCAGGATCGCCTGCGTCGCCAGCGTCCCCTCGGCCTCGAGGAGCTCCCGCAGCTCCGCCTTGGCCCGCTCCGGCTTGTACAGCACCGAAGCGAAGGTCACCGCGACCAGCTTGCGGTCGCGGACAACCCGGACCTCCTTCACCGTGTCGGCGCCGATCACGTTCTCGACCAAGTTCCGCGCGATCACCTCCGGCTCCGGCGGACGTCGCCGGGCCTCCTCCGCGCGGCGGTACTGCAGGTCCCAGGCGTACATGCCGCCGGCGACGACGACCGCCACGGCGATGTAGACGACGATCGGCAGGGGGTTGATCCCCGTCTTGCGAGCGACCCCGCGCGGGCGCATGCTGGCCACCGGCCACCTCCCCTGAAAGCCCGGGAAGTATTCCACCCGACGCGCGGCCTCCCTCCCCCGGAGGGATCAGGCCACGAACCGCAGGCCGTCGGCGTGGACGAGCGTGCCCTTGTAGAGGAAGTCGATCTGGCGAAGGGCGGCGTGCAGGTCGAAGGGGGCCAGGGCCGAGACCGCCTCCACCGGCACCACGACGCGATAGCCGCGCAGGGCGGCGCTGCCCGCGGTGTGGAGCACGCAGATGTTGGCGACGGTCCCGCAGACGACCACCGTGGTCACGCCGGCGAGACGCAGCTCGTGGTCGAGCGAGGTCCCGAAGAACCCGTCGTAGCGGAGCTTGCGGATCACGCGCTCCCCGGGCTGCGGCGCGAGCGCGTCGACGATCTGCCAGCCCCACGTCCCCTCCAGCACGTGCTGGCCCCAGATGGGGAACTCCGGGTCGCCCGGCGCGTGAGAGTCCTGCGTGTAGAACACCCGCGCCCCGGCCGCGCGCGCGCGCGCGAGCAGCGCGGCGATCGCCGGGACGGTCGCCTGCGCGTCGGGCACCACGAGGGCGCCGCCGGGGGTGACGAAGTCGTTCTGCATGTCGACCACGATCAGCGCCGAGGTGTTCGCCGGCAGCGAGAGCTCGTGCGCGACCGCGTAGTCGGGAACCTCGACGGACGTCGCCATGGCACGATCAGGTCGAAGCTTCGGGCTTGGGCCGCAGGCGCGGGAGCGGCGTCTCCGGGCGCGGCCGCTCCGGTGCGGACGGCTCCGGGGAGGCGGCGCGGCCGGCGTCGGCGGGCGAGGCCAGCGGCTCGCCGCGGAAGACGCGGTCCAGGTCGTCGGCCTCCAGGCTCTCGTGCTCGAGCAACGCCCGGGCGATCCGGTCGAGCGCGTCGCGGTGCGCGAGCACGGCGGTGCGCGCGTGCTCGTAGCACTCGTCGATGATGCGCCGGATCTCCTTGTCGATCTCGTAGGCGATCTCCTCGCTGTAGTTGCGGCTCTCCACCAAGTCGCGGCCCAGGAAGACCGGCCCGTGCCGCTTGCCCAGCGAGAGGGGCCCGAGCTTGTCGCTCATGCCGAACTCGGTGACCATCTTGCGCGCGAGCTCGGTCGCCTGCTCGAAGTCGTTCTGCGCACCGGTGGTCACCTCGCCGAAGACGATCTCCTCGGCGACCCGGCCGCCCAGGTTCGCGGTGATGCGGGCCATGATCTCCTGCCGCGTGTAGGTGTACTTGTCCTCCGGCGGCGCGCTCATGACGTAGCCGAGCGCCATCCCGCGCGGCAGGATCGTCACCTTCTGCGGCGGGTCGGCGCCGGGGATCACCTTGCCGAGCAGCGCGTGGCCGGCCTCGTGGTAAGCGATGAGCTCGCGTTCCTTCGGGCTCAAGATGCGGCTGCGTCGCTGCGGACCGGCGATGACGCGGTCGATCGCCTCGTCCATCTCCGCCGCTGTGATCCGGCGCTTGTTGCGCCGCGCGGCCAGCAGCGCGGCCTCGTTCACCATGTTGGCCAGATCGGCGCCCGAGAAACCCGGCGTGCGCTTGGCGAGCGCGTCCAGGTTCACGTCGTCCGCCATGGGCTTGCCGCGGACGTGCACGTCCAGGATGGCACGACGGCCCTTCGTGTCGGGATTGTCGACCACGATGCGCCGGTCGAACCGCCCGGGCCGCAAGAGGGCCGGGTCGAGAATGTCGGGACGGTTCGTCGCGGCGATGACGATGATCCCGCTGTTGGGGTCGAAACCGTCCATCTCGACCAGGAGCTGGTTCAGGGTCTGCTCGCGCTCGTCGTGGCCGCCACCGAGCCCCGCGCCGCGCTGACGGCCCACGGCGTCGATCTCGTCGATGAACACCAGGCACGGCGCGCTCTTCTTCGCCTGGTCGAACAGGTCGCGCACGCGCGAGGCGCCGACGCCCACGAACATCTCCACGAACTCCGAGCCGGAGATCGAGAAGAACGGCACCCCCGCCTCGCCCGCGATCGCCTTGGCGAGCAGCGTCTTGCCCGAGCCGGGCGGTCCGACGAGCAGGACGCCCCGCGGGATCTTGGCCCCGAGCGCCTGGAACTTCTTGGGGTACTTGAGGAACTCGATGACCTCCTGGAGCTCCTCCTTGGCCTCCTCGACGCCGGCCACGTCCTCGAACGTCACCTTGGGCTTGTTCTCGGTATGCAGCCGCGCGCGGCTCTTGCCGAACGACATCGCCTGGTTGCTGCCGGACTGCGCCTGGCGGAGCATCAGCATCCACAGACCCACGAGCAGCAGGATCGGGAGCAGGGTGGTCAGCACGCTCGGCCAGAGCGTGGAACGCGAGCGCGGCTCGACCCGGATGGTGACCCCCTTGGCCTTCAGGGCCTCCAGGTACGAGGTGTCCCCCTGCGGCACGTACGTCGTGAACTGCTGGCCGTTCCGCAGCCGGCCGGTCACGGTCCCGTCGCCGATCTCGACCTGCACCACCTGGCCGGCGGCGACCTGCTCCACGAAGACGTTGTAGGGGAGCTCCTCCCGCGGCGTGCGGCGCCAGAACTGCAGCGCGAACGGGAAGGCCACGGCCAGGATCAGGGCCCAGACGATCAGGTTGCGGAGGTACCGATTCTGCACCGTAGGCCTTCCTTCGACGTGGCGGGGCACGGTCCCCCCGCGCGACGCCCTGCGGTCCGGCCGTTCCTCGCTCCACGTCTATACTATCCGCTGCGCCCGGCGGTCGACGCGTCTGAGCACCAGGTCTCCGGCGGTGCGCTGCACGCGCAGGCCCGGAAGGTCGGCCCGATCTCCGTCCCGGCCGGCGGCCATCGCGCGCAGTCGTTCAATATGAACGAACCCGATCTCGCGGATGTTCCCACCGGCATCGACAGCCGCCCGGTATGCGACGCGGCGCTGCAGGCTCGGTGCCAGTCGTCGGAACCGCGCGGCGTCGATCGCAAGCCCGCCCGGCACCGGCCGCACGACCCGGCGTCTGGCCGCCGCGGCCCGCGCGTTCAGGTAGGCCGCGTCGTCGGCCACCGCCTCCGCCAACCGGCGGAGCACCGCCCGCACACCCGGGTTATACCCCTCGAGGCGTGGCAGCAAGTCCCCCCGAATGCGGTTGCGCAGCGGCCCGCGCCCC
>Ga0308411_10001110_pt1 | contig 18179 bp, 12 predicted proteins | sample HotsprottomLayer_2_FD_203530 | JGI IMG/M metagenome (GOLD analysis project Ga0308411, IMG submission 203530) | Hot spring phototrophic mat microbial communities from Octopus Spring, Yellowstone National Park, Wyoming, United States -... | ecosystem: Environmental > Aquatic > Thermal springs >...
CCGAGTCGCCGATTCACGGCTCGGCTATGCTGATGATGAACTCTGGACGCATTCTCTCGGGGCATCCGTGTCTGGGTTCGTGGGTGACCTATGGACTGGGCAGCGTCAACGAGAATCTGCCCGGCTTCGTGGTCATGCTCGACCGCACCGGTGGGCCGATCTCCGGGGCCAAGAACTGGTCGAGCGGTTACATGCCGGCCGCCTATCAGGGCGTAGTGGTCAAGGCGAGTGGTACGCCGATTCACAACCTGCAACTGCCTGAGGGGCTGACACTGGGCGAGCAACGGCAACTGCTCGATCGTTTGCGAGCGCGCAACGAGGAACACTTGGCCGCTCGCAGCGACAACAGCGAACTGGCCGCTCGCATCGCCAGTTATGAGCTGGCCTTCAAGATGCAGCAGTATGCTCCTGAAGCGGTCGATTTCAGCAAGGAAACGGAGAAGACCAAGGAGTTGTACGGCATCGACAATCCGCGAACGCGAGACTTCGGTCAGAAGTGTCTGCTCGCTCGCCGTCTGGTGGAACGCGGGGTGCGGTTCATCCAGATCTATTCCGGCGGAGCGCACAACGACGACAACTGGGATGCCCACACCGACATCGTCAAGAACCACACCAAGCACGCCGGCGACACCGACAAGCCGATAGCCGGCCTGCTCAAGGATCTCAAGCAGCGTGGCCTGCTCGATAGCACCTTAGTCATTTGGGGCGGCGAGTTCGGCCGACAGCCCACGGCGGAATACGCCGTCGGCACTGGCCGCGATCACAACGCCTATGGCTTCACAATGTGGCTGGCCGGCGGCGGCATCAAGGGCGGCACCAGTGTCGGCTGCACCGACGAACTAGGCAGTGCGGCAGTCGAAAACCGCTTCCACGTCAAGAACCTGCACGCCACTGTGCTGACCCAGTTGGGTCTCGATCCCAACCGGCTGTCGTACTTCTACAACGGCCTAGATCAAAAGCTCGTCGGCGTCGAGGGAGCCGAGCCGATCAAGCAGATCATCTGAGGCCAACCTGTTCGATGGGCGGTGCAAAGATCGACCGCCCATCGAACCGTTTGCGTCCCTGGATCGAAAGTATCCACCTGGGTAAAAAGGTGCCAGTCACTGGGCAGAGTGGACGTTCCCACGGGGCGGTATGGACAACAGACCGTATTTCTCGAACTGGGGCAAGATGCGCTCATGTGCTTGATAGCCAACGAGTTGCGCGATCGTGGCGAATAATCGGAGCGAATCCTCTTTTTTGGCATCGCTTGTGCATGAAGATTTGGTGGTGGTGAGGAGCCACCTGAGTGATTGACCTGCGTCGGACAGACAGCGGCTCTGTCTCCAAGAAATCATCAGGGGTCGCACCCGTCCGGTCAACAGCACGGAGTTGTTGACCGGGAGGGTCATGGGGCGGCCCCCCCGGGGATCGCTGGTGGGGCGTCCGCCAGCGGTCGCCTTTGTTTTTGGCCCATTACTTCTGCTATCCCAGCATCACTTGGCACCGCTGCTCTTATTGCCTGATCGGACGATTCGGCAGATTCGTCCTTGTCAATTCCCGGATGCCAGCGGCAGTCGTACCGTGAAGGTGGTGCCGACTCCGATTTGACTGCTGGCACTGACCGTGCCTTGCATGGCTCCCACAAGATGTTTGACGATCGACAGACCCAGGCCAGTGCCGCCCATTTCGCGCGAGCGGGCCTTGTCGACGCGATAGAACCGCTCGAAAATGCGCGGCAGATCGGCTTCCGGGATGCCGATGCCGGTGTCCTGCACCTCAAGAACGACTTGATCCGCCTGCCGAAAGCAGCGTACCAGAATGCGACCGCCTTCAGGGGTGTACTTGACGGCGTTGTCGAGCAGGTTTTCGAGAATCTGTTCCAGGGCTTCCTCGTCGGCCCAGGCATGCAGGACTGGTTCGGGCACATCGAAGTGCAAAAGTTGGCGGCGCGACTCGGCACGAGGACGATGGCGATCCACGGCGTGCTGGATCAACTGACACATGTCCACTGGGCCGAAGTCGTATTGCTCCGAGCCGGACTCGATGCGGGCCAGACTCAGCAAATCCAAGATCAGCGAATGCAGGCGATCCGTCTGACGGGCCATCTGCTCGAGGAACTTGCCGCGATGTAGCGGATCTTCGGCAGCACCATCCTGAAGCGTCTCGACGCAGACCTTGATGACCGATAGCGGGGTCTTGAGTTCATGCGAGACGTTGGCCACGAAATCCTGACGCAGTCGCTCCAAGCGACGCAGTTCGGTGGTGTCGTGCAGCACTAGCACCGTGCCCTTGGGTGGTTGGCCGGGCAGGCACACGGCGTGAACCGTCAGGCTGCGTGTGCTGGCCCCGTGCCAGGCGAACTCTTCGCGGTGCGGTTGCAGCCGTTGCTGGGCGATCTTGACCGCATCGAGCAACGGTCGATGACGTACCACCTCCCACAGGGGTCGTCCTACAGGAGTGGGCGGCGACAATTCCAGCAAGTGTTCGGCCCGTTCGTTGACGTATAGGATGCGAGTGTCGGCATCTAGGGCGATCACCCCTTCAACCATGCCGGAAAGAACCGTCCGCAGTTGCTGGCGGTCTTCCTCCAGGCGAGCGATACGGGCCGTCAGTTGCTCGCTGATGCGATTGAAGGATTCAGCCAACTGGACGAACTCCGCATCGGCAGCGGATACCAGACGTGGCCCGATGCCGACCTCGCCGACCCGGCCAACCGCTTCGACGAGATCGCGCAACGGCCGAAGTACCCAGCGCGTCAGCCACCAACTCAACAAGAGTGTGACGATCAGTCCCCCAGCAGCAAAGCCAGCTGTCCACAACAGCAGCCGGGCCCGCAAGGGATTGGCTTCGACCTCCCCAGCTATGACCAATCCCAGGCCGGCCAGCAAACTCAGCACTAGCAGCGACAGCCAGAAAAAGAATCGCTTGAACATGGCGGTCGATTACGCTCCGAAATCACCACTGAGGTATTGCTCGGTGAGCGGTTGGCTCGGGTTGTGGAACAGCACACTCGTTGGCCCGACTTCGATCAACTCGCCCTGATAGAGAAAGGCCGTCCAGTCGGAAAGTCGAGCGGCCTGCTGCATGTTGTGGGTGACGATCAGAATGGTTAGCCGACTGCGGAGTGAATAGATCAGATCCTCGATGCGGGCCGTCGCTACCGGATCGAGGGAACTGGTCGGCTCATCGAGCAGCAGCAATTGCGGCTCGCTGACCAGGGCGCGGGCGATGCACAATCGTTGCTGTTGCCCGCCGGACAGACTGGAGGCCGGCTGATGTAGCCGATCGCGTGTTTCCTCCCACAGAGCCGCCTCGCGCAAGGCCTGTTCCACCCTCTCGCGCAATTCAGATTGCCGATGCAGCCCGCGCAAGCGCAGGCTGAAGGCGACATTCTCGAAGATCGTCTTGGGGAAGGGATTGGGCTTCTGAAACACCATGCCGATACGCATGCGCATTTCAACGGGATCGCTGTTCGGCCCGACGATATTGATCGGTGGAACGGCTTGGCGTTGAGCGTTGGCCAGATCGTCAGGCGAGCCGACGGGCAGGGAAGGGGCTGGGTGGGGATAAAGCAGCAGTTCGCCCTCGTAACGGTTGCCCGGATACAGATCGTGGAGCCGATTGAAGCAGCGCAGCAAAGTAGATTTGCCGCACCCCGATGGCCCGATGAGGGCGGTTACCTGTCGGTCGAAAAAGCGCAGCTGAACATTCTTCAGAGCCTGCCGGGGGCCGTACCAGAAACTCAGATTCCTGGCCTCCGCTTTTACCGGCGGGTTGGTGCCATCGGACACGGGAGATCTCCGCAGCGAGTGATCTGTGGGTAGCAGCCCGTTCCACTTGCCGACTCGGTGGGCTGATGCCGTATCGCTCGCCCTTCCCAGACAGTGCGGCAACGAATCTTCCGGCATTGTAGCGACTACGGTCTCTTTCGGAAGCGGAGCATCCAAAGAGCCAGGGCGTGCAGTATCACAGTGACCAAGAGCAGCACCAGTCCGGCCGCCGCCGCATGGGCCCGAAAGGCAGGATTGGGTCGCGACAGCCAGTTGTACAGTTGGATGGGCAGGGTCGTGAAAGGGGAGAACAGCCAGTCTCCCGAGACGAAGGGAAACTCGGACTGCACCGGAGCCGGGGGTAAGAAGGCCAGAAACGTCAGCGCGCCGATGGTCAACAGGGGCGCGGTCTCGCCCAGAGCGCGGGACAGACCCAAGAAGATGCCCGTCCAGATGCCCGGAGCCGAATAGGGCAGCAGATGGTGACGCACGACCTGCCAACGGGTCGCCCCGAGGGCATAGGCCGCCTCGCGGATCGACTTGGGAACCGTTCGCAGAGCCTCGCGGGTGGCCACGATGATTATGGGCAGAATCAGAAACGCCAAGGTGATGCCGCCTGTCAGGATGCCGCGTCCCATTTGCAGACTGTAGACCAGTACGCTCAGTGCCAGCAGTCCGTAGAGGATGGAAGGCACTCCGGCCAAGTTACTGATGTTGATCTCGAGCAAGGTCGTCAGCCAATTCTTACTCGCGTATTCCTCCAGATAGATGCCAGCCCCGACTCCCAGGGGAATGGCTAGCACGGCGGTGACCAGCAGGACGCACAGCGTGCCGACCCAGGCCGACAGGATGCCGGCCTCGCTGGGCTGTCCAGAGGGGAACGAGGTGAAGAACAGACCCAGGGCGTGGGCCAGTCGGCCCAGCGAGTTGTCGTCGGCCGTCAGGGCACGGAATTGCTCTGCGTCCAGTGGTAGTAGCACCAGCGGTTCGTGGACGGCGGGCCAGCTCAAGCGGAGGTGACGACCACGCAATTGGCACTGCACAGGTTTTTCCAGATGATCACGCAGTACTGCCCACTGCTGCGGAGCCAATGCCAAATCCAGCGTGTGGTCGTCCAGTTCCAACAGGAGCCTCGCAGGTCGTGGGCCAGTCGCGGGCTGTAACTGAAGGGACTGGATGGCGAGAGCCTTGGGAGCGTTGTCGGCCAGGGCCAGGGTATCGGTAATCAGACGCAGTAGCAGCAGTCCCAGCGCGGCGATGACTAGCAGCGTGCAGGCCAGACCCAGCAGACCGAACCACCGATCTTGACGGCGACGGCGAGCGATCCAGTGCGTTAGATCGTCCACGTCAGCAAACCTCCTGGAATCGCTGGCGGAGCAGATAGCCCGCCAGATTGAACAGCAGGGTCAACAGAAACAGCACTAATCCGACCGCAAACAGAGCCTGATAGCCGATGCTCCCAGCAGGCAGATCGCCGAGGCTAGCCTGAACCAAGAAGCCAGCTAGGCACTGTGCCGAGTCCAGGGGATTCACGGTCAGCCGCGATTGCATGCCAGCGGCAATGGCGACGATCATGGTTTCGCCCAACGCCCGGGAGATGCCCAGTGCATAGGCCGCGCCGATGCCCGACAGGGCGGCTGGATAAACCACACGCACAGCCGTGATCAGTCGGTTGGCTCCCAGAGCGTAGGAACCCTCGCGAAGCAGCATGGGAACGGCGCGCAGCGCATCCTCGCTCAACGAAGCAACGTAGGGCAGGATCATCAGACCCAAGGCTAGGCCCGCCGACAGGAGATTGAAGGTCGGCAAGCCGGGAATCAACTGCTGCAACAGCGGCGTGATCACCTGCAGAGCGAAGTAGCCGTAAATCACCGTCGGGACAGCTCCCAGCACCTCGAGCAATGGCTTGAGGAGGTTGCGCAGCTGGAAAGGAGCATACTCGCTGAGGTAGATGGCCAGCAGGCTGCCCAGGGGCAAGGCGATGAGCAAAGCCAGGCAAGTGGTGAGCAAGGTGGCACACACCAGGGGCAGGATGCCGAAACTTGGATCGGCAAACAAGGGCGTCCAGGTGGTGCTGCCAAGGAACTCCGCCAGGGCGGCCAGCAAGCTGCCGCGGCCCTCGACGAGAGGTTGTAGGTCGCCTTCGGGAAAGCTCAGGCGCGTGGCAACGCCGTCCACTTGCAATTCCAGATCGGTGGTGGACAGCACGCGCAGTTGCAGTACAGGGCTCGGCTCCGCTGCGAGTTGCAGCAGTAGGCGACGAGCGAAATCAGGGTCGAGGGACAGCCGAACCGTTCGGCCATCCGGTTCGGTCAGGATGAGCAAGGTTTCCTCGTCGGCGGTCTCGATGCGGACGGCTTGTGCGGCGAAGTGGGATAGCGCAGGGGCATACTTGCTGTCGGCCAGGGTGCGGAAGAAGCGAGCGGATTCCAAAAGCAACACGCCGACAATGCCCAGAGTGACGGCGATGCTGGAAAGGGCCGCGAGTCGTAGCAGCCATTCGATCAGGCGTTCGCTGCAGTGAGAAGTCGAACGAGGTGGAGGCAGCAGATGCTTCATGAGATCACCAAAGGCGGCTCAGCGGGGCTGACGGAGTAGCAGGGTTTCGATGGCAACGCCGACCTCGGGAACGCCGCCCAAGGCGGTGCCCGGTTGCAGCCGCGCGAATCGCTCGGCGACCAGAGTGTAAGCCTTCTCCGACAGGCGACGGCTTTGAGATTCTGTTGATTGGCCGCATAGTAGGGCCAGCCCACGATTCCCAGAGCGAAGCGATGGCCGCTCACGCGGCCTGTCCACAGCAGAGACATTCTCCTTCACGTTCCAATCTCGTTGCCGACTTCACGCTAAGAACCGAGCGATCAGAAAGCGGCTCTTTGGAAGCCATGCTGCCATTGTAAGAGGAACAGCAAGGCGCGGATTCGTCAGCATCGACGAAGAGCGGGAACAAGCGAAGTCGATCTGGTAGCGAGCGAATTTTCACAAAGGTTTCATGCAATTTCGCAAGTTCGTGCTGGCCAGCGAAACCACTCCTCTTCTAAGATTTACGCCAATCGCTTGTCCGCAAGGAGGACTTCCGAATGCGACGCATCCTGCTGGGCCTGTGTGCCCTGCTGTTACTGAGTGCAGCCATCGGCTGGTCGAGACAACGAGCCAACCGACCAGACTTGGACTTTGCTCTGGAAAAACAGAATCCGGTCACGCATCTGAAGCTGAACAATGCCCCAGACTTGTTTCGCTTTGCCATCGTCAGCGATCGGACAGGAGGTCATCGAGCGCGAATCTTCTCGCAAGCGGTTGAGCAACTCAACCTGCTCCAGCCGGAGTTCGTCGTCTCGGTGGGCGACCTGATCGAAGGCTACACCGAGAGCAAGGAACAAGTGCTGCGCGAGTGGCGTGAGTTCCAGAACTACACGTCCCGACTGCAAATGCCCTTCTTCTATGTGCCGGGCAACCACGACATCACCAACCTGATGATGGAAACCGTGTGGCGCGAGAAGTTTGGCCGCAGCTACTACGAGATCCTCTACAAGGATGTCCTGCTACTGGTGCTCAACTCCGAAGATCCGCCACGCAAGGGGACATCGAACATCTCGCCGGAGCAACTGGCCTGGCTGAAAAAGACCCTGCAAGCCAACGACAAGGTTCGCTGGACGCTGGTGTTTCTGCACAAGCCGATGTGGATCATGTCCGATTTGGAGACGAACGGCTGGCTCGAAGTCGAGAAATTGCTCGCCGGTCGCAAGTACACCGTCTTTGCCGGCCACGTCCATCGCTATCAGAAATTCGTCCGCCAAGGCCAGAACTACTACATGCTGGCGACCACTGGCGGCATCAGCAAGCTGCGTGGCATCGAGTATGGCGAATTCGATCACATCACTTGGGTGACCATGAAGAAGGATGGCCCCGTCATCGCCAACGTCATGCTCGAAGGCATCGTCCGCGAGGATCTCAGCAAGATCTACAGCGAGGAAGAAGGCGTGGCCCAGTATTTGCGACGGCCGACCACTCCTGTCAAGGGCAAGGTCACTTATCAGGGCAAACCCCTGGCTGGAGCGATAGTGACCTTCCATCCGCTGTCTAAGGATCCGGGTTTCGTACGAGCCGATGCTCTGACGAACGCTGAGGGCACGTTCCAACTCAGCACCTACAAGGCCAACGATGGAGCCATTCCCGGCGAGTTCGCTGTCACGGTGGAACTCCGCAAGCCGTTGTTCACGCCGGAAGGCAAGGCGGGCCCCAACCAGTTGCCTACTCAGTTCGCCAGCGCGGACAAGACGCCGTTGCGCGTCACGGTGAAACGCGAAGAGGCAACGATCGATCTGAACCTGCAAGACTGAACCCCCCAGGAGGAAACCCATGAAACAGCTTGTCATCGCGGTGGCCGCCTGTGTGGTATTGGCGGGTGCCATCGCTTTCTCTCGCAATCCGAGCGTCGGCGGCTTCGTCGTGGTTCAAGAATCGCGCAATCCCTGGACGCACAGCAAACTCAACACTGCTCCCGAACAGTTCCAGTTCGCCATCGTCAGCGATCGCACCGGCGGGCATCGGGCCAAAATCTTCTCGCAGGCGGTACAACGGCTCAACCTGCTCCAGCCGGAGTTCGTCGTCTCGGTGGGCGATCTCATCGAGGGCGGTCGCAAACCACGCGACAAGATCGAGGCCGAGTGGAAAGAGTTCGACAGCTATGTCAATCAACTGACCATGCCGTTCTTCTACGTCCCAGGCAATCACGATGTCGGCAACGACGGCATCGATGCCATCTGGCAGGAACGCTATGGCCGACGCTGGTATCACTTCGTCTACAAGAACGTGCTGTTCCTGATCCTGAACACCGATGACCGCAGCGGTGGGGCCGGCGTGCCGAGCCTAGGCAACGAGCAGTTGGCCTACGCGAAAAAGGTACTGGCCGACAACAAGGACGTTCGCTGGACGATTGTGCTGTTGCACAAGCCGATCTGGACGGCCCCCAACCTGGAGAAACGCGGCTGGACAGATATCGAAAAGGCACTGGCGAATCGGCCGTACACCGTGTTCTGTGGCCACGTCCACCGCTATCAAAAGTTCGTGCGTCAGGGCCGGAACTACTACCAGTTGGCCACGACGGGCGGTGGCAGTAGACTGCGCGGCATCGAGTACGGCGAGTTCGATCATATTGCCTGGGTGACCATGAAGAACGATGGCCCGGTCATCGCCAATGTGATGCTCAACAGCATCTATCCTGATGACCTCAAGGAACCCGAGTCCAACGAAGAGGGCTTATTGATCAAGAAGTTGCCTACGCATCCGGTGCGGATCACTGTCTATCACGACGGCGTGCCGTTGGCCGGTGCCTTCGTCAGCCTGAGTCCGCAAGGGTTGTTGGGCAAACTCGTTCGCGGTGGCCAAGCGGACGGCATCACTGCCGGTGACGGCTCGTTTGTGCCCAGCAGCTATGGAGCTTTCGATGGCGTGCCGGCCGGCAAATACTTGGTCACCGCTCGCAAAGCGGGGCAAACCATTCCGAAGGATCCCAAGGCCAACCCAGTGATTCTGGAGATTCCCGAGGGCGGCGGAGACTTCACCGTCAACCTGCCACGCTGATGAACACAGATTCACACCAGGAGCGATGGACGAGCAATCGGCCATCGCTCCGTTGTGTTTCCATGCCTTCAAGAATTGGTCTTGTCCAGTTTTTTGTAGATGATGCCGTCCGGGCCGACCTCGAGGGATTTCGGGGCATCGGGAGTGGGAGCCGGCTCTTTCGCTGCCTCTTTTTCAGCTGGTTGCGACTCGGACGCTGGCGGCACGACGGGCGTTTTCTCTGGTTTGGAGGGGGCAGGCACCGGCCCCGGCCCGGCTTTGGGGTGCGGCACGACTGGGGCGGATTTGCTCGCTTGCAGCAAGCTCTCCACCTCAGCGAGTTTTTTCCGCACCTCCTGAAACAGCGCGGTCGATTCGGTCAGGGTCTCTTCATGGCTCAGGCAGGCTCGTAGGTGCGCAGCGGCCTGACGCAGCAGAGCGGGTCTGTTGGGATGCTTGCGTGCCTGGTCAAGCAGATACATACCGGACTGCGCCGCCAGTCGGGCCAACAGGGTTTCCGCCTCATCGTCCGCTTGTGTCGAATGCTGCACGAATTGCAAGGCCGATGAAGCAACCGGCTCGGCGCGCTCGATCTGGGGAGCCTGAACCGCTGGTGTATCGCCGGGTAGCGTGAAGCGGCCCAGAATGCTCAACAGCGTGACGATCAGGACAAGCAGCGCGACGTGTAGACGATGCATAATTCTATTCCCCCGCTGGTCAACAGAGGCAGACCTGCCCACAACAACTCTAGGTCAAGAATTGTTGCCCGGCGTGGCAGTCGGCCGTAGCCCCTGCAGCAGTTCGGCTGATAGAATGCCGACAACGAGATCCAGGCTGGGCCTCACGGACAATCTGACCATGCCGATCACCTTCACCTGTGAAAAATGTCAGTCGCGCATGACCGTGCCGGACAACTTGGCGGGCAAGCGCGGCAGGTGCAGCAAGTGCAAAGAGCCCGTCACGGTTCCAGGGGTGGAAAGCCCCTCGAGCGTGGCGCAAAAATCCTCGGCTGTGACCACCGCCCCCGCTCAGGCGGATGCGGTCAATGGTGCCAAGTCAGGGCGGACACCCGCGATTCCCGCTGTGCCGGCCGCTGGTGCCGGTGCCCCTGCCCAGTCGCAGACTTCTTCTGCCGAGTCGTTGCCGGAAGAACCCATCGATCTGGAAGCGGCCGCCCTAGAGGCACTCATTGACAAGCCCTCAGAGGTGAAGATCGAATTCATCGAGTTCACCTGTCCGCAGTGCATCGAACCGATCAAGTTCCCCATCTCCGAGGCCGGCAAACGCGCTCCCTGCCCGGAGTGCCGACGCATCATCCTCGTTCCCAAGCCCAAAGAACAGAAAGAGGCCGACTGGCGGAAGGCCGGCGCGAATCTGCCGGCCGCTGCCAGGCGACCCGATGAACCGGCTCCCGAGGGAGCCTGGGGCACGGCTCAGAAAACCGGGCCGAGCGTCGAATCGCTCAAAGGTGCGGGCGTTATTCAGGAACGCCGCAAGCCCCTGACCCTGTTGCAGAAGATGCAGCCTTATCTGCTCATTGGCGTGCCGGTGCTGCTAGTGCTGGCCGGCGTGCTGGGCTACTGGAACTGGCTCGCTCGCACACTGCAACAACGTTCGCTGGCCGCTGCTCTGCAAGCGGGCGAGTCGGAGGCTGGTCGCAAAGCCCTAGGAGCGGATGGGCTGGTGGCTCTGTACGGCAATGCCGCTGCCTATTACCTTCGCGCCGATCGGACGAATGCGGCCCAGGATGCTCGCGAACAATATGGCCGGGTTGTCAGTCTCGCGCGCGGCGCAGCACAGCCGGCCCGCGATGCCTTCCTGATGGAACTGGCGGTTGCCCAGTTGCAACTCTCGGTCGCCGGGGAGGAACGCAATCGCGAATTGCGTCAGACCGGCCGCGCTCTGGAGTGGAAGGAGACGCAAAAGCTCATCTATGCCACGCTGTCGGCCATCAGCACACCAGCCGTTCGCCTTGAGGCACTGCGACGAGTGGCTGCCGGTCTGATCGAACGTGGCGAAAAACGCCGTGTGCTATCGCTGGTGGCCCAACTCTACACCGCTCCCGGATCGGATCGCTGTGCCGCCCTGGCGGTGGCCGGCCTGGAACTGGCCCGTCAGGAGCAGAAAGAAGAAGCGGCCGCCGCTCTCAAGGAAGCTCTCGCTGCTTACGACGACAAGAAACAGCGGCCTGCCCTGCGAGGGTCGGTCGTGGCCCTGGCCGTCGTTCAGGGGGCAAAGGTTCCCGAACCGTTGCCCAACATCATCGAGGAGGAGGAAGCCTTTCTCATCGGTCGTATCGAGGGGACGGCTCGGCTGGGCAAGATCGACGAAGCACGGCGGCTTGCCGATTCGATGAGTCCCGAAGCCGGGGCGCGACTGCGCGGTCGGATTGCCCTGGCCATCGGCGCGAGTCTGGCCAACAGGACCAGTCCCGAACTGCTCAATGCAGTCATCGACGGCATTCGAGAGGGCGGCAATCGGCCGGATCTGGCCTGGCCCATGACGCGCCTGGTCGAACTGGCGTTGGCTGCCCAGGTGCCCACCGAACGCATCGAGAGTGTGGCTTCGTTTATTGGCGATCGCCGACTGGCCGACTGGGCGCGGTTACTGATTGTTCGCGACAAACTGTCCCGCTCTCGCGGCGTCGAGGATGTCGAACTCCTCAAGGGCATCACGCCGGGTAGTTTCGTCGGCCAACTGGCTCGGCTCGAACTGGCCTGGCACAACACGGCTCGCAGCAGTAGCTGGGCCGCTACCGTGGCTGACTGGGAGGAATCTGTCCGCCCGCTGGGTTCCCTGGGCATCGCCCTGGGCATGCAGGGCGGCAAGTAACTTGGGAGTTTCATCGTGCAAGTACCCATCGTTCTGCTTCCTCTGCTGGGCTGTTCGGCCTTGGCCGCCGACCTCCCCGCACCCGCCGACCTGCCTGTGCAGCAGGCCTTTCCCGACCCGCTCCGCTTTCAGGACGGCACGCCGGTTCGGACGGCTGACGACTGGTTCAACCGTCGTCGCCCGGAGCTGAAGACGCTGATCCAGCACTACATGTACGGCACGCTGCCGGCTCCGGTGAAGCCGACGGCTCGTGTGTTGCGTCAAGACGCTGCCGCACTGGGCGGCAAGGCGACTCTGCGCGAAGTATTGGTGCGGCTCGCTCCAGAACCTGCACCGGCCATTCACGTCTTGCTGGTCGTGCCCAACAAGCGAAGCGGGCCGGCTCCGGTCTTCGTCGGCATGAACTTCTCCGGCAATCACTCCTTGCTGGACGACCCCGCCATTGCTCTGCCCACCGCTTGGATCTATCCCCACTACAAGGGGGTCAGCAAGGACGGCAAGGCCACCGATGCCGGTCGCGGTACGGCAAAGGATACCTGGGCCATCGAGCAGACCATCGATCGTGGTTATGCGGTCGCCACGTTCTACAGCGGCGATGTCGATCCCGACCGCAAGGAGGTTCGCGGCGGTCTGCGGCCGTACTTCGACAAGGACGAGAAGGCTGGCACCATCGCCTTCTGGGCTTGGGGCATTCACCGAGTGATCGATTATCTGGTGACCGACCGCGATCTGGACAGCAAGCGCATCATCGTGGTTGGCCATTCGCGTCTGGGCAAGACCGCCCTGGTAGCGGCCGCCTTCGACGAACGCATCGCCCTGGCCATTCCCAGTCAGGCGGGCTGTGGCGGCACCGCCCCGAGTCGCGGCAAGATCGGCGAATCGGTCGAGCGCATCAACACCGTCTTCCCGCACTGGTTCAACGCCAACTTCAAGCAGTTCAACAAGGAGCCGGCTCGTCTGCCGTTCGACCAGCACAGCCTGACGGCTCTAGTGGCACCGCGGCCGGTGCTGTTCAGCAACGCCGTCGAGGACACCTGGGCCAATCCCGAGGGCCAGTTCGAGGTACTGCGGGCAGCGGAACCGGTGTGGAAACTGCTGGGAGCGGGCGGACTGGCCTCGCCGGAGCGGCCGGCCATCGGCACCCTGTCAGCCGGCAAGCTCGGCTATTTCATTCGCGAAGGCAAGCACTCGATGACGGCCGCCGACTGGAAGATCTTCGCCGACTTCGCCGACATCCATTTAGGCAAGCCGCGCTGATTCACGCCGGGCCGTGTTTACCTGAGAGCCTGTGAAACCCCAGCGAGCCGGGAGCGTCAGCGACCGGAGGGACTCCAGTCGCTGACGCGAGGTGGTTTGCTCGAGATTCACACAGGGTGTCAACGAGCCTTGAGAGTGGCGGCTTTGGCGGCGGTTCCTCCTGGAGATTCACGAGCCAGTCGCTCAGCCTCGGCTTCGCTGGAGATGCCCTGCTTAATGAGTTGATGGTGTCCGGGATTGGCTTTTTCCATCTCCTCCCACTCGGACTGCTCACAGACGGCATTAGGGCCTGTGGAACCAGCCAGGTTCATCTTATAGACGACCCAGGACTCGACTGGCTTGCTCTTCCGCATAATCGCCTCCTAATTGCTACTAGGCGAGTAGTCTAATCATCTTATCATGGCTGGGGCTGGTTGGCAAGGAAGAAACGGGAAGAATTCTCGGCAAGGGGGAATCGCCCACTCGAAGAGGGACTGGAAACGGCGGCGGCATTTGCCGACAATATGCCGCAGATCAGGAAGCAAAGGAGCCAACGCTTCGAGTTGCCGAACAGGAGGTATCGCGTGAATCTGCTTTGTCCGATGTGCCAGAAGATGTTGACCGTGCCGGAGCAGTTCGCCGGGCAACTGATGAAATGCCCGTTGTGCAGTGGCACCTTTACCGTGCCGGCGTTGCCGGCAGGGAGTCTGCCTGCCGCTGCACCGCCACCACCTGTGGCTGTCACCTCGGCGGCTTCTTCCACGCCTGCATCGTCCACAGGGCCGGCCATACCGGCTTTTGCCAGTGGGCCAGTGCCTGAAACCTACGATCTAGCCCCACCAGAACCCGCCTTTCTCACCACGCCAACTCCTGCGCCGTCGCCTCCACCTAGCCCTGGGCCGAACGCCTCCACGACGCGATCGGTTCCGCCTGGCCCGACAGCTTCCGCCACACCGGGTGATTATTCGACGACTCTGGCGATCACCTGCGAGCCGGCGGTGTTGCAGTGGATTCCTCCCGTTGCTATTGCGCTGATCTTCATTCTGCAACTCTTCTTCTCGTGGGTCGGTGTCTTTCCCGGCAACCTGCCCGCCATCACCCAGAACGCCTGGTACGCGGCCTTCGGCTTTTACAGCGAAGCGGACGATATGGCCAAGTTCGTCGAGGTTCAGCCGGGTGTCAGTAGCAAAACCGAGGCTGACGCTGCCAAGAAGCCAGCGGAAACTGCTCGGAGAGATCAACCCGAGGTGGTTCTCGATCGACCTTCCATCAGTTTACTGCTGATCTTTTATCTGGTGCCCTTCTTCCTGGTCACGCTGGCCGCCACAGTGCTGGTCGCCGTGCTGCCGTATGTGCAGCTATCTTTGCCACCTGCGGTGCAGCAATTGCTTCCCTGGAAATGGGTGATTCTGACGGCTCTCAATGCCGTCCTGGTGCTGTTCTTGGTCTTGCAGATGTTGACGTATTTCGGCATCGAGAGCAGTTACGCTGCGTCGATCGAGGCTCGCTTCGCTCCAGCCAAGGCCGCCAACGGCGAGGGCAAACCTGAGAGAAAGTTGACCACCACCGAGAAGAATCAGCTTGCGGTCGAACGCGGCAAGTATCTGCAATGGTTGCAGCGCACTACGACGTTGTACGTCGTCCTGCTGCTGCATGTGCTGTCGCTAGTCAGTTGTGCGTTGATCTACTGGATCGAAAAACGCGGTTCTGCCAAGCCGTTGCCTCGTCTGGAGATCCGGTACTGAGAACCGTTCTCCGAATCTTGCTGTGTTGATCGTACCGCAGAACCACGCTTCCGCTTTGTAACAGGTCGTCTCGTTGGTATACGAGAAAGTCGCCGGCCCCGACAGCGAAGGGTTTGGACGTGCCCCAAATTCTTTCTCACGGAGTTCCTGGCTTGTTCAGATCATGCACTTTGACACCGCTGGGGCCTGCTGTGGCCAAGTAGCGGCCTTCTGCGTCCAGGGCTAGGGCTTCCACGGGTTCTTCCAGGTTTAGTCGGTGCAAGACCTTGCCGGACAGGTTCAGGATCTGCACGCTGCCATCCTCGGCGGCGGAGGCGATCCGATTGGCGTTCGCGGAAAACACCACGGCGTTCACACTCGCCTTGTGGCCTGGCAGATTCTGAAAGAACGCCACATTCCTGGCACTTCGCTTTTGCAAGGTGCCGTCGGCTCCTGCGGAGACAATGATGTCTCCTTTGCTCGACCAGGCCAGACTGCGAACCGATGCCTTGTGAGCCGGGTAGGCACCCGCGACACGATGGTTGATCCAGTCGTAGACATGCACCATGCCGCTCTGATCCCCCCAGGCCAGTGCCGACCCGTCGGGCGCGCTGCACACACAGCGGATCGGGGATTTGCCGGCCGGCTGCCGGTGCTGTGGCTCCAGCACGTCCTTGCCGCGTGTCACCTCGAACAGACTGAGTTGCTCAGCCGTCGCGGCCACCACCCGCAAGCCGCTTGCCAGACCCAGGTCGGCTCCGACCAGACGTACTGACTCGCCGGCCACGCGCAAGCCAGCGATGCTCTCTCCCGTCTCGACATCCCAGATGTCACCGCCGGCATGGCGAGTGAAGGTCAACACTTGCTTGTTGCTGCGGCCAAATCGCGCCCATTGAACCGGCTGCGTGGTCTCCAGCACGCGAAAGGGTTGCAGCGGCTGGACATGCCAGAGCCTTGCGCTGTTGTCTTCTCCGCCCGTGACCAGCCACTTGCCGTCCGCCGAGAAGGCGATGCTCAGCACCCTGCCCATGTGCGCCGTGACCGTGGTGTTCGGGTTGGGTTTAGTCGGTGAACTGGGCATGGTTTGCAGAGGCGGAGCGAGTTGCTCTAGCGACAGCAGGCGAAAAGTACCATCTTTTTGCCCTAGCAGAGCGTGCCGGCCATCGCTGGACAGCGAGGCACTGACGACCGAACCGGGCAGAGCCAAGCGTCCCAGTTCCTTCAACGACAGCACTTCGTGCAAACGCAACACTTCCCCGGAGGCACCTCGGCCGATGCCCAGCAAGCGACGACCGCCAACATCCAGGGCCACGTCGATCCACGATTCCTTGTCGCCGGCCAGTTCGCCCAGAGGCATGGCCTTGTCGAGATCCCACAGCAGGAGTTTGTCGGAAGCCATCAGCAGCACTTGATGGTTCCCGACCGGCAACAGCCGAGAAGGGCCGGCAATCGCCGGTTTATGGCGGGGGTCGGGGTTGGGTCGAATGGACAGCGGCCAGACCATCAACGGTCGATCGGCAGTGCTGGCCAGTCCGAGTTTGCCATCGCCGGCCAGGGCGACTTGAGGTGGCGATTCGGTGTCGAAATCGTGGATAAGCTCTCCTTTGGCCAGATCCCAGAGAGCCAACCCCGGACGGCCCGGCTTTCGTGAGGCCAGTCGCTCGGTGCCTGTCAGGGCGATCAACTCATCGCCGGACACAGCGGCCGACACGACCGCCCCGCGATGCTCGAACTGGTTGCGCAACTTGCCCGTGTCCACCTCCCAGACTCGAGCCTGTCCAGCCTGATCTCCGGTCAACAACAGTCGGCCGGTCGGCGACAACGCCAGTACCGTCACTGTGGCGGTGTGTCCGGGGTAGTGCGTCAGCGTATTGCCCGATTGCAGGTCGATCAGCCGGATGGTTTTGCCGGCCGCCACGATGGCTCGTCGTCCATCGGGGCACAGGCGAACTCGTGCGGCACCTTCGGGAACCTGAAAGGCGGCCCGCTGGATTTTCTGGAGATGCCCCGTCGCTGGAGTTGCCGTCTGAATCCGAGGCGGAGGCTCCTGCTGCTCGGGCTTGTTCGATGATTCCTTGGGCTTGCGGTCTGGGCGACTGACCTGGGAGTCGTCCGGCGGCGACTCATGCGTACCGCGCAGCAGCACAAAACCCAATCCGCCGACGATGGCCAGCAGCACGACCAGCAAGCCGCCGACGAGGACTCCCGTGGAAGAAGAGCGGCGGGAGCGTCGCGAGCTGATCGGCATTTCTACCAGCGAGTCCGTGTTGTCCTCGGTGAAGGACAGTTCCGGCGGAAACGGTGGTGGGGCCGGCACTGGCTCCACCGCTACTTCCGCCACGGCAAGGGTGGTGAAGTGGGCCAGATAGTCGGCGACCTCGGCCGCACTGGAAGGGCGATCCTGTGGTTGCTTGGCCATCAGCCAGTGGATCACCGCCTCCAGTTCCGGCGAGGCATCCGGGCGGAAATCGCGAAGGTTCGGCGGCGGGTCGCTGACGTGCATCAGCAGCAATTGCGTGAGCGATTGCGCCTTGTAGGGCGGTCGTCCGGTCAGCAGGAAAAACAGCGTTCCGCCCAGACTGTACAGATCGGAGCGAAAGTCCGCCTGTGCCGAATCGCGGGCCTGTTCGGGAGCCAGGTAGTCGGGCGTGCCCAGGATGGCTCCGCCGCGACTGATGCCAGTTCCGCCCTCTGCCTCCACAGATACAGAACGGGCCAGCCCAAGATCGAGCAGTTTGACGGTGCCCAGGCCGTTATTGGCCGCTGGGGCCAGCAGCAGGTTGGACGGCTTGACATCGCGATGCACTAGTCCGCGTTCGTGGGCGTGATGCAGTCCGACGGCGGCCTGGCGGACATACTCACAGGCCAGTCCGATGGGCAATGGCCCCTTCTCGCGCACCAGAGCGGCTAGATCCGGGCCGTTGACGTACTCCATCGCGAAATAGTGGGTGTTCTGCCAGCAGCCCGCGTCGAAGGCCAGCACGATGTTGGGATGGTGCAAGCGACCAGCGGCGGCCACTTCCTGATAGAATCGCGCGACCGCTTCTTGACTGTCGAGGCGATTCTTGCGAATGAC
>Ga0308411_10001113_pt1 | contig 18151 bp, 15 predicted proteins | sample HotsprottomLayer_2_FD_203530 | JGI IMG/M metagenome (GOLD analysis project Ga0308411, IMG submission 203530) | Hot spring phototrophic mat microbial communities from Octopus Spring, Yellowstone National Park, Wyoming, United States -... | ecosystem: Environmental > Aquatic > Thermal springs >...
GGTCTATCGTCCATTGGGTAGTGACCCGATTACACGTTTTCGGGATGACAAGATTGGACAGTCTCGCAGTAATGGTTTTTCGAGCGATCGTTTCCGTACCCGTGACAACTCGTCGCTGGCTTCTTCACAGAAGGGCTACCCGCAGGTAGCAGAACGGACGCCCCGCAATGAACTGCCACGGACACTCGTGGGTGAGATTGTGATTGTCCGTACGGAGGCCAATACTGCAGTCGGGGTGCTGACCCGTACGACCCGTGAAGCTGTTGTCGGAGACCGTGTCGAGCTGCAATGAAGGGGAGCTGGGTATCACGGATGCCTCGTCTCCCCACCTTTCAGCCTGGGCTGAAATAGACCTCGCGCGGCTTCTACAAAACTACCGGTGGCTCAGGCGGCGCGCTGGCGTGCCAGTTATGGCCATGGTCAAAGCCAATGCCTACGGCCATGGCCTGCTGCCGGTGGCAACCTTTCTTCAGGACGTTGTCCGGGCTGACTGGTTCGGCGTGGCCACAACGGAAGAGGGCGTGGCTCTGCGCCGGGCTGGGATTACCCGCCCCATTCTCGTCCTGGGCGGTTTCTGGTTTGGGCAGGAAGCCGCCATTGTTCACTATGATCTGGCCACAACGCTGCCTGACCCGGACTACCTGCCGGTTCTGGAACAGGCCGCTTCCCAAGCCGGGCGGACGGTGGCCGTCCATCTCGAAATAGACACCGGAATTGGTCGTCTGGGGCTGTCGCCTGACCAGTTCACCACCGTCTTGGAGCGCCTCAAAGCCTGCCCGCACCTCCGCTTGGACGGCCTGATGACACACTTTGCTTCGGCTGACCTGCCGGAGCATGCCGATTTCACACGCGACCAGATACGACGCCACGCACTGGCGGTGCAGCAGGCGCGGGCGGCCGGATGGACGCCGCGCTACATCCACCTGGCCAACAGCGCTGGTTTGCATGCTTTTCTGCCGGAGGCGGCAGGGAATTTGGTCCGCTTGGGCGGATTGCTGTACGGTATTGCTGGAGATGCTCTGTCTCCGGCGTTTCCGCCGCCGCCAACCCAGCCGGTACTGTCGCTCCACGCGCGCATTCTGGGGCTGAAGACCGTTCCGCCCGGCACACCGCTTGGTTACGGCTGCACCTTTGTCACGCGCCGTCCCACGCGGGTGGCCACCGTCCCGCTGGGCTACGGCGATGGACTGCACCGCATCCAGTCCAACCGCGGCCAGGTGATTGTGCGCGGCCGGAAAGTGCCTATCATCGGGCGCGTCAGCATGGATGTGACTATGCTGGATGTCACCGACGTGCCGGATGTGGCCTTAGGCAACGTGGCGACATTCATTGGCAGCCAAGGGGAGACAACCATCACGGCGGAGGAATACGCAGCCGTGATGGGCAGTATTGCCCTTGAAGCCACAACGGCGCTGACGGCGCGCGTGCCCCGCTGCTATCGTGCGGCAGCCATGTCTTCCGCGCCGGGCGGGCGTGAAGATACACCGGCGTCTGCCTGCAAGTAGCGCGGCACGGAAACCATGACCCATAATCGCACCCCGATGTTGGCGTGGGAACGAAAGACAGAAGCCGGTCCGTACCTGACCGGGATAGTGCCACCTTGGAGGCAACGCCAACCAAACCCAACCAAACTGGAGCTGTGGCGGCTGCATTGGCTGGTTGTGGGGCTGTGGTTTGCCCTTGCCGGTATAGCGGCTGGCGCGCAGAACATACTGCCCTCGGTACAGAGCGCTAGTGTTCTCGATCCGCTGCGTCCCCCGGTCGGCCGTCTGGATGGACGTACCATCACCCGCCTCACCATTGAGGTCGAGGCGGGGTTTACCCCGGAGCCGTCCCTGGTGGAAATCGTCGGTTTGCAGGTCGGTGAACTCTTGACTGCAGCCCGGCTGCGGTCAGCGCTCGTGCGGTTACACCGTTCGGGGCGCGTCGCCAATGCCGAGGTGTTCACAACCCCCGAAGGAGCCGATGGGGTTTGGGTCCGGTTTGTCATTGCCCGCCAGCTCCGGGTTGCCGAAGTTGTCTTCGAGGGCGATACCATCTTTCCTGTGGAAGAACTCCTGCCACGGCTGCCGGCCCTGGAACGGGGGAGCAAAATCACGGCGCGCGTCCTCAGCGAGAGTGAGGAAATTCTGCGCCGGTTGTACCGCGAGCGCGGCTATTTCCAGGCTTCCATCCGGGCGCGCCTCTCGCCGCCAAACGATGCGGCCCGGGTGCGCGTCACCTTTGTCGTTACGCCGGGGCCGCGGGCCCTCATTGGTGCCTGGCAGATTGACGGAAACCTGAAAATTCCACCTGGTGACTTTGACGCCAAAATCATCCAGCACCCGGTGGGGACGCCCTACGCGATAGATTTTGTCCAGTCCGACCTCCAACGCATTCGCGCTTTGCACGTGGCGCGTGGCTACCTTGATCCGCGCATCAGCGAACCGCGCATCACCTATGATCCGGCCACTAACCGGGTTGCGGTTGCGGTCACAATCACCTCGGGTCCGGCCGTCACGGTCAATGTCACCGGGTTTGAGCTGCGCCGTGAAGAACAGCGCCGCATCCTGCCGGTGCTCCGTGATGGTGGTCTTGATGACTTCACCCTGGAAGACGGGGCCCGCCAGTTGCTCCTCACCCTGCAAAGGCGGGGCTATTTCTTTGCCGAAGTCGAGTGGTCGCGGCAGCGCCGGGTGGATGAAGACCGGGTTATCGTGACCTACACCATCGAGCCGAATCGCCGCTACCGCGTGCAGGAGGTGCGCATTGTGGGGACGGATATTCTGGCGTACCGCGATGTTGCCGGCGACTTCCAGACCCGCCCGGCATCCATTATTCCACCTTCGCGCGGCCTGGTCACCGAAGACACCTTGGCGCGGGATGCCGAGGTAATTCTGCGCGACCTGCGCAACGCCGGATATTTGCAGGCTCAGGTGGTGGAACGGCGGATTGGCACCGGGCTGAGCGATGAAGCCCTCACGGTGTTGTTCCAGGTGGAGCCCGGGCCGCAGGCGCACGTGGCTGACATCCGCCTGGAGGGCAATCAGCTTCTCGAAGCGGAACGGCTCAAACAGGTCTTGAAACTGGAAGCTGGTGAGGTGGTCACGCAGGAGCGGGTACGCGCCGACCTGGAGCGCCTCACGGCACTTTACCTCAGCGAAGGATTTGCCGAAGTGCGGATTCGGCAGGAACTCGAAGAAACCAATGGCGATCCGGCACAGGTAAGCCTCGTGTATGAAATCGAGGAAGGGCGGCGCTTTACGGTCAACCGGGTCATCATCGGCACGCGCGGACGAACCTCGGAGCAAACCCTGCGCCGCTTCCTTGCCATCCGGCCGGGAGAACGCCTGCGGCGCGACAAGCTGAATCAGGCCGAACAGGCGCTCTATGCGACGGGGGCGTTTCGGCAGGTATTGCTTCAGACGCCTTATGTCCGGGCGACGGGGCCCGCCGATGCGTTGGCGGATGTGACCTTGGATGTCATTGAGGCAAAGCCGTACACCTTGGCCTACGGGTTTGGCTACCAGACCAACGACGGCCCGCGCGGCTCCTTTGAGCTGTCGAATGCCAATATGTTCGGTCGGCTGGAAGTCGGCAGCTTCATTGTCCGCCTCAGCCGGCGGGAGCAGTTGGCGCAGGTTTCCTATCAGTTTCCGCGCTTCAACCTGCCACGGGTCACCACCCTGACGGATGGCGTCACCGCGCCAATTCTCATATCGGGACTGTTTCAACGGCAGGCGCGGGTCAGCTTTACGGCCCAGCGCCTGGTGGCGCTCATTCAGTCGGAACTCCGTTTTGATGCGCAAAGCGCCCTGATTTTCCGCTACCGGTTACAGAATGTGCGGGTACTCGATCTGCGCGTGACAAACCCTCCGCTCCAGCGTGCGGATCAGCCCCTGAATCTGGGGACGCTTTCTGCCACGTATGTCCGTGACACACGGGATGTGCCCCTCGATGCCACACGCGGTTCCTTCATCTCCGCCGACTTGACCGTGGCCACTCCGCGCATCGGCGGTTCCGAGCGGTTTCTGCGGTTTCTGGGGCAGGCCCAGGGCTACCGTCGTGTCACAGAGCGGTCGCCGGTCATCCTGGCCGGCAGGCTGCAAGTTGGCCTGGCGCAGCCTTATGGCGGCACCCAGGCCCTTCCGATCAGTGAACGCTTTTTCTCCGGCGGCCCGACAACCCTGCGCGGGCTGGGTTTTGAGCAGGCCGGCCCGCGCGATCCCGTCACCGATGCGCCGGTTGGGGGTAATGCCCTGATTGCCGCCACCGGGGAAGTGCGCTTTCCCCTGTTGCAAAACCTGGAAGGGGCCGTTTTCTACGATGTTGGCAACGTCTTTGCACGTGTTTCAGACATTGGTGTGGGATCGCTGACCAACAGTTTGGGTGGGGGCTTTCGGATCAAAACGCCCTTGGGACCCCTGCGGGTGGATGCCGCCTACCTCATCGATCCGCCGTTTTTTGTCGCCACACCCAATCGGCGGCTGACCAACTTCCAAGTGCATGTCACCTTTGGTCAGGCGTTCTGAGACGTGGCCGGCTGTCCTTGGCGTTTTGGTAAGTTGCTTGACGAAAGACAACGGACTGAGCTACCATGGCTGGATAAAAACGTTACTCTTATCAAAGTGCTATCTTGACAATCTTTTCGGTCTGTGGGAGGTCTTGCGAATGGCTCTATCTGTTTCCGGTTCAAAGTCTTCACGCAAACTCACAGCGAGTGCTCCGCTCCCAACCCAAGACACGCCACCGACCGCTCCCTCCCGGACGCCGGCAGCGCGTGCCAAGTCCAGTCGTCGCACCTCCGAATCAGCCTCTTCCACACCTTTCGCCATTGATTCGCCCACTACGACGACCGAGGTCAACACCACCAGGAAAGCAGGCCGGAAAACATCGTCTGCGGCGTCTCCCGTGGCAGAGTCACCAGTAAGTCCGCTCTCCACGCAACCGGATACAGGTTCCGTTGCCACCAAAACCACAGCCAAAACGCACACCGCCAAGTCCCGTCCGGCTGAAGTAGGGATGTCAAAGGCCAGGTCTGTGGAAACCAGCACCAGTCAGGCTGTGGAAGCGGTGGTCAAGGCTGTCCGGGAAGTGACCTCGAAAGCGTCGGCGCGCAGCCAGTCGGCAGCCCCGGTGCGCAAGGATGTCCATCCCACAGCGGAATCCAAAACTTCCAAGGCGTCAGGTTCGGCAGAGTCCGCCGCCGTGAAAGCCGAGACGGTGAAAGCGGCCAAAACCGCCTCGGCGACGACACCAAAAACGGCAGAGCTGCCCGCCCCGGCCGCAGCTTCATCCAGTAAGACAGCCAAGTCCAAAGCCCAAAAGACTCCACCCCCACCCGCGCCAGTGATTTCCAGTCCGGTGTCTTCTTCCGTGCGGCGGAACCGCGAGCGTGAGGCCCTGAACCTCTACACCACGGCCATGGAGTCATTCAAACAAAACGACTACGACCGGGCACGGGATGTCCTTCAACTTCTGCTGAGTGACTTCGTGCTGGAAAGCGAAATTGCTAACCGGGCGCGGGTCTTCCTGAAGATTTGCGAACAAAAACTGCAACCAACTGTGCTATGAACCGGTAACAGAAGACCGTAATTCCCCTGGCCGGCGGAAGTCGTCGGTCAGGAGGAAGTGGCTGGTTGTCTTTTCTGTTGCCAGATGGGGCGGTTCATTGCACGTATGGCTGCTACTACAGCTTCTTCTGCTTCCCGACAATTTCAATCACCTATCAAGTGTGTTGCCATTGGAGGAGGGACGGGACTGGCTACCCTGCTGCGGGGGCTGAAACGTCATGTCATTGACGATGGCATCCGCCTGCCCGGCCAGTGTATTGAAAGTCTGACGGCTGTGGTCACTGTGACCGATGACGGGGGCAGTTCCGGGCGTCTCCGGGAGGAGTTCCAGATATTGCCGCCGGGCGACATCCGCAACTGCCTGGTGGCGCTTTCGGAAGATGAGCGGCTTTTGGCGCGGCTGTTTCAGTACCGCTTCCCCGGACAGGGCAGCGTGCGGGGGCACAGTTTCGGGAATCTGTTTCTGGCGGCGCTGACAGGGATCACGGGTGATTTCGTCGAAGCCATCCGGTTGTGCAGTGAGGTGCTGGCCATCAAGGGCAAGATCGTGCCGTCCACCACGGCTGATGTCACTCTGGTGGCCGAACTCGACGATGGCTTCATCGTACGCGGGGAATCAAAAATCAGCGCCGCCGGTGGGCGCATTCAGAGCGTTGCTCTTGATCCGCCCGACTGCAACCCGCTGCCCGAAACGCTGGCTTCCATTGCGGAAGCTGACCTCATCACGCTCGGGCCGGGCTCGCTGTTTACCAGTGTCATTCCCAACCTGCTGGTGACGGGCATGACCGAGGCCATTGCCGCGTCCAAGGCACTGAAGGTCTATGTCTGCAATCTCATGACCCAGCCCGGTGAGACAACCGATTTCTCCATTGCCGACCATGTCGCCACCCTGCTGGATGCCCTGGCCCCGGCGACGCTGGATGCCGTCATTGTCAATCACGGCCGGATTTCGGCAGCAGCCCAGGCCCGCTACCGCCTCGAAGGTTCGCGGCCGCTCACCGGACGGTCAGCCATCCGGCGGCTGAACGTACCACCACCAACGGCGCGGGTGGCTACCGACAAGTTTCTCGTGTTTGACCACCATCGGATTCCGGTCATGACGGCCAATCTCGTCGAAGAAACAGAGGTTGTCCGCCACGCACCAGACAAGCTGGCGCGGGTCGTCTTGGAGGTCTATGCCCGCCGTCTGCCCTCCAGTCAGCGCAAGCCCAACCTGCTGCGACTCGTGGCGCGCTGACCGCACGGCTGTCCTGAACAAAGCAGTGCCAACTTCAGCCATAACCAAACCACCGGACGTTCGCCCTGCCCGCCAGCGCACTTGGGGAAGGCGTCTGGCTGTGACTGGTGGGGGCCTGCTGCTCGCGGGGGCTGCCTTGATCTGGTTGCCGGAAATCGCGGAGCGCAACATGAACGGCATTGCCGCGACAACCCGGAAAGACCCTTCCCCACGCGCGCAGGCACTGCATGCCCGGCTGTTCATTGCCGATCTGCACGCCGACACACTGTTGTGGAACCGTGACCTGCTACAGCGTGGGACGCGCGGCCACGTGGACCTGCCCCGTTTGCAGGAAGGCAATGTGGCGCTCCAGGCGTTTACCATCGTCACCAAAGCGCCGCGTGGGATGAACAATGAGCGGACGGATGGCAACCGCTTCAACCTCGTTGCCGCCCTAAGTGTCGTGCAACTCTGGCCGCCCAAAACCTGGACGAGCCTGACCGAGCGGGCGCTGTACCAGTGCCGTCGGCTGGAAGAAGCTGCCGCCCGCTCCGGTGGAGCGTTGGTCATCATTCGCAGCCGGGATGAGTTGCGTGATTTCCTGGCCCGCCGCACCTCGAATCCGAAACTGGTTGGGGCTTTTCTGGGGGTTGAAGGGGCCCATGCCCTGGATGGCGATCTGTCCAATCTGGACCGCCTCTATGCCGCCGGTGTACGCATGATGGCCCCGACGCACTTTTTCGATAACGAAATCGGCGGCTCCGCCCACGGACTCGTCAAAGGCGGACTGACGGAGATGGGACGGGAGCTGATTCGGCGCATGGAGCAAAAGGGCATGATTGTGGACCTGGCCCATGCATCACCAGCCGTGATGGATGAAGTGCTGGCAATGGCGACACGCCCTGTGGTCATTTCCCATACCGGCGTCCGTGGGACGTGCGGTGGCTTGCGCAACATCACGGACGACCAACTGCGGGCGGTGGCGCGCACGGGCGGCGTTGTCGGGATTGGATATTTCTTTGCCGCCGTCTGCGGCCAGGATGCCCGCTCCATTGCCCGCGCCATGCGCTATGCTGCCAATGTGGCCGGAGTTGAGCACGTCGCCCTTGGGTCGGATTACGATGGGGCCGTCAGCGTACCCTTCGACACGGCGCACCTGGCGGAAATCACCGATGCTTTGCTTGAAGAAGGATTTTCAGAAGCCGAGATTGCCCTCATGATGGGTGGGAACGTCCAGCGGGTGTTGCTGGCGGCACTTCCCTGACTGTGACCGGGCAAGCCCGGTCGAAAGAAGTTGGAGACTATGACCGAACGACGCCTTCGTATTCTGATTGCCAAGCCCGGACTTGACGGCCACGACCGTGGAGCCAAGGTCATCGCGCGCGCCTTGCGCGACGCCGGAATGGAAGTTATCTACACGGGCTTGCGTCAAACCCCGGAGCAAATTGTGGCCGCCGCCGTTCAGGAGGACGTGGATGCCATCGGCGTGTCCATTCTCTCCGGCGCGCACATGACGCTATTCCCGCGCATTCTGGAGCTGATGCGCGAGCAGGGGATTGCCGATATTCCCCTCTTCGGCGGTGGCATCATCCCCGATGAAGACATTCCCAAGCTCAAAGCCGCCGGCGTGGATGAAATCTTCACACCGGGCGCGACGCTGGATGCTATCATTGCCTACATCCAGAAACGTGTGGGCAAGACATCGGAAGTGGCGGCTTCCTGAACGGCTTTCCGCGCCCTTCCGGTTTTCAGCTTTCAGCCTTTGGCGTTGGTTGGTCTGCCGGCCGGCGTCGTGAAAATCTGGCGAGGGTATCAGTCAGCACGGCTGGAAGCACCTCTTCCACCGAACCACAGTATTCCTCAGCCCAACCGATGCGGGACGGCAGGATGAAGCGAAGCCGTCCCTGGGAAACTTTTTTGTCGTGCCGGAGCGCTTCCAGCAGAGCCGCAACGGTGATGCCGTCTGTGCCCGGCATCCGCCCGACCCGCCGCACGAGCTGCTCCAGCCGCTGTGCCTCATCCGGGGTGAGCTTTCCCAGACGGACGGCTATCTGACAGGCGGCCACCATGCCAATTCCGACGGCCTCCCCGTGGCGAAACCGCCGGTAGCGCGTCACGGCTTCCAGCGCGTGCCCGACCGTGTGACCGAAGTTGAGCACCTTGCGCTCGCCGGTCTCCCGTTCATCCCGCGCGACAATCGCCGCCTTGATCCGGCAGCAGTCAGCAACGACTGCCGCCAGCCAGTCCCACGGCAGTGGTTGGTTCAGGGCAAGCGGCAACCGGGCTTCGAGCCGGGCAAAAAGGTCGGCGTCCCGGATGACGCCGTACTTGATGGCCTCGTGCCAACCGGCATTCCATTCGCGGCGCGGAAGTGTGGTCAGGGTTTCCAGGTCGGCGACAACCAGGGCCGGTTGGTGAAAGGCGCCGATGAGATTCTTCCCGGCCCGGTGGTTGATGCCGGTTTTGCCGCCCACGGCGCTGTCAATCATTGCCAGCAGGGTCGTAGGAAGCTGAACGAACGCCAGGCCGCGCAGGTACGTCGCAGCGGCAAAGCCGGTGATGTCGCCCACGACACCACCCCCCAGCGCCACGAGCAGGTCCCGGCGCTCTATCTGCCGGGCAACGCAAAAATCCCAAATCTGCGCCACCGTGCGCAGCGTCTTGTACCGCTCGCCATCGGGAATCAGACACAGGTGGGGATGGAAGCCCGCCGCCGCGACACTTTCCACCACGGCCGCAGCGTAGTGCCGGGCCACCTTGGGATTGGAGACAATAACGACAGCACAGGGATGGTCCCCAAAGGTCTGGCGCAGCGTCTGCCCAAGGGAGCGATACCTTCCGGTTTCTATCCGAATGGCATACTGCCCGCCCGCGTGCGTCACCGGTACGGTGACAGCCCTGAGGACGGGGGGATGCCGGTCTGTCGCCTCGGCCATCACGCTGCACCGCCGGGTTTTTTCTTCATCTGCTGGAGGACCAGATTGCGTACCTGGGCAGGAACGGTCGGGTCGTTGCTGAGTTCCTTGAGTTGGGCTGGTGTGAGCGTGCCCACGAGCGTCACGGCGCGTCCCAGCGGCAGCATCCGGTTGCGCAACAGCGCCATTTTGACGTAGTTGCGATTCGCCCACCGGGCCGTATCGGCAATGAGCACAACGACGTGCTGATGGGAGGCTTTCCACACGGCTGTGGAAACTGTGCTTTCCGTCAAAAACGGATTGGTGAGCACCGCCCGGACGACATCCGCACTGGCATCGTTGAGCATCTGGGGCAGGAGCCGGCCGCCATTGCCACGCCGGGCCAGGGTGATTTTCTGCCCCAGGGGAAGGCTTTGGTACTGCTGCAAAATGGCGTTTTCCGCCGCTGTTTTGATCTCCATCGGCAGTGCCGGTGTGATAAGTACCGTGACCAGGTCGAAAAGAAAGAGATTTGGAATAAGGCGCAGCCCGGCCGAAGCCGGCAGTTTGGGATTGAGCACGAGCAGGCGCCGCAGACGGTGACTTTCCTGTACGCGCCGGTCGCCGGCCATCCGGCGCAGGACTTCATGCGAGACATCGCGCCGGCGGGCAATAATGGTCAGTTCTTCCTCGCCCGTGGCTTCATTGTCGAGCAGGGCATTGAGCACCTCATCCGTCGCATCGAAGGCCAGTTCAAGGCGTTCTTCAGGCGTCCCACTGCGCGCCCGCTGGACGCGCCGCAGCAAATCCAGTTGGGCCAGCCGGGCCTGCCGGGCTGCCATTTCCTCCGCGCTGATCTCAGGCGGTGTGTCCTCTGCCCCTTCACGCTCGTCTATGCGCTCGTCCTCATGTTCGTCCGCCATGGCGCCTCCTTAACCTACTGGACGGTTTCGGGTTTGAGGTAGGTAGCGAACCACTCGTGAACCGTTTTGTACCAGAGTTCGCTATTTTGTGGCTTCAGAATCCAGTGTCCTTCGTCCGGGAAGTAGAGCAGGCGGGACGGGACACCGCGCCGTTGCAGGGCCGTAAAAAGCTGCAAGCCTTCACCAACAGGCACACGGTAATCCAGCTCGCCGTGGATGACCAGCGTCGGGGTGGCGAAGTTTTTGGCAAACCGGTGTGGCGACCACTTTTCGTAGAGTTCGGGGTTGTCCCACGGATTGCCCTTGAACTCCCACTCGGTAAACCACAGTTCTTCCGTCGCGCCGTACATGCTGGTGAGGTTGTACACCCCGGCGTGCGAGACAAACGCCTTGAATCGCTTGTCCGTGTTCTGCCCCAGCATCCAGTTGACCATGTAGCCGCCATAGCTTCCACCGGCGGCCCCGATGCGGTCGGCGTCCACATAGCCCAGACCGATGACATGTTCGACGCCCTTGAGCAAATCCACATAGACCTTGCCGCCCCAGTCGCCGCTGATTTCATCGGTAAAGCGTTGGCCGTAGCCGGTCGAACCACGCGGATTGACCATGACGACAACGTAGCCCGGCGCGGCAAAAAGCTGTGCATTCCAGCGGAAACTCCAGCCGTTTGACCACGCACCCTGCGGGCCGCCGTGGATGAGCAGAATCATCGGATATTTTTTGCCCTCGGTAAATTGGGGCGGCTTGACGATGAAGGCGTGGATGCGCGTTTCGTCCGCGCCGGTAAACCAGGTTTCTTCCACTTTACCAAAGGCAATTTCCTGCAAAAAAGCTTCATTGACTTGGGTGAGCTGTTTGGGGGCGCCGCCCGTGGTGGCGACAGCAAAGATTTCATTCGGGCGCGTCAGCGTGGATTGGGTGAAGTAGAGCGTCTTGCCGTCAGGGGCGACGGAGAGGTTGCCGTTCTGGCCCTGTTCCACAAGTGTCCGTACGTCATTGCCGGCCAGCGTCAGGGTGAAGATGGGAACCTGCCCACGCTGGTCGCCGGTCAGAAACAGGGTTTGGCTGTCGGGCGACCACGCCAGCTCATCGAAGGAAATATCCACCTTGTCGCTCAGGCGGCGTAGCTTGCCGGTGGCACGCTCATACAGGATGACCTGCTTTTTGTCCGACTCGAACATGGCCCGTTCCTGCGAAAGCCAGGCGAGGTACTTTCCGTCGGGTGAGTAGCGGGGGTGGGTATCCGAGCCGGGGCTGATAGAAATGCGCTTCGGCTCGCCGCCGTCCAGCGGGACGATGAAGATGTCGTTGTTGGTGCTGATGGCTTCGTCGCGGTCGGTATTGCGCGCAAAGGCCAGTTCCCTGCCATCCGGCGAAACGTCGTAATCCCGTCCGCCGAGGCTGAACGGCGGGGCATCATAGTCGCCCGGCGTCAGGTCTTTGGCCGCGCCGCCTTCCACCGGCACGACGAAAATATGGGTTCGGCGTCCCTCCTTGAAGCTGTCCCAGTGGCGGTACAGCAGCCGGTCGGCAATCTTGGCTTTGACCTTGCTGGCTTCGGCAGCGGCATACTTGCGGCGGTTGCAGTCTTCATCCGGGCATTCGGGATAGACTTCGGCGACAAAGATGAGGTGGCGGCCGTCGGCCGTCCAGAGAACGCCGGAAACGTTGGTGAAGAAATCCGTGACTTTGCGGGGTTCGCCGCCGTCGCGGCGGACCGTCCAGATTTGGGCCTTGCCGTCGCGGTTGGAGACAAAGGCGATGGTCTGGCTGTCGGGCGACCAGCAGGGATCAGTGACAGAACGGGGGCCGGAGGTGAGTTGGCGGGCTTCGCCGCCGCTGACCGGCATGACCCAGAGATCGTACTGGACGCGGTTGGCAGCCTTGTCCGTAACGCCTTGGGTGTAAGCCAGATACTTTCCATCGGGTGAGACCACGGCCACAGCCAGGCGTCGAAACTTCATCTGGTCGTCAAAGGTCATCGGACGGGGGGCGGCCAGCGCCACGCCGAGCGTCACACTCCAGGCAACGAGCGTCCAGACCAGTCCAGACAGAACATAGCGTCGCATGTCGGAAAACAGGCTCCCAAAGGTAAGGATGGAATGAGCAGGAGAAATACAGTCTAGTCTGCCAGTATCGAAGCTGTCACGAAGGGCAGCGTATCCGCAGCAAGTCACTGTTAAATGGCAGCGGACTTATGAGAGCTACGCCTGCCACGGGTTGAAGGCGTGGAAGATGGTGAATATCGCGTGGTTGCTACGTCTTGCCGGTGGTTAGGGAAGGCTCCCTGGCGCAATGCCAGGCCCGGAAGCGCAGGCGGAGGCCGATTTCAGCCCGGAAAAGCTACCGGGACGAACCTTGTGCTTTCCGGTACGGGGGAAAGCATCCGGTCCGTCCCCCAGTGAAGGTCGGATGGCTAAGGCTGGATCGGTTATGATGAGCAGCCCTCGGTGTGGGCTTCCAGAACACGCAACAGGCGTTGCCGGTGATGAATAACCGCCTGACGCGCCCGCCGGAAGTCTTCCAGAGCCTGTTCGTCGGAGGATTTGGCGCGCAGCCGCCGGAGGGCTTCGCTGGCAGCAGTGCGGGCGCGGACGACTTCCCGCATGAGTCGGTCGAGCATCTGCACGGTGTTACCGCCGAGCTGTTCTTCGAGCGCCTTAATACGCGGGTTCTTCTTGGACGCAGCTTTACCCATGACATCACCTCACGAACCAGTTTGAAGTTTCGTTTGATTGAACTCTCACGCTGAAGGTTGGAAAAAGTGCCCGAAAGTTTCCGGTTTTCCCCCCTGCTTGTGGTGGCGGCTGTGGCCCTTGAAATCCAGGATGCCCTGTCCGACTGGCCGCACCTGCCCCGAACGTCTTTCCCGGTTGGAGAAATGATCACGGTCAGCCCGCGCATCCGGGTGCTGATGACCGGCGTCGGGGCCATACGTGCTGCCGCTGCAACCGCTTTGGCGCTCCAGAGCCAGCCCTGGGCGGCGCTGCTCCATGTTGGGGTTGGGGGCGCTTATCCGGCGTCCGGTCTTCCGGTGGGCGCGCTGGTGATGGCTGCCAGTGAATGCGACCCCCAGGCTGGCATCCTGACTCCCGATGGCTACCGGGATTTAGGCGGTCTGGGATTTCCGCTCACGACGGATTTTCCCAACCGCATCGTGTTTGACAGCCCTTGGGCGGACTGGGTGGCGCAGCAGGTGGCGCCGGCCCCACGGCTGCCCTTTGCAACCGTCCAGTGTTGCTCTGGAACGAACGCGGCCGCGGAGATGATGGCGTCCCGCGCTGGGGCTGCCGTTGAAAATATGGAAGGGCTGGCCGTGGCCTGGACGGCCGGCCGGTTCGGTGTCCCCTATGCCGCTTTGCGCGCCATCAGCAACCTGACTGGAGACCGTGACCGCCAGCAGTGGAACCTGCCGATGGCCCGGGCGGTTTTGGCCCGGGCCGTCCGTGCTATTTTGGCTGCGGTGAACGTGGAAAACGGTCGGGATTGTTCGTAAACACGGCGTCCACGTCCCGTTCGTAGAGAAAGTGCCGCATTTCAGCTTCCACGTCGGGAAACGCGCCGGTGGCGTTGGACTTGAACGTGTACAGCGTCACGGACAGGCCCGCGGCCCGCGCCCAGCGCACCACCTCCGGCGTCTGGAGAACGATCTGTTTGGAAGGGCTGACGCCCTCGGCAAAGCGTCGAATCCGGCGCATCCCGGCCGGTGAAATCCAGTCGCCGGGTGCTTCATCGTCAATCAGGAAGACCAGCGGCAACCGGCAGCCCAGCCGGCGCAGGCGACGCAGGCTTTCGGCTTCAAACGACTGGACGATGACTGGGGTACGTGGGTCAGCGCCGGGGCGGTCAAGCTGGTTTTTTCTGAGAACATCAAGCAGGGCCCGGGGCATGTCAAAGCCCAGGGCAGCATACTTCGCCGGGCTTTTCATTTCCGGGTAAATCCCGGCCCGCCCCCGCACCGTGTCAATCATTTCCTGAAACGTCGGGATTTGCTCGCCGGCAAACTGTGGGCCAAACCAGCTTCCGGCATCGAGCCGTTTGAGTTCCTCCAGGGTGAAATCCACTACGGGCCAGACCCGCCGGGTTTGTCCGTCAACCGTTTCCAGCCGCGCCCGGTCGGGATACACCGTGCGGACATTGGTCGTGCGCTCCAAGGTTGTATCGTGCAGGCACACCAGCACGCCGTCTTTGGTCAATTGCAAGTCCGGCTCAACGTAATCAGCTCCCTGATCGATTGCCAGGCGATAGGCGGCCAGGGTGTGCTCCGGGGCGTAGGCCGAAGCGCCCCGGTGGGCAATGTTGATCTTGCGGCCGCGCGGATACTGTCCGCAACCGGGCTGCGAAAAACCGGGCAGGATGACGCCGGCGAGTATCCACGGCAGAAGCATCCAAGTGACGGGCGTGCGGGCAAAGGGTGTCCGAAAAAATGAAGGCGGCATCGGTTTTTCTCCAAAAATGCGAATTTCGGGGCAGGCATGGCCGCGGCAATCCATGGTGACGAAAAGTGTCTTCGTCCGAATTTACGGCTGTGTTACATTGGCGTAATGGGCGCTTTTTAGGCTGACCGGTGAGCGAAGTTCTGAAAAAACAAGCTTTTGGTTGGCACACATGGCGATACGGCGTCCCCGTGGAGATGGATATGTGTCCCGTGCGGGGAAAAGATGGAGCGTCCAGAGGGAGTACGAAAAAATGGATGCCTTTGCCTTGGACGCACGGGTGCGGGGGTTGCGCGACAAGGTGCTGCTGCTGGGTGGGCAGGCGGAAGACTCGCTTTCGCGCGCGCTCGGCGCGCTCATCCGGCGTAACTCCGCGCTGGCCGAGCAGGTCATCCGCGACGACGATACCATTGACTCAGTGGAGTCCGAGATTGATGAAATGTGCGCCGACCTGCTCATCCAGGCAGCGCAGCTTGGTCCGGCCGATTTGCGGTTTGTGATCGGCGTGCTCCGCACGACGCCTATGATCGAGCGCATTGCCGATCATGCCGTCAATATCGCGCGCCACGCGCTCCGCCTCAACGACGAGCCGGAGCTGAAACCTTATGTGGCGCTGCCCCAGATGGGGACGCTGGTGCAGAAAATGCTGACCGACGCTCTCGATGCCCTGACCTGGAGCAATGCGGCCAAGGCGCGCCAGACGATTCGGTTTGACGACAAAGTGGATGTCCTCTACCGCCGTCTCTTTGCCGAGTTGACAGCCTTTATGGTCAAGGACTCCAGCGCCGTTGTACGGGCGGCCGAACTGTTGTTTGTCATCAAACACCTGGAACGCATTGCCGATTACGCCACCAACATCTGCGAGCAGGTGGTTTATCTGGCCGAGGGCCGCGCCATCAAGCATACCGCCGACGCCTGGCAGTCCGATGATGCCAGCCACGCCGCCAGTGGAGAGCACATCGCTGGGGAAACTGCACAAAAGGAGACGCCTGATTGATGAAACGCAACATTGTCATCATTGAGGATGATGCCGACATTGCCCAGTCCATTCGTTACAACCTGGAGCAGGAAGGGTCATTTCACGTCACCATCACAACTACGGGGGAAGCCGGTCTCCGCACGGTTCTGGAGCATCCGCCAAGCCTCATTCTGCTCGACCTCAACCTGCCCCTGATGAATGGGTTTGAAATCTGCCGGCGTCTGCGCCGCGAAGAAGCCACGGCCCAGGTGCCGATCATCATGCTGACGGCGCGGACGGACGAAACCGACAAAATTCACGGGCTGGGACTGGGGGCGGATGATTACGTAACCAAGCCGTTCAGCGTGCGCGAACTGATGGCGCGCATCAACGCCGTCCTGCGCCGAACGGAAGGCAATCCGTCCTCTGTTTATGACGACGGGACGCTGTTTATTGACTACAACCATTTCATCGTCCGCTGTCAGGGGCAGGAAATCAGCATGACCCGCAAGGAGTTTGCGCTGCTCAAGCTTCTGGCCCAGAGCAAGGGCCGGGTGCTCACGCGGGAATACCTGTTAGACCGGGTGTGGGGCATTGACTACGATGGGGAGACGCGCACCCTTGATGTGCACATCCGGCGCGTACGTCAAAAGCTGGGCATTGATGGCTACATCGAAACAGCCGTCGGGATCGGCTACCGCTTCGTGGAAGCCGGCAAGCAGGCGGCCAAGCTCCCAAAACCTTCCGAGAAACCGTAAGGCGTCCACCGCCGCCCGGTCATCCGGGGTGACGGGCCGACACTTTGCTCCACGCCGTGACATCCCATGAGTTTTCGTCTCGATCAGTATTCACAGCCATTGCTCGAAGCCGTGCTCGGTTCACTGCGGGAGGGCATCCTCGTCATTGACCGGCAGACGGAGGTGGTGCTTTACAACCAGGCCGCCATTGACATTTTCAACCTCTCGCCGGTGATGACCGGGCCGCTCCGCCTGATTGACATCACCCGAAACAAAGCCATTCACGACGGCTTTCACCAGGTGTTGGAAGAAGGCCGCCCCTTTGACGCCAATCTGGAGATTTTCGGCGTTCAGGAACGCACCTTCAGTTTTCGGGCCACGCCGCTCATCATGCCTTCGGCGCACGAGGTGGTCGGGGCAATTGGGGTCTTTTTCGATGTCACGCAACTGGTGCGTCTCGAACGGGTGCGCCGGGAGTTTTTTGCCAATCTGTCTCACGAACTGCGTACGCCGCTGACTTCGATTCTGGCCTACGTCGAAACCCTGCTCAACGGGGCGCTCTACGACAACGAAAACAATCTCCAGTTTTTACGCATCATCAACAAGCATGCGACCCGCATGCAGAATCTGGTGCGCGACATTGCCGATCTGTCAGCCATCGAAGCCGGGGAGTTCAAGCTCGAACCGGTGACCATTGACCTCAAGGCGTTCGTGGACAATCTCTCCGTTCTGGTGCTGCCCGAAGCCACGGCCCGCCAGGTGACGTTTCGGAACGACGTGCCGCCTGGGATTCAGGTCCAGGCGGACCCGCAGGCGCTGGAGCAGATTCTGATGAATCTCATCATCAACGCCGTCAAATTCAACCGGCCGGGCGGGGAAGTGGTCGTGACGGCCAGCTTTGAGAGTGACGTGCGCACGCTGATTGCCGTCCGGGACACCGGAATCGGCATCGAGGCCAAGCACCTCGGCCGCATCTTTGAACGCCTCTACCGGGTGGACAAGTCCCGCTCACAGGAAGTCGGCGGCACGGGGCTGGGATTGGCCATCGTCAAGCATCTGGTCCTGAACCATGGCGGCGACGTTTCGGTGGACAGCACGCCGGGCGTCGGGTCGGAATTCCGCGTCCGACTGCCGCGCCCGATGACACCAACCTCGGTCGTGTTTCCGGCGACCACGGGCTGACCTTGTTTGGGGATGGTGTGGCTTTTCCGAAACCTTTGCCAGGGGAATTTCAGAACCGGCTGATGGGCGGCGTCGAAGGTGGATTCGGTGACAGGCTGAGATCGCCGGCGCGCGTCGTAATGCGCTTTTCCATCTCCTCACGGGCTTGGTCGGCCGTGGTCTGGATGCCTCTTGTCCGCAGCACGAACTCATCGCGGTTGCTGGCGCCAGCCAGAGCCTGTTCGTAGGAGATCAAGCCCCGGTTGAGCAGGTC
>Ga0308411_10001118_pt1 | contig 18126 bp, 15 predicted proteins | sample HotsprottomLayer_2_FD_203530 | JGI IMG/M metagenome (GOLD analysis project Ga0308411, IMG submission 203530) | Hot spring phototrophic mat microbial communities from Octopus Spring, Yellowstone National Park, Wyoming, United States -... | ecosystem: Environmental > Aquatic > Thermal springs >...
CGCAAATGTAAAATATAAAGGAGCTTCAGATAAATTACCAGAAGATTTATATCAGAAAAATCAAGTTGCAGTACTATTGGTAGCTGCTAAAATTTTAGGGCATAATTTTATTGGAATAGATATATCAAAAGAGTATGTTGACTTTTCTGAAAAGAGACTAAAAAATTACAAGACAGAAGAAAAATATGCTAACGAAGAGATAGCAAGACATATTGTAGTTAAAACATTTAAAGAGAGAAAAGAAAAGGGTGAATTTACAGGGAAATATGGACAACAAAATAATAAAAAGTCAGCACAACAGTCAGTTCTTAGACTATTTGAGGAATTTTAGGTAAAACTATGAAAAGATCAGAAAAAAAGAAGGCATTTCAACGCAGGGGAACACACAAAGGAGGCCTAGGTTCTTCAGATTATGTTAAGGTCAGGATTGTTAAGTGCTTTGACAACTGACGGACAATTTGGTAAGATTGAGCCCAATAGAGTTTTTAGGAGTGTGTAAATAAACCTTTCATGTCAGTAATACCTGCCATTTCTTTAGTAAAAGGTGCAATACCAAAGTCACTACGCACCGTAAGGTTTGGATTGGTGGTTCACCCCGCCTCTGTAGATAGACACCTCAAAAGTACGATTGAAAACCTTTTGGATTATGCGAGTCTGAAAGTCACTGCCCTCTTTGGCCCCCAACATGGTATAAGGGGTGAGACCCAAGACAACATGGTAGAATGGGAGGGATTTAGAGACCCTAAGACAGGCCTCCCTGTCTTTAGCCTCTATGGTGAGCATAGAAAACCCACTACTGAGATGCTTGATTTAGTTGATTGCATGGTTATTGACCTTCAAGATGTTGGTTCCAGATACTATACCTTCCTCTGGACAATGGCCCTTGTTATGGAGGCCTGTATGGAGTGTGGTAAGGCAGTATTGGTGCTTGATAGGCCCAATCCTATTAGCTGTTTGGATATAGAAGGCCCATTGGTGGAAGAGGGCTATTTTTCCTTTGTTGGACTTCATCCGCTTCCTGTTAGGCATGGGATGACTATTGGCGAGGTTGCCCAATACTTGCAAGATAGGTTCTACCCTGGCCTACAGCTACATGTAATTAAGATGAAGGGCTACAGGCGTCGTATGTATTTTGACGACACAGGCCTGCCATGGGTAATGCCTTCGCCCAATATGCCGACTATTGATACGGCCCTTGTCTATCCTGGTCAGTGTTTATTGGAGGGAACTACCATAAGTGAAGGTAGAGGGACTACTAAGCCCTTTGAGGTCTTTGGTGCACCCTTTATAAACCCCGACGCCCTACTTAAACGCCTAAGGGACTTCCCTCTCAGGGGCGTGGTCTTTAGGCCAATGTATTTCATACCAACATTCCATAAGTTTGCAGGGCAGCTCTGCGGCGGGATACAGTTACATGTTACGGACAGAAGACACTTCAGACCCTTTAAGACCTCTGTGGCAATCCTGAAGGCGATCCGTGAACTCTATCCAAAGGAGCGGCTATGGCGTGACCCTCCCTATGAGTATGAATACGAGAAGTTGCCCATTGATATACTGTCGGGGAGTGATAGACTCAGGCACGAGATTGACCAGGGTGTAAGCTTAAAAGATAGCCAATCTTGGTGGACTGCACAGGCAGAAGACTTTGACAAGAGTTTCAGAAAGAAATACCTCCTTTACCAATGAATGTCTTTGTCCTTGCAGCAGGCCGTGGGGAGAGACTTAGGCCTATTACAGACCACATACCTAAACCGCTGCTACCTATCCTTGGTAGACCTATCATTGACTATGTATTTGAAAGTGTCGCCACACTAAACCCTAAATATATCTGCGTCAATGTCCATCACCACTGTAATCAACTTTTAGATTGGCTTAGGGAGCATCCCTTAAAGGAAAGGATTGTGCCCTACTATGAGCCTGATATACTGGGCACTGGAGGTTGTCTTTACAATGCCAAAGAGAACCTTATGACAGAGCAGGCCTTTTTGACCCATAATGCCGATATACTCTGTGAACTGCCTCTTAATGACCTCTTAGAGGCCCACCTCAGAAGTAATAACATTGCCACACTGGCCGTTATTGACCATCAGGAGGTCAATTCACTCTGCCTTGATAGTGAGGGGCTTTTGATTCATGTTAATGCTCATAACTGTAGGCACCTGAGGCGCACCTTTACAGGTATTGCGGTCTATGCATCAAGTTTTTTGGGGTTTCTCTATGAAGGCCCCTCATCGGTAGTAGAAGGTTGGTTAAGGGCAATAGATGCAGGCCATAGGATCGGCACCTTTGACATCACAGGCACCTATTGGTCAGACATCGGTACCCCACAAAGGTATGCCTATACGGTCTTTAAGTCTTTGAGGCGGCAGGGGGAGTCGGTATATATTGACCATTCCTTTAAGGGATGCCACAATCTTACTTATGAAGGTGTAGTAGTCATTGAGTCGGGCTGCCATATCAATTCACCTATAAGGCTCAAGGATTGCATCCTTATGCCAAATACAAGGGTTGAGGCTCCTAATAATGTGGTTGGCCAGATAGTTTCAAATGGCTATAGGGTGCCTATAAATCGCAACGGTCTTGCGGGGAGGCTTGGCTTTGGTGGTTCAGACAGAAGCTTTTATAGGGTAGGGTATAAAGGGCAGAGTGCCATAAGGATGCAGACCACAAGTGATGACCCTGATTTTCAAAGGCACATTGAATACACACGCCTTTTTAAAAGGCATGGTATCCCTGTGCCTGAACTTTTAAAGGTAGAAGACCTGACTGCCTTTTTTGAAGACTTGGGTGACCTTAGCCTTTATAATTGGCTTAAGTGTAATAGGGAGGAAAAGGCAATCTTTGAGACATACCATAAGGTGATTGATGCCCTTGTAAGGTTACATTCACTCAAGTTAGATCAAGATAGTCCCCCTTTCAGGGATTTTGACTATGAATACTTTAGGTGGGAGACCGATTATTTCTTAAGGGAATTCGTAAATGGTTATTTGGGCATCCAGTGGGTGCCGCCACAGGTGCTGTACGATTTAGACAGACTTGCCTTAGAGGCCGCATCTTTTAAAAAGGTCATTATCCATCGCGACCTACAGTCACAGAATATCATGATCAAAGGTGATGGCACCATAGCCTTCATAGATTATCAGGGTGCGCGGTTTGGCCCTCCTGCTTATGATGTGGCCTCTCTGTGCTTTGACCCTTATGTGGATATAGATGTCTCCTTAAGGATGCGATTTTGCGACACATACAAATCAGTAATAATAGCTATAGATGAGACCTTTGATGTTACGACCTTTGATAGATCTCTACAGATATGCCGTCTGCAGAGACTAATGCAGGCCCTCGGTGCCTATGCCTATTTGTCTTTAAAGAAGGGCAGGTTTCACTTTCTTAAATACATCCCCTCAGCATTGTCACTATTAAAGGATTCAGTGGTAGGTAGTGGAGACCAATTTCTTGGGCTTAAGAATCTTATACAGACAATTAAAACAAGGGTTCACACTTTAGATAGACCCCTTAAACCTGTTTGAAAGGGAAGCAGAAGTCCATTGTAAGAGTTGCAAAGGAAGGGCCGCAGGGGTTAAATCATATAGTTAAGGCTTTAAAATGTGAAGGAGACAGAATGGAAAACTTATGGGTTGCAATTGGCCTGACTGTGTTTGCTGGTATGGCAACAGCGATTGGCAGCATCATAGCCTTTAGCGCCAAGAGGACAGACTATCGTTTTCTCTCCGTAGCAACAGGATTCTCTGCTGGTGTGATGTTGTATGTATCTTTTGTGGAGATCTTTTACAAGGGTCTCAGGTCTTTATCAGAAGGCTATGGGGAATATTGGGGAAACTGGATCAATGTGGCCTCCTTTTTTGGTGGGATGCTGCTGATTGGTCTTATTGACAATCTGATTCCCTCTGCAGATAACCCTCACGAGACCCGCTCTGAGAAAGAGACGCTTATACTAATCAAACCGTCCTCTCAAGGTATGATCCTTAACCCTAATGGGGCCATGTCCATTAAGCCTAAGGGTTTTAATGATGCCGACATCGCAAACCATAAGCTCATGCGGATGGGGTTGTTTACTGCCATGGCTATAGGGATTCATAACTTCCCCGAAGGATTGGCCACCTTTCTTGCCGCCTTAGATGACCCCAATCTTGGTGTTGCAATCGCCATTGCTATTGCCCTGCACAACATACCTGAAGGTATCAGTGTATCAGTTCCTATTTACTATGCCACCAGTAGCCGAAAGAGGGCCTTTCTCTACTCTGCACTAAGTGGGCTTGCTGAACCAATCGGAGCAGGTATCGGATACCTGGCAATCCGCCTCTTTTTTGGCGGAGACACCGGTGTGATTCCCTCTGAGATCATGGGCATACTCTTTGCGGCCGTATCAGGCATAATGGTGTATATAAGCCTGGACGAATTGCTCCCAACGAGTAGGGCCTACGGCAAGGGGCACGACAGCCTGTATGGTTTGATTAGCGGTATGTTTTTGATGGCATTGAGTCTTTTGCTTATGAAATGAACAAGGTTTTAGACCCCCAAATGTGATTACCTCTTTAAGTTCTCTATGCCATATTTTCTGATCTTCAGGTATAAGGTCTTTCGCTCTATGCCGAGGACCTCGCTTGCCCTTGACTGATTCCAATTATTCTCCTCAAGCACCCTGATTATATGATCCCTCTCCACATCCTCAAGTCTGCTATGTCTCAGCTGCTGAGACCTCATGGGGCCATCCTCTGGGAGATATATGTCTTTGGATGTGAGACGATCACCTTCACAGAGTATCACAGCCCTCTCAATGACATTTTCTAATTCCCTCACATTCCCAGGCCAAGAGTATGCAGAAAGCTTTCCTAAGGCATCTTCTGAGATGTCCTTTATCTTTTTTGAAAACTTGCCGTTGTATTTATCTATGAAAAAATGGGCTAGTTCCCCTATGTCTTCCTTCTTTTCACGTAAGGGGGGCATCTTAATGGTTATGACATTTAGTCTGTAAAAGAGGTCTTCCCTAAATAGATTGGCCTTTACAAGGGACGCGAGGTCCTTATTGCTCGCTGTGATTACGCGAACATCGGCCTTGAGGACCTTATTGCTGCCAACCCTCCTAAATTCTCCTGAGTCAAGAAATCTCAGGAGCTTTGACTGTAAGGGTAGTGGCATCTCGGCTATCTCATCAAGAAACAGGGTGCCCTTATCTGCTACCTCAACGATCCCATACTTAGTCTGATAGGCATTAGTAAAGGCCCCCTTTTCGTGTCCAAAGAGCTCAGATTCAATAAGATTTTCGGACAGATTGGCGCAGTTAAGTGCCGTTAGTGGCGAGTTCTTGCGCCTACTGAGATGCCATAGGGTAGTAGCTGCTAATTCCTTGCCCGTGCCACTCTCTCCGTAGATAAAGACCGTTGAGTCCGTAGGGGCTATCTTTTCTATGAGGTTCATTACCTCTCTGTGTCTAAGACTGCTACCAACAAAGTGGTTTAATGGTTCTTTCTTGACGAGTTCTTGCTCAAGTATCAGGTTCTTTATCTGAAGCCTCCTAAACTCATAGGCCCGGTGGATCAGTATTACCAATTCCTCAAGCTTGTAGGGTTTTGATAGATAATCATAGGCCCCTTGCTTCATGGCCTCTACTGCAGTCTCAACCGTTGCCTTCCCGGTAAGCACAATAATGGCAGGTGAAGTGGGGTCATTTTTGAGTTGCTTCATCAGATATATACCATCCATGCCCGGCATGACAATGTCCAACAATACCACATCGTAGGCCTTCTCTTTGAGCATAGATAAGGCACCTTCTGCATCTGAGGCGGCCTCAACCGAGAATCCCTTTCTTGAGAGTTCCTTTTTTAGGAGCCTCCTTATGGGCTCTTCGTCATCTACTACCAAGACCCTTATCATATATCCCCTTTTGAAGGTATTTTTATGTAAAACACGGTCTCCTTAAAGGGCACACTCTGCACATAGATCTCTCCCCCGTGCTCCTCAACAATCTTATGGCATATTGAGAGGCCAAGACCTGTACCCTCTCCTGCAGGTTTTGTAGTGAAGAAGGGATCAAAGATCTTGTCAATAATAGTCGGTTCTATACCTGGCCCGGTATCTCTGATAGAGGTACACACCAGGGTCTGAAAGGTCCTATTGGAGGTGTCCTCAGGTCTCTGCTCGCTCCAGGTCTTGATATTAATCTCACCACCATTGGAGGTGTAGTATATGGCATTGATGACAATGTTCATGAAGAGTTGTCTCAGGGCGCCAGGTTCTCCATAGACCTTTGGGATTTCCCTGTTGAGATCAAGGGTGAATCTATTCTTATACCTGGTAGCACTATGGGTTGCGAGCAGGATGACCTCTTTGATTATCTCGTTAATGTCTATGTATCTTGATATCCGTACTGAGGGGCGCGCAAAGTCAAGCAGTGTCTTGAGGATATCCTTACACCTGAAGATCTCGTTGTGTATGGTCTGTAGATACTCAGGGAAGTCTTCAAAGGCCTCTATTGAATTAAGGACAGGGTCTCTTGAGCGATCTATAAGCGCCTCAGAATATCCCGCAATTATGCCGAGGGGGTTATTAATCTCATGGGCTATCCCTGCTGCAAGGGTGCCAAGGGAGGCAAGCCGGTCGGTCCTAATCAGTTGCTGTTCTAGACGCTTCCTTGATGTTACATCTCTTAGGTAATTTACAGAGGCATACAACCTCCCCTCATCTTTAAGGGGATAGGTCCAGAAATGGAATGTGGCACCTTCTCTGCTCTGTATCTCATGAAAGGTAGTTTGGTATTTGGGTATAGTCTTGTTTCCACAGAAGACCTCACATTTTATGCCCAGTTGTTCAAATATCTCATGGCACTTTACATCTGTAAGGTCTCGTTTTTTGTTGCCCAGCAGGTCTTTAAAAGACCTGTTGGCCCTTAGGATGTTGCAATGTCTATCCACAATCCAGACCATATCTGTAATGGCATCAAAGGTCCTCTCCCACTCCCTCTTTTCCTTTGATATCTGCTCAAATAGTAGGGCGTTTTCAAGGGCAATGGATATGTGCCGTGCCACTGGTAGGAGTATCTCGTAGTCGTTCTCAGAGTACTTGTTTGGTAAGGTACTATCAAGGTTGAAGACCCCGAGGACCTTGTCCTGAAAAAGGGGTATGCTTATGGTAGACCTTATCCCCTCATCGGCAAGCTTTTTGTCAAGACTAAAGAGGGTCTTTTTTTGTAGGTCATAGTTTATCCATGGCCTGTTGTTCTTAACTACCCATCCTGCACTAGTCCCCTCAATGGGGGCCTTTACACCCTTTGTCATCAGGGTCTTCATGTCTGTGTCAAGGGCAAAGATAAGGAGGTTGTTCCCCTTTTCGTTATACAAAAGCAGGCTTGCCCTGTCGTAATCAATGAGCTTCCTCAGTTCGGCCACCATTATCCTGAACACAGAGCCAATGCTCAGGCTTGAGTTGATAACACCGCTCACCTCGTTTATCAGCTTTATCTGCCTCATCTTCTTTTTGAGTTCTTCAATTAGCATGGCATTCTCAATGGCCACACCGAGTTGACTGCCAATGGTGATCAGTAACTGGATATCCATAGAGGTGAAGTGGGAACCCTTGCTGCTACCGAGGCACAAAACCCCAAGTAATGCACCCCTTGAGGTGAGAGGAACAGCAGTCATTGAGTTTATACCTTCTACTTTATGGGCTATCCTCGGGTCATAGTCAGTATCTTCTGAAAGGAGCGCCCTCTTAGAGGTCATGACCCTACCTGCAAGACACTCTCCAAAGGAAAGACAGGATATGTCATTTATTTCGGTAATGTTAAACCCCCTCTGTGCTACTAAATGCAGCTCCTTGGCCTCTTCACTGCTCAGGTAGATCCAGCCCTTTTCAGCCTCTAATTGGCTTAAGAGCATCTCAAGGGTCTCCTGCATTATCCTATCCGTATCGGTCTGTTTTGCAATAATATTGGCAAAGGTGGTAAATGCCTGTAGTTCCTTTACCCTTTGGGATGCCTTGCTGGCAATCTTTTTGATCCCTGACAGGTCCTGAACCGCTACCACTATCCGCTTGTCTTTGGTGAAGGGGATAACGGTAACATTGACAGGAAAGTTTTCTTTGTATCTATTTCTTGCAAGGGTCTCAAACCTTAGCCCTGTCTGGAGTGTATGGGTCAGATCACCACTCTCATAAAAACGGGTGGCATAGAATAGGTCCTGCATCTTCTCGTAACCGAGGCTTATGAATTCAGAGATATTCCTTTTGTATAGGTCCTCAGGGATATGACCAAAGAGGCTCGGGGCAAGGGAGTTAAAGTCCTCTACCTCCCATGAGTCGTTTATTACCAAGGCTGGTAGGTTCAAAAACTCAAGGCTCATTAAGACACTATCAAATTGGACGCTTACTATTACACTCATTTTATGGATCAGTCACCCTTTGATCTTTTGAGTTTCACTGTGTATGAGAAATAATCTTGCACAAACCTGCCCGACAATACATTGACAATACTAAACTGCAATCCCCTATCATTGAGAAAAGTGGCATTCAGGGCAAGATACAGGTGCCTTGATATCTCGTGAAGGCTTGTCTCAAGTGCCTCAGGGTTTATCCGACTGTAAGCGAGTTCTTGTTGTTTAGTCCTTCCCTTATAGCCCTCTTCAAAAAATGGCAGCCCCATGAGATCAAAGGTCCTACACCTCAGGGGTCTCTGTTTGTAGATCAGGCAGCCCTCAGATTGACTCAATGGACAGAGATAGGGGGCTTCAGGGTCATTTTCGTTGATTGATAAGGCCCTTTCAATAACACCCATCCTCTCTTGACGACTAAGCCAACGGTTGATAGAGTGCTGAAGGTAGGCGGCCTCAATAAGCTGCACCTTGAAGGGTGACCGACAGCATGGACTATTCAGCTCAATACCACATCTCGTAGTCTTTATTGTCTCTGGTAAGTTCTCATCAATAGTCCTTTGTATCTCAGTGACAAGGGTCTCGTATTCTAAGAAATAAGGGCTTAGGTCCACAAGCCTCCTGCCTTCTATGGAGGGCTCACGCACGGTAAGCCTCTTGTTTGACCTTTCGTATTTCCTAAGCAGGTCCCACTGGTAATAGCTTGAGGGCGTTGACTTGATGTGTTTAAGCCTCCTTTGGGCCTGCTTGAGACCAAAGCCCTTTCTTAGTAAATAACTGTTTATAAAAGTCCCTGTCCTGCCAAGACCAAGCCTGCAATGGACCAATATCTTCTTGCCAAGAAAGACGGCCTCATCAAGCCACTCAAGGGCCCTTTCCATCTCCTCCATAGCAGGCACACTGTCATCATCTACAGGTAGATAAAAGACATCAAATCCAGAGTCCTTCTCTATATCAGCAAGGTCACAAAATTCACCGCAGAGATTGACAATGCATGTGATCCCAGCGGACCTTATATGCTCTAAATCCTCTTCAGACATAGGGGCAGACCCTACAGCAAGGTTATCGGTAATCCATCTCAGTTTGTATCCTGCCATTAGGGATTTTTCTGCCCAATTAGGGCCTCTACCTTGGCCTCAAGTTCACTCTTCTCAATGGGCTTTATGCAGTATTCATCAGCACCAAGATACAAGGCCTCCCTTGCGGTCTCAAGGGTGGGATAACCAGTGAGCATGATGATCTTGATCTTAGGATTCAACCTTTTGAGTTCCTCAAGGACCTCTATACCACTGAGTTTCTTGAGCTTGATGTCAAGTATGGCAATATCGGCCACATTTTGCTTGCAATGTTTAATGGCATCCTCTTCCTCTGTAAAGGCAAAGACCGTGTGCCCCTTCTTCTGAAGTATCTTCTTTATTATATCTACGGCCTCAGGGACATCATCAAGGGCTATAATATTTGCCATCTATCGCCTCCTTTTGTATGTAGCTGTATTGCCAAGACTTAACCAAATTGACCCCAAAATGCACTTACCATCTCCAGTGCTTTCGGTCTAACATGTTCCCCTGCCTCCTCAAACCTTTGACACTACCCCACCTTTCCTTGAGGGAGGTATTTTTATTATAAACATCGTGCCCTTTGACGGTATATACCTTTTCTGCATCCAAGGGAAGACGGTAAACGGTGGGCTCTCAAACTCTATAGTTCCGCCATGGTCCTGAAGGATGCCGAGGCTTACAGAGAGGCCAAGACCTGTCCCTTTGCCTACGCTCTTTGTACTGAAAAAGGGATTAAAGACCCTTTCCTGATTCTCAGGTGCTATGCCGCAGCCAGAGTCAGCAATCACGGCTACTACACTATCGCTATCATTGTCAAAACCTGTGCTGACATATATAGAACCATCGCTCCCAATGGCATCGTAGGCATTTCTTAAGATATTCATAAAGACCTGCTGGAGTTTGTCGCCATCGCCATAGACGAGGGGTAACCGCTCAGACAGTTCTTTTACAATAAACACCCTGTCAAGACTAAAGGTGTGTTCTATCACGGCAATTACCTGCTCCAGTATTTCATTGATATTGAGTTCTCTCTTTACGCTCTCAGTCTGCCTTGAGAAGTGGAGGAGGTCAGAGACGATCTTCTTGCATATGCGTGTGTACTTTTCAATTACTAAGAGGTTTTCATGTAGCTCTGTCCCCTGCGGTGCATCCTCAATCATGAGCTGGGTATAACCGAGTATGATACCCAATGGCGTGTTGATCTCGTGGGCCACACCCGCTGCGAGCTGACCTATGGACTCCATGTGTTGGGCCTTAGCAAGGCGATTGTGCAGTTCCCTGATCTCTGTGATGTCCCTGCTACTACACAAAACCCCTGTCACCTCACCATTTGGGTTTAGCACAGGCATCCTCACCACATGGAACCACCTGGTGGTGTCATTGAAGGTCATCTGGAATTCACCGGTTCTCTTACTTACGGTGCTTATTACCAACTGATTTTCTTTAGAGTTCATCTCTGACTGTTGTATGGAGAGTAGGTCTGAGTCTGTCTTACCGATAATCTCCTCTTCTTTCTTGCCCACTAAACTACAGAATGCCTTATTTACCGCAATGTACCTCATAGATGGGTCTTGGAGACTGACATAGTCTGGAGTAACATCAAGGATCATCTTCAGGAGTTGGCGCTGTTGTTGCAGGCTGTCCTCTGTCCTCTTAAGGGTATCTATACGATCTTTCAAGACAGATAGCATTACATCAAGAAAATCGGCCAATTCCTGTATCTCGTCACCGGATGCCATTTCATAGACGACACAACCTTGGCAGCGGTCAAACTTATCACTACTATCAAGACCCTTACACTCTGGGCACTTTGTACCAGCAATATACCAACAGCGTTTGTCCTCCTCACCGTAAGCAGGGCATTCAGTCCTGGCGCAGGCCATAATCTGCCAGCAGTGCATCATGGTATCTTTATTTATATGCACATCAAGATTACCCTTTATCACCTCTCGCGCAGCGCTATACAGGACATTGATCTTTTGGGTAGCAGTTCTTGAGAGCCATGCAGCAATTAGTGCCCCAGATATTACTCCAATAGCAGTGATTAGATAGATAGTCCATCTAAGTCTTCTGACAACGCCCTCTGCCTGAGTGTGGGATATACCAATCCTCATGGTGCCTATTGACTTATCTACTATTGCCACTGGTGCTGCGATATCGTATATTAGTTCAGTGCCGGTATAAATGAGCTGCCTTTTGTATGTATTCTCCCCATCTAAACTATTTGCCTCAATAAGTCCGGAGGGGAAGCCATCTACAAAGGTATGGACAAGCACCTTTCCATCTTTATCAAGGATAAAGGCATAGGTGACATCACTGTTGAGCCTGACAGTCTCGTCAATGAGGTCTTTAAGGCTCAGGAAGTCGTATGACAGGATGGGTTCCACAGCCCTTGAGGCAACCATAACTGATAGGGATACTGCCTTTGCCTGTTTTTCCTCAAGTATCACCTTTGAGACGAACCTACCAATGACAAGTGACAAGATAGTGCCGAACACAAGGAGGATTACGATTATGCTAATGGCAATCTTTGTGCGAAATCTCAGCCTTCTTAGATGAGACAACAGCCTCTCAATTGGTCTTCTTGACATTTGACCTTGTTGGCTCTATTGCTACACTCCTTAGTAGCCTTCTAACGGTATTAAACTCGCTATCCTCTGAGGGGATTATGCCACCAATATGGGCAGCCTGAAGTATCTTGTGGTGCTCAGGGTCATCCTTATTGATGCCCAACATGGCCTTTTTTATCTTGTTCAGGACCTCCTGATCAAGCCCCTTCCTTGCTGCAAAGACCCAACCGGGATACCAGTTTGTAACTGCCAAAACCCTTATTTCGTTTGTGTTGATCTTATCCCTTACCACCTCAAGGGTGCCTTCCCTTACGGAGCCGCATTCGTATTTACCTGCATGGACTGCCAACACCACCTTTTCAGACTTTCCGTGTCCTTGTGCAAAGGCTATCTCGGCAAAGTCCTCTTTCCTTATGCCATACTGCATAAAGTGTCCGAGGGCGAATATATATCCACCTGCAGATTGGGGGTCAACGGCAATCCATCGCTTGCCCTTACAGTCCTGCACCCGCTTTATTTGGGGGTTATCGGCCCTCGCAATTATTAGCCCCCTAAAGTCTGCCCTACCATCCTTTTCAACGGCCCTTGCAAAGGCCTTTGCCCCATAGAGATTTGCTAACTCCACATAGGCCACAGGGTTGGAATAGGAGATGTCAATCTTGCCCTCACCGACCATGAGTATGTGTTCATTAAAGGTCTCTGGAAAGACCTGCTCAATTTTAAGGCCTGTCTCTCTATTTAGATATTCAATGAGGGGGTTGTGTCTTTGGTAAGATACTGTGTGTGAGTACTGGGGGAGATAGGCGTATTTGATGGTAACCTTTTTTGTTGTGATTGGGGTTACCTCGGTCTTTTTGCTAAAATCCACAAAGAGGGGTCTTTCATCAGTGCAGCTATGGAGATTAAATAAGAGCACTATTATTAAGAAATGGCCTATTTTAAACCGCATACTATATCCCTGATCATATCAAAACTGCTCTGGTCAGGTATTTTAGTCCACTTGCTGTCAAGGGTCTCTTCTCGGCGGATAATCTTGCCCTCTTTACTGTAAGCAGTAGTGATAAGGGTCTTGATGTATTTTCTCATACAGTCTATCTCGCAGTATAGTTTATAGTAGTTTGTATCGGCCATGATCACGCCAAAAAACCTTATGTTTCTTAGCCTGTCAAACAGAGACCCCTCCTTTACGGGGACTATCTTGTACCATGCACGGGCAGTGTTGTAGTCTGTCCTAATCAGCGAATCCTGGTCTATGTAATAATTGTTGCCGCTTAGGCTCTTTACAATGAGTCTCCACTGGTGGGTATCATGGTCTTGCCCCATAATTGAAGAAGGCAAAAAGAGGACAAACAAGAGACATAAGGCCCTTAGTCTCATACGGCCCTCACATGGGGGCCCCATATTACCTTATGTAGTTGTAGATTGAGCTTCGCTGACACAGGCCACTGAAGGAGCCAATTTGCAAGCACCTCTGGTTGTAATTCACCATAGACTGGCGAAAACAGTATGTTGATACCAAGCCCCTGAAGGTATCTCCTTATAAAATCGGCACTCCACTGAAAGTCTTCCCGATTGGCTATAACAAACTTTACCTCGTCATGGGGCTTGAGCAGTCTTATGTTATCAAGACAATTCATTTGATCCATGCCACTACTTGGGGTCTTTATGTCCATAATGACTATTGCCCTCCTGTCCAGACCCTCTATGCTCAAGCTACCGTTGGTCTCAAGGAGCACCCTAAAACCCTCATCAAGCAAGGTCTTTATTAGAAGAGGTGTGTCCTCCTGCATTAGGGGCTCACCACCGGTGATCTCTACCAGTCTGATGGGACCGGTGGGGTCAATTTTGGAGACGATCTCGTTGATCGTCAATTCAATGGGAGGCTCCTCATAGGCGTAACGGGTATCGCAATAACGGCATCTGAGGTTACAACCCCAAAGCCTGACAAAGTGGCATGGCAGCCCCGCATATGTGGACTCTCCCTGAATGCTCGTAAATATCTCCGAGACCCTCATATCTTAAATCTTGCAGCCTTTACATTGCCGTTTTTATCAAACTCCACAACCACTGAAAACCTGTTACCGGCGATATATGCAAAAGACAATTCTCTCCACAGGACCAAGACATTACCATTTTTTCTAAGGACCTCAGCGTAGGGATACTTTGCAAAATAAAGAAAGTTCTGGACCACTGGACTCCTCTTTGAGGCCTCTATTAAGGGGTCAGATTGGGGTCTATTGAAGGTCTCTACAACGGCCACCCTCTTTGAAAAGAGGTCAACCATACCAATATTAACCCCCTCTGGGGTCTTGGTAAGGAAGGACCAGGTGAGAAAGTCGTTAGGTATTGGATACACCCTATATATGTTTGCATCAATCTTTTGTTTTAAAAAGGCCTTTGCCTCGCCCTGAAGCGAATAGCGGATTGTAAGCACTCCAGCTATTAGTAGAAAGGTCAATAGGGCTATTGCCTGAGCCCTTTTCTTGTTGAGCCTGCCTGCTATGAATGATATAAGAAGGGGTATGGTTATCCATGGTTCAATGATAAAGGTCAGGTCTAGGCCATAGGCGTTCCAGTCTAAGGGTGCTAAGACCCGTGTCCCATACTGATTGGTCAGGTCAAAAAGGATATGGAGTCCATAACATATAAAGGTGAGTGTAAAGGCATAAAAAAAACCGCACCTACTCTTAAATGAAAGCCCAAACAAAAGTGAGAATGTAAATAGGGCAAAGATGCTGTGGGTAATACCCCTGTGATACCTCAGTAGCACATCAGTGCCCCACAACCTTGTTATGTAATCTATGTCGGGTAACAGGGAGGCAAGGACGACAATCAGTAGTGCCGATCTCCTATGGAGGCCTGCCTGTTTAACTGCGATTCCTGTAAGGGTATGGGTGATTGGGTCCATGTATTGTTGTACTAAATGGGCTTATTCCTAAAAAAGATAGTGGGGATATAGCACCCTAAAAAACTCATGGGCAATACCCCTTTGTCCTGCGACTGATATTTGAGAGCCTCAGCACGGTTTTCAAGGGGCTATGTCTCCTGCAATAAATCGTCCATGTAGGTTATCATTTCAATGCCTTGAGCGTCAAAGAAGAGTGTGCTAATATATCCTCAAATGGACCTACATCAACTCAAGATATTCGCCTCCGTTTATAGAAACAGGAGTTTCTCAAGGGCTTCAGAGGAGATATACCTTAGCCAGCCTACAGTAAGCGATCACATAAAGGCCTTAGAGGAAGAATTAGGCTGTAGTCTATTTGACAGATTGGGCAGATCTATTATGCCCACTGCAGAGGCCGATATTATATACCCCAAGGCCATAGACCTCTTAGAGAGGGCACGGGAGATCAAGGAATTGGTACTCCAGACCTCTGAAGGTGCAAGGGGGGATATAAAGATTGGCGCAAGTACCATACCAGGCACCTATCTACTTCCAAGACTTATTGCCACCTTTAAGGCACAATATCCAGAGGTCAGGTTTGATGTGACCGTCTCAGACTCTACGGCCATATATGCAAAGGTCTGTAGTCTTGAGATACACATGGGTTTGGTTGGTGCAATGATTGAGGACGAGGCCCTCAGTTATGAACCCTTTTTTGATGACGAATTGGTATTGGTATGTCCTAACAATGGATCTTATCCCGACGAGATAAGTCCCAGTAATTTAAAGACCATCCCCTTTGTCCTCAGAGAAGCAGGCTCGGGCACCAGAAAGGAGATGGAGGGTATATTTAGAAGAGCAAAAATCGGCATTAGCGACCTTAATGTAATATCAACCTTTGGTTCAACGGAGGCAGTAAAAGAGGCAGTAAAATCAGGCATTGGCTGCTCTGTGTTGTCATCGCTTGCCGTAAAGGACGAGTTGGGGTATGGCCTCATGAGAAAGATACACATAAAGGGGCTCAAGATGAATAGAAAGTTTTACATCGTCTTTCATAAAAGACGCACATTACCAAAGAGATATGAGCTCTTTAGGGATCACATATTGCGGGGGTGTATGCACGATGGAACATAAATCAAAGGGCAAAAAGGCCTCATTTGGGCTAATCACTGCACCATTTTTGATATTCCTTGGGATTGCAATCGTTATACCATTAACGGTCTATCTATATCAGGACAGGTTTTACTTGACAAGCCACCACAGAGACCTGCTCAGGGCTTCAATACATGACAAAAAGACAAAGATACAGAGTTTGTTGGATGAAAAGGTTGGCATCCTTGTGACGATCTCCAAACTACCAGAGCTCAGGTCAAGTATTGAGGACCTTCAAACCTATACCTCCAATATCAAATCAAGGCGAGAGGCAAGGGCTGCTGAAGACAAGAGACAAGAGGCCCTTAATAGGTCAAAGACCATTATCCATACAGGGACTGAATTAGGCCAGTTTGGTAGGCTATTGCTGATCTCAAGGGATGGTAAGGTACTCGTGAGTTCTTCCGATGAACATGCGGGCGTCTCCATAGCAGATACAGAGCTGTTTAAAGACCGTATATCTAAAGCAACGAGACCTATGATTATTGGGTCTTGGCTTGAACCAAAACGGGGTTACGAGTTTCATATGGTGTCGCCTGTGTTTGACAGACAGGGCAATTTACAAGCATATCTATATGGCTCAATGAACCTATCAACCCTTGCCACTGTTCTTAGTGAGGGTATCAAAGGACCCATAGTCTTTGAGATAATTGATAGGCATGGGAAGATACTCTCCTCTACAGAGGAGATTGGCTCAAGAAGGTATAATCCGGCATTAATCACCATAGATAATCAGTTGCACTACTATGATGGGCTCTTTATAAATATGGCACCTCTAAGCAATACCGAACTCATACTACTTCAAAAGGCCCAGTCGCAACCGTTTATATATCCATTAACTGAAGCGATCGTTATATATGCCCTGTTGGTCTTACTCGTCTTTATTATCATCCTATATCAGTCCATCTATCTGCGGCGGAAGGTCTCTGCGCCCTTATCAAAACTCCTTGCTGCCATCAGGTCAACCTCTGCGGGACTTCGGCCTGTGTTGCCACAAAATAGGTATCCTGTTGAGGTAGATAATCTTATAAAGGCAGTGCAAAATCTCATCACCGATTTTGTGTTAACAAAAGATAAGGCCCCTGAGATAAAAGACAAAGACTCTGAACCTAATTCCAGTAATAACCCCACAGATGAGGCTCATCTTGCCCCTATTGAGGCCGTGCCAATTACACAACCAACACCTAAAGAGGCCTTTAAGGCCATTGAACCCGTTGGAAGACGCAATAGCAATCCTACCATGCCCATAGTTCCCTTTTTACAGGAGAGCACTGACAGCCTTAAGGCCTCACTGCTTCGGTCTATGGTAAGCACTATTGACCATTCAGACCTTTATAAGTTAAGGCAAGATGCCCTTACCCTCTCATGTGTGGCAGATAACTATGCCTTTATCAGCTCCTATGAGAATAAGGCCTCCAGCACAGAGGCACAAGCCTTTCCTATTCAAGAGGTATTTGATGCACTCACGGTCCTATTAGACAGTTTTAAGGAATTTGGTAATCTTGAAGTAATATATGAATTTGACCGTTCTATAGGCACATCAATGGTCAAGGTCCACAAGGGGCTATTGTTGAGGGTAATATTAAATCTCATTTACAATGCCCTTGCATCCACTAACGATGGCACTATAACAGTGTTATGCACAAAAGACGATAGTGGGGGCGATACTGCTTTGATCAGATTCCATATCTCCGACACCGGCTCAGGTTATCAAAAGGACGAGATTGGGGCAATCAAGGCTGGGGTCAGCACTATAGCCCCTGCCCTTAGCCTTGCCTTTATGCTTGCAGGTATTGTGGGATTAAATTTGTCTATAGAATCTATAAAGGGCAAGGGCTCTATATATACACTCATTCTATAAGCATGTCTTCTCAAAAACTCATATAGAATGAGCGCTGTGCTCAATGTGATTTCACCAATTGAGGTTTCACAATGGTCATTAACCCAACCTGAAGGTTAAGGCTCCTTAGACTTACCACGCCTGCCAACTAACCGTATAAAACCCCACTACCTGTCTCTTATGCCTGCTAAACTCTATGCCGATTAAATAAATAGGGGCATATTGTAATACGCCCCTA
>Ga0308411_10001119_pt1 | contig 18123 bp, 17 predicted proteins | sample HotsprottomLayer_2_FD_203530 | JGI IMG/M metagenome (GOLD analysis project Ga0308411, IMG submission 203530) | Hot spring phototrophic mat microbial communities from Octopus Spring, Yellowstone National Park, Wyoming, United States -... | ecosystem: Environmental > Aquatic > Thermal springs >...
CGCCGCAACCAGCCGCGCGTCGATCTTGATGCGGTCGCCGGGCGAAACGCGCTGCCCCAGGGCGGCCGGCGCCGCATTCACGCTCACTCGACCGCTCGCGATCAGGGTTTCGATCGCGCGGCGCGACCCCAGCCCCGACCGCGCCAGCACCTTCTGCAGCCGCTCGGCGGGCGCAGGCGGGGCCGCGGGTCGCCGATCGGCGCGCTCAGGCGGCCGATGCGAGGGGCGGCTGGCCGGCCGGGCCGGAAGCGGCGCCTTCGGCCGCGCCGCCGCCTGCGCCGGCCCCGTCCGCCGCCGGGACGAGGTCGAGGCTCTTGGAGATCTCTTCAAGGGGGGGGAGTTCCTGCAGCGATCGCAGCCCGAGGTCGTCCAGGAAGCGCTTGGTGGTCGCGTAGAGGGCGGGGCGCCCGGGCGCGTCACGATGCCCGACCACGTCGATCCAGCCGCGCCCTTCCAGGGTCCGGATCACGCCCGGAGACACGGTGACGCCGCGGATGTCCTCGATGTCGCCGCGGGTGACCGGCTGGCGGTAGGCGATGATCGCGAGCGTCTCGAGCACGGCGCGGGAGTAGCGCGGCGCTTTCTCCGGGTTGATGCGCTCGAGGTAGCGCTGGAACGACGGGCGGGTCTGGAACCGCCATCCGCTCGCCAGTTGCACCAGCTCGACGCCGCGGTCGCGCCAGTCCTCGCGCAGCTCCTCGAGCAGGCGGCGGATCGTGTCGGGGCCGAGCTCGCCGTCGAACAGCCGTCGCAGGTCGCCAACGGCGAGCGGCTCCTCGGCGGCGAGCAGGGCGGTCTCGAGGACCGTCTTCGCGTCCATCGGGCTCAGCATTCCAGGGGCTCCTCAGCCAGCGCGCTGCGGGAGGGCGTCGTCGGCGCTCGGCCAGGCGCCGCCCCCGCCGCTCAGCCGCACGTAGATCGGCGCGTAGCAGGCGGCCTGGGTCACCTCGATCAGCCCCTCGCGCGCGAGCTCCAGCAACGCGAGGAAGCTCACGACCAGCGCGGCCACCCCCCGCCAGGGCTCGAAGAGCTCGGTGAACTCGCGGAAACCGCCGCCGGCGAGCTGGCGGAGGATTGCGCTCATGTGCTCGCGCACCGAGAGCTCCTCGCGCGTGACCTTGTGGTGGCGGCTGAGCCGCGCGCGCGCGAGCAGGCTGCGCCAGGCGTTCTCCAGGTCGCGCGCCTCGACCTGGGGCAGTCGCCGGACGATCGATTGCTCGATCCACACCTCGACGGCGGAGTAGTCGCGGCCGCACTGCGGCAGCGCGTCGAGCCGCTGGGCGGCGAGCTTGATTCGCTCGTACTCGAGCAGCCGGCGCACCAGCTCGGCGCGCGGGTCGAGCTCCGTGTCCTCGGCGTGCCGCGGCCGCGGCAGCAGCATGCGCGACTTGATCTCCATCAGGATCGCGGCCATCACCAGGTACTCCGCCGCGAGCTCGAGATTGCGCCTGCGCATCTCCTCCACGTAGCGCAGGTACTGCGCGGCGAGCTGCGCCATCGGGATGTCGAGGATGTCGACGTTCGCCTTGCGGATCAGGTAGAGCAGCAGGTCGAGCGGTCCCTCGAAGGCGTCGAGGAACACCTCGAGCGCGTCGGGCGGTATGTACAGGTCGGCGGGCAGCTCGGTGAGCGGCCGGCCGCGCACCTTCGCGTAGGCCTGCGGCGCGTCGCTGGAATGAACCAGCTCGAGACTCGCCTCAGCCATAGTCGAGGCCCATCACCTCGCGCACCTCGCGCATCGTCTCGCGCGCGAGCTCGCGCGCGCGGTCGCAGCCGTCGGCCACGATGCTGCGCACCAGGGTCGGGTCGTCCAGGTAGCGCTGCGCCCGCTCGCGCATCGGCCCCTGCTCCGCGAGCACGCGGTCGATCACCGGCTGCTTGCAATCGAGGCAGCCGATCGCCGCGCTGCGACAGCCCTTCTGCACCCAGTCCCTGGTGGCCTCGTCGGAGTAAACCAGATGGAACTGCCAGACCGGGCACTTCTCGGGCTCCCCGGGATCGGTGCGCTTGACGCGCGCCGGATCGGTCGGCATCGTGCGGATCTTGCGCGTGACCGACTGCTCGTCCTCGCGCAGCCCGATCGTGTTGCCGTAGGACTTCGACATCTTCGCGCCGTCGAGCCCCGGCAGGCGGGAGGACTCGGTGAGCAGCACCTCCGGCTCGACCAGGATCATCCGTCCGCCGCCCTCCAGATAGCCGAACAGCCGTTCGCGATCGGCCACCGAGAGGTTCTGCGCCTCGTCGAGCAGCGCCTGCGCCGACTCCAGCGCGCCCTGGTCGCCCTGCTCCTGGTACTTGGTGCGCAGCTCGCGGTACAGGCGCGCCTTGCGGCTGCCCAGCTTCTTCACCGCCGCGGCCGCCTTTTCCTCGAATCCGGGCTCGCGTCCGAAGATGTGGTTGAACCGGCGCGCGATCTCGCGCATGAATTCGACGTGCGGGACCTGGTCCTCGCCCACCGGAACGTACCGGGCGCGGTAGATCAGGACGTCGGCGCTCTGCAGCAGCGGGTAGCCGAGGAAGCCGTACGTCGCGAGGTCGCGATCGGCGAGCTTCTCCTGCTGGTCCTTGTAGGTCGGTACCCGCTCGAGCCAACCGAGCGGAGTGATCATCGACAGCAGCGTGTGCAGCTCGGCGTGCTCGGTGATCCGCGACTGGATGAACAGCGTCGCCTGCGACGGATCGATGCCCGCGGCGAGCCAGTCGATCACCATCTCCCAGACGCTGTCCTCGATCACGTCTGGGGTCTCGTAGTGGGTGGTCAGCGCGTGCCAGTCGGCCACGAAGAAGAAGCACGGGTACTCGCTCTGCAGGCGCACCCAGTTCTTCAGCGCGCCGTGGTAGTGGCCCAGATGCAAGCTCCCTGTCGGGCGCATGCCCGAAACCACGCGGTCGGGGACCATTGGCCTAGAGCGTCGGCGAAAGCGGCAGCTGAAACGCGGAGGCGATCAACTGGATCGACCCGGCGACCATCGGGTAGAGGACGACCCCGAGGGTGTTGGTGAACAGCAGCGCGAGCAGGATCGGGAACCCGAGCGGCTCCAGCCGCGAATACGACGCCGCCATGCCAGGCGGCAGCAGACTGGCCAGGATCCGGCCGCCGTCGAGCGGGAGGATCGGGATCAGGTTGAGCAGCATCAGGACCACGTTGACCAGGATGCCCGCCTTCGCCATCTCGATCAGGAAGGCACCGCCCGCCAGCCCCGCCGCCAGACCGAGCTTGAGCGCAAGACCCCAGGCGAGCGCCATCACGAGGTTCGCGCCCGGCCCGGCGGCAGCCACCCACATCATGTGCTGGCGCGGCCGGCGCAGCGCGTGGTAGTTGACCGGGACCGGCTTCGCCCAGCCGAACAGCACGCCGCCCAGGCCGAACATCGTGGTCGCGAGGAGGATCGCGAGCGGAACCACGATCGTGCCGAGCGGATCGATGTGCCGCGCGGGGTTCAGGCTCACCCGCCCGAGCACGTACGCAGTGGTGTCGCCGAAGTGCTTCGCCACGTACCCGTGCGCGGCCTCGTGCAGCGTGATCGCGAAGACGACCGGCAGCGCGTAGATGGCGATCGTCGTCGCGATACTGGAGAAATCCATCAGGCCATCGGGCGTTGGCGTGGAGCAACGCCGGATTCTAGCAGAGTCGCCGAAGGCGCCGGCGCTCCCGGCGCGCGGCTTCAGTGCACGAACGGCGAGACCGGACCGCGGCCCTCGCGCACGATGGTCGCCGTCGGACCGGTCAGATCCACCACCGTCGTCGGTTCGCTGCCGCACGAACCGCCGTCGAGCACCAGCGCGAGCTCGTGCTCGAGCCGGGCGCGGATCTCCCGCGCCTCACCGAGCGGCTCCTCGTCGCCGGGCAGGATCAGCGTGGTGGAGAGCAGCGGCTCGCCGACCGCCTCCAGCAGCGCGAGCGCCACCCGGTGCGCCGGCACCCGCAGCCCGATCGTCTTGCGCCGTGGATGGAGCAGCCGCCGCGGCACCTCCTTGGTGGCCTCGAGGATGAAGGTGTAGCCGCCCGGGGTGAGCGCTTTCAGCAGGCGGTAGCGTTGATTGTCCACGCGCGCATAGGTCCCGATCTCGGAGAGATCGCGGCACATCAGCGTGAAGTGATGGCGCTCGTCCACGCCGCGGATGCGGCGCATCGCGCGCATCGCCTCGCTGTCCCCGAGATGGCAGCCGAGCGCGTATGAAGAGTCGGTCGGATAGGCGATCACGCCGCCGGCGCGGACGATCTCGGCGGCGCGCGCGATCAGCCGCGGCTGCGGATGCTCGGGATGGACCTCGAAGTACTGGGACATGGGACCGGGGCGGGCGCGGGCGAGGCGCGGCGGGCCGCAGAGGGGGGATTGTGAACCCTCAGAGCGCCGCGCGCGCCGGGAGTTCCGTGTCCGCGGCGGCGCCCGCTAGGCGCCGCGCAGGAACGCCTCGACGATGCTGGCGAGCGCTTCGGGCTGATCGTGGTGCAGCATGTGCCCGGCGTCGGGCAGCGTGTGCGTCACGAGATTCGCGAAGGCCGAGCGCCGGTCGGCGATCTGTTCGGCGTCCAGCCGCAGGGCCCGGGGCGTCTGCGACAGGGCGCCCTCGACCCAGAGCACCGGCGCGGTGACCCGCCGCCAGCAGGCCTGCGCCTCCTCCAACCGATACAGCACCGGGTAGATGCGCTTGTGCGCCGGATCGCTGCGCAGGGCCACCCGTCCGTCCGGCGCCACCGCGCCCCAGTGCCGCGCCAGGAATTCGGCACGCCAGCGCGCGAGCCGGGGGTTCGCCTCGCACAGCCGCGTCGCGAGCTCGTCGAAGCTCGCATAGTCGCGAAAGCGTTGCGGCTCGGCGAGCTCGTCGAGCCAGGTCGCGTAGCGCTGCGGCGCGTCGGCGGGGTCGGTAGCACGCAACCCGAACCCCTCGAGGTTGATCAGCCGTGCGATCCGCTGCGGCCGGATGCCGGCGTACAGACACGCGACGTTTCCTCCCATGCTGTGTCCGGCCAGGCGCACCGGCTCGGTCGGAGAGAAAACGCGCAGCAGTGCGTCCAGGTCGCCCAGGTAATCGGGGAACCAGTAACTGTCGGCGCCGCTCCATTGCGTGAGGCCATAACCGCGCCAGTCTGGCGCGATCACGCGCCACTCGTGCGCGAGTGCGTCGACGACGAACTGGAACGATGCGGACACGTCCATCCAGCCGTGGAGCATGACCAGCAGCGGCGCGCGCCGATCGCCCCACGCCCGGCAGTGGTAGCGCAGGCCGCGCACATCGAGATACAGCGATTCGCTCGGCGTCATCGCGCGCGGATGCTAACATCGGCCCCGCGCCGCGATGCCGGGCGGCGGGAGGGTGCGAGGTGCCGGTCTATTCGCTTGGCGATCGAACAGTGGAGTTCCGCGGCGACGAGTGGTTCATCGCGCCGAACGCCACCGTGATCGGCTCGGTGGCGATCGAGAACCAGGCGAACATCTGGTTCAACGTGGTGATCCGCGGCGACAGCGACCTGATCACCATCGGCGAGCGCGTGAACGTGCAAGACGGCGCGGTGCTGCACACCGATCCGACGATCCGGCTGACGATCGGGCGCGAGACGAGCATCGGCCACAAGGCGATGCTGCACGGCTGCACCATTGGCGAGGCGACCCTGATCGGAATCAACAGCGTGATCATGAACCACGCGGTGATCGGACGGGGGTCGATCGTCGGCTCGAACACGCTCATCCCGGAGGGCAAGGTGTTCCCCGACGGAGTGCTGATCCTCGGTCAACCGGGCAAGGTGGTGCGCGAGGTCCGGCCCGAGGAAAGGCAGTGGATCGTGTCGATCGCCGAGGGCTACGTGCAGCGCGCCCGCCTCTACCGGGAGGCGTTGCGGCTCGAGCGTGCCTGAGCGCGCGGCGCGGCCCTACTTCGGCGCCATCCGGATCGCCCCGTCGAGGCGGATCACCTCGCCGTTCAGCATCGCGTTCTCCGCGATGTGCTTGACCAGCGCCGCATACTCCGACGGCCGACCGAGGCGCGACGGGAACGGCACCTGCTGGCCGAGCGACTCCTGCACCTCCTTCGGCAGGCCCTCGAGCATCGGCGTGAGGAAGATGCCGGGGGCGATCGTGCACACTCGGATGCCGCTCCGCGCGAGGTCGCGCGCGATCGGCAGGGTCATCCCGACCACGCCGCCCTTCGACGCCGAGTAGGCGGCCTGGCCGATCTGGCCGTCGAAGGCCGCCACCGAGGCGGTGTTCACGATGACGCCGCGCTCCCCGTCGGCGTTCGGCCGGCCCTTGGCCATCGCGTCGGCGGCGAGCCGGATCATGTTGAACGTGCCGACCAGATTGACCATGATCACGCGCGTGAAACTCGCGAGCGAGTGCGGGCCCTCCTTGCCGATCGTCTTCTCGCCGATCGCGATTCCGGCGCAGTTGACCAGGCCCTGCAGGGCGCCGAAGGCCCCGAGCGCGAGATCGACCGTCGCCTTGCCGTCGGTCTCGCTCGTCACGTCGCATTTGACGAAGCGCGCGCGGTCACCGAGCTCCTGCGCGAGCGCGGCGCCCTTGTCGACCTGCAGGTCCGCGATCACGACGTTCGCGCCCGACGCGTGCAGCGTGCGCACGGTTGCGGCGCCGAGCCCCGAGGCGCCGCCGGTGACGATGAAGGTGCTCTTGGCAAGGTCCATCGTGCCTCCCTCGTTCTAGATGCGTTCGATGATCGTCGCGGTGGCCATGCCGTGCCCGATGCACATCGTCTGCAGGCCGAGCGTGCCGCCGGTGGCTTCGAGCCCGGCGAGCATCTTGGCCATCAGGCCGGCACCGGTCGCGCCGAGCGGGTGGCCGTGAGCGACCGCCCCGCCCCATGGGTTGAGCTTGTCGAGGCTCGCCCCAAGTTCGCGCGCCCAGGCGAGCGGCACGCACGCGAACGCCTCGTTCACCTCGAACCAGTCGATGTCGCGCAGGGTGAGGCGCGCGCGCTCGAGCGCGAGCCGGGTCGCCGGGATCACCCCGTCGAGCTGCATCGTCGGGTCCGACCCGACGACGACCCGGGCGCGGAAGCGCGCCCGCGGCCGCAGGCCGTCGGCGAGCGCCGCTTCCCGGTCGGCGATCAGCACCGCCGAGGCGCCGTCGGAGATCTGGCTCGAGTTGCCGGCGGTCACGACGCCGTTCTCGCGGAACACCGTCTTGAGGGCGGCCATCCGCGCCGGGTCCACCTGCTGCCGGATGCCCTCGTCGCGCGCGAGCTCGATTGCGCCGCCCGACTCGTCGAGGCCGGGCGTGGCGACGATCTCGCGGTTGCGGCCGGCGGCGAGCGCCTGCCAAGCCCGCCGGTGACTCTCCATCGCGAACTCGTCGAGCGCCGCGCGCGACAGCCGCCAGCGCTCGGCGACCCGCTCGGCGCTCTCGCCTTGGTGCACGATCTCGTGGCGTTCGAACAGCTTCGGGTTCAGGCCGCCGAAGCCACCGTGGCGCCCGTCGGGATCGATGTCGTAGAACATGCGCACGCGCGTCATGTTCTCGACGCCGCAGCCGATCGCGTAGCGCGCGTCGCCCGCAGCCACCGCCTGCGCGGCGAAGTGCACCGCCTGCTGGCTCGAGCCGCACATGCGGTTCAGCGACACCGCAGGCACGGCGATCGGGAACCCGGCGAGCAGCACGCCGAGCCGCCCCACGTTGGCGCCCTGCTCGCCTGCCTGAGTGACGGTGCCGCAGACCACGTCGTCGAGCCGCTCGGCCGGCAGCCCGGCGCGGGCGACGACGCCGGCGAGCACGTGCGCGAGGAGCGAGTCGGGGCGCGTTTCGCGGAACGCGCCGCCGCGCTTCCCGAACGGGGTGCGGATCGCCTCGATGATGACCGGCTCGGGCATGGTCGCTCTCCTTGGACGGGTAAACGAAGATTATGCCGCCGCGGACGCGGCGGCGGCTACTTGGCGGCGGGCTTGACCGGCTTCGCGACCGCCACCAGCTCGCCGCGTCCGCGCAGCAGCGGCTCCACCGCCGACTTGTTGACCATGACGATGAAGGCGCCGACCGCCTGCTCGCGCGCGAGCTTCGCCGCCGCCTCGGCGCGGCGCTCGGCGAACGCCTGGTCGAGCTTCTCCTTGTCCTCGGGCTTCTCGTCGGCGGCCGGCGTGCGCGCCTCCGGGACCGTCCCGGTGACCGAGCTGCGGACGTAGTAGCGGTCCTCCGGCGCCGGCTTCCCGATCTGGATCTCGTAGCGCCAGCCGTCGAAGGTCTCGGCGCGCACCCGGACCGGGTTGTCGAGCCCGGCTTCGGCGTCGCTCACGCCCGCGGCTGCGTCGCCGAGCTGCAGCGAGTAGAGCGCGCTCGCCGCGTCCTGCGCCTTGCCGGCGTCGAGCTTGGCGGCGGCGTTCCAGCGCCACGGATCGGTTTCCTTGTCCCGCTCCACCGACCAGCGCAGCTGCCCGTCCGGCCCGGTCACGCTGATCGCTTTCAGGCGCTCGGCGCGCAGGTATTCCCGCGGCAGCCATTGCTGCGGCTTCGCCTGGACGCTGGAGAACGGTTCGGCGACCACGCTCGAGCGCTGCGGGTCCGCAGCCACCCACACGTAGCGCCCCGACGGCACGGTCCCGGCCATCGCGCGCAGTTGCACCGGCGCCTCCTTGGTGATCTTCTTGCCGAGCACCAGCCGTGCGACCGTCTTTCCGTCGCGCCCCTTCAGCTCGAGCAGCGTCCCGGTCTCCTCGGGCTTCGCCCCCGACCCGGGCGCGGCGAGCTGCAGCCGCGGTTTGAGCGCATCGGTGATCGGCTCGGCCTGCACCACTTTGAGCTCTTCCAGCCTCACCAGCAGGTTGCGGATCGGCTCCAGGTCAGCCGGGTACCCGCCGCGCTCCTTCACGCTCCAGCCGCGGTCGCCGCGCACCAGCGTCACCGAGTCCGTCGGGTCGACGATCTCGATCTGCGCGACGTCGTCGATGCGGAAGCCCTCGAGCAGCTTCGTGCCGACGCGCGCATCCGCGGTCTCGAAGCCGGCGCGCTGCCAGTGTGCAACGCCCCAGCCGAGCCCGGCGAGCACGACCAGGGCGAGGAGCGCGAGCGCGAACTGCTTGCGGTTCATCGCCCCCGCGCCTAGTGCGCCGTGCGCCGGCGCCGCCGCACCAGCGCGATCAGCAGGCCGGCGACCGCCACCAGGACCGGCATCGCCGCGATGTTCACCACCTTGGTCCAGAACTCGAGCGCCTCGGTTTCGGCGCGCAGCTGCCGGCGAACCTCCTTCAGCTCGCGCCGGGTCTCGGCGGCGCGCTTGCGGAAGCTGTCCACCTCGGCCTGCTGCTCCGGCGAGAGAATCGCGCTCGCCGCCGCCCCCGGCGCGCGCGTCTTCTGCAGCGACTCGAGCCGCTTGCGGGTGTCGTCGAGACTGTCCTCCAGTTCCTTGATCTTGCCGAGATAGGCCTGCGCCGCGCGGGCCTCGATCTCCTTGACCACGGTGAACGGACGCGCCGCGGTGGCCCGCCCGCGCAGGTTGATCAGCTCGGGGTCGCCGGCCATCTGCTCCACGAGCGCCTGGACGAACGCGAGGTTGCCGTTGATCGGGATCGCGATGCGCTGGCCGAACAGCTCGCGGACCTGCACCGCGGCGCCGTCGTTGAGCAGGTCGGTGTCGGCCACGAGCACGACCGAGTTCTCCGCCTTGGACTCTTTCATCGCCGGCGGCGCCTCCGCGGACGCTGCCGCCGGCTTGCCCTCGTCGCCCTTGGCCGGCGGGCGGCCGTCCGGAAACGCGGTCTTGAAACGGCCGGTCAGCCGCACCGCGATCGGCCGCTCGGTCTCGTCGGGCTTGAACCCGCGCAACGCGTCCTCGCCCCGGCGCATCGCGTCGGCGTTCGGAACCAGTCCGGCCAGGCGCGAGGTGCGCATCAGGACCGATTGCGTGAGGCCATCGGCCGGCTTGCCGCCGAAGCTGCCGGCGAACGCGAGCAGCACGGTGCCGAGGTAGCTGGTGGTGACGTCGTCGCGGCTCATGGCATCGGCATCGAGCTGGATCACGGTGGGCACCGCGCGCGGCCCCGATCCGGCCATGTACTTCATGTCGAGCACCACCTTGTCGGGATCGAACTCGATCCCCCAGGCCTTCAGCAACCGGGGCAGGTTCGACGAGCTGCCGCCCATCCCCTGCATCGGCCCGCCCTGGTCGAAGTAGGCATACGGATCGAGGAACACCACCAGCTTGCCGCCGCGCAGCACGAACTGGTCGAGCGCGAACTCGGTCTGCTCGCTCAGTCCGCGGGGATGCACGAGCAGCAGCGTCCCGATCGCGTCGTCGATGCGCTCGACGTCGCCGCTCACCCGCCTGACGTCGAAGTCGCGCTGCAGCTCGCTCACGAAAATCTGCGGCTCGGCGCCCTGCATCCCCATCATCGGGCTCATCGGCATGCCGAACACCGGCAGCGAGGAGAGGATGCCGACCACCGGTTTGTCGCCGCGGGCGACGCGACTGATCGCGCGTACCAGGTCGTACTCGAGCAGGCGCTCGCGCTCCTGGGCGAGCACCGGGATCGCCACCTTCTGGTCAGCGGCACCGATCGACAGGCCGAGATAGAACTTCTCGCCCGAGGGAGCGATCTGCGCCTCGATGCCGTCCACGCCGGCGGAATCCTCGGCGTCCGAATCCGGGCGCGGATTCAGCTTCTCGATCGTGATCTTGCCTTTGGCGGCGGCACGGAACTCGCGCAGCAGATCCTCGACCCGGGCGGCGAATGCGCGCGTCGGGACCGGCACGTTCTCGTCGCCCTGAGTGGCGTAGAAGCGGATGCGGACCGGCAGCTCGAGGCTGCCCAGGATCCGCCGGGTCGCGTCCGACAGCGTGTAGAGCTTGCCCGCGGTGAGATCGACGCGCGCCGGCACCGCCCCGACGATGAAGTTGAGGGCGATCAGCGCCGCGGCCACCGCGAGCACGCCGCCGAGGGAGTAGAACCAGACGGAGGAGCGCTTGTTCATCGCCGTGACCCGCTCACCCGGCGCGCAGGCTGCGCAGCACGACCCCGGTCACGAACAGCGCGAAACCGATCGCCGAGCCGAAGAACACCAGGTCGCGCAGGTCGAGCACGCCCTTCTGGAAGCCGTCGAAATGGGTGAGCACGCTGAAGGAGGCCACACCCTCGACGAGCCAGGTGGGCGCCCAGCGCGCCACCAGATCGGTGACCGGCGGAAAGCCGACCAGCACAAGCAGCAGGCAGATCACCACCGACAGGATGAAGCTCACCACCTGGTTGCGGGTGAGCGCGGAGGTGGCCGAGCTGATCGCGAGATAGGTGCCGGCGAGCAGCAGCGAGCCGACGTACCCGGCCACGATCACGCCGTTGTCGGGGTCGCCGAGCAGGTTGACGGTGAGCCACACCGGGAAGGTGAGCGCGAGCGCGATCGCGAGGAACAGCCACGAGGCGAGGAACTTGCCGACGATCGCCTGCCAGGCGGTGATCGGCAAGGTGAGCAGCAGCTCCATCGTCCCGCTGCGGCGCTCCTCCGACCACAGCCGCATCCCCACCGCCGGCACGAGGAACAAGAACAGCCACGGCATCCACATGAAGAACGCCGTCAGAGAGGCTTCGCCGCGTTCGAAGAACGCGCCGAAAGTGAAGGTGAAGAACCCCGCGAGCAGCAGGAATATCACGATGAAGACGTAGGCCACCGGCGAGTCGAAATAGCCGGCGAGCTCGCGCTTGGCGACCGTCCAAATGTTGCTCCACGCGCCCATCAGGCGGCCTGCGCGAGCACCGCCCCCGCCGTGCGCACGGTGTCGGGACGGGTGATGGCACGGAACACGTCGTCGAGCCGGCCCTCCTCGGCGCTCAACCCCTCGAGCGACCAGTGGGCGCGGCTCGCCGCCTGCGCGATGCGTGCGACGAACGCCGGCCCGCCGCAGTCGCGCTCCGGGTAGGCGCGGACCGCCGCGCGCCCGGCCGCCTCGGACACCACCTCGACGCGCGCAACGCCGGCGAGTGCACGCAGCGCCTCGGCCACGACGTCGGCCGACACCCCTTGCACGGTGAGCAGCACGGCGCCGGCGCGGTCGGAGCGCGACTTGAGCTCCTCCGGCGTCCCGTTCGCCACCACGATGCCGCGGTCGATGATGATCGCGCGCGTGCAGACCGCCTCCACCTCCTCCAGGATGTGGGTGGAGAAAACGATCGCCTTGTTCGCTCCCATGCGCTTGATCAGGGACCGCACCTCGTGCTTCTGATTCGGATCCAGGCCGTCGGTCGGCTCGTCCATGATCAGCACTTCGGGGTCGTGGATCAGCGCCTGAGCGAGGCAGGTGCGGTGGCGGAACCCCTTCGAGAGCGTGTCGATGCTCTGCTGCAGCACCGTCTCGAGGAAGCACAGCTCGACCGCGCGCGCGACCGCGCGCTTCTTCGCCTCGCCCCGCAGCCCGCGCATCTCGGCCGCGAAACCGAGGAAAGCGGCTACCGACATGTCCGGGTACGACGGCGCCGACTCGGGCAGGTAGCCGATGCGGCGCTTGGCCTCGAGCGGCTGCTCGGCGACGTCGAACCCGCACACCAGCACGCGCCCGGCAGTCGGCGGAATGAAGCCGGTGATCATGCGCATCGTGGTCGACTTGCCGGCGCCGTTCGGCCCGAGGAAACCGAGCACCTCCCCGCGCTCGACCCGGAACGAGACGTCGTTGACGGCCGTCTTCGGCCCGAATTTCTTGGTCAGATTCTCGACTTCGATCATGGCATCCCTCCCGCCCGCCCGCGCCGCGCGAGCGCCCGCGACCTGCCGGCGGCGCGGGGCGATTTGCGGCGCCCGCGAAATCGGACGGGTGCGGAGGATAGCAGGCCCCCCGGTTTGCGCAACAGAGACAAGCGCGCCGCGCCGGAGTTCCCTGCCGCGGCCGCCGACTCAGACGGCGAGATATTGCGCGCGGACCGCGTCGGTTGCAGCGAGCTCGGCCATCGTCCCCGAGAACCGGATGCGCCCCTTCTCGATGATGTAGGCGCGGTCGGACACCTGGTGCGCGAAGTGCAGGTTCTGCTCGGACAGCAGCACCGAGAGTCCCTCGGACTTCAGGCGCCGGATCGCCGCGGCCATCTGGTCGACGATCACCGGCGCGAGCCCCTCGGACGGTTCGTCGAGCAGGATGCACGACGGGTTGCCCATCAGGGTGCGCGCGATCGTCAGCATCTGCTGCTCGCCGCCCGACATGCGCCCGCCCGGGCGGTCGGTCATCTCGGCGAGGTTCGGGAACAGACCGAAGAGCCGTTCCGGGGTCCAGGTGGGCGCGTTCGGCCGTGGCGGCTGGCGGCCCACCTCGAGGTTCTCGCGCACCGTCAGCTCGGTGAAGATGCGCCGGTCCTCGGGCACGTAGCCGAGACCGAGCGCGGCGATGCGGTAGGGCTCGAGCCGCTCGATGCGCGTGCCGGCGAACTCGATCTCGCCCGAGGCTGGGGTGACCAGCCCGATGATGCTCTTCAGCGTGGTCGACTTGCCGGCGCCGTTTCGTCCCAGCAGCACCACCACCTCGCCGGTGGCGACCTCGAGCGACACGTCGAACAGGATGTGCGCCCGGCCGTAGAAGGCGTTGAGGTTGCGCACCGAAAGCATCAGTGCGCTCCGCGGGAGCCGAGGTACACCTGCTGCACCTCTGCGCTCGCGCGCACCTCGGCCGGAGCCCCTTGCGCGATCACCCGCCCGCGATTGAGGACGATGATCCGGTCGGCGTGCGCGAAGACCACGTCCATGTCGTGCTCGGTGAACAGCACCGCCATCCGGCGCTCGCGCACGATGGCGGCGGTGAGCGCCATCAGCTCGACGCGTTCCTTCGGCGCCATCCCGGCGGTCGGTTCGTCCATCAGCAGGAGCCGCGGTTCGTTGGCGAGCGCGACCGCGAGCTCGACGCGCTTGAGATCGCCGTAGGCGAGCACCGAGCAAGCGCGGTCGGCCTGCTCGGCCATTCCGACCCGGTCGAGCAGCCGGCCGGCCTCCTCGCGGTACAGCGCCGCGGCCGGCCGCCACCAGCCGGCGAGCCGGCGGTGGTGAGAGAGCAGCGCCATCTGGACGTTCTCGCGCACCGTCATCGAGGCGAAGGTGGCGGTGATCTGGAAGGTGCGCCCGACGCCGAGCCGCCACACTTGGCGCGGCTTGAGCCCGAGTAGCTCGCGTCCGTCCAGGCGCACGCTCCCGGCGTCGGCGGCGAGCTGGCCGTTCAGCATGTTGAAACAGGTGGTCTTCCCGGCGCCGTTCGGACCGATCAGCGCGAGCAGCTCCCCGGCGGCGACCTCGAAGCTCACCTCGCGCACCGCCTGCACGCCGCCGAAGGCCTTGGAGAGCCGATTGACCACGAGCACGCTCATCGTGCCGCGTCCCGCTCCCGCGCGAAGAGACTCTGCAGCGATCCCACCACGCCCTGCGGGAACGCGAGGACGATGACCAGGACCGTGATGCCGAGCACCGCGCGCCAGTAATCGGTCGAGCGCGCGATCGTGTCCTGCAGCCAGGTGAACAAGGCCGCGCCGACGATCGGCCCGGTGAGCGTCTGCACCCCGCCGAGGAGCACCATCACCAGGGCGTCGATCGACCGCGCCACCGCGAGCGTCGAGTCCGGGGAGATGCTGCCCTTGGAGAAGGCGAACAGCCCGCCGGCGAGGCCGGCGAAGGCGCCGGCCACGACGAACCCCGCCCACTGCAGGCGCTTGACGTCGATCCCGATCGCGTCGGCGCGCAGGGCCGAATCGCGTCCGGCGCGCAGCGCGTACCCGAACGGGGCGAACACCATCCGCCGCAGCGCGTAGATGGCCGCCGCGCACAGTGCGAGCGTCAGCAGGTAGTAGGCCGGCTTCGCGCTCAACCATGCCGCCGGCCAGATGCCGACGATCCCGTTCGATCCGCCGGTGAAGGTGTCCCACTGAAACACGACCGACCAGGTGATCTGCGCGAAGGCGAGCGTGAGCATCGCGAGATAGACGCCCGACAGGCGCACGCAGAACCAGCCGAAGACGAGCGCCCCGATCGCGGCGACCGCCGGCGCGGCGAGCAGCGCCGCCTCCATCGGCCAGCCGGCGTACTTGAGCAGCAGCCCGGCGCCGTAGGCGCCCAACCCCAGGTACGCGGCGTGGCCGAACGACACCATGCCCGCAGGCCCCATCAGGAAGTGCAGGCTGGTTGCGAAGAGCGCGAAGACCAGGATGTCGATCAACAGCACCAGGGTGTAACCGGTGGTGGCGAGCGGCAGCGCGGCGAGTCCGGCGATGCCGGCGATCGCGAACGCGCTCGCCGTCTGCCCGGCCGGCCGCAGCGGCCGCTCGACGAACTCGCCGGCGATGCGCTGGATGCCGTGCGGCTTGCCGAGCAGCCCCTGCGGCCGCAGCACGAGCACGATCGCCATCACGATGAACTCGGCGACCAGCGTCAGCTTCGAAAACGCGAACGTCGTCCCGAGGAGCTCGACGGTGCCGAGCCCGATGCAGAACGCCTTGATCAGCCCGATGATCAGCGCGGCGAGGAACGCCCCGGGAATGCTGCCGAGCCCGCCGACGACGACCACGACGAAGGCGTCGGAGATCGCGGTGAGATCGAGGAAAAGCTGCGCCGGCTCGCGCGGCAGCTGCAGCGCGCCGCCGAGCCCCGCGAGACCCGCGCCGAGGGCGAAGACGCCGGTGAAGAGCCACTTTTGGTTGACGCCGAGCGCGCCCACCATCTCCCGGTCCTGGGTGGCCGCGCGCACCAGCGTGCCCCAGCGGGTGCGGTTGAGCAGCACCCAGAGCGCGCCGAGCACCAGCGGCCCGATCGCGATCAGCACGAGGTCGTATTCGGGGAACGGCTTGCCGAGGATCTCGACCGAGCCGCGCAGCCCGGGCGCGCGTGGGCCGAGGAGATCCTCGGCGCCCCACCACCACAGCACGACGTCCTTGATGATCAGCGTGAGCGCGAAGGTCGCGAGCAGCTGGAAGAGCTCGGGCGCGTGGTAGATGCGCCGCAGGACGAGGATCTCGATCGCCGCGCCCACCACCGCCACCGCGAGCGCGGCCACGGCGACCGCGCCCCAGAACCCGAGCACGGTGACACCGAGCCGATCGACCAGGCTGTAGGCGAGGTACAGCCCGAGCATGTAGAGCGAACCGTGCGCGAAGTTGACGATCCGCGTCACGCCGAAGATCAGCGACAGGCCGACCGCGATCAGGAACAGCGTCGAGGCGCTCGCGAGCCCGTTCAGGAACTGGATGACGATCGACGAGAACATCAACGAAAAGGGGACAGGCGCGCCTGTCCCCTTCCGCGCCGGGAGCGTCGGTCAGTCGGCCGGCCGCAATTTCTTCACCTCCGCGTCGGGCGGCAGGAACTTCGCGCCGTCGGCGTAGGTCCAGGAGGTCATCACGCCCTTGCCGTCCTTAAGGCCGATGCGGCCCACGTAGGCGCCCATCGTCGACTGGTGGTCGATCGCCCGGTACACGATCTTGCCGAATGGCGTGTCGACCTCGAGACCCTTCATCGCCTGGACGAGCTTCTCGGTGTCGAGGCTGCCCGCCTTCTTCATCGCGGCGACCGCGGTCATCACCGTGGCGTAGCCCACGATCGAGCCGAGGCGCGGATAGTCGTTCCAGCGCTTCTGGTAGGCGTCGAGGAACTTCTTGTGCTCCGGGGTGTTGATCGCGTTCCACGGATAGCCGGTGACGTACCAGCCCTCCGGGGTCTCGTCCTTCAGCGGGTCGAGGTACTCCGGCTCGCCCGCGAGCAGGTTGAAGACCTCGCGACCCTTGAACAGCCCGCGTGTGTTGCCCTCGCGCACGAACCGCGTCAGGTCGGCGCCGAACAGCGAGGAGAAGATCGCGTCGGGCTTGGCGTCGGCGATCGCCTGCACCACGGCTCCGGCGTCGATCTTGCCGAGCGGCACCGCTTGCTCGGTCACGAACTCCACGTCGGGCTGGGCCTTCCTGAGCAGCTCCTTGAACGCGCGGGTCGCCGCCTGCCCGTATTCATAGTTCGGGTACACGATCGCCCAGCGCCGCTTCTTGAGCTTCGCCGCGTCGGGGACCAGCATCGCGGTCTGCATGTAGGTCGACGGGCGCAGCCGGAAGGTGTACTTGTTGCCGTTGTCCCAGACGATCTTGTCGGTGAGCGGCTCGGCGGCGATGAACAGGATCTTCCGCTGCTTGGCGAAGTCGGCGACCGCGAGCCCCACGTTGGACGCGAAGGTGCCCATGATGAAGTGGACGTTCTCGCGCGAGACGAGCTCCTCGGCCACGCGCACCGCGTCGCCGGGATTGCCGTTGTCGTCGCGCGAGACGATCTCGAGCTTGCGGCCGAGGACGCCCCCGGCGGCGTTCACTTCCTCCACCGCGAGCTCCCAGCCCTTGCGGTAGGGCTCGAGGAACGCCGGAAAGGTCTTGTAGCTGTTCAGCTCGCCGAGCTTGATCGTCGTGCCTTGCGCCGCTGCGGGGCCGGCCATCGCGCCCGCCGCAGCAGCGATCGAGCCGGCGAGCAGCAACCGCTTCCATGCAGTCATCTTCGTCTCCTTTCGTCCCCTTTCGCCCCGGGCGCCCCCCGCCCGCGGCTGCACTATACCGAGCCTCGCCCGCCCGAGCCAAACTTCAGTGCGACCGCAGCCGGCGCGAGGCCGCCGACCACGCGCACCCGTCTCTGCAGCACCAGCACCGCGCCCCAAACCAACCGCGCGGCGACGAGGCTCTCCGCGCGCGCCACGCCGGCCGCGAGCGCCGCGTCGACCGCCGGCGCCGGCAGCGGGGCGACCGCGACCGTGACCGGCAGCGCCCCGAGGTCGCTGTGCTCGTCCAGCTCGCACGCCGGGCGGCGTTCCACGCCCGGATGATCGACCGTGACCGCGTTCGCGATCATCGTGGCCGCCGCGTCGGCGGCGGCCGCATCGGCGGCGAGGACGGTCACGCTGTCGGCGATGCCGAGACTCCGGCTGCGGCCCCGCCAGCCGCTGGTCGCGACACCCCGCACCGGCATCGCCGCGGTCACCTCGAACGCCCCGTCGAGCGCCGGAGGGTGCCAGTGACCCACCCCGGCGCTCCCCGCCTCGGCCACGAGCCCGACGCGAAATCGCTCCCCGCGGTCGAGGTGGAGCGCGATGTCGCCGCCGTTGTTGACGTAAGCCCTGCGCAGCCCGCCGGCTCCGACCATCGCGGCGAGCACTTCATCGGCGACTGCACCGGCGACCGCCGCCATCGGCGTGATGAAGGTC
>Ga0308411_10001120_pt1 | contig 18111 bp, 17 predicted proteins | sample HotsprottomLayer_2_FD_203530 | JGI IMG/M metagenome (GOLD analysis project Ga0308411, IMG submission 203530) | Hot spring phototrophic mat microbial communities from Octopus Spring, Yellowstone National Park, Wyoming, United States -... | ecosystem: Environmental > Aquatic > Thermal springs >...
TAGGTAGTGAAGGCCATGGCCATCTCATAGGCATCGCTCACGGTCAACCCGCTGATGGTCTGGCGGAGTTGCTCGCTGGCGCCTGGATTGCCGGCGCGGCTCTCCTTGGCCAGCTTGCGCAGGCGCTCCTCCAGCTCCAGCGTCTCGGCCCCGTTGAGCGCAGCGATCACCTGGCCAAGCAAGCGGCCCATGACGTTGATGCGCTCAGCCAGCGGGTCATTCGCTGCCATCGCAGCGTCAGCTTGATGCACCATAGGATTGCCGAAACTATAGCCCAACATGCGCCGGCGAAAGCCGTTCGGGGGCGTTCGCCAATAGGGGCAGCCTTATCCTGCTGGCAGAGACACCAGCGATCCCGGGAATGCTGCTTGCCAAGCAATCACGGTCGGGCGCAGCACTTTCTTCCGCGTTCTCCGCGTCTCCGCGTGGGGATCAGCCTTGCCCCTCGCCGTGAACGCACTCTGCCGTTCCTGCCCGTCGGGGTTATCGTACAATCGCCGCACCACAGGCCTGATCCATGAAGAAGCTTCACAAGAATGTGTTTTGCCAGACCACATCCGATGGGGCGAACATCGGCTGCGTGATCGGCGAAGATGCCGTTGTGTGCATTGACCTGCCGCTTGATCCTGCCGAGGCCCGCGCCTGGCGCGCGCAAATCGGCGAAATCAGCGATCACCCCATCCGCGCGGTCATCTTCACCGCGTCGGATCGCATGAACGATGAGTCGCTCGCTGCGATGAACGCGTCGGCGGCGGTGCTGCACAATGCCGCGTTCGCCCATGTGGTGGCCGTGCCGGTCGAACCGATGTGGTCTTCGCCTTTCGATCTGCCTCCTGCGCCTGTCGCCGGGGAATTCGGCGGCACGCCTTCCATCAGCTTCAGCGACGCGATGAGCATCGTGCTAGGCGCAAAGCACACCGTCTTCGTAGACGTCGCCTTTCAGGGCGGCTACTCGCCCGATGCATGCTTTGTCACGTTGCGCGACTCCGGGATCGTCTTCACCGGCGATCACGTCGCAGTCGGTCAACCGCCGAACCTGTCGAAGGGCAACCTCGAAAGCTGGCAGGCCATCCTGGTTAATCTAAAAAAGAGCCGCATCGTGACGACGGTTGTGCCTGGACGCGGGCCGGCGGGCGAGCCGGCGAAGTGCGCTGAGGCTACGCTCGATTACATCAAGTCGGCCACGCTGCGCGTGAAGGCGCTCGTGCGCGCCGGGCGCGACCGAAAGGAGGTGGCCGCGCTCGTCCCTGACCTGATGGCGCTTTATGCGCCCAAGTCGGCCCGCAGCAAATCCTCGCCAGCCTACGAGCTGCTCAGCCAGGAGGTGCGCGCCGGCCTCGAGCATCTCTACGACGAATTGCAAACGCAGAATCAGACATAAACTTAGACCACCCTGCGTCAGCAGCACTGGAAGATGATCGCCGTCGTCGGTAGCCTGAACATGGACCTCATCATCCGCGTGCCGCGCTTCCCGGAGCCGGGCGAGGCAATCCACGGTGAGGATCTGCAGACAGCATGTGGCGGGAAAGGAGCCAACCAGGCCTATGCCATCGCGCGGATGGGCCAACCTGCGCACATGATCGGTTGCGTTGGAGACGATGCCTTCGGCGATGCAATGCTGGAGAATCTGCGCGCTGCAGGCGTAGACATCCGCGGCGTTCTGCGCCGCGCCGGCAAAGCGAGCGGCACGGCCATGATCCTGGTGCACGATGCCACCGGCCAGAACGAAATCGTCGTCGCCAGCAGCGCAAACCGCACGCTGACCGCAGCAGACGTGCGCGATGCAGCGGACATTTTGCGGCAGGCAGACGCCGTGGTAGCCCAGTTGGAAACTACCCTCTCGGCCACCAAGGCGGCGATGGCCCTGGCGCGCGAGGCGGGGCGAATTAGCGTGCTCAACCCGGCGCCGTTCACACCGCTCGATGACGAGTTGCTGGGCTTATGTGACTATCTGATCCCCAACGAGACTGAGGCGTCGCAGTTGACCGGCCTGAGCGTGCGCGATCCCGAAAGCGCAGCGGCTGCAGCCGGTCTGCTGAAGTCGCGCGGCGCGCGCAACGTGCTAATCACGCTGGGTGCAGACGGCGTGTGGGTCGAGTCCGAAGCGTGGCACGGCCACCTGCCGGCCTTCCCGGTTCGGGCGGTGGATACCGTCGCCGCCGGCGATACGTTCATCGGCGCGTTCGTGGCGCGCCTGGTAGAAGGGATTTCCCTGCGTGAGGCAGCGCAGTTCGGTTGCGCGGCGGCAGCCATCGCTGTCACCCGGCCGGGCGCTCAACCCAGCATTCCGAGCCGCGAGGAAGTGATGGCGTTTCTGCATGCGCGCAATGGAGCGACATAAAATCAGAAATAAAAAGGCCCCCGGAGCGCAGGAGCCTTTCAGAACACACGAACGGAAAGCTAGGCGCCCTGGCTTTGCCGCTGCTCCAGATAGGCCACGGCTTCCCCAATCGTGGTAATCTTCTGAGCGTCTTCGTCGGAAATTTCGCCGCCGAATTCCTCTTCAAATGCCATGATGAGCTCAACCAAATCGAGCGAATCCGCTTCAAGGTCTTCTCGGAACCTGGCATCCATGGTGACTTTTTCGGGCGCGACGCCGAGCAACTTGACCGTCAGTGCTTTGACGCGTTCGAATGTGGACTGGTCTGACATCAATTTATTCCTCCTGTGGTGATGCGCAGGGCATTTTAGTCTATGTCTTTGACAGTGAAACACCACCGCCGGAGGCAGGTTACGAAATCGAGTCATGAGTGTCGAACGAACTGAGAACGAAGGCGAGCGCGGGGCGCAAGTGCTGGAAGCGCGCAAAGCCGATCACATCCGAATCAACCTGGACCAAGACGTGGCCTCGCGCCTGACCAGTGGCCTGGAGCGCTATCGCTTTATGCATCAGGCGCTGCCGGAACTAAACGCTCAAGAAATAAGCACCTCGCTTGATCTGTTCGGCAAGCGGCTGAGTGCGCCGCTGCTGATTTCATGCATGACTGGCGGCACCGAGCAGGCCCGCCTGATCAACCAGAATCTGGCAATAGCAGCCCAGCAGGCCGGCGTCGCGATGGGCGTCGGCTCGACACGCGCCGCGGTCATCCAACCTGGCCTGGCCGACACCTTCCAGGTGCGCGATGTGGCTCCGGACATTCTGTTGTTCGCCAACATCGGCGCCGTGCAATTCAACTATGGCTTCGACGTGGATCAATGTCGCCAGGCGGTGTCGCTCATCGGCGCCGACGCGCTGGTACTACACTTAAACCCTCTGCAGGAAGTGCTGCAACCGGAGGGCGACGTGAACTGGGCCGGCTTGCTGGGCAAGATCGAGCGGGTGGTGCAGGCGTTGCAATCCGAAGGCATTCCGGTGGTCGCCAAGGAAGTCGGTTGGGGCATCTCGCCGCGCGCGGCGCGAGACCTGGCCAATGCTGGCGTGTCTGCCATTGACGTGGCAGGCGCAGGCGGCACATCGTGGAGCCAAGTCGAGATGTTTCGCGCCCGCAGCGACGTCCAGCGTCGTATCGCCGAAGCGTTTGTGGACTGGGGTATCCCGACTGCCGATTCGATCCGCTATGTGCGCGAGGCTGCGCCGGGCATGACGATCTTCGCCAGCGGCGGGTTGAAGAGCGGCGTGGATGGGGCGAAATGCCTGGCGCTCGGCGCAACCCTGTTCGGCATGGCCCGGCCATTTCTGCGCGCTGCGACGATCTCCGCTGAGGCAGTGGCCGACGAGATCACCATAGTTATCGGCCAACTGCGCGCAGTTATGCTGTGCACCGGCGCCCGCGATCTGGCGTCGCTGCGCGCGGTCGAGCTGATTCATGCGTAGATCGTGAATCACATGCGGATCAAACGCAGCGCCGCGATACTCTCAGTCAACTGAGACAATCATGTTGATCCTGGATGCCATTCGCGCCCACGTCGAGCCGATCGAGGAGCGCATCCACTCCGGACAGGTCTTTCACCAACAGGCCTCCCTCGAGCACCAACGTCATGCCTTTATCTCGCAAATCCTGCGCCCGATGCTGCCCCTGCGCTACGGGCTGGAACTGGGCCGCGCCTTTTCGATTGACGACGTGACCACGCACGCCGATAGCATTCTGATCTACGACGCGGTCTTCTCCTTGCCGATGGGCCGGCTGATGCCATGCGAAGCGGTTTACGCGATGTGCGAAGTGGCGCCACATCTGGATGAGGCGTCGTTCGTCCCTTGTCTGCAGAACATCGCCTCGCTCAAACGGCTGCACCGCGCCAAGGCCACGGCCTACGACGTGACGCCGATGCACCACCTGGGCCTGTTCGGGGCGCGCTACGCGCAGCTCTCCGACGACAAACTTAATCCGTATCTGGGTTACATCTTCGCCGACGAAGCCGCCGATCCAACCGCGCTGTTGCGGCGGATGAATGCCCTCATTGAAGAAGACACCATCCGCCCGGAACACACGCCAGATGCCATCGTGTGTTTTCAGGACCGCTGGATAATTACGCGGCAGACGCGAACCGGCGACGCCGCCGTGCCGCGCAGCAGCTTCGCCAAGTTTGGCGTGTGGCGGCCCGATTCGCACTTAATGCCGATGGTATACGTTCTGCTCAACGTCAGCCTGTCTCAGATTCAACTGCGCAACCCGGATTTGCTGCGGCCATTGGCGTCGCTGACCAAGTACAGGCCATCGCAGCGCAATGGCCATTGAGAGACAGCAGCATCTGCCGCCGGGCAGGTGCGAGGCCGAAGCAGCTTACCGCCCCGCCGGGGCGACGAGCTTGGCTGCCACGTCGCGCATGATCGAACCATCGGGATTGAGCACGCGCGCCTTGAACTGCCAGTCGCCGCCGTTCGTATCTATCTTCAGCAACAGCGCGTTGTAGCCCTTCTTCAGCTCGATGGGCGGCAGGTCTATGTCGCGCAGGTCATCCGGCATGTAGCGGCTCACCTTGTTGCGCCAGATTTCTTTGCCGTTCAGCCAGGCCGCCAGGCCGTCGTCGGAGTTCATGCCGAGCAGCCCCCTGCGGTCGGCAGGCGATTCGATCCACACAAAAGCGTAGGCCACGTTCTGGGAGGTTGGCGGCTTGGTGACCGGCGTGATGTACCTCAACAAGTTGACGTTGTGCGATGGGCTGCGGATGACCCAGGCCGTCCGGTCTTCGGGGCGCGGCATGTAGTTGGCCTCGCCGCCCGGCAAGGCGTCGTCCTGCAACGTGAGCCCCGGATAACCACCGTGCAACCACCAGGAGCGGATGTAGCCGTCTTCAGGGAAGGGATAGATGTTGATCTTTGTCGCGGCCAGGCGGCCGTTGTCGTCGGTCGCCGTGAAGATGGCCTCGATAAACCCATCGTTGCCCAGGTCGCCCGGCATGGTGAAGCTGGCGTCGAGGCCAGTCGTGCTGGTGATCGGCGTGGCGCGCCGTCCGTCGTAGCGGGTGACGCGCCATTCCGACCGTGAAGCATTGCGTATCTCACCGCGCAACTGCACCTTCTGGCCGGCCAGAAAAGTGTCGCCGTCGAACGGCGCCACAATCGCGGCAGTTGGCTTCGTCGGCGCAACTTCCCTGGCCAGCGTGGCCAGCGGAGCCAACGGCCCATTCTGATACACGATGCGGCGCAGCCCCCCGGAGTAGATCGAGAGATACCACAGCGCCCCATCTGGCCCGAACTGGATGTCCACCGGCTCGCCCATGCCCTTACCAAATGGGATCGTCCGCTCGAAACGCCCTTTGTCGTCCAGCACCGTGCGATTGATCACCTGCGTGGAATAGTCGCCCCAGAAGAAGTTACCCTTCATTTCTGCCGGGAAGTTGTCGCCGGTGTTGAAGTCGCCCGCCGTCACCGAGGCATTGTTGCCCGCGTGCGGGTAGTTCAGCTCCTTGGGGGTGGTAGTCCGGACATTGACGTTGCGGCACTCTGGCGCATCTTGAAACTCCGGCCGATCCATGCTGCCTTCCACACATGGCCAGCCAAAGTTTGAGCCTTTGGTGGCGATCATCAACATCTCGTAGGTGTTCCAGCCGACGTCGCCCACGTAAGGCAGTTGCGTTTGCGGGTGCAGGGCAAAGCGGAAGGGGTTGCGATAGCCATACGACCACACGCGCGAGCGGGCGCGCCGGGGGAAGCGCGGGTCGTAAAACGGGTTCCCCGGCACGCCCGCGCCCGTGCGCGGGTCAATGCGCAGCACTTTGCCCTGTAAAGTGTTGATGTCGAGCGCGGTGAGTGCCAGCTTGTCCGTCATGGCCGAGAGCGACCCCTCGCCCAGCGAGACCCACAGCCAGCCTTGCTTGTCGAACTTCAGCGTGCCGACCGAGTGGTTCTGTGTGTAGTTCCAGTGGTCGTCGAACAACACATAGGCGCTGTTGGGATTCGCTACGTCGCCATCCACCGTATAGCGCACCAGCCGGCTGCGACGCGGCTGGTCGGCATCCCTGGCCTCGCCTGGCGCGTCCCAGGCATACATCAGATACAGCCAGCCGTTCCGGGTGAAGTTCGGATCCAGCGCCATCCCGATCAGTCCGCGATCAACGAAGCTGTTCACCTCGTCGCGCAGGTCAATCAGCGGACGCGCATACAACACGCCATCCTTCCATACCTTCACCCGGCCGGTCTTTTCGGCGATGAATATGCGGCCGTCTGGCGCAAACGCAAATGTCGTCGGCAGTTCCAGGTTTGCAGCGATCGTCTCCACGCGAAACCCCGGAGGGACCTCCAAGGCAGCGTGGGAGGGCATGGGTTGCGGCAACGTGCAGAGGAAGACGGCCAGGACCAACCTGGCGATGACGCGCCAACAGCGCCGCCTGAGAAGCTTGTGTGCTGACCTCATGGGCGAATCTCCTGTTTGCTCAAACAAAAAATCGGCTAGGGAACTTCGATGAAGACGATATCATCTGGCCAGGGTTTGCCATCGGCCGAACGAGCGGGCAAACGCTGGCCAGTCTGCCGGTCATACCAGCCGATGCGCAGGCGCCTGGCGCTTGCCGGCAGAGCAATAGAGCGCACGTCGCGCACGCGCTCGCCGGCTTCCCAGAGGCCGGTTGGGTATTGTCCGTCGAAAGGCTCGGCATCTTTCTGGCCGATCTGTCGTCCATCGGCATCCAGCACGTGCACGAACAGGGTGTAATCCTTGCCAGGGGGCTGCAGGGCTGTCCAGTCGAAGGTAACCTGGTCTGCTGCTAGGTGCACCCGGTCGAGGCGCAGCACGCCGTCGAATATGGCGATGGGAGCGCGCGCAGGCGCGGCTGCCGGCGGCACGGGAGCGTCCACCTTCACCCGGTCAATCAGAAAGGCAGGCGCATTCGCGCCGTCTATGATCGCATTGCCGGGCTGCGGATAGAGCTTGTAGAGGCTGAGCTGGACGCGCGCCGGGCCGCGCAGCGCCGTCGGGTCAATCGGCAACCGATAGTCATCGCGGAAGTAGGCGCCGGGCTGCCAGCGTTGCGTGGCAAATCGCCCGCCGAAGGGGATGGACAGCTTGCGCCCGACCGTTTCGCCTTCCAGATCGAGCGCTTCGAGCACCACGCGATAACTCTGGTTGACCGGCTGCAGCGCTCCCCAGTACAAAGTCACCGGCAGTTGATCGCCTGGCTTCACGCGCCGCGAGGCCACCTCGGCGTGCAGCAGCTCGATCATGCCATCGAAGGTGGCCACGCCAGCGCTGGGTAAGCGATACGCGGCGACGATTGCTTCACGGCTCATGGTGGGCGGCCTGGCATAGGCGGGCATGATGGTGGCGAATGGCGCTGCGACGGCCAGCGCGAACAACCCCGACGCGCCGACGACGGTCACGCCGCGCCGACGGCGCTCCGACGCCAGCGCCAGCCAACCCATCGCCACCAGCACAACGATCGGCGCGACGCCGGGCATGATCAGCCGACTGTTCTCCGTGCCCACGTAGCTGCGCAGCCACCACGCGAACATGCCGGCGATGGTGATTTGCCAGATCACCAGCAGCGCAAAGCCGGTGCGGTTGCCGATCATCGGCGCGCCTTCGGCGACCGACTTGACACAACCGACCACAGCCAGCGCCGCCGCCCCGAACAACACGATGTTCACCCAGTCATCGTAGTGCAGCTCGATCCCCAGGTTGCCCCAGTATGAGGTGAACCACAGCGGCAGCGTGGCGACGATCTCGCCGGCGCTCAGCGGCGGAATGCGCAGCAGCGCAGCGTTGGCAGTTTGCACCTGTTCCCAGGCCAGGGGATGGCCGTAGTTCAGCGTGTTGAAGCCCAGCCACCCGCCGGCTATCAGCAGGAAGCCGGCCAGCAGCGCCGCCAGGCGCGCAGCCAAACGTTGGCGTGGGCGGATCAATCCCACGGCGGCCAGGGCAGGCGCGAACAGCCCCAGCCCTTGCAGCTTGCACATCGTGGCCACGCCGATCAAAACCCCCAGCACCAGGAAAGAGCTAACAGCGCGCAAGGCGGCAGGCGCCCTGTCAGCTTGCCCGGCCAGGCGAACCATCCACCAGCAGGCCGCCGTGGCGGCCAGCGTGATGGCGACGTCGTTGCTGACGATGCTGCTGATATGGATGAACTTGGGGTTGAACGCCACCAGCCCAGCGCACAGGGCGGCAGCCAGCCTGGGATGCGCAGCGCCCGGCCGGCGACTGTCGAACACCTCGCGCGCGGCGAGATACACCAGGATGATCGTCGCCGCGCCGAGCAGCGAGGAGAACAGGCGCGCCGCGCGCACCGCCCACACCGCGCCGCGGTATGGCCAGCTTTCCGCATCGGTGCGGATGTGCTGACCGCGCACACCGGTGTAACCGAGATTGAGCGACCGATCGAACCAATCGGGGTTCAACAACATTAGCTGATCCAGGTTACTGCGGTCGAACGGGCTGATGACCAGCGCGGCCAGGGCGTAGTACAACACCGGCTGCGTCACTTCGTGAGAGGGCAGGTCGCGCTTCAAGTCGGGCAATCGCCGCTCGGCAGCCAGGTAGTGGGCATAGCGAAAGTGCGAGGCTTCATCGGGCGCCTCGAACACCGGCAGCGCGGCGTTGTAGAGCACGGCCAACGCCAGATAAGCCACCAGGATCAAGGGCAAAAACGGGAGAGGGGCGCTGAGGGTCCATCCACGCAGCCTATGCCACGCGCCGGGTGTGGCGCTGGCCAGCCGGGATGCCAGCGAGACGGCGAGCAGGAGCGGGTGCGCCTGGTGCCTGGCTCGGCCTGCTCCTGTGTCCGCGCTCATTCGATCAGCCATCGAAACAGGTTGCGCGCGTAGGTGCGATTGCTGAACTGGTCAATGTCGGTGCCCGGCCCGGGGCCGTTGTGGAAGGTGTTGCGGTCGCACGTGCCGGCCAGTTTGCCGCCGCGCGCGTTTTGGCGCACCCACGTGCAGGCGACTATGTCGCCCGGGCCGATCCTGGCTTGTTCTGGGGGCTGCACGGCGCAGCCGCTGCGCTCCAGCGGTGAGCACTTTGCCAGCACCTGGTTCTCGCTCAGGCTCGCTGCGCCGATCAGGAACTGGCTGCTGCCCTCGGTGGCAAACGAGGTCACGCCTTGCATGATGGGGTGCGTGGCGACGATGTCGGTGATCTGCGTGGTTGGCTGGAAGTTGTCGGGGAACACCTCGATGCCGAACTGGCCGAGGAAGTCGTTGTCGCTGGCCCAGTTATCCGGCCCGTATTGAAAATCGGCGTAGGTGAGGATTCGCCCGCCATCGTCGTAATATTGCGTCAGCGCAGCGACTTCATCGGCGCTGAGCCGGCGGCCGTTGGAGCCGAGCACCACCAACCTGTATGGCGCGAGCAGATCGGGCGTGATGGATGCCTCTGCGGTGAGGATGAACTCGTCCACCGTTAACCCCAGCTCGCCTTCCAGCACCTCCTGGCGCAGGCGCGAGAAGCTCTCCGGCCTGGCGCCATCGTCGCGCAGCCGCGAGTGCGGGTAGCCGGTCTCGGGGATGTGATCGCCGTTAATGAACAATGCGCGCCTGCCGCCCTGGATATTTGGTGCATTTAGTACGGGCAAGTAGGCGCGCGAGGCCAGCGTGGCCTGCGGCGCCGGCTGAGCCGGGGGATCGGTCTGGGCTGCGGGTGGCTGCGCCGGGCTCGTCCCTGCCGACGATGCATCGCACGCGGCAAGCGCCGCGCACAGCATCGCAATCAGCCAGAATGATCTGAATCGCACGACGCCCGATTATACGGACGAAAGCTGCTCGCCAGGCAGTCGCTGTCGGGCCCAGCACTTCTCTGCGCGTGAGGGACCAGCCTTATCCCTGCCGTGAGCACACCCGGCAGCCTGGCGCGCTCGCGCGAAGTCGAGCGCAGAAAGTGCGGGCTTTTGCTCGCGCCGTTCACCCACGCCGGCGGAGGCGCGCGCGGGCGGTCACTCCTCCCGCAACACGTATCCGACGCTGCGCACGGTGTGGATCAGGCGTGGCTCGCCGTTGGCCTCGGTCTTCTGGCGCAGGTAGCGGATGTACACTTCAAGCACGTTGCTCTCGCCGCCAAAGTCGTAGCCCCACACGCGATCCAGAATCTGCTCGCGCGTCAGCACCTGGCGCGGATTACGCATCAGGTATTCCAGCAGGTCATATTCCTTTGCGGTCAGCTCGAACTGGCGGTCGCCCCGCTTGGCCAGGCGCGTGCCGGTGTCGAGTTGCAGGTCGGAGTACTTCAGGATTTCGGGCTTGCTGCTCGGCTGGGTGCGACGCAGGAGGGCATGCACGCGAGCCAGCAGCTCTGGGAAAGCGAACGGTTTAACCAGATAATCATCCGCGCCGCTTTCCAGGCCGAGCACGCGGTCTGGCACCGAGTCCTTGGCCGTCAGCATCAGGATGGGGACGTTGCTGGCTGCGCGCAGCCGCATGCACACCTCAAGGCCGTCCAGGCCAGGCATCATCCAGTCCAGAATAACCAGATCGGGCGGGTTATCGCGCGCCGAGGCCAGGCCGCTGGCGCCATCGTTGGCCGTGGTGACCTTGTAATTCTCATAGGTCAGGCCGCGGCGCAACAAATCGCGAATGGCCGGGTCATCTTCAATAACAAGAATGTGTTCCATTTACGAACCTAAGTCTACCGGTGAGCTATAAGCGCTATGTTAGAGCCAACGCACTACTACGGCCCGGACGGCGCCTCGCTTTCTTCCCAAAGCAGGCTTCGGGTCGAGGCGAACGGCTCCGGCACAGGCGTGTGCCAGTCATTGTAACGCGCCAGCTCGGTGAACGGCTTGCGCTGGTTGCTCGTCCAGTCAATGGTGTTGCGCGCGGCTGCCGGGTCCTTGTAGCCCAGGCGGAAGATGGCCACCAGTTCGTATTCGTCGGGAATCTTGAGCAGGGCGACGATGCGCGCTTTGTTGTCGGCCACCTCGAGCGGGGTGCTGACGAATTGCATGCCGATATCCAGCGCCGTGGTCACCAGCCACAGCGTCTGGATTACAGCGCCCAACGTGATCGAGGCGTACAGGCCGCTCAGCTCGCCGGGCTTGTATTCCTGCTTGTCCAGCGTAATTGCCAGCAGCAAGGGCGCGTCGCGCACGATCCTGCGCTGATCGTTGCCGAGGATAGACGATGCGCCGAGCTTACTGAGCAGCGCGCCCACCTGTTCGGAGAAGATCAGCTTGACCATCGGCCTGAGCAAGGCGGGCATGTTATCCACGTAGATGCCGCTGCCGGTGGCCGTGGATTCTTTCTCGTCGAAGCGGAAGTAGCGCCGGTAGCGCGCGACGAACGAACCCTCGTCCATCAGTCGCCTCATCGAGTCGCCGGCGATGTCGGCAATCTGGGCGATGCGCTCCCTGTCCTCGATGACGATGAAGCGCCACGGTTGACTGTTGAAGTGAGAGGGCGCGCGCGAGGCGGCCTCGATCAGCAGTCGCTTATGCTCGTCGCTGATGCGCTCCGGCCGGAAAGGTGTGTTGGTCGTCTTCCGTTTGCGAATCGCCTCCAGCAGGTCCATGCGCATCCCTCCAGCACCCATCGCCTATTCGGACAGCAGTCGGAATCCGGATAGGCAACGCATGCCAACTGCTAGCCCAGCATTGCCCATGCCACAAGGCCGACGAGGATCACCAGACCACCCGTGGCCGTCCAACAGTGCGCCGATGACCCTGGACGGAAGCGCGGCAGCAACACTAGGAACGGCACAACGCCGAGCAGCGGCCATCGCCACGGGGCATCGAACGTGAAGGCCCAGATCGCTGCGCCGCCCAGTGCCAGCCAGATCAACCCAAAGAGGGCGTGATGCACCCATCGCCAGCGCTGCGTGTTCACCCAGCCCAGCTGGATGCCCGTGCCCAGCGCCGATGTGCCAGCATAGATGCCCAGCAACGCCCAGAGCGTCCACATGATGGACCGAGATTGTATCGCTTGTCGCACCGCCACAGCCCAACGAAGAGCGTCACGGGAGTGAAAGCTGGAAAGTCCCCACGTTGACGATGGCGACGTAGAACACGACGACGCCAGCCCATAGCAGCGAATCAACCCGGTCGAATATCCCGCCGTGGCCGGGGATCACCTGGCCGGAGTCTTTGGCGTGCGCCTGGCGCTTGATCGTGGATTCGATCAAGTCGCCGAGGGGGCTCAGCGTGCCGACCAGCAAGCCAGCAATGCCGCCGACGAATACGCCAAAGGGGGCGAAGCCGCCGAGAACCGCGCCGGCAGCCGTGCTGATGACAGCGCCGGCCACATAGCCTTCCCAGGTTTTGCCCGGACTGATGGCAGGAGCGAGCTTGTGCTTGCCGAACAGGCGCCCGAAGGCGTATGCCGCGCTGTCGGCCGACCACGCCGTGGCCAGCGTGAGCGCCAGCCACCAACGGCCGTCGGGCGGCAGCGCGACCAGCTCGGCCAGGTGTCCCCCTGCCCAGCCCAGGTAGAACCCTCCGGCGAAGCTCACCGCCCAGTCGCCGAATGACCCTGCCGGCGCGCGTCGCAACTGCCACGCCAGCGACGCCAGCAGCGCCAGGGTGAGCGCCGGGAAGATGATCGCCAGAGAGGGCAGTCGGAGGCTGACAAACGCAGCCGCCGCCGTCAACAGCGAGACCAACAGCGAGGGACGATATGCGGCGCGGCCGAGCAGTTGCCACAGCTCGTAGGTCGTCCAACCGACAATGGCGGCTACGAATAAGGTGAACCACCAGCCGCCGAGCGTGACGAAGATGACTGTGACGATGACGATGATGACGCCGCTGAGCAGGCGCACGGGCAGGTCGTTGGACGGCTTGTTCAACAGGGAGCGATTTTATAGATGTCCGACGAAGTGAACTGCGACAGCGCAGGAGATTGAGAAGACAGCCCCTGCCGGCATGACGGATGCGGTTGGTGCGGGGCAGATGCCGGCGCCTACCTGGCCTTAAGTCCGCCGAAGCGCCGCTCACGCTTGTTGTAGTGCTCGATTGCTTTGTGCAGCTCCCTTTCATCGAAGTCCGGCCAGAGCACGTCCGTCACATAATATTCAGCATACGCCCCTTGCCAGATCAGAAAGTTACTGACGCGATACTCGCCGCTGGTGCGGATGATCAGGTCGGGGTCAGGCAGGTCGCTGGTATACAGATAGCGGCTGACCGTGGCCTCGTCTACATAATTCGGGTCGAGGCCATCAGCCAGCATGCGTTTCACGGCGTCCACGATTTCAGCTCGCCCGCCGTAGTTCAAGGCCACGTTCAGGATGAGCGATGTGTTGTTGCGGGTGTAGGCGACAGCGTGCCGAATCTTCTCGCACAAGGCAGGGGGGATGCGATCAGTTCGGCCAATGTGCCGAATCTGTACGCCTTCTTTGTGCAGCTCGCCTAGCTCCTTCTCGATTGAGAGCTCAAGCAGCTTCAGCAACCCATTCACTTCCTCCTGGGGACGGTTCCAATTCTCGGTAGAGAAGGCATAGAGGGTGACGATCCTGATGCCTTGTTCTTTGCATGCCCGCAAGATGCGATGCAGGTTGTCGGTGCCGGCTTTATGTCCGGCCAGGCGTGGCAGGTTGCGGCATTTCGCCCAGCGGCCGTTGCCGTCCATGATGATGGCCAGGTGCTTGATGCCGTGCGCAGCGACGGCCGCTTGAGCGTCGGATTTGGGCGCGGTGATATCGCACGCGTCCTGGGCGAAGGATCGCTTGAGGGTTGCGACGGATAAAGCCATGATAGGTGAAAGGTTATATCTCCATGATTTCGCGTTCTTTGCGCGCGCCGAGTTCATCGGCTCGAGCAGTGAAGCGATGGGTCAGGTTCTCCAATTCCTGCTTGCCGCGCTTGTGATCGTCCTCTGTGATCAGCTTCTCTTCCTCAAACGCCTTAAGCATCTCCATGCCTTCGCGTCGGTGGTTGCGAATCGAGATTTTGGCCTCTTCCAGGCGCTTGTGCACCAGCTTGACGATGTCGCGCCGGCGCTCCTCGGTAAGCGGCGGGATGTTCAGGCGGATGACCTTGCCGTCGTTGTTGGGCGTGAGTTTGACATCGGAGGAGCTGATCGCCTTCTCGATCACCTTCAGCGTCGTCGGATCGAACGGCTTAATCAGGATCATCTGCGCCTCCGGCACAGTGATCGTGGCCAGTTGCTGAAGCGGGACGTGGGTGCCGTAGTACTCCACGGGTATGCGCTCCACCAGCGCCGGCGAGGCCCGGCCAGTGCGGATCGCCTGGAAGTCCGATTCCATCGCCTGTATTGACCGCTCCATCTCTTTTTCGATCTCTCTGATGACGCTTCTTATTTCGTCAGCCATATTGGAGTAACCTCATCCTTTCTAGTCTGATCGCTCTGCACACGACCGCAGAGACGCTACAAAATCCTATCACGAACGCGTTTGCAGGTTTTGACAGCGGGATTATGGCAACCCTGGCCTGGTTGTCTATCGGCAGAGACGGTCCGATGCAAGTCAGCCTGGCGAGGCTGGGGCATGGATGCGGCCCGGGCGCTCAGCAGGGCCGTGCGTTGCGCATCCGCGCGATCTTGCAGATAACTGGAGCTACTGCCTCAATCCCAGTCCTGAGATTCAGTGCCTAGATGCGATCATGGTGCCGATCTTCTCCCCCAGCACAGCGCGCTCCAGGCTGTTGGGCTGCCACAGGTTAAGGACGAGGATGGGCAGATTATTGTCCATGCACAAAGTCAGCGCTGTGCTGTCCATTACCCCCACCTGCTGGTTGAGCGCCTCCAGGTAGGTCATGAACTCGTAACGCTGCGCCGCTTCATCCTTGCGCGGATCGGCGCTGTAGACGCCGTCCACCTTCGTGGCCTTGATCAAGATGTCGCAGTTGGTTTCCGCAGCGCGCAGGGCGCCGGCGGTGTCCGTCGTGAAGTAGGGGTTGCCTGTGCCGGCGCCGATAATAACCACCCGCCCTTTCTCCAGGTGCCGTATGGCGCGCAGGCGAATATACGGTTCGGCCACCGACCGGATTTCGATGGCGGTTTGCACCCGCGCTTCCATTCCCAGCCGCTCAAAGGCGTCTCGCAGCGCCAGCGAATTCATAACGGTGGCCAGCATGCCGATGTGGTCGGCCGTCGTGCGGTCCATGCCGTGAGCAATGCCATCTTTGCCACGCCAGAAGTTCCCGGCTCCCAGCACGATCACCACCTGCACGCCCAGATGGCGGACGGCGCGCACCTTGGCAGCTACCTCTTCGGCTAGCTGAGGCACGATGCCCATGCCGCCCGGCCCGGCGAACGCCTCGCCGCCAATCTTCAGCAATACCCGTTTGTACTTTGGGGCGCTCATCGTTCATTTGACTCCTGCGCGCACGACTGCCGTCAGGCAACTGCCTTCAGGGACATGTCGTCCATCCGGCAGTTTCGTGGTCACAGCGCAAATAAAAAGGGCATTCTGAAATGCCCTTTTTTGTTCAGCTCTCCTCGCCGAGCTGGTAGCGCACGAAGCGCCGAACCTGGATGTTCTCTCCGCATTTGGCGATCGCCGCAGCGATCAAGTCTTTCACCTTGACCTTGTCGTCTTTGACGAAGACTTGCTCCATCAGCACGTTGTCCTGATAGAACTTCTCCATGCGACCGGCGGCGATGCGCTCGGCGATCTCCGGTTTTTTACCCTCGGCGATTGCGTCCTCTTTGAATTTGGTCATCTGCGCTGCGGCGACCTCAGGTGGCACATCCTCTTTCTTTACGTAACCAGGCGCAGCAGAAGCGATCTGCAGCGCCAGGTTGTGGGCCAGCTCGCGGAACTCGTCCATGCGCGCCACGAAATCGGTCTCGCAGTTCACCTCGACCATCACGGCCAGGCGGCCGCCCATGTGCGAGTAGACCTCGATCAATCCCTCGTTAGCCGCGCGAGAGGCTTTCTTCGCCGCGGCAGCCAACCCCTTCTCCCTGAGCCAGGCAGCGGCCTTTTCCATGTTGCCATCGAATTGTTCGAGGGCTTTCTTGCTGTCCATCATGCCTGCGCCAGTCTGTTCGCGCAGTTGTTTCACCATGTCTGCTGTCACTGCCATGTGTGTTTACTCCAAACTTCAATCCTCGTCTTCCTCGATGCCTGGGTCGAACGAACGCAGCACGCTCTCGTCGTCGAAGACGAAGTCGCTGACCGTGCTCGTGGCTTCTTCGCCGGCGGCTGCCTTGTCAGGTGATCCGGTCACTTCTTCAATGGCATCCGCGCCCTTGCGCAAGGCTAGTCCCTCCAGCGCTGCGTTGGCCATCGCCTCCACGATCATCTTTATGGCGCGGATGGCGTCGTCGTTTGCCGGGATGACGTAGTCCACGCCGTCCGGGTCGCAGTTGGTGTCCACCATGGCGATGACCGGGATGCCGAGCTTGTTGGCTTCCTTGATGGCGTTGGCCTCGCGGCAGACGTCCACGATGAACAGGGCGTCGGGCAGGCGGCGCATGTTCTTGATGCCGCCCATGCGCCGGTTCAACCGCTCGATTTCGCGCGTCAGCAGCAGGGCCTCCTTCTTGGTGAATCGCTCCAGCTCGCCTCGTTCTTTCATCGCTTCCAGCTCCGCCAGACGATCCAGGCGCGACTTGATGGTGCGCCAGTTGCTGAGCGTGCCGCCGAGGAAGCGTTCGACGACGTAGGGCTGGCCGGCGCGTTGCGCCTGGGCGGCGATCGGCTCCTGGGCCTGGCGCTTGGTGCCGATGAAGAGTACCGTCCCGCCTCGCGCGACGATGTCTCGGATCAGCGCAGCAGCCTGATCAATGGCGACGATGGTTTGCTGCAGATCAATGATGTGAACGCCGTTTCTTTCGGTGAAGATATACGGCTTCATCTTGGGGTTCCACCGCCTGGTGCGGTGGCCGAAGTGCACGCCCGTCTCGAGCAGTGCCTTCATGGGGACGACCGGCATATTCGTTTGTTCTCCTTGTAACCTCTGCGCCTCTCACGCGATCTTCGGATCCCGCAAGCGGAACAGGCCTGGACCATCAAGGCGCATGCTGAAATCGAAAGGCTTTTCGCCGGGCGGAATTCTACCATCCTCCCCTCGCCGTGGGATGCTTGTTGGGGGCTTCCACGTGACCAGGCGTGTATAATGCTCCCACGACCTCCGGGGAATGGCGCAGATGGTAGCGCGCACGGTTTGGGACCGTGAGGTCCCGGGTTCAAATCCCGGTTCCCCGATCTATCCTGGAAAAGTAGCCCTCACAACCAGGTTCGCAGATTACGTTCGATCTCTTGAGCACGAGCGCGCCAGGTCTGTATGCGTGGGAAGTCTGACGCGGCAAATGCGTTCGGCGTTTATCAATGCCTCGCGGCCGGGCGTCTCTCGCGCAGCACCTGCGCCGATTCAGTCTCGTCCCGAAATCAAGCGAGTTGACATGACTGACCAAAACAGAACGCACGACACAGGTAACGGCACCAAGCCCGACCGCAACCTGGCCCTGGAGCTGGTGCGCGCTACCGAGGCGGCTGCGCTGGCTGCCAGCAAATGGATGGGGCGTGGCGACAAAAACGCCGGCGATCACGCCGCCGTTGAGGCTATGCGCCTGATCTTGAACGAAGTAGATATGGATGGCGTCGTCGTCATTGGCGAAGGCGAAAAGGACGAGGCGCCGATGTTGTATAACGGCGAGAAGTTGGGCAACGGGCTGGGGTTGCAGGCGGATATCGCTGTGGACCCGATAGATGGCACACGCCTGCTCAGCGTCGGCGGCTCTGGTTCCATCTCCGTGGTGGGGTTGGCCGAACGAGGCCGAATGTTCAAACCGTGCACCTTCTACATGGACAAAATCGTCGTCGGACCGGACTGCGCAGGTGTCGTGGACAT
>Ga0308411_10001121_pt1 | contig 18111 bp, 22 predicted proteins | sample HotsprottomLayer_2_FD_203530 | JGI IMG/M metagenome (GOLD analysis project Ga0308411, IMG submission 203530) | Hot spring phototrophic mat microbial communities from Octopus Spring, Yellowstone National Park, Wyoming, United States -... | ecosystem: Environmental > Aquatic > Thermal springs >...
CACCCGCCTGAGCCGCTCTTACACGCCACAGGGGGTTTGGCTGTGGGAGTGTTGCCCTAATAAGTGGAAGCCCTGCCTCCACTATAACTTCATTATTTGGTCTAATGGTCTCTGCAAAAAATCCTCCACACTAATGCCGTCCCCTCCTACAAGGAGCTTTATTTGAGGCTTAAATATCCTTGAAAATTCCTCCATGCCAGGCAGACTGTCCCTGCCTCTACCGCTTTTTACCTCAATAGCCATTACCTTCTTCCCATGACGGATAACAAAATCCACCTCTCGGTTGCGTTCACGCCAGTAAAAGACCTCAATGCCTGTGCCTGTAGAGGTGTTTATTAGATGTGCACCAATAGCCGATTCTGTGAGCCTCCCCCAAAAATCGCGGTCCTGTCTTGCAGACTCAAAAGAGAGACCTGATTGGGCACTCATTAAGGCCGTATTTAAGACCTGTAATTTTGGGCTTGACGCCCGTTGTAGCACCCTCTTGCCTGAATACTTGGGTATTCCTGTCAACATCCCTGCGCCAGACAGGAGATCAAGATAGTGTGCCAAGGTTGTGGTGTTGCCCACATCCTGGAGTTGTCCTAACATCTTTTGGTATGAGAGTATCTGCCCTGAATACTCACAGCCGAGCATAAAAAGCCTTCTTAGCAGCGCTGGTTTGTCTACCCTTGTCATAAGTAAGACATCCCTTGAAATGGTAGTTTCAACAAGGGAATCTATAATGTATCGCGACCACCGATTCTCATCAGATATCAATGTTGCAGCGCCTGGGTATCCACCAAAGTAGATGTATTGTTGGAGGTCAAAGCCAAAGGCAGAACGCATCTCAGTAAATGACCAGTGCATGACAGGTATTAACTCAAACCGCCCTGCAAGACTCTCAGTGAGCCCTTTGTGTATAAGCAGCGCCGAAGAGCCTAACAAAACCACATGTAAGGGCAGCTTCTTTTTGGTATCTATATCCCATTGGTGCTTTACTACCTCTGCCCAATTAGGGATCTTTTGTATCTCATCAAGCACTAAAACTCCTCGCCCTTTAGTAGTTACTCTCGCAATGTCCCACTGCTGCTCAATCCATGTGAGAGACTGAAGTGTAGGCTCATCTGCAGAACCATAGTGTGAAGGGATATCAACAGACTCTAACACCTGATGCGCAAGGGTGGTCTTCCCCACTTGCCTTGGCCCAACTATAATTTGCATAAACCTTCTCGGTTCTTTTAGTCGGGTAATAAGGATATTGAATATAGGGCGTTTATACATCTCTTTACAATTTGATCAGTGTTTTGAGTAATTTACTAAAGGTTATAAGAAAAGTCAATTCACCATGATGGTGGGACATATCTGTCTTTATGCCACATGTTAATTACCTTAACCTGAAAATGCAATTAGAAAGACTTAGTGTGGAGGTAGGCTGTCCTCTACAAATGGGCAACCACTTCCCTCCGGGTGCAGTGTTTCACTTAAGTCGTGCGTTGGAGGTTACTTAGCCAAAGCTTGGAAAACTTCGTGATAAAAGGGTTTCTGCAATCCCTCCATATTGTAGCGCCATGTTTATGTGAAGATCTTGACTTAAAAAACGATAACAAATCTTAGAAATCACCCTAAAAGGAGACCTTTATAATGGTAGTGATCAAAATGATACTTGCGTTTCTAATGGTATTTTCTCTTCTTAGCGTCACCTCTGAGGCCAACCCAAACTACCTGTCTTTTCAAAGCATACAAATAGAGACTGGCCCAGATCTCTATGGTATGATTTATGGCACAAGAACCGATCTATTTGTGGTGGTTGGCGACGGCGGCTACATTGGCACCTCTACTGATGGTGCTAACTGGCAGACGAGCCGCAGTAGGACTGGGGCTGACCTCAAGGCAGTAGCTTACCGATACTCTGCTCCAAGTGACCTCTATGTGGCCGTTGGCTCCGAAGGCACAACCCTTATCTCTACAAATGCCATAGACTGGTATGAGAACCCTAAAATTACAGACAAGACACTAAAAGGGGTCACAAACAGGAGTTCCTTATTCGTGGCTGTAGGCGTTGAAGGCACGATACTCAGGTCAGAGGGTGGCAGACAATGGGTTGTGGTTAGCCCTACAGTCAATTCTGACCTCAACGCGGTAGTTTATGGCAACGGGCTCTTTACTGCTGTGGGAAATCAGGGTGTCATATTGGTCTCACAAGATGGGACGGCGTGGAGACAGGTTGCCTCACCAGTTAGGGCCAATCTGAGGGCTGTGGCATTTGGAAATGGTGTATTCATTGCCGTAGGTGACGGAGGGGTTATACTGCGATCCCTTGACGGTACAGTATGGGTACAACAAAACTCAAGGACCGGCAGTAACTTCAGCGCTGTAAGCTTTGGTGATAATCTATTTTTGGCAGCAGGGCAAAACGGCACTGTAATGTATTCCAATGATGGCGTCACATGGATCCAACTTTATATAGGCAGTAGTGTTTGGCTCAATTCGGTGGTCTATAGAAACAATATCTTTGTAGCAGCTGGATTTAACAGCACAGTCATAAAGGCTCAGAATAATCAACTTGTCACAAATCCCTCAGTGATAAACTTTGGCTCCCTACAGCCAAATGCCACCTTCACCCAGCCCTTTACCGTTATCAATGTAGGCGACACACCCCTTACAATATCTTCAGTTGCAAAATCTGGTGATGCCCAGTTCTCCATTGCTAATGACCTCTGTACAGGTATGACATTGCCAAAGTCGGGCTCATGCCGGATAGATGTCAGTTTCGTCTCCGATGTGGCAGGTGTAAATAACGCAAGCATCGTTATAAAGTCATCCACCTTGCCTGTGGCAACAACCATAAATCTGTCTGCCACAAGCACGGGAGTGCTCTACACATTGTCTGTCTCAAGGACTGGAAACGGTTCAGGCTCAGTGTATTCATCTATTGGTGGCATAAGTTGTGGGAGCACCTGCTCGGCCTCAATCCTTGGTGGCAAAGAGGTCACCTTATATGCAATACCTGCTACAGGCTCAACCTTTGCTGGTTGGACTGGTATAACTGGTTGTATGACATCTAACCCATGTACCTTTACACTCAACGGTAACCTTGACGCCACTGCCCAGTTTGATTAATAATACCACCCGTGCGGGATAAACTTTTAATACTCTTATTGTTTGTTGTCTTACTAACTTCAAGCTGTGGTGGAGGAGAGAGGGAACCAGAGGCCGATGTCAGGATAACCGATATGCCTGCGGTAAAGTCCTCCACTACAGTAAGTGGATCCCCTGAGACACTCAGTTTTACCGCTAACTGTGACGCAGGTGTAAGCTGCGTAGTCAACTCTGCTACCGTCAGATGGACAACCGCTTCGGGTCAGACCATCACTAAGTCCACTGCCCTTAACAAGGTGATTAATGCAAAGGCAAACGCCTCTATTACGATTACTCTACTTAGTGACTCTGACAGGGTCTTTGCCCCCTTGGTATATCTAAAAGACGACAACCCCTCAAAGGCAAGGACGAGCTATACTGCCTATTCAGAAACTATAGGCGATATTATGTTTACTAAGACAGGACTCACGGGTCGGAGGGGCTGCACTGCCGACAGCACAAGCACTAATTGCATGAGGTTTGAGGATGTACCGTCCTATGACTACACAAGGGGGACTATGCGATTTACCAATTTTGTCCTCTCCTTACAAGAGAGCACCAGCTTGGGGACCCTCACAGGTGATGGCAACGGGCTATATAATGCTACGGCACGCACCTGGCTACTGAATTTTAATAAGGGTATCCCTGAGGGCAGCGAAATTTATGCTATGTACATCAGTCCCCTCAGGCAGCTATCTAACTTCCCAACAGGAAGGGATGTAAAGGTCTATTACGACACCCTTACCCTTCAACAAGACTCCAGCGATAGACTTGTCAGTGGCACTACTGTGTATGGAAGTGTAATCGGCAGACAGATTGAGATCACGAGGGCAATGGGCTTTAGAAATGCACCAATCACTGTCTCCTATTCAGGTGACCCCATTAGGAGATATGGAGGAGAACTACTAGGGACTGCCTCATCAAACTGCAGGGGGAACACATGCACCTTCAATCTACAGAAATCTATCCCCTCCTTGAGGATTACAGCCTTGATCAAGACCTCCTCTTTACAGGTCTTTACTAACAATAAAGTAGGTTCAGTGAGGACCTATGACCCACACTCAGGGGCCTTGACCGTTGAGTTTGACCCTTCTACACCCTTAGACCCACAGGAAGAGATATCAGTTAGTTATGTATTTTCCTTTCTTAGCATACCTGTCTATGTTGATATAGACACAAGCCATGGTAAGAAGGGCTTTGTGGTAAGGCTTGAGATCACCAGGAACTAACTTGGGCATCAGCGATTGAGTTCTATAAAATATCCAACACCCCTCATGGTCTTTAGATATACGGGATTGTTAGGGTCCTTCTCAATCTTGGTCCTCAGCCTTCGTATATGGACATCCACTGTCCGTGGCTCTACATAAACATCGTTTCCCCAAACCGCATCAAGTAGGTGGTCTCTACTGAAGATCTTATTGGGCCTCTCGGCAAGATATACAAGAAGCTTGAATTCTGTGGCACTGAGTTTCACGACCCTTCCGCCCACAATTACCACATACTTCTCCAGATCTATTGTCATATCCCCTATGTGGATTGGTCCCTTTTGAACATCCGAAGGGGTGTCTATCTCAGACCGTCTTGCCTCTGCCCTCCTGAGTACAGCCTTTGCCCTTGCCACAAGCTCCCGTGGGCTAAAGGGCTTTGTGATGTAATCGTCGGCACCCAACTCAAGCCCCAATACCTTATCTACCTCTTCCCCCTTTGCCGTAAGCATAATTACAGGGATATCGGCAGTCTTGGGGTCTTTTCGCAGGATCCTACAGAGCTCCAAACCCTGAAGACCGGGCAACATCAGATCCAGTATCAAGAGATCATAAGTTGTAGCTTGTATCTTTTTTAAGGCAGACTCTCCGTCAAGGCACGAGTCCACTTCAAAGCCCTCTTTTTTTAAGTTATACGATACTATCTCCACTATATCTGCCTCGTCATCTATTACGAGCAACCTTTTCATGAACCTCCTCCTAAATGTGTAATACCTCCTTAAGCCCTGCCTTATCCACAGACCTTGTTATCCTTACCTCTCCCACCTTTACTGGTGTAATGACTGTAATCCTGCCCGCTTCAGCCTTTTTATCAAGCACCATGTGACCAATGAGGGCCTCAGGGTCAATGTCCTTTGGTAGTGAAGACGGTAAGCCGTAGGACTCAATCAGTTGTGTGATCCTCTGTCTATCCTTACTGTCCAGAAGATTAAGATACTCTGCCACCTTTGCCTCAAGCACCATCCCAATTGCCACTGCCTCGCCGTGCTTGAATCTACTGTAATTAGTCTCAGTCTCTATGGCATGGCCAATGGTGTGGCCATAGTTCAATATTGCCCTTAGGCCTGATTCCCTCTCATCGGCAGCAACAACCCTTGCCTTTATCTCACAAGAGGTCCTGATTATATGCATGAGCCTTTCAGGCACCCTTTTAAGTATCTCCTCTCTGTGCTCCTGAAGATAATCAAAAAACCTTTCATCGCTGATGACCCCATACTTTATGACCTCTGCAATCCCACACAGATACTCCCTCTTAGGAAGGCTATCAAGGGTATCTGTATCAATTACCACAGCGGAGGGCTGATAAAAGGAGCCTATCATGTTTTTGCCGAGAAAGTGGTTTACACCGGTCTTTCCGCCCACTGAACTATCTACTTGGGCAAGGAGGGTTGTTGGTATCTGGACAAAGGGAATGCCTCTCATGTAAACAGAGGCTGCAAAACCTGCCATATCACCGATGACCCCCCCACCAAGGGCAAATACACAGGACCTCCTGTCAAGCCTGAGCCTTAAAAGTTCGGTAAGTGTGTGATAGAGCCAGAATATGTCTTTGTATTCTTCACCATCGGGTATCAGGAGGGGCTCACACTGAACGCCTATGGAGGCAAGACCTGAAAGCATCGTACCTCCGTATAACCCAAAGACTGTGGGATTGCTTAGCAAGATATTGCTTGATTGAGATCTATTAAATATCGGCAACTCTGATAGTCTTTTTAGAAGGCCACTACCTATGTAAATGGGATAACTCCTGTCTCCGAGTTCTACGGTAATCTTTTCCATCGCTTATCTATAATTTTGAATGTTGTTCATGATATGCTCTACTACCTCAGTAGGTGATAGCCCATCAGTTTCAATGGTAAAATCGGCCATCTTATAGTTAGGCTCTCGCTGCCTCAGGAGGTCTTTTATCCTTGTCAAGGGGTCTTCGGTGTCCAATAGTGGTCTGTCCTTGTTGCCCTTCACCCTTGAAAGTATAGTCTCAGGTGATGCCTTCAGACAGACTATAATACACCCCTCTTTGAGCCTGTCTATATTTTCCTGTCTTAACACTGCCCCGCCGCCTGTGGCTATAACCACCCTTGTCAGTTTTGTAACCCTTGCTAATGCCTCAGACTCCAAGTCCCTAAAGACCTCCTCTCCATAGGTCTTAAAGATGTCAGTGACCTTCATCCCCTTAGACCTTTCAATCTCCTGGTCCACATCAATGTAGGTGTAGCCGAGTCGTTTCGCAAGGTTACGCCCAACAGCACTCTTTCCGGTTCCCATAAATCCTGTGAGGGCAATATTTTTCATAGGCTGTGTTAGAATAGGGGTATGCTTAAGGCTCCTTATTATAACCTATTAATGGTTTTTGTTATAAGCCTACTTTTTTGGGTCTGTCCATCCATCACTGGGGCCCAAAAGACCGAGAAATTCAGGGTAACCGAGGTCCACGATGGCGACACAGTAAGCATCAGGATAAGTTCGTTCTTAGGGTTTCCCTTTAAGATAGAGAAGGTCAGGCTTATAGGCATTGATGCACCAGAGCTAAAACAGGAGCCTTGGGGAAGAAATGCCAAGAGGTATCTAAAGAGGCTACTTAGTGAAAATGATTGGGTGGTGAGGGTAGAGTTTGATGTAGAAAAGAGGGACAAATACGGGAGGCTCCTTGCCTATCTGTGGCACAAAAACGGCACCCTCATTAATGAAAAGATGCTCTCCGACGGCCTCGCAGTCTTATATACCGTTCCCCCAAATGTAAAGTATGTTGAAAGGCTTACGAGGGCCCAAAGGATTGCCCAGCAGCAAAAAAAGGGGATCTGGGGCAGGTCAGGCCTAAGACTCACCCCTGAGCAGTGGCGACAGCTACAAGAGGCAAAAGGGCGATAGTTAAAGTGTTTGGTTAACCATGTGGAGCAAAAAAGAGAGAGACTTAGCCAGATGTTGCAGCCGCCAGATATTATGACACACAAAATCTCGTTAACCCTTAATCATTTAATCAATTTAATCCCTAAAACAGACTTATAATTTTGTAAAGAACAAAAACCCCCTTGGTTTAAAGGTTTCAGGTGAAATATCACCCAAAAGGTGAAAAAAACCAGGAGGGCACCTCCAAAACCACTGTGGCCTATTGCATGTGATTTCTAAGTCGGTTTTTGGGTTAATCACAGCTATTGACAATACCGGTCCAATATGTCAAGATAATGATAATGAACATCACAAACGAAAAATCTATCCTATCCAATTACCTTGCTAACAAGGGTCTAAGGGAGACTGCCCAGCGTGAGACCATACTGGAGGCCTTTTTAAATACAGAGGGCCATGTCAGTGCAGAAGAGCTCTATGATATTGTCAAATCAAAGGACAAGGGAATTGGACAGGCAACGGTGTATAGGGCCTTAAAGATCTTTACAGAGGCTGGTCTTGCGAGGGAGGTCTATTTGTCTGATAACTCTGTACGATACGAGCACCTTTACAATCATGACCACCATGACCATTTGATATGCACGAGGTGTAATAAGGTAGTAGAGGTCATTGAACCTGCCATAGAGATACTACAAAACGCCCTTGCCGAGCATCACGGCTTTAAACTCCACGACCATAGGCTTTATCTCTATGGCGTTTGTGAAGAATGTAGGGGAAAGGGGCACGAGTAGAAAAGAGATGATTGGATACATTGCCAAAGATTTGCCCAAAAATGCAAAGGGTCGTTAATCATTCCGTCTTAACAAGGCCTTAAATTACACACAAAGGAGGTGAGAAAGAGGATGTTTCTAAGGTTATCGCTTGTAGTAGCAATGGTATTAACCGTAGTGTCTTATGCCTATGCTGAGGATGTCACATACCGCAAGCACATCAAACCCCTGTTTGATCAGAAGTGTGTGGCATGCCACGGCAAAGATGCTGCCCCTGAATACTATGCCTTCAAGGAAGACCCTAAAAAGTACACAGACAAGGGTCAAGGCATGAGGATGGATACCTATAGCCACCTAATCTTTTACACTGCATGGCCAGATACTGGGGCACTGATGCGCAGGCTTGATGATGGCAAGGTAGCAGGTAAGCAGGGCAACATGTACCAGTACTTAGGCTCAACCGAAGAGGAGCGTCAGAAAAACCTGAAGCTCTTCAAGGATTGGGTCGGAAACTGGTCTGTCAAAAGGTGGAAGGATATCACAAAGGAAGAAATGGATGGGATTAAGGTGAAGTACTAATTCTTCTGGTGGCATGGCTAAAAACATGCCCAATTTTAAAGCCTAATTTTGATAATAGTTTTTATCATCATTACCTTTTTACAGTAGATTGTTGAGTTTAAATGTATAGTGAAAGAAGCAGTAAATTCCAAAGCTGCATTAACGCTAAAATGCAATAAAAAAACAGAGGTGCGGTAAGTTAAGGGGTTAGGTATAAAATTATTGAGTTATTTAATTCACTATTGCCCTATGGCACGAAAATACGAAATTACACGAAGTTTTTGAGCCACCATTTTTATGGGTGTCTTGCGTTATTTGCTTTTTATAATTTTATTTGGATTCAATCAAAACCGGATATAGGAGGACAAGAACATGAAAGCAAAATGGGTATTTTCAGGGATAGTCGCCTTTACTTTAGGCCTATTTTTAAACCTTGCCTATGCCTCCCATCCACTGATAACAGACGACACAGGCACGCAGGGAAAGGGAAAATTGCTGATTGAGTTCAACAGCGAGTTGGGATTTGACAAAGAGACTGAAGACGGGCTGGTAACAAAGGTAAAAGGTGGCGAGTTATCAGCTACATTCAGCTATGGGATAACAGACAGCATTGATATAGTGCTGGGCCTTCCCTATAGGTGGGAAAAGACAAAAGTGGATGGCAGTACTGTCTCTAATGTCAAAGGCCTCACAGATATCACCCTTGAGGTCAAGGGTAGATTTTTTGAAGGTGATGGGTTTAGCCTTGCGATGAAGCCTGCTATTAGCCTTCCTACAGGGGATGAGAAAAAGGGGCTTGGCAATGGAAAGGTCTCTTATGGCCTCACATTAATAGCCACAAAGGAAGTCAGCCCTTGGGCCTTTCACCTCAATATCGGCTATGGCCGCAACGAATACAAACTCTCTGAAGACAAAGAGGCATTAAGAAGGGACATATGGCATGCCTCCATTGCTACAGAGGTAGAGTTAATTAAGGCACTCAAATTAGTTGGTAACATCGGTCTTGAGACCAACCAAAACAAGGGCGACAATGTCCACCCCGCCTTTCTATTAGGTGGTCTCATTTATTCTATTTCTGAGAATGTATCCCTTGATTTGGGTATAAAGGGGGGACTCAATCGCCCAGAGACTGACCTGACCATATTAGCAGGGATAGCAATTAGGTGGTAAGGGAAGAACTTAAGTGGGCTAATTTAGGAGGTGATAACTTGGCAATGAAGGTATTTGGCATCAAGGTCAAGAGGATAGGCAAGTTCATAGAATTACTAATCCCATTATTGATCTGGGGATTGCAATACATCTTTGAAAGGAGAGATAAGAAGGCCTAAAAGGGGGTTATTTAGTGATGCAAGGTTTAATAAATAACATCTTCAAAGGGTATTCAAGAAAGATAGTCAATATGGGCCTTTTGGCAACCCTGACTGCAAGCCTTGCCGCCCTTGCTTTTGACAAAAGGGGGTTACATGGGCTCTGTGGTCTTGCTTTTTTGGGATTGTCTCTGTCTCATGTCATAAAACACAAGAAGGGCCTGATTAACTAATTTTTGGGAAACAATAAAGGAGGCTTGAAAATGGCACCACTTGGACTTTTAGGGACTGGAGAAAGGGCAGAGGTACTGGAGGTTAGAAGGGGCCTATGCATTAAGGGGAAAGACCCGCTGGAATGTCGCCTTGAAGATCTGGGTGTTAGACCGGGCAACAAGGTGGAGGTATTGAACAATGAGGGCAAAGGCCCCCTTTTAGTGAAGATTGATGAGTCAAGGATAGCAATTGGTAGAGGCATGGCAATGAAGATATTGGTAAGGAAGATAGATTGACCGCAAGGAGGTAAAATGGACCTTTCAATGCTAAGGCCTGGTGAGACAGGCAGGATTACAAAACTGGGCTCCATTGGGGCCTTAAAAAAGCGTCTGATGGATATGGGAGTGCTTTCTGGTGAGGCAATTAAGGTTGAAAAGGTGGCGCCAATGGGCGACCCAATTGAGGTAACAATAAAGGGATACAAACTGTCTTTGAGAAAAAGAGAGGCTCAGGGCATAGAGGTGGAGGTAAACAAATGACCACTTTACAGGCTGCCCATAAGACCGCAAAGACAGGGCAACTTCAAGGGACAATAACTATAGCCGTTGCAGGCAACCCAAACTCAGGAAAATCCACCCTCATCAACGCCATTGCCGGCTCAAGGCTGCATGTAGGTAACTGGCCAGGGGTAACTGTAGAAAAGAAGGAGGCCACATTTGACTTTAAGGGCCGCACTGTAAGGCTTGTTGACTTGCCGGGCACATATAGCCTCAGCCCTTACAGCCAAGAAGAGGTCATAGCGAGGGACTATCTCATTACAGAGAGGCCCGATGTGATTATCAATGTGGTAGATAGCACGAACCTTGAGCGCAACCTGTATCTCACTATTCAGCTCCTTGAGATTGGGCTCCCTGTGGTCATCGCCCTTAATATCTTTGATGAGGCAAGGGCAAAGGGCTATGAATTTGATATCAAGGCCCTTTCTGAGGCCCTCAATTGCCCTGTAATACCAACAGTGGCCACTAAAAGAGAGGGTCTTGAAGAACTTCTGGCAAGTGCCATCAAGTTGGCTGAATTTAGGCTTGACTATAAACATCATCACCTCAATTACGGCGAAGACATCAATGAGGCCGTCTTGGCCATTGAGAGATATCTAACAGAAAACTGCCCTGATGTGGTAACTCGTTATCCCTTGAGATGGCTTAGCTACAAACTGATTGAGTCTGACCCTCTTGTATTGGAACACTTTCCCTATGACAAGTGCCCTATTGATGTGAAGGTAACCCACATAAAGTTGTTACACAACGAAGACCTTGAGGCCTACCTATCGGAGGCAAGATATGCCCTTGCCTCTGGATTGGCCCGAGAGGTCTTAAAGAGACCCCCTGTAGAGAGGGCAGACCTGACAGAGCGTATAGATAGGGTGGCACTAAACCGTTACCTCGGTATCCCTGTCTTTCTTGCGGCTATGTGGCTTGTATTTAAACTGACCTTTGACATATCTCAACCACTATCAGACTGGTTTGACAAGGCCTCTACAGGGCCTATAAAGAGGATTGCCGAAACGGTGCTGACCACAGTTGGTTTGCCCCAATGGGTAGTTTCACTTATCACAGACGGTGTTATTGCTGGTGTAGGCATGGTGCTTACCTTTGTGCCTGTGATCTTTGTAATGATGTTCTTTATTACCTTTTTAGAAGGTAGCGGATATATGGCGAGGGCTGCCTTTGTGATGGATAGGGCAATGCACAGCATCGGGCTACACGGCAAGTCATTTATCCCAATGCTCCTTGGGTTTGGCTGTAATGTCCCTGCCATATATGCCACAAGGACCCTTGAGAACCCTAAAGACAAGGCACTGACTGCACTGCTTGTGCCATTTATGTCTTGTGGGGCAAGGCTGCCGGTGTATGTGCTCTTTGTTGGTGTCTTTTTTGCTGAGCAGGCAGGCACTGTACTGTGGAGCCTCTATTTGTTGGGCATTGTTGTGGCCATACTCACAGGCCTTGTCTTTAAAAGGCTACTTTTTAAGGGTGAGTCACCGGTCTTTATCATGGAACTCCCACCATACCGTATGCCCTCAATGAAGAACCTCTTAGTCCACACTTGGGAAAAGGGCAAACACTTTCTCATCAAGGCTGGGACTTACATCCTTGCGGTCTCTATACTTGTGTGGTTTTTGCTAAACACGCCTTGGGGCGTAGAGCACAAAAGGGACTCCCTCTTAGGCCTGGCAGGACAGGCCATTGCACCTATCTTTGAGCCACTGGGTTTTGGTAAGTGGGAGGCTGCGTCGGCCTTGATCACAGGGGTGATTGCAAAAGAGATAATAGTTAGCACTATGGGAGAGATTTACGCAACCGATGTCACTGATACAGGGGATAGACCCTCTATCGGTGAAGACATAAAGGAGCTATTTTTAGGCCTTTTGGCTGCTGTCAAGGATGCAGTGGTGAATGTCTTCAGTAGCCTTATGGTTACTAGCCTAAAGGCCGAAGAGGAGGATGGGCCTACTGGGCTTAAGGCTATAATACAATCGCAGTTTTCACCACTATCTGCCTATGCCTTTATGGCATTTGTGCTTTTATATATGCCCTGTATGGTAGTAGGGATTGCATTGAGGCAAGAGTTTGGCACATGGAAGTGGTTTGGCCTTGCCTTTGTTTATCAGATGCTTGTAGCATGGCTTATGGCATATGTGATATATCAGGGAGGGAGTCTTTTGGGATTTGGGGGGTAGGCTTCCCAAGTCCCATATTGTACTGAGACAGAGCGACAGTGACTTGCTGCGAGAGCCTATAGTTCGGCAGTATGACTTTAAGGCTCAAGTCATAAGCCTGTTTAGGCCCTCATACTGTGGACTATTGCACAATAAATAGGGCATAATTGCTGATTACCTTATCAATACCTAACGATAGAGAGAGGCTACATAGAAAGGCCTTTTATCTTTCAGTCATTACGATTGCCTATAATATCCTTGAGGGCATTGTGTCGGTCTATTTTGGCCTTGATGATGATACCCTCGCCCTCTTTGGCTTTGGCCTTGACTCTTTTGTGGAGGTATTGTCAGGCATAGGAATATTGCACATGCTCCTGAGGCAAAGGGCTAATGGAGAGGTTAATCCCGACAAATTTGAGTCATTGGCACTAAGGATTACAGGCACGGCCTTTTATCTACTTGCCATCGGACTAATACTCACTGCTACTATAAACATATATCAAGGCAACAAGCCTGAAACAACATTATGGGGCATCGTCATCTCTCTGGTGTCAATACTAACTATGTGGCTCTTGATACATTATAAACTCAAGGTCGGTAGGGCCCTAAATTCGCAGGCCATTATAGCCGATGCAAACTGCACAAGGGTGTGTATGTATCTGTCGGCAATACTCTTTACATCCAGTATAGGTTATGAGATTACAGGCGTTGGAGGTATTGACAGTATTGGCGCCATTGGCATAGCCCTCTTCTCTTTAAGGGAAGGGAGAGAGGCATTTCAGAAGGCAAGGGGTGTGGCCTGTCAGTGCTGTAGTTGTGCTGAGGATTAATATTATTGGTGTTTACAGAAGCCCCTTAGCCACTACCATTTAAGCCCATATAGTTCTTTAATCTCTTTGAGCTCGGGCATCTTTTTATAATCTGGCTCTTTAAGATAATCATCGTATACAGGCGGTGGTAGGTGATAACCAGGTTCTGCCTCCTCTTCTGGTACATCTTCGGGTGGAAGGCCATAACAGGCTACATCGTTGCTCTCAAGGACCTCACTTGCACCAAAGAAATTCATTGCCCTTACCAGATACTTCCTCATGGCCTCCCATCGTTCGGGTTCTTCCTCTTTTATAAAAAAGCGAGGGGTAGATAGCCACTCCGCATATTCCTTCCCCTGATAACGGGCAAGTGCCCAACGATTCTCTATGACGGTACCATCGTCCCACACAGTCTGACCCAATTCTGAGTCTATCTCCTCCTGTGTCCTTTGGGCAACATTTTCTATGTAGATCACAAAATTTACACCCACTTTACACCTCCAGTATTTCTAAAAAGTTCACTGCACAACAATATTATATTACAAATCACTGTGCTGTGGTAAATATCCCAAATCCTGATTCAGAGGTTGTTCCCTCTCCCTTGAGGAGAGATGGATAAGAATAATTCTGCACTGAGGTTACCCCCTACAAGGAAAGGGGATTTAATGGGTGAACTCTCTCTGTTTTTGGCTTGGCTTATTTTATTGACATGAGCCACAGTTGTTACATAAAGTAGTAGCCATTGTTACAGATTTATTTTTTTGATAATTACATATTTAGATTTCCCTATGTACTAACCTGAGGAGGTGTGGTGCGATGATTGATATCATGATAGCCCGTTTGACCCATGTGGAATGGATGTATCAGCTTGAGATGGCCATGCAAAAGGGCACGAGCAATGTGAATCTCCGTACATACAATGAGTGTGAACTTGGCGTATGGCTATACGGAGAGGGACTAAGGACATATGAGGAGATACCAGAGATAGAGATGCTTGAGAGGACCCACAAGGCCTTCCACCTTGCAGCAGACAATGTGATAAAGTGGCTAAAGGGGCCCAAGCTAAGCCCCCACCAAATGGCTCAGGCACAAGTGGATTTTGATGAGGCCCTCAGGATGAGCAAGGAGGTGGTATATCACCTGACAATCCTTGAACTCAAGATGCTCCGACGGTATCAGGAGTATGAGAGGGCCACCAAGAGTGGTGTTGGCGAGATACTTTTTGCCCCCTTTAAAAGACTTGTGGGTGGTAATAAGCCAAAGGGCCTTAATATTGCCAAGCTCTCCTTAGACCTACTTAAGGGAGACCTTGAAGGAAAAGGGAGATAGTATTATAATGTAAGCCACTGCGGGTGTTAAATATAGCCTCAAAAGGAGACAGGATGGCAAAGTTCAATGTGGGCAAATTGGATAGGGTATCGGCTGGGGGCGCACAGTCACTAACAATGACCCTGGATTACTCTTGTGCAACCTTACAGTTTGCTGGTCTTGTGCTTTACGGATACCTAAGGAGGGGTGGTGGTGTATTGTTAAGGCCTATTGAGAGGGCCGTTTTGCCTATCTTTGAGAAGGTCAAGGGCCTTTATAGGGGTAGTGCAAAGAGGTTCCTGTATAAAGAGCTCTCTGATATGTCCAAGAGGCTTGATACGATTGAGAGGCGGCTTTACAGGCTTGAGGACTCTGCAGCACTCAAGGAGGCCCTTGAGAAGATAGAAGAGAGGCTGCAGTACCTTGAGAGGCACGGCATAGTGGCAGCCAAAGATGGTGGTCTTGAGGTCAAGGGCAAAAAGCTCACTGAAGACAAACTCATGTTGCTTAGGATAATTGTGAGCGAAAATATTGACCTCCTTAAAGAGGAGGATGAAAACAAGACGGCATGACCATAGGTAAGAAAACTAAGAGGGGGATATTCAATAGTGAAGAGTATCATTAATATTGGGATTGACCTCGGCACCTCACGGAGTGTAGTGGCAGCTGACAATGGCGTGCGGACCTTTTTGCCGAGTATAGTTGGCTATCCTAAAGATGCGGTCTCAGTGAAGCTCTTGGGTAAGGACATTGTCTTTGGTGATGAGGCCCTCAAACACAGGATGTCTCTTGACCTATACCGCCCTTTTGACAAGGGTATGCTCAAGATCTCTCAGGATATGGATGAAAACTCACCAGAGTATAAGCGCTCTATTAACACCGCAAGGGAGTTGCTCAAGAGGTTAATCAGCCTTGTGCTTGATGAAGAGCCCTATGAGAGGAAGGATTTGACCCTTAGGGGTGTCCTCGGTGCTCCGGCACTTGCAAGCAGGAAAAACAAGAAGGCCCTGCTTGATATAGCAAAGGATGTCCTTGATGATGTGATGATAGTCTCAGAGCCCTTTGCCGTTGCCTACGGCCTTAAGCTCCTTACCAATGCCCTGATTATTGATATTGGTGCAGGTACTGTAGACCTCTGTAGGATGCATGGCACTATGCCTACGGAGGAGGATCAGATCACTACCACAAAGGCTGGTGACTACATAGACCAGCAGTTTTATGAGCTCCTAAAGAAGAAATACAAGGAGGCAAACTTCACGGTCAATATGGTCAAGAAGATAAAGGAGGAGAACTCTACCATCACAAAACATGGTGATAGCATCTTTATTGAACTACCTGTAAAGGGCAAGCCCGTTAGGTTTGATGTCACCGAAGAGTTAAAGGCCGCCTGTAGGTCAATAGTGCCTGAGATCGTTGAAGGGATAAGACACCTGGTCTCCACCTTTGATCCCGAGTTTCAAGAGGACCTCAAGAATAATGTGATACTTGCCGGCGGCGGCAGTCAGATTGTAGGGCTTAAGCAGGAGATTGAAAACTATATGAAGGAGCACCTCGGCTATGGTAAGGTGACAAAGGTGGAAGAGCCCCTTTACGCAGGGGCAAATGGTGCCTTAATGTTATGCAAGGACATGCCTGAAGAATACTGGCATCAGGTAAAGAGCAAGGTAGTGGAGCACGAGAAGTCAAAGGACCCTGCCAAACAGGACAAGAAAAAATAGGTGCCTTGATGAGCGGAAAACAACTCATTCTACCCTCTATATTGCTTATCTTCATAATACTGGTCTTTTTAGACCAAAATAGCCATCCTGTGCCTATGAAGATGATCTTAGGCTCACCAATACACATATCATTGAGCGCCTTAATATTGGGGAGCATGCTTTTGGGTGTATGTCTTGGATTAATCGGCGCGTTTGTATTTAGCAAGATGAAGGGCAAGTTAAAAAAGAAAGATGGGTAATAGTTTAAATTCAATATTCAAAAAAAGGAGGTAGTCATGGAAAGGGATTTTAGGTATAAGATTGAGCATGTAGGAGATTATTTTGCAGACCTCTTAGAGGAGGTAGTCCAGTGTGCAAAGTCCTCTGCCAGAGGTGTGGTCCTTACTTACGACATCAAGCAATTGTCAAGGAAAAAAGAGACATTACTCAACAACATTGGCCTACGGACCACCCAGCTTAGCAAAGAGAACAGTGCCTTCACTGAAGACGGTATCCTTAGTGAACTCCTTAGACAGCTTGATGGGGTAGAGACCAAGTTGAAGGCCCTGATACAGGAGCGTGAAGGGCTTGTTAGTTCCTGTTGCTGTCCTACAGTGGCTGCTACTACCCAGTCTGCAGAGCAGCATAACTAAAAAGGGGGTATAAATGGCCAAGATAATGATCAGCATCTTTATGGGTGTCTTTGTAAGCGCCCTGCTGTATGAAGTAATAAAGCGGCAGGACCCCGAACTTGTAGATGCTTTGATGAACAAGTTGAGGAACACCCTGACATCATAATCAGTAGGGATAATTAATGATGAGCGTTACGAAGGCATACGCCTTAGATAGGACCCTTTCCGATACCATCTTGGATGAAATGGATAAAGACAACCGCTAAGGCCGATAATTGTGCCCGTGTTGTAGGGGTCGCTGGTGACGAGATTATGGAAGAGGCAAAGAGAGAAATCCTTGATACAAAGCCCCTTAGTAAGGTAAAAGTGTTCAAGGCCTATGTGAGGTCTCTAATTATACTGGTCATTATCGGTATGACCTTAATGAACCCCAATCTTGCAGAGGTCATAAGGATCCTCATAAGATGATTATTGATACCTTTGGCATATATGAGGCTATTGCCTCTACCCTTGACGACAAGACTGCGAAGACCCTCACGGGAATACTCACACACATATACACCGATATTCAACAAATGGCGACTCGGCAGGACTTTAATGAACTAAAGGCTGCAGTATCTGAATTGGTTGAGGCCCAGAAGAGGAGTGAGGGGCGGATAGACCGCCTTGAACAGGCGATAATTGAGCTCACAGAGGCCCAGAGACATACCGAGCAGAGATTGGCTGAGCTCACAGAGGCCCAGAAGAGGAGTGAGGGGCGGATAGACCGCCTTGAACAGGCGATAATTGAGCTCACAGAGGCCCAAAGACAGACAGAGCAGAAATTGGCCGAGCTCACAGAGGCCCAGAAGAGGAGTGAGGGGCGGTTA
>Ga0308411_10001123_pt1 | contig 18105 bp, 20 predicted proteins | sample HotsprottomLayer_2_FD_203530 | JGI IMG/M metagenome (GOLD analysis project Ga0308411, IMG submission 203530) | Hot spring phototrophic mat microbial communities from Octopus Spring, Yellowstone National Park, Wyoming, United States -... | ecosystem: Environmental > Aquatic > Thermal springs >...
TATTTCCAGATTACGCGACTACCACTCACAGCGCTAGTGAGTGTCACCACTGATGAGTGTCTAGAGCGTAGATCAGCTCGCCGACACTGCGCACGACGAACGCATACGCGCCAGCCTTCTCCAGCTCATCCATCCGCTTGCGCTGCAACCTCGACACAACGCCATCACGTGTCTTGACCTCGAATGCCCATAGTTGGCCATCGCGCGCAGCCAGCACGTCTGGTATGCCAGCCTTCTGCATCGGACCGCCATGAACCTTGAGCACCCAAAAGCCTCTTCGCTTTAGCTCTTCAATCACTTCTTGAACAATCGCCTTTTCGCTACTCATGCAGACGCCTCCTTAAATTGGGATGCGATACTTCGCTCCTCGTTCGTGGACAACCAACAATCGATACCGCGCACGAGTAACTCCAACGTATGCCACTCGCCGCTCCTCATCCGCCATCCTTTGATTCTGCATTGCTCGCTCGCACTGATACGTCGAAGTCGTGAGCAACAGCACGTTGTCCGCCTCTGCGCCCTTCACGCTATGGATCGTCCCGACTCTAACCTGTGGCTCAAGAGCAACGTTCCATCCCCATCGCTCGACGGCATCGCAAAATCTCCGCGCGCCATCGACTAGATCAGGCCAACTGCCGTCGAGCAAGCTCCGCTGCAAAAGCGGCGTCGCCCCCCACAACTCGATTCGTTGTACGTCAGCCAGCTCGTCTGAGTTTCGCCTGCTCTTTTCCTCATCGAGGCGCGACTTTGTGCCACGCACAAATAACGGACCATCAGGGCATTTCGCCGGCAGCAAATCAACGACTCTCCGCCATTCGGCAAATGTAATCGGCTGGCCGCTTGCCAGAGTAAACATCGACGCAAACGCCTCAACTTCCGTCGGCGTCAACCATCCGCCCTTTCCTTTGGTGTATACCCACGGAATACCAGCGTCAATCAATTCAGCCTGAAGCTTCCTGGCCAAGTAGTTCGACCGCGCAATCACCAACCAACTTTCACGCGGGTCTATCTCGTGAAACAGATCGCGATTAAGCCATCTATATTCGACTGATCCATCGTGGTCCGCATGGGCAATGCCACGGTCGAAGTAATCAGAGCACGGCTGTAGCACGCGCTCGCCAAGCTCCAGGATCGGCGCTGGGCATCGATACGACTTTGGCATGACTCGCTCTTTCTCCGCGTCCCACTCGCGGAAGCAGCGCGAATCTGCACCAGCCCAGCCATAGATCGATTGCATTGGATCGCCAACTACATAAACCCAACGGCAATGATCTGTGTCGATCAATCGCCGACATACCTGATCAAGCAAACGACTGGCGTCTTGCTGCTCATCGAAAAACCAAACGCTCAGCATGGGCACGTCGCCCTGTGGAGCGCAAGGCCAAGGCTCGTCGAGGTCGAAACGCCAGCCGGCGAACGCGCCTCGCAGATCGCAGAAATCGCACCGCCCATCGAGCTTTTTGTGCAGCTCGTATCTCTCGACCAGTGCGTAGATGGTATCCCAGTCAGGCACTCGCTCATCGATAGCGTGCGCCTCCGCCCAGACCTGTTCTAGAGGCTCCAGGCGGTTGCGTGCAGATTTCCAAAGTGCCAAGGCGATGTCGGCTGGCGTCTTTTCTCCGGGCTGTGGCGTCGCATCTTCCAAGTCTTCACCCAGGCCCGTCACTGCTTCGCCAAGAGCATCCTGTAGCCAGCGGCGGCTCTCGGCATTATCGGTCAGTAGCTCGCCACAGCGACCGCCCAGGGCCCTGTAGCAGACCGAGTCAATCGTGCGGAACCACCCATCTTTTTCGATCTGCTCGACGGAACAGCCGAAAATCTGTGCGGCTCTTGTGGTCGCTTCCTGCCGTGCCACCCGCGTGAAAGTCGCAAAGCCTATGTCGTACAGACCAAGGCCATGATCGAGGACCTGGCTGAGGAGAGTCATCAGCTCGGTAGTCTTGCCCGTGCCGGCCCCGCCGATGAGACGTGCGATTCTTGCCATCTTGCTCCCGCTCCATTAATCGACCCTGCCACCCCTCGGTTTATGTACCACTTTCTAAGTATGATCACCCAAAAGTAGGATTCGACCGCTCGGTCGAGGGATCTTCGACTCACTCGGTTGAGGGATCATCGACCACCCGGGGGGGGTACCACTTTCTAAGTACCACCCGCCCATGCTAGGGGGTGGTGTGTCACTATATATATGGCTTATTTTTTCCCATTGTTGCCGAGTAAGGTAGCATTAACGGAACTTTCTCCGCCATAATGGCATGGACCGCTGGACCGCGCTGGACCGCGCCGTTTTTGATGTGCGCGGTCCAGCGTAAGTTGTTGGTGCGAAACATTTTAAGTTCGACTGGACCACTGGACCGCGCATTTCGCAACAAAAAAAACGCGCTGAGTATATGGTCCGCGGTCCACGGACACTTAAACTGTTGATGGCAAAGAACTTAGAGTGGACCGCGAAGGCAGAAAAGTGCGCGGTCCAGCGCGGTCCAGCGGTCCATCGTCGCCGCCGATGGTCGTCGTCGAAAAAACAAAGCCTCTTCGCAGGTTTAGACAGTTGCGACCATAGTCGCTCTAATCTACTGCATCCGCCATGTGTCGTCAACATAGTCCCTCGCCATCCTCTTGATTTTTGCCAGAAATTCGCGGTCCGCGATAATGTACCTCCTACGCGCGCCACCCTGTCGTGGCCATCGTTGGTGTGCTTTGGTTGGTATTTGCAATGCGATCCGCCGTATCACCTCGCGCGAAAACAGCTTTTCCCGCAGCGCCGTTTCCCAGACAACCGACCAACGGAACCAAATCGAACCATCTGACATTCGCACCGGCCTGGTCGGGTCTGGCTCGTCTTTGCCGTCGCGCCGCGGCTTGGCTTCCTCCAGTCGCTCCAAAAGGTACTCGGCGGCCGCGATGGTTTCATTTTCGACGATTGGCGTGTCGTCGATTTCTGCATCTGACACAAGCTGCTGGAGCATCTTCGGCCAGACTTTTCGCATTTCGTCGGGAAGCACAACACTAGCCTGTTCCAGGGCCTGGACCTTGAGCAGCGAAAATGAACAGAGCTGCTGCGAAGTCAGCTTCAGACATCCACCATGAGCGCAAGAAAAAGTCGGGCCGTATAGCTCGTACAGCCGCGGCTCCATCTGCACGATGACGAGCTTCCACTCAGATTGCGCGCCGTGGCTGGCCGCGACTCGCTCGACCTCCTTCTGTGGTCCGCGGCGAATCTGCTCCTTTTTCAGTACGCTGTCGAACGTGCGGCGGAACTCCGCCTCTGGCAGCGGCTCGATGTTTCGTAGATTGATCGCCCACGCAGCCTGATACACCAAGGCCACCGTATCGTCATCGAGCATCGCCATGCTGCGAAGCAGGCCGCCGATGTAACTAGCTGCATCGTTGTTCCGCCCTTCGCCTTCTCGTTTCCCGCCACTCGCAATTCTTTCCCATTCTTCGGCGGTTTTCTTTGCTTTGACATCTTTCTGTGGGGAATCTCCAGCCCAATTGTGTAGCCTGGCTATGACCTGCTGCGGCAACTCTGCGATGCCAGCGTCGTCGATGTGGACTAGCCAACGGTAGGTATCGCCTTTGGGGTGCTTCGATGGTGGCAATACAGACTGTGCACCGCCGCCGTTGCCTGTGCGGATTTCTAGTTTGCCGAGCTTAAACCACGGCTTGTCGGGGTGTGGCAATTCCGGCGACCAGCGAAATAGTCGATGCTTGCCGCGGTGGCCTTGATACGTCGCCGTGACTACCTCACAGCCGTCGAACAGCTCTTGGTATTTTCGCTCAGCCTCTTCGTCGTCGCACTCGATGTCGATGACGTTGCTCTCTTTGCCGAGCTTCACGCCGACATTGCTGCCTGGCTCAGTTTGCCACCAGTGTCTGATCGTAGCTTCATCGCGGCTTGCCTTCTCTTGCCACTGCGGGAGCCATGGCGCCTTTTCGCCGGGTCGAATCGGCACGACATAGAAGCCATAGCTCGTGGCGTACTGTACCGCATATTCAACGCATCCTTCGTCGAGCATGGCTGTGCTTCCGCGCTAAGTGCGTAGCAGCGGCGGACATTGATTCGCCGCTGCCACGATGCCATCACTTCGTGCCTACTCTGCATCGCCATTCGCCGTGTCTGTATCAGACACATCGAGGTGGCGAATCGCAACGGCCAGTCGGTCAGTATAGACCGTCTTGACGAATTGTCCCGCGGTCTGGTCGAGCCTGCCAATCAGATGTGGCACAATGCGGCTGAACGGCTGGCCGCTTTTGTTGATTGCCTTTTCGAGCGCCAATTGCACAACCGCTCGATAGTACGGGATTCCCGCCGCGGTCAGGCGATTGATGAACTGGTTGATATTCTTCAACGAACCGGCCTTGGCGCGAATGAGAACAGGAAAAGCGTCTTGTTTCCGCAAGATGCACAGGACGCGATACTCCTGCGCGCGTTTGCCGATGCCGTTGCGTCCTGTGCCGAAGCCGAACGGCGCACCTGGATTGTCGGCAAGGGCTTTCCAGTCGTACAGGCCGTTGCCTAGGTGGTGACGTTCTAAGATGGCCGGATCGATGTCGCCAAGATTGTCGCCGACGCGATACGCCACGCGGCAATCGTCGGTGCGAAGAACAGGCAGCGTCCCAGGCTGCGGGTCATGGCTTGGCCAGATGACACCGCCTTTGCCGTAGTACACTAGAATGCCCTCGATGGCCTTATAACTCTGTGGTCCATCGACTTCTTGCACTTCCCACATCGTTGCGCCTCCTGACGGCGTGTTGACACGCAGAAGACTTGACTCAGTGAAGCTCTCGCCGTCAGCGCAGTTCGCTTCGATGGCCGCCAGCGCGTCGCTGTTTGGTCGCAGCGCTGCATACTCAGACTGTTCGAGCGTGATGAGTTGTCTGGACATGGATACTCTCCTGAAAAGAGGGAACAAAACGCAACCACCACTACGATTTTCGCACCCTGACTGCAAACCACTCGTGGATGTGCACCAGGCTGCGAAGTTGTTCTGGCAAGGCCTCGACGGTGCCAAGATCGCCGAGCCATTCGCGGACACGCGCTTTGAGTCGTTGCGTCGATACTTCGGTGCGGACCAGGTCGCCTAGTCCAAGCTCTGTACATACGTCTGCTACAGCGGGCTGGTTTTGTGCGGGGATAGACACAGCTAGTTCTCGCGACAGATACACTTTTCGACCGTCGGCCATAGTGATCGACTGTACGCCTTGCTCGACCATGCGCTCTGACAGTTCCTTTTCGACCAGTCCTGCACGTGCTGAAAGCTCTTTGAGCTTCGCTTCGAGTTGTTCCTTTTCCGAACGCAGTGCAAGCAGTTGTGATGCAAGTTCGGTGATCGTTGCCATGTTCACACCTCTGCGAGGATTTGGTTGACCGCCGTCATACGTTTCTGCAATGCCGCGTAAACGTAGTGGTCCACTGTGCCGACCGCTTGCAGGTGGTAGAAAAACGTTTGCTTTGTTTGTCCTGGCCGATGCTGCCTGGACAAACCTTGGATGTAGTTTCCGCCATTGAACGTAGGGGTGTAAATGACGCCGTATCGAGATCGCGTTAAATCGATGCCGACGGAGCCACTTTGCCACTGCACGCCCATGACCTGCACCCAGTCTGGCATCGTCGCGTGCGGCGTCAGGTCTTTGCGTCGTCCGCTGATTTCGCCGTAGCGTCGTCCCGTAGCTTCGGCGACAAGGCGTATCTGTTCGAGATTGTGAACGAAGTTGGCGAAGACACAGACTGGCTCATCCGGCGGGATGGAATCGATCAGTTCTGCGAGAGCTTCAGCTTTGGCTGTATGTATATCTGCGACAACGTCGTCGTCCGTAGTTACGTGCCCGCTAGCTAGCTGCTGAAGTCTAAGCAGTTTCACGAGCGCATTCTCACACGTGACCTCACCGAGAACGACTCGGTCCACGAGAGCTTCAAGCGACGATTCGCCGAGGCCGTCGAGCGTTGCGACCATTTCCTGCTCAACATCGCAGTAGATTTTCTCGGCTTGCGGCGGCAGGCGGACGGGAATTACTTCGTGCGTCACTGGCGGCAGGTCTAGTTCATCCAGGCCAGTAGCGACGAAAGCGATCTCCTCGAACTTCTGCCGTAGTTCATCTTGGTTGATCCACGACTTGACCTGATTGGGGAACAGTTCGCTCGTGACTGCGTAGCGCTGGCGGAACGTTGTCCACGATGTGCCGAAGATGCCCGCATCGAGGAAGCGATACTGCGCGAAGATGTCGAGCGGCGAGTGTGGCATCGGCGTGCCAGTGAGGCACAGCTTCCGGCTCGCTCTTTTCCCAAGATGGAAGCACAGCTTCGAGGCCTTGCCGCTTGGCTGCTTGATTCTGTGCGACTCGTCACAGATGACCAGCTCCCAGTCTGGATCGATCTGCTGTGCCCAGTTCGCGAAGTCTGTTTTGATTGAGGTCTCGTAGTTCACGACGACGAAGATGGGAATCTTCGCGTCTTTGGCGAGACGCATTGCCTTGTCGGCAATCTGCACTTTGTGCTTTGTCGTGCCTGTATCAAGTGGTTGCACGATGTATTGGTCTGGGCCGTGCCGCTCCAGTTCGCGAGGCCAGACACCGATCACTGATTTGGGGCATAGGATCAGCACTCGCCGCACGCCCCAGTTGACTGCCAGGTCGATGGCGACTTTCGTTTTGCCCAGGCCCATGCGCATGGCGAGCATGCTCGCCGGCCGGTTATGCGAGAACCAGAACGCCTTGCGCTGCGAGATGCGCGAGTCGGTTTTGCGTCGCGGCGGCTGTGGGTAGTCGTTTCGCTGTTTGCTGGTTGCGAGTGTCCATCGCCGTGCTAGTTGTGCTACGTAGATGTCACAGCCGAAGCCTCGCTGCATCAGCTTGTGCGCAGTGCATGGCGTTGCGGCAAATGTCCACTTGCCGTCCGTATATCGTGGCTCTGGTAATGACCTAAAAAATGCAATGTTTTCTGGGTTGTATGTCGGCCTGACGCAGATGCGGTACGCATCGTTGAGCCAGGCGAAGTCGCGTTCATTCTCGAATGCCATGGTTCGTTTGCTCCTAGTCTTCTTCGTTGCGACGCATTTCGGTGCAGGCATCGTCGTAGTGGACCTGTGCGATAGCTTCTTTAACGATTCGTATGAGGGTTGCCTCATCTTCGATGTTGTCAGCGTTGTCGGAGATGTAGTCCGCAATTTGCATCATGCGTGCTTTGCTTTTGTGGGCAACGTGGTACCACCATCGTGGTGGCAGGTCGTCGCCTCCGTATGGGTACTCTCCTGCACAGGTTTCGTTCCAGAGCTGGAGGATTAGAGCGAGTAGTTCGTGGGCATTCATGGGTCTTCGCAGGTATTGTCAGGCGACGCTTGTTGGTCCACGCACAGCCCCTAGTCGAAGAAACCAAGCCTCTTCGAGGGCATTGTGACCAGCCTTTCTACATGACCGGCGTCGCGGTGCGTGTTTGTCGAAGAAACCAAGCCTCTTCACGGGCATTTCGAGCATCAAACTCGCTACGATAAAAGCTCAGTGAAAGTCGAAGATATGAAGCCTCTTCGCGGACATCGTTGAGTACTTTTTGTAGTTAGTGCTAGTGTGTCAGCCGTCGAAGAAACCAAGCCTCTTCGCAGGCATTGCGACATTCCGGCGGCCGCGGAAGCTTCGGTTTCATCGTGCATCGAAGAAACAAAGCCTCTTCGCAGGCATTACGACGAGGCGGTTGAAAGGCCATTCCATCGCCGGGGCACTGATCAAAGAAACAAAGCCTCTTCGCAGGCATTGTGACGGTGGTGCGGCCCGGCATCTCAACCACACACAGAGAGTCGAAGAAACCAAGCCTCTTCACAGGCATTGCGACCTGGGTTGGGCGTTCACGCCCTTATGGGACCGCGAAACGTCGAAGAAACCAAGCCTCTTCGCAGGCATTGCGACGTCGAATAAGGCCGTCTGTCAGCGCTGCAGGTCATCGTCGAAGAAACCAAGCCTCTTCGCAGGCATTGCGACCCCCACACTGCCAAGGCGATAGACTGTGGCCCAATCGTCGAAGAAACCAAGCCTCTTCGCAGGCATTGCGACGGCACGCTCCGAACGTCACTCGCTGCAATGACTTGTGCTTCATTTTGCGAGCGACCATTGCCACGGTTATCGTTGATGTATGCTCTGCCGCAGTCGTTGCGCATAACTCGCTATGCCTTCGAGACTTGCGTCTCGCGAGTGACCAGCACACATATCATCGTACCTCACCGCTCGCAGCTACCAGCTTCCCCTCGTACCGCCGCATCAAGTTGATCGCCGCGGCACGGTCTTGATCAAACGCATGGCCACAATGGGGGCATTTGCCAAATACGCTCTCAGCCGCATCGAAGTTCATGATCTCGCCGCACTCTGTGCAGGTCTGCGTCGTTAGTGCGGCTGACACGATCTGCGTTTCGGCAAAACGATTCTTGATCATTTGCCGCAAGTTACCAGCCGCGGCGATGCGTGCGCGGTAGCGTTGCCGTCCATCGCCAATCTGTTCGGTCTGCGTTGGATCGATCTGCGTGACATTCCGCAAGTCGAAATCCTCAACAATCGCTGTCTTGTAACGACGAGACAAATCGGCTGCAACGTTGGCAAAATAATCGTCACGGCGACGAATAGCCTTCATACGAAGATGGGCCTCCCATTCGTAGAGGTGCTTGTCGCGCACTCGCCACGTTTCCAGCAAGTTGAAGATGTCATTGTCGCCTTCGAACCGCTGCTGCCGCCAGCGGATGGTAAGCGATGCTAGTCTTCCTTGACTACGCCATTGATGCAGTGTCTTTGTAGCTTCGGTCAGCCACTCGGGTATTTGCAGGGCACCGATAGCGTCGAGCAGTTGTTGCTTAATCTCGTTGAAATTCTTGTCTCGCAGTGACCGCAAATGCTCGACTTGTTCGAGCGCTTTGCTTACCATGTTAGATGGCAATGCAATTTCGCCTTCGAATCCATCGCTTCCTACCCAGTACGCCACGCGAATGCGATCATCGAAATTACGCCAACCAATGTCGATGGCAACTGCTCCGTCCTGAGCCAGGTCGGGCTTTTTCCAGCCGGAGCTTCGTTCCAGAGTAAATAGTACCTCCCAGTCGATTTGACATGCGATACGTTTAGCTTTGACTTTTACCCACTTAATTTTCGCGTTATGCGGAATTTCTCGGTGATATGTAAACGGAATCGTCGCCCAGATCGGGTTGTGGTTCTCGTCCGAGCCAATGCGCAGCCACAGTATCCGTCGCTTGCCGTAACCTTCGATGCGAATGCGGCGGTCTTCGCCACTCTCCAACCGTGCAATGTCTTCACCCTTCTGGAGTTGAACGGCAAGCACACCGCTGCCGTCGAAGCGGCGGAACTTCGGCGGCGGGCCTTTTCTGATTTGCGAGATGATCTGCTCTACGTGGCAGTACGTGCCCCAGTAGAGCCCACACAAGCTACGAGCTTTTTTGTGTTCGGCCCTCGCTTTGCCTTCGATCCGACTCAGCGCCTCTTGAGTTTCTGGACGAGTGTATGCGGCCTTTTTAGCTTCGCGCATCTGCCGCAGCGTTTCTCTGCGCTGGGCCTTCAGCGCTTTGAGCTGCTCCTTTAATTCGGTCGGGACAGTGCGTGTACGGTTCTTCTGCTTGTGGCTGCTGATTTTGCGTGCCACGTAGTCGATGTCGAGTTCCAGTTGCTCGATCTTGTCCGCCATTTGTCGGACTTCGCTTTCGATGCTCTTGACGGCGTCTTCAACCAGCTTGCGGCGCTGTAATTCCAGCTCGACAAGCTTGTTGCGGTACTGATGTGCTTTGCGTAGCTGTTCTAACATCGCCTCTGCATTTGTGGTTGGCTTTTTTGCACCGTATCGATAGACGATAGTCGGGCCCGCCATTCTGCCGAATGCCATGATTAGTCCTCCTGCGATGTGTTGTTAGAACTGAAAACGTGCAGCTTTTTCTAAGCCACTCGTTCGGGCATCCGCATTTCTTCATCGACCCAACTCCATCCACACCGACACACAGCGGCATGGCTGGTGTAGTCGATCTGTTCGCCGCGGCATTTTGGGCACACAAGCATCCATCCGACGTAGGTCGGCATGCCGCCGAAATGTCCTATATATCGTCCGTCTATCAGATCATCACAAAAGCGCGTTTCAAGTGCGACGACATACATCCAGTGGGGACGGCAGCAGCGCAGGGCATCTTCTTCTCGACTCCAAGTGCGACCACAATGGCAACGATACATGGCTAGGCCTCCTGTTCGTCATTGCCAATCCACTGCATGAACATGTCCCGCGTGTCGATGCGGTACTCTTCTTCGGTTTGCTCTAGCTCTCTGCGCAGTACGCTGAGTCGCTTTTTGAGTGCCTTGATGCCATGTTGTTCCATGAGCTGCTCGATTTGTGCGTGTATTTCTTCGCACTCTGCTTGCAGCTTGTGGATACGCGAAAGCATGACGAGCGAAGCTTTCGCTGTTTGCACGACTTCAAGCGGTAGTTCAAGCTGTTTGGGCATGTTACGTCCTTTTGTGCTTAAATAGTTGAAAATTTCTTCCGCGCGATCACTGTTGGGAAGCAGACCTCGAAAGCGTCGAAGAAACGAAGCCTCTTCGCAGGCACAGAACGACGACGCAGGAGGTCGAAGAGATGAAGCTTCTTCGCGAGCTTTACTGCGTCAGAGAATGGCATCCTTGCCATAGAGAGCGTCCTGTCTATGCCGCTTAGAAAGAGAAAAGGGCCAGGGCGGGCGAGTGTGTAGCAGCGCGCTGGAAGCAGGCCACAGTCAGCCACGCCCTGGCGGTGTCGCGACGTGCCGCGCAGCTCCCGTGACCGCGCCTAGCTCCACCGTGAGAGCACGTCGCTACGTGCGGGAAGTGAGTTTACTCCTAGTGTTTCACTTTGTCAACAGTCTAGCGACCGTGTCTAGCCGCTTGGCCGTCTCCGGATACTCGGCCCGCAAGATTGCGCGGACCACTGTGTGCGGCAGCCGCAGCTCCTCGGCGACCTGATCCCAGGTCGCAAGCCCCTCACACCAGACGCTGTAGCTCGGCACCATGAAAATCATGGGCCGAACGTCTGGTGCGAGCAAAAGATCATAGGTCGTGCCACGCCCCTTTCTGAGCGATGGATACTGCGATTCGATGTCGCAATACCCATCGATTGGCATGCCGTCGAACTTTTTGGCGGTCGCGATCGTTGCCAGCCAGAGCCGCGGACGAAGCATAGCCGACCGCGGGCAGTCGTAGAATTTGAAGGTCTGCATTTGTCTCTCCTAAAAGCCGCGACAGGGGCCACGGATCGCCGCCCCTCCTGGGCGGGCACGCGCGGTGCTGCAATGTGGCCGTGGCCCCATGTCGCGACCGTGTTCAGAGCGTCACTGGGAACCCTCCTGCTTCGCAAGCCTTCTCCACCGCGCGCCGAACCTCCTCGATCGGTGCCGGCCTTCCGCCGATCCCGTCGCTCGCAGCCTCTTTCAGCGCGTGTCGCAGCGCATCATCTGGGATCAGCGAAAGCAGCTCGGCGAGCAACGCGAGATGCTGCATCGCTTCTTTGCCGCGCTCGATTTCGCGCAGCCGCTCGACTTCCCGGACCGCCTCGGCCAGCGCCTCGGGAACGTACTTCCGCAGCACCGACACATCGTACACTTGTACCCCGCAGGCGCTCATGGCGCCAGTCTGCGGGTCGCGGGCAATGCAGACGCCCGCCGCGCTGGCCCGCTGCTGAAGCGGCAGCCGCGCCCACTCTTCGGCCAGCGCCCGCTCCCGTGCGGCGCGCTGCCGGGCCTCTTCGTCGGCCTTCGCCTTTCGCTGCCGGCGCTCCTCGTCGGCAGCCAGAATCGCCGCCGCAATCTCCGCGGGCGTCGGCTGGTCGGCGTCCACGATGATCGGCACCTGCCCGTGGTGATAGTCGGAGCGATACATCCACCGGAAGTCCGACCGATAATCGCCCGCAAAATCCGACGGATACTGCCCGCCGCCCGCCTCGATCAGCAGCTCCCGCACTTCCCGCGGGAGCTGGTCCACGGGCACAGGAACCTCGATCTTTTCTGGCACGTTCGCGCCGGTTTCGATCCGCCGCGCACGCACCCAGTCCGCGGTCCGATGGACGGTTACTTTGACGACAGCACACATAACACAACTCCTTCCGGTCGTCTCGGCCAAGCCGGCTTGCCGCCAGCACGCGGGCTGGTGATCCTCTGGGCGATACACCCGCCCACAGCGCCCCGATGGGTCAGCGCCGCCATCGCCGCTCGGGGGCACACGGCGGTTATCTGTCACTAGTTCCACCAGTGGTGGCACTAGTGCTCAGCTCAAGGTCTTCGACCACCCGCGCCCAGTCCGCACAATTGTTTTGATCGGCCAGGACGTAGCCGACCAGTTCGGGGAACCACGGGTCGAGCCCCACAGATCGCCGCAGCCCTTCGCGCGCAATCGTGCGCTGCCAGGCATGCGGGATGATCGCCGGTCCGGGGCAGATCAGAATATCCCCCGCCTGGAAAAACAGCGACGTGGTGCCACTGCCACCCGGCCAAAAATGGCCAGGGGACGCATCGACGGCAGCCCGGATGGCGGCGTCCCACGCAGGGCCGTCAGCGGCATGCTTCCGGCCGCGGCCGAGCGTGACGAAGGCAGGATGCCGCGTGGTGCCAGCACCTGATACGCCGTGCCGGCCGCCGACGCCAAAGCAATCGGCCAGCAGTACGGCATTGACGTAGGCCGCCATCACGTCGTCGCCTATCGGCTCGGCCAAGCCCTGGCCATGGTGGGCAACGACCCACGCCTTGGCCGCTTCTCGCGCGGTGATTACTCGCCGCTCGTGGCGGTCGGGCGCTGTCTCTTTGAGCAGCGCCTCAATGGCCCGATTGTACGGGCCTAACAGCTCCCGCAGATACTTTCCCGCGGCGTTTCTTGTTGTTAGGTGTTGCATTGCTACAGCCATTTCATCCGAACTTCCGGAAGGACCAGGACCCTGCCGTTTGGCAGTTGCACGCTAAGGTTGGCCCGCCGCGCGATGAAGCGCAGCGGATAAAGAGCGCCGTTCCCAACCACGAGAAACGCGGCCACAACGGCCGCGGGGCCCGTCAAAGTGTCTGCGAAATCGTATTGGGCGACGATTTCGCCAGGCCACACTTCGCCCATCACGTAATCCTTGCGCTTGTCGATGGACAGTAAACGGTCGCCAAAATACTGCCACCGCCACTGTCCACACTGGGGGCGCCACACAGCCCTCGCCCAGTGTTCCACGCATTTGCCGCGGCGACCGTAGTGTTTGGCGGCGGCGCGGATCGAATATACAACCCCCGACGGGGGTGTACGACTCGCGGCAATAGCCGCCGCCCGGCGAATAAACTCGGCGTTCGCCGGGTGGCCAACGTCGGCCCTCGAAAGGGCCGCTGTCTCATTGCTCACGAAGCTTTCGCGCCACATTGACGCGGTCTCCTTTCAGCCAGCACCTGGGCTGGCGATGGTCTGGGCGGTCCGCCCGCCCACAGCGCCCCCGATAGGTCAGCGCCGCCATCGCCGCTCGGGGGCACACGGCGACGGCGGGGGAAGACTACATCAGCAGCCACGGGTCCGACACCCGCAGCTCGCCATCGACGAGCTTCGCGCCGCGGTCCAATTTGACGGCGCTCTGCTCGCTGGGCGACACGTAATACAGCTCGCCATGCCACGCCCAGAATCGCGAGGCGAACCGACCCAGCGGCTGGGGGTCGCTCCAGCCGCCCAGGTCGTAGTCGGGCAGCCTCATCGGCGTGTCCTCTGGCAGCGGCGCGCCGTAGCTGATCAGCTCGCGATACAGGGCGGCAGAGTCACGTTGGCGCTGCGCGGCCGCTTCCCGCGCCTCTTTGGCGCGGCGCGCCGCATCCTCTTCCGCACGCCGGGCACAATCGCACGGCGTGCCATCGACCACGCGCTCGACCGTCCATGATTGAGTCCGGGTGCCCATTCCGTCCGGGCTAGGCACCGAATCACCGCGCACCCGCTCAATGGATACTAACCATCGCACGCCACAAGACTTACAATATCGCTCTTCCATGATACACCCCACAAACGCCCTTGTACTGACATCACCGCCGCGACGATTCCAGAAACTGCCGCCACTCGACCCTATCCCGGATTGCCGCTTGGATCGCCCGCAAGTTGCGCGGGCTGGCACGCACGACGACCTGGCCGTCGCCCAGGCCTTCGACGATTACATTTGCCCGCAATTGGCGGGCAAATTGTTCATCCACTTGGCCCGCCCCGCTGCGCTTGATGCGGGCCGGCCACTCGAATCGCCGCAGCAGGAAAAGCTCAGCGTCCGGGTCGCTGGCGTCTTCGCACGCGAGCACGCGCCCGCGTAGGCGGGCCGCGTGCAACACCCACGCGACCGGGACTGACCGCGTGTCAAACCTGATCTCGTTCATCGCACCCTCCCCGGCCGGTAAAACCGGCCCGCTGATGTGACACTCCACGAAAAAACGGTCGGCCCCTAGGGGTTAGGCGAAGCGCACCCCGCCGCCCCACTGCGGGTCAATTCCCGCACCCTGGCTCCACCCCTCCAGGACCTCACCCGTGGTCGCGCTGGTACCTCGGCGCGGTCGTCTACAGGCTTACTGCACTCGCAGGAAGGGGAGCCGACCAAAGTCCCGGCGCTGCGTGCGCCGGAAACGCTCCCGACAGCTCAGCGCTGCCGCCGCCGCTCGGGGGCACACGGCGGCGGCAGGGGTCCGCTTACTGCTCCGCCTGAGCCCGCCGCTTGGCCCGCGGAATCAGGCCTTCCGCGATGGCGGCCCGGATCGCGGCCGCCGGACTTGGCGCGTCGGACTCCGCGGAGTCAACCACAAAAACCGCAAAATCGTCGCTTTCGCGGATAGCGTGGTAGCCGATCAAGCTACCACGCGTGGCCATCCAAGCGCCCCAATACCAGCCCTTCGGCAGCTTCGCGCCGCGAGCATACAGGACCTGATCGAGTGTGCGAGTGTCGGTCATTGCAACCTCCCGGCCGGCTGTGCCGGCCCGCTGAAAAACTGAAGCAACTCTCCAGCACTCCGCGTGCTGGCAGCGCCCCCGATGCCCTATCTGCCGCCGCGGCGCTCGGGGGCACACGCCGCGGCGTAAATCGCCTACGCCCGCGGCGACGGGCGGACGACGCGCCGGCCGTCGGGCAGGTAAATCTGCACGTACTCGCCAGAGGCGGTCTCCCGGACTTCCAGTTTTTGGTAGCCCGGGGTGTATCGCCCCAGCACCAAGTAGGCCGTGCTAATTTGCCAGTCATCGATCCATTCGATGACAACCTCGCCGGCGAAGACGCGACCAAACCGATTGCGCTTGCGCGTGGACAGTGGCACCCACCGTCCATTGCGCCACACACGGCGGTGGAACCAATGCGCGTAGCGAGTGCGCGGGAACAACGCCCCGGTGCCCCTCATTTCGATTGATTCGCCTGACGTTGGCGATGCACCAGCAGCGGCGATGTCACACAGCTTTTTGATATCCACAGCCCAAGACGCGACGTCGTTCATCGTACCCTCCCCGGCCGGCCCTGCCGGCCCGCTGATTTCGCCGCGTCGGCCGCGGCTCGCCATCATCGATCCCCATCGATGACGCTCACATTATGCCGTGGCTATTGACGCCTGTCAATAGCTCTTTCGGGTGAGGCGACGAAAATTTTTTAAGTGCGTAAGTCCTTGTCCTGTCGAGACTTACGGCGTTTCGCCGCTTGAGGTCGCGAAAAATTTTTCGAGCCGCGACCACGCCGCGAGCTACGAGGCATCAGGCGCAGCCCGCACGACCAGCGTGCCGCTGATCAGCACCGTGTCTGTGGTCTGATCGCGCAGCACGTAGCGGTACGTGCCAGCAGCGGGCACCTTCGCCTCTGCCGCGTCTAGCGAGACATAGCTACGGTTATAGGTGTCCTGCCACTCCACCGTGATTTCGCTTGCCGCGCTAGTGCACTGAGAGACTGCGACGTCTGGATCGGTCTGTAAGTATGCGATCCATACAAGTTCGCTGGACCGCAGGTCAGCGTTGATGAACCATGCTGCGCGAGCGCGAGCATAGCGCCACATCGTAATCATGCCGCCGTCGCCGGTCGGCTCAAACACACGCACGCTGAGTGGCTGCACAACAACCTGTACCGATCCGCCGCCGCCTCCTCCTCCACCGCCGTCGCACACTGCAAAGACCTGGTTCGATGCGTTGAACGTAAGCTTGTCGGTCTTCGCTTTGATTGCCGATGAAGCGGCGTCCACGTAGTCTGCGGCGTTCTTGAGCGACTTGCCGACGGTGCCACTGGCTGGCGATCCAGGCAATGCCTGGCCCATGTTTACATCAACGCTAAAGCCGAAGGCTGTCAGCGTGCGTGTGGAGTGACTCCACACATCAGACGCCGTAGGCCGCGACGCGATATTGGTATCGATGCGTTTCAGCGATTCCCCTGTTGTATTACTGGTCGGCGATGCCGGCAGAGTCTGATCCATATTCAGATCGACCGTGAAGGCAAACGCGGTGAGTGTCCGCGTCGAATGATTCCAGACGTCGGTCGCCGTTGATCGAGACGCAACGTTGGTGTCGAGCCGCTTCAGCGCCTGACCCGTAGTATCATTGTTGGGCGATGCTGGTAGTGCCTGGTTCATGTTCAGGTCAACGCTGAACGTGAAAGCCGTTAGCGTTCGCGTCGAATGATTCCAGACATCTGCTGCCGTCGGCCTGGATGCAACGTTGGTATCGATCCGTTTCAGTGCTTCGCCAGTCGTGTTGCTCGTCGGCGACGCCGGCAAGGCCTGACTCATGTTCACATCGACGGGGAAGCTGAACTCGGTCAGCGTCCGCGTTGAATGATTCCACACGTCGGCCGCAGTGGCCCTGGATGCCACATCAGCATTCAGATGAGTCAGTGGTGAAGCACCAATGAGCGGCAATCCGCCCGCGGCGCCAGGCGCTGCATTGGGCAATCGCTCGAACTGAATCGTGACCGGTACAATCGAGACGCCAGATGTTGATGACTTGCCACACAGCACGCCGATGTCGCAGTCTGTCTCCTCAGCCGTGAGTGCGATCTTGTACAGTCCAGGCGCGTTCGTGGCGTCCACTTCCGTGGGTGTGTTGGCAGGCGAGGCCGCCGTACCATCCTTGATCCAGCGCAGCGTATGGTTGCCTACGTCGCCCGTCTTGCCGGCATTCGCTTCAGTGTCCCACGCCACATAGGCAATCGTCATCGCAACACCGCGTGTGGCCATCGGTGAGTCTCCTATGCGCAGCCTGCCGTGAGATGATAGATGGGGGTTTTCTTGGCTGCCGGCAACGTCGCACCTCGCACAAGCACCCGTGGACGGACTCGATACATGGCCCAGGGATTGAAAGCCAATTCCAGAACCTCGCTTGGTCTTAATGCGCGAGACCACATTGCTGCTTGAAGGCACGTAGCTCTCAAGTATATGCTAGGCAAATTTGCACGACTGAATAACGTATGAGGATAACCGTTGCCATTAAAGAATTGTGACGGTATTGAAGTATTCTGTTGTGCGATTTGTTTTCCGTCAAAATATAGTCTCACCGCTACGCTCGGATCATACGTAGCTACTACATGATTTGAACGTGGGCTAGAAGGAGATATAGTCTGATATATATGGTAAGCGCTATTGTAGTCTGTCGCCCAAGCAGCATACATCACTTGCGATGGTCCGTACTGAATACCGCTTGCCCTAGCAGTTCCATATCCGAGTTTACCAATCAGAAGACTGTCATTTCCACCAGTCATATCTAAATCACCATACCATAATAACGTGTGTGCCCCAGAAAAGCGCAACAACGGATAATCCGAGTGTGCTTGAGCATAATCGTTTACACCATCCCCCCACAGTCCTGGTCCATCCGGTCTTAATCTCCATGACTGAGATAAATCCATATTAAATGTTCGCGCATGATGCTGATAGCCACTCACGTCCCATATTGTTGTACCACCTTGCTCTAACATAGGCCACGCGCACACTAATCCTTCCCACAAATGCGGCGCCTCGCTATTCGCCCCACGCGCTTCCGCTACTTCCCAGATTTCATCCATCGAGGGAATACGCATCACTGAATCTCCGGGTAAATCGGCGTCGCTACAACAGCAGAAACACTGTCAACATTAGCAAGCGCAACAGAAGTCTTATTCAAGATGGCAAC
>Ga0308411_10001124_pt1 | contig 18088 bp, 13 predicted proteins | sample HotsprottomLayer_2_FD_203530 | JGI IMG/M metagenome (GOLD analysis project Ga0308411, IMG submission 203530) | Hot spring phototrophic mat microbial communities from Octopus Spring, Yellowstone National Park, Wyoming, United States -... | ecosystem: Environmental > Aquatic > Thermal springs >...
TGTGAGCGTATTACATATTTGCCTTGCGGAATAGACAACATATTACGTTATGAACGCCGTAACAAATAAGTCGCCAGTCCCTTTTCTTAAAAGGGTATTAATCAGGAATTTTAGAGTATTACATAACGTAGAGTTTAGGTCTCTTTCACCGATCACTGTCTTGATAGGAGAAAATGGTAGTGGTAAAACTACAGTGATAGAGGCTTTATCTTTTTTATTCGATTGTTTTACTATAGGGTTACGAAAAACGTGGGACAAATATGGAGGGGCGAAGGGCATTCGTACATTGGGTGAGGAAGGTCCTATCAATATAGAAATAGAATGCAAGATGCCAGACTATGATTTAATTACCTATCATCTGAGTGTTGATGAAGAAAACAAGAGACCTATTGTTATGGAAGAATGGATAGATAGTAGTCGGGGCTCAGGTTCTAATTCATTGCGCTTTTTGGAACATAGTGCAGGCAAAATGAAAGTTATTGGTAATGTAAAAGGTGTAGATGCGAGCAAGATTACTGAAATTCAACTCAGAGGCCCTGGTTTGGTCGCTGCAAGCGTATTAGGGCAGTTTGAAGCATATCCCCAAGTCGCTGCTCTACGTGATTTCATTATGGGGTGGAAAATAATGTCTAGTGTAAGAAAGTTGCAAGATAGTAGTAACATTACTACTTCAGTTCAATCTCCAATTTGGAATTCTTTTGCATCATTAGTTTTGAATCCTTTGAACTTTGAAAATTTGACACATAACGGCGCATTGCCATCATTAATATGCATTGAAGAGCCAGCTATCTCTGTCTACCCTACATTGTTGCCTAAGATGGTTAAAGAGTTTCGTAATGCCACTTCGCATACACAATTCATTATTACTACACAATCTCCACTCTTTCTGAATGCTTTGCGACCAGAGGAAGTTTGGGTGCTATATCGGGGTGAGAATGGATACACACAATCCCGACGTGTTGATTCTAGTCCTTATGTTATGAGTTTTATTAAAAGTGGTGGCTTGATAGGCGATTTATGGTTAGAAGGTTATTTAAGACCTGATATTTCTTTTGCATAGATACTTATAGATCATACTTAGTAGTTTGCATACTGCACAGCTGTGAAAAGTTGAGCAATCCGCTCCACTTGTTACGCACTATTGAGCATCGTTTTTATTAAAATCTTGTTAGTATATTTTTCTGTGCGTCTAAAATTGGGAAGGAACAGCAAAATAGAAACTAAAGTCTCTCCGTGCTTAAAGTTTCCGTATGTTTGTAAAAGTAGTTTACCGTTCAGTGGAACCAACAATTTAGGGAATCATAGTAATTCTTATGGTACGATGTTATTCAAAGAAGATTCATGTAATAGAGTTAGATATAGACTTAGACATAGAACGTTTTTTAAAACTAAAAACAATGTAATATTATACTATAACAACTTTTTTGGAGATAAAGAGTTTCCTAGTAAGATCGAGTACGATAAATACAATTTATTCTGGTTTATAATAGATGTTGCTCGTGACATTTACCAACCTGTTGAGATCCCTGAGCTAAATTATCTTACAGGTAAGGACACGAGCCTACTAGTTAGGCTAAAAGATAAATTTTATGTTCTCTCTAAGGAGCTATACCCAAAAGAATCTTTATATAATACAGATGTACCCATTTACGTAGCTATAATAGATGCAGATAGTGGGGAAGCCTTATTTTTAGAAAATAGAAAAAGAAACTTATATCTAGATTTATATTATCCTATTGCTAACAGAATTGTTCCAATACTACAATTCAATGAAAAAGGTTTATTCTTGCATTTAGTTGATATTTTGGATAATAAGATAAACGCAATAGCATGGACTATTGAACAAATTAAAATGACAATAATAGACCTAATAAATAGAGACATTTATTTCAAATACGTTAGGAAAAAAGTTTCACAAGATATCATTGAACAGGTTAGTAATGCCAAAGTCAGCCATATGAATTATATATATGATGCAATCGGGGAAAGTACTAATAACCATGCAAAAGGCCTTAACATATACTTTGAATTGTTGATAAAAGGAAAGAGGTATGAATACAAGTTAGAAACATGTGGGTTGGTTATAGTATTGGAGCACGAAAGTATAAGATGTTATTTAGATTTACAACATGCCAGATTTGAATTGAACCATGAAAAAATGTCTCTTTTCAAAAATCATTACCAAGAAACTACGATTTTGCTACAAGAAATACTTATTTCGCCCCAAGTTCCTGAAATCTATCTGTCCAATGTTTTATATAGCAATAAATGCTATGATATACTTTACAGTATTACAGATGGCATTACAATTACAAAAAAGAAACGAGACATAATATGGAGTCGTAGAAGTAATAGTATATACGATGATAGCAATTTTACGAGTTCTGCAATTTATCGGCATAAAAACTATTTGTTCATATTTAAACTTCCTAACGATAAAGATCCGTCTTGTATAGTAATTATTGACTTAAAGACTGAAACGCTTTATCCTTTTGTTAGTACAGGTGTCTTTAAAACACTTTTGAATCGAGATGCATATCATAGCTTAGAATATGTTTTTCACTACTTTAAATCAAGCAATAAAATTGTCTTTTTGTCAAAAGATTTAAGATATATATTTGCTATAAAAATAAAAGAGTTGGATGACAAACTTATTGCAATAAAACAAGATAATTGTAAAGAACAACACTACGAATACATAGAGGATTTTGTTGAAGCTTTTGAGATGAAACACCTATTAAGTGATGTCATTTCATTGACCTACGAAGCTAAAATTGAGTATGATAAAATTAAGGCATTAAGTTATTATATAGACAAAAATTCAGATAATTTATATATTACAGCCAGTTATGATATTGATAGTACAGTTCACATAGGACTATTTAAGTTGTTACTTTCAACCAAAGGTATGTTTCTAAGACTTATGGCTTATTACCCATACGAACACGTATTGTACTATAAAAATAAAAATTTAATCAATTTATCTCATTCAGCTATACGTAGAATATACACTGCTGATACATTCAATGATAATTTAGAAATAGTGTGTAATTTTAACCCTGCATTGATTGATATTAAGAACAACAGGATTAGCATTCGTATAACATCAAAAGATTTTATTTCTGAAAAAGTTACATGCAGGAATTTGGATGATATTCTGATTGTAGAATTGCAATACAAGAGAGTTAGTGGCCTGCGTGTATCCATAGTGGAGAACAATCCCTTTGTTATATCTAGACTCAATTTGGTTAGTAAGATGTCAATATTATACCTGGGGGCTGTGTAACCTTTTACAGTTTTGCTTCCTGCCTCATTGCACGATTAGTTTTAACAATTTACAAGTAAAAATAATTTCGATAGAATTAGCAAGCATATTTACGTGGCATGCGACACAGACCGACGCTAAAAGCGTACAAGTATCGTATTTACCCTACCGATTCGCAAGTGGTATTCTTTGCTAAGACATTTGGATGCTGTCGGTTTGTGTGGAACAAAATGATGGACAAGAAACTGCAAGCTTACAAGAAGAAAGAACGCATTCCAGGAGTCTCACCCGCCAAGTACAAAGACGAATTCCCATTCCTCAAAGAAGTAGACAGTCGCGCTCTTTGCAATGTACAACTGCAACTGGAGAAGGCATTCAAAGATCACTTCAGAAACCGAAAGCAATTCAAGCTACCAAAATTCAAAAAGAAAAGAGAAAAACAATCTTATACTACAAACAATGTACATAATTCAATAAGAGTAGATTTTGAAAAAGGCTTGCTATATCTACCGAAGATAAGGAAGGGGCTAAATATTGAACTACATAGAAGATTTGAGGGTAAGATTAAGTCTGTTACTGTAAGCAGAACAAACGACGGTAAGTATTTTGCTTCCATCTTGGTAGAAACGGAGAATCGAAGAAATAAAGTTGTAGAGCCTAAAAGCAAAGCTTGCGGGGTAGATTTAGGGCTGGAACACTTCGTTACCGTTACTAATGACTTCGGAAGTTACAAAGTCGAACACCCGAAGTATCTTCTGAAAGGTGAGGAACGGTTAAAAAGACTTCAAAAGTCTTTTTCAAAGAAACAAAAAGGCTCAAAAAATAGCGAGAAGGCGAGATTGAGGCTTGCTAGGCAGCACGCGTACATCACTAACGCTCGTAATGACTTTTTGCACAAGTTGTCCAAAGCCATCATTGACGAAAACCAAGTCGTGGTGGTGGAGGACATCAACGTGAAAGGCCTGTTGAAGACAAGACTTGCTAAGTCAATTTCTGACAGCGGGTGGGCAAAGTTTCTGACCTATCTCAAATACAAAGCGGAATGGTATGGGCGGACTCTCATTCAGGTAGACCGCTTCTTCCCCTCCTCAAAGCTTTGCTATCGCTGCGGTTACAAAAACAACGACTTGGCGCTACACGAAAGAATGTGGACATGCCCCGCGTGCTGCGAAACGCACGATAGAGACGTAAACGCCTCTATGAATCTCTATCTCGTAGGGTTAGGACGACCCGAGGTGAAGCCTGTGGAGCGTGCTCTGGTGGATGAACGTAGTCCCTACGGACTACCTAAAAAGCCATCACGCGACGAAGCAAGAAGCTCAACCCCAAAAGGTTGAGCAGTCCGCGTATGTGTCCTCATGATGATTTAGAAAAGAATCTTTCATGTGCGTACGGTTGGGATATTGACGAAAATGCTGTTTAAGAGTGTAAAAGGAATTTAGATAGTATTGTTCAGCCTCTCGGTATTTGTGTTAAATGGGATATTACAGCAAAAAATGATTACATCAACTACCAATTATGGGTTTGCTTAGCACTAAGACACCAGAATTCTTTGACTTAATTGTATGTAACCCTCCTTACATTCGTATTCAAAGTTTAAAAGAAACAGAACGCAAGTTTATACAGAGATATTATGAATTTTGCAAGACTGGTTCAACAGATGTTTATATAGCTTTTTTTGAGCTTGCTTATCGTTTATTAAGTTCTGATGGTGTAGCAGGATTTATTACACCAAATACTTTTTTCTACACAGAAACAGCATGACATCTTAGAGAGTTCTTTGCTAATGGTGGGTATATAAAAAAGATTTTCAATTACGGCGACATTCAGCTTTTTGATAACGCAACGACTTATAGTGCAATTACGATGTTTACGAAAAAGCCACAAAAGAGTTTTGACTACTACTTAGCTGTAACCAAAGATGAATTCAAACATAGAGTTATAGAGTTCAAAGAACTTTTAGGTCAAAAGTCTTGGCGGCTGTCTGTTGATGTACCTGAAAAAGTGAAAGGTGTTAGGTTAGGTGATATATGTAGTATTCACGTAGGTATTACAACACTATGCGATAAGGCTTACATTTTCCCAATTGAACCTGTAGACGACGAAACGGTTTGGGCTTACACAAGACTTAGGGGTAAAGTTAAACTTGAAAGAGCTATTCTAAAACCTATTGTCAAGGCTTCCAAGCTAGAAAGCAGTAACGACCCTATCAGAGAATACATACTGTTCCCGTACCAAAAAGTGGATGGCAAGATGAAAATCATACCTGAGGAGTTACTGAGGAAAGACTTCCCGTTAGCATATCAGTATCTTTTGGCTATAAAACCTGAGTTAGACAAAAGAGATAAAGGCCGTCCCAACCCAGTGGCTTGGTACGCATTCGGAAGGAATCAAAGTTTAGACACATGCTTCGGCAAAAAGATTATTTTTTCACCAATGAATCGCAAGCCAAAATTTATACTCTATGAAAATGAAGAATGTCTGGTCTACTCTGGGTATTTTATCAAGTACGATGGTGATTTGCAATCGTTGCTGGAGCGATTGAATTCTCTTGAAATGGAACATTTTATAGCTTGCTCGTCACGTAACTTTCGTAATGGATGGAAAGCGTATAATAAAAAAGTGATAGAGAATTTCGTTATTACATATCCCACACACGAAAAGCATAGTGTTCTACTTAGTGCGATATAGCAAACGACAGAGATGTAAATGGTTTAAAAATCTTTACTCCGTATGGTTAGGATGCCATGAAGGGGCGTGATCTGGTGGATGACCGTAGCCATCACGCGACGAAGCAGGAAGCTCAACCTTTTACGGTAGATCAGTCCGCACGTCATAAGTCTTGAATTTGATGGTACGAACAAGTTCCATTTCTGAGACTACAAATGCAAATAGGTGTTTAGGGTACCTAACACCATCTATTTCAGTCCAATGAAACAGAAGCTTGCCGTAACGCCCAGTCTTTAATTTTATCTTTGGCTTGTCCGTCTCAGCGACAATCTTGATTCTGTTTTCATCTTTGTATTGTAATTCGTTTTTACGATTGTACTTAATATCCTTGAATTCAATGACAGGAATATTGTCTCTTAGTACTACTCTTCCATTATATTCATGAGCTGGTATATTACATCTTATTATCAACTCATCATCATATACAAAAAATACGCTATTTTTTTCATTCGCAATGTCGAACGAGTAGTTTAAAAAGTCAAGAAAGTATATATTTTTGTCCTTTTTGCTTGTTATACTATTTATGATTTCGTTTAGTAATCGACCTTGTTTTTTTAGCTCTATTTGCTCATCGTATGGCAACTGATGTTTTGAATCTAATCTGTGTGGGCTTGATAAGAATACGATTTGGGCCTGAGAGGGCTTCCGCTGTATGTTATGTTTGGCGATTGCGAAGCGTATGCATGGAGGCGGACTTTGATAAAGCGCCATAAATATGTATAAGTCACCTGTTTCTTCAGAAAAATAGTACTTATAATACAAATTTTTGTATTTTATACCTCTATTTTGTATCTCTTGGCTAATATTGTGGAGCAAATCAGATATAGATATTTTTTTTATATATTCATTAACATCAATGATGGTTATTGGTTTATTTTGTTCTCTGTATATATTTATCACTTTGTTCATCTTAGTCCAACCCACTATACGACCGTTTGGAATATTTACATAACTTCTATTTCCTCTTACGAGTTTTGGGTGTACAACAGCATAAGTAAATTCGTTGTCAACAGTTACAAAATACACCCCCTCACGTCTTAATACGTTGATAGATACATCCTCAAACTTATATATCGGCTTGTATTGATTGTCAACTAACTTGTAAAGAGAACCATCTCTAATTAAATAATCGCTAGTAATTGTGGTTATGGAGTATAGTTGAGATTCATCTATTTTGTATTTACCATGTATTGGATATTTTTTGTGCAATAAAATATCATCGTTTGACTTATTGTAATTAAAACTAAACAGGCTTATTTTGACATTCTTGCAACTCAATAAAATATTTAGCTCATTGCTTTCTATATAAACCGAGAGATGTAGATTAACAGCACATGATAGTTCTTCTTCGTATTCATATCGTCTATTTTTGTATCCTAGGTATGTAATACTTTTCAGGTGTAGCCAAAGTGTGGATTGGCACTCGCTGTAAATTGGTGTTTCATTTTGATATTTTATAAGTTTGCAGTCATCTGATATCTCGCCCCATGCGGATATGAGTGAGTCAGGAGGCTGAAGACGATAAAGTTTTATACGAGGTTTTAGAAATAGGCTAGCACCTCTAATAGTTATGTTAGGATGTCCTTCAAGCCCATGAACAAAATCGTTAATATGACTTTTTATGTAAGCCTTTAAGTTATATGAGATTTCTTCTACTTTTTCTTCTACCAAATCAACTAAATATATAGAACTAGTTTCAAGTGCCTTATGGTTATCTGTTCGCATTATTATAATAAAGGAGTTGTACAAAGGGCTGGTGTATGTAAAAGTAGGGAATAGTTTTTCGTCTAAGTCGTCTTCAGACGCTGATGCATACGTTCTTTCCTGTATGTAACTAAATAATACTTTACCTTTTGTTAGATTATTTATTGTGAACACTCTAAGTCTCTTTTCTAATCCTTTAAACAAACCGTAATCAAAAATACAATACAGATCACCGTTAGGCGCTTTGATAAACATTTTAGGATATTCCTCATATTTTTGACTGCTTATACCTATAAGATCATATGTGTTATTTTTACGGTCAAATAGTGTAATAAGGTTGGTACCATGATATTCTTCAGATGGTTGGTTAATAAATCTTATAATATCACCTATTATGAAGAATATTGTTCTATCGTCGCCATACTCATATATACATAGGTCTGAATGTTCATCAGCTTTTGCCCAGAACGAAAAGTAATCACTTTTGTATCTTATTCTATGCACCTTAGGCAATCGGCTATACTTGGCTACTTTGCATCTGATTGGCGTTTTGTTACTAAAATCCAAAATCACACTTAAATATACAAAATGTAAATCATTATAATATTAATTTTTCTATAATTTTCAATACCCATTTACAGTGTGAGAAACTATGGAAACTTTGAAAGACACAATCTCAAGGTGGAATTAGAGGAAGCGGTCTGTACCTAAGAACTTGTATGTCCACGCGGACTGCTCAACTGAAAATGTTGAGCAGTCCGTATATACTAGAATTGGCAATAAATAAGTAGTTTCGATAGTCAATCACGGCATGAGCCATCAGGGAAACTTTTGGGGGACCAATATTAAGGAGAAATTAGAGGAAGTAATCCGTACTTAAGAGCTTCATATCCGCTTAGACTCCTTGATGTTAAATTAAATGGATACGTAGAGGATTTTGTTGAAATTTTTGAGATGAAACAATTACTGGGTAATGCTATTTTGAAGACATATAAAACGGAAATTGAGGTTGATAAAATCGGAGCTTTTAGTTATTATATACATAGACATTTAGGTAAGCTGTACATTATAGCTACATATGATATTGACAATACAAAATGTATAGGGACATTTGAGCTTATAGTCTCGGCGGAAAGTACGTTTTTAAGACTTATAGCCTACTACCCATACGAGCGTACATTATACTATAAAAATAAAAGCCCTATTAACTTACCATCCATCTCTAACTCGGTTATTCAGAAGATATACTCTACCAATACTTTCAATAACAACTTAGAAATAGTATGTAATATTAATTCTATGTACTTTGATATTGGGAACAATAGGACTAGCGTTTGTACGATATCAAAAGATTTTAGTATTGAAGAAGTTAGATGTGAAAATTTTAGAGAATACATGGAAGTAGAATTAAAATATAAGAGACGTAGCGGCGTGCGTGTAACTATAGTTCAGTGTAATATTTTTATCATATCTAGACTCAATGTAGTCAGTAAGATGCCTATTTTGTCTCTATAATCGTAACGATAAACTCTGAACAGATAACTTCAAATTCGACAATGTTATTACTTTTGCGTGTATGACTAGCCTTCAGAAAACATACGAAAAGAAAAAACTCTATGGTCAAGTTTATACACCATCACTTATTGTTACAAAAATTCTAGACGAAGTTGGTTTCACTTCTACTGATATATTGGGTAAGAAGGTGCTTGACCCTGCTTGTGGCGATGGGCGCTTTCTTATTGAGGTTGTCAGGCGTATTGTAAATATGTCTCCTCTTGAAGACTTGGAAAAGAATCTTTCATGTGTGTATGGCTGGGATATTGACGAAAATGCCGTTGAAGAGTGTAAAAGGAATCTAAATCGTATTGTTCAACCTCTTGGTATTCACGTTAACTGGAACATTACAGTAAGAAATGCATTGTACGAATTACCGCAATTGAACTTGCTTGACGCTGGTGATCTCGAACAATTTGATTTCATAATAGGTAACCCACCTTATATCCGTATACAAAACTTGAAAGAAACCGAGCGCAGATTTATACAAACGTACTATGAATTTTGTAAGACTGGTTCAACAGATATTTATATCGCATTCTTTGAACTTGCATATCATCTATTAAGCTCTGATGGTGTAGTGGGATTTATTACACCAAATACTTTCTTATATACGGAAACGGCAAGGAATCTTAGAGAGTTCTTTGCGAAGGGTGGTTATATAAGAAAGATTTTCAATTACGGTGATATTCAGCTTTTTGATGACGCAACGACTTATAGCGCAATTACGATTGTCACAAAAAAACCAAAAAAGAGTTTTGACTATTACGTAGCTTTAACAAAAGATGAATTCAAATATAGAGTTATAGAGTTCAAAGAACTTTTAGGTCAAAAGTCTTGGAGATTGTCCACTGATTTACATGAAAAAGTAAAAGGTGTAAGATTGGGTGATATATGTAGCATTCATGTGGGTATTACAACATTATGCGATAAGGCTTATATTTTTCCCATTGAACCTATAGACGACAAGACAGTTTTGGCATACACAAAACTCGGAGGCAAAGTTAAACTTGAAAAGGCTATTCTAAAGCCTATTGTTAAAGCTTCCAAACTGAAAGGTAGCGACGACCCAATTAGAGAATACATACTGTTCCCGTACCAAAAAATGGATGGCAAGATGAAAATCATACCTGAGGAGTTACTGAGGAAAGACTTCCCGTTAGCATATCAGTATCTTTTGGCTATAAAACCTGAGTTAGACAAAAGAGATAAAGGCCGTCCCAACCCAGTGGCTTGGTACGCATTCGGAAGGAATCAAAGTTTAGACACATGCTTCGGCAAAAAGATTATTTTTTCACCAATGAATCGCAAGCCCAAATTTATACTCTATGAAAATGAAGAATGTCTGGTCTACTCTGGGTATTTTATCAAGTACGATGGTGATTTGCAATCGTTGCTGGAGCGATTGAATTCTCTTGAAATGGAACATTTTATATCTGTTTCATCACGTAGTTTTCGGAATGGTTGGAAGGCCTACAATAAAAAAGCGATAGAGGATTTTATTGTACAACTATAATCCGATAAGCGGACTGCTCAACCTTTTCAGTTGAGCAGTCCGCGAAAGAATGGTATACTTTAATTTAAATCAGATAGCTGCTTTTTTATAGTCATTAACTACTACAAGATCATTAATTAGCATAATGCCCAGCATACAAATTGAATCTTTCCTTTCCCCAATAGACAAATGGTATATCTCCACTATACCTTGATACCTGCAAAGCAAACGTATTTTGCCTTTATTATGTCCATCTCTAAGATAATTGAAAAGATGTCTGTTTCTAAGTAGCATAATTGTACGATTGAAACTTTTGTCTATAATATATAAAGATATAAGAGGTATACGCTTACCATCAACAATTTCTACACCTGTAATTTTTTCTTTTGTAAATAATCCATACTGTGTAATCTCGTTAGTTATAATATCAAAAAGACTGCGTAGTGAGTACATTGGAAGGTATTTTGGTAGGCTTTTCTTCGCGAGATATCTACGGGATACATATATAGGAGTACTTGAATTAATGCTGCGAGGCCAAGATGGCCATTGTATGGGTAGGTCTATTCTAAACTCTTTCCACTTGTATATATCATCACACAAACTACACTCCATTACTATATGTTGTATAGTGTATTTTGATAATTCATAGGTCAAATACAGTACCGCTTCATTTACATCCAGTGAATAACCGTATAAACTTATGTTTGAAGACTTAGAGAAATCTCCGTACCTATTCTCGATATAAGGCTGAATCACTTTATATGTAATGAATGCCTCAGACGTTCTGGTTAAGCAGTCTTGAATGTTGTCGTTACCACTATACTTACTTAAATGACTATCAATACACTTTAAGTCTATTATGATAAATTCATTAATATGACGGTTTTTCCGCAATAACAAAAAAACCAATTTCTTACATTTTTTTATATAGTAGTACTCTTGTATAAAATCACAATGCTCAAGATTTAAAATATCTAATTTCACTTCTTTCCATAGTTCTTTTGGGATATTATATAATATTATACCAGATTTGTGGAATATCACGATAAAATTCTCCTCAAAATATACACCAAAAAAATATTTCTTTTCAAACAAATATTCTATTGGTGCGTACTTACATTCTATTTGACCATATATGACATGTTCTATATGGCCTTCACTATTGACAATATAGTATTTTTCTTCTTGTGAAGTCGATTTTAGTATAGAGTATTTTGTATCTTGATACAATACATTAGCTGTAACAGGTTTATTATCTGTGCCCATAAAATGCACTATAAAATCGTTCTTTTGAGGTATTGATGTTACAGAAACTTTTGACCTATTACTCTTGTTTGGTAGATAATACTTTACTATAGTATCAGACTTATTATAGAAGAATAAAGTGCCGAGACTATTTATAGCCACATGTGCTATTTGACGACCACTGATAAACTGATATAAGTCCATGTCAATCCAATACGTACTGGCTGTTATTCCTGATCTCAGTGGTACTTTAATAAACTTGGAAACTTTGACAGGTAATTTGAGCATAAATAACACCTAAAATATACTAAGATTCATTTTTTATCTTGACCAATTCGACCGTTTATGGGCATGGATATGTCAAACACAGAAAAGCAAGTGGTTTTCCGAGAATTTAAGCGTCTGATTCCGACCACCACATTTGGAGTTTTGGACTATATCGTTATCCTGCTAAGTTTATTACACAGGTAGTTTCATACATACTTGTGACTTATGGTCGTACTAAAATGAAAGTACTAGATCCTTTTGCGGGCAGTAGTACTGTTAGGATGGAAACACGAAGCTACTCTCGTGGATAGGATTGCCTCTCGTACAATAGCTAAGGCCACATTGAATCCAGCCACAGGGACAGAAGCCCGTAGAATGGATGAAGAGTACCTGATTGTATTGAATAAAACTATATAACATTCATTTGTTGCCCTTGTTAAGAAGACTTGACACTAAATGAGAGAAAGTGGTGCTGCCCTCGGTGCGGTGAAACGCATGACACAGACATTAACGCTTCTATAAACCTCTACTTTGTAGGGCTAAGACGACCCGAAGTTACGCCTGTGGAGCAGGCTCTGGTGGATGACCGTAGCCCCAACGGGCTACCTAAAAAGCCATCCTGCGACGAAACAGGAAGCTCAACTGCAAAAGGTTGAGCAGTCCGCAATCACACTTAAATATACTAGATCTAGGTCAAAAACTTTATTTACTCGCGTGCGTAGAAACAGTAAAATCAACTGCAAAATGTGTGCAGTCCGCTTTTGATATAAAGTGACTTATGAAACAACCTTCAAGCATAACTTTCGATAGTTAGCATTTGGGATATGGAACACGGGGAAAACTTTTCGGGCGCCAATCTTAAGGAGCAGATAGAGAAAGCAATATACACCGAGAAACTTGCGTATCCAATTAGATTAGTTGATTTTAGCCTTAGAAATTTTAATTTCAAGCATTTGGGCGCTAAACTGCATTACTGGAACATAATACAAATTCATGAGCTACTAGATGATTTTAAGGTATTCCCAGAAAAGCTCGACGATAATATATGGTATCAATATATTTCGGCTTATCTCATATTACCCAAAATGAAAGAGCTTATAGATATTAATAGTTTTTCATGGAATGAAGCGGTAGAGTCCTATAATAATATGACTATAAAAGAAGCGGTTAGGATATCGAACAATCTACTTAAGTCTTCGACTCTGAGCAATAAAGTAGTAGAACGTAGATCAACGGCATCCAACGACTCATTACTGTTGGGTAGGATTAACGCTTTACTTAGTAAAAAAGAGCTATCATATCCACTTAATTTATTGGAAATCAAATTAAGAAACATGGAAGTTAAGGTACATTATTCGAATGTCATTCCGATGCATTGGTTTTTGAAGTATGCAGGCATATTACCTGATGAGTATGATTACAATATTTGGTATAGGTGCGTTGCAGCGTATATTATTGCTTCTTATGTAAATGTAGAAAAGCTCATAGAATTGAACAAATATGGATGGATTAAATCAGTGAGGGAGAGAAATGAGGAATTAGTGCTGGATGCTGATATAATCACCTTATCATAAAGCTTATAAATAGTTATTTCGATAGTTAGTAATTGAGATATGAAACTCTGGGAGAACTTTTCGGGCTCCGATCTTAGGGAGCAGTTAAACAAGGCGCTTCACGCCTAAGAACTCGTATATCCACTTAGATTAGTTGATGTTAAGCTCAGGCATTTTGAAGTCAAGGAATTAGGTACTCAATTGTACTACTGGCAGATGATACAAATTCATGAATTGCTAAATCATTTTTACTTATTACCAGATCGTTACGACCATGTTCTATGGTATCAATACATTGCAGCGTATCTTCTATTACCTAAAATGGGAGAGCTTATAGAGATCAACCGCTTGCCATGGAATACAGAAGTGAAAGTGGAGAATAGAATGCTTATAGAAGAAGCAATTAAAATGTCGCTCAATCTACTTAGTTCCCCAACTTTAATAAATAAAATAGTAAAACAAAGTTCGGAAGAATCCATTAATTCAACACTGAAAGATGAGATTAGCGCTGCACTTAGTAGAAGAGAGCTATTCTATCCGATTAGTTTTTTAGAAATCAACTTAAGAGATTTACGAATGAAATTGCAATATTGGGACATAATGGAAATACACGAAACTCTGAAGCATGCGTATGTATTGCCTGCTGAATACAGTCAAAACTTTTGGTATAGGTGCATTGCAGCATATATTGTTATCAATAATATAGGTGTAGAGAAGATTCTAGATATAAACAAAAATGACTAGTCTGATGAAACGAGAATTCAAAATGAAGATTTGATAGAAAGGTTTGATATAGACAATCCTTTATAAACGTACTTGGGTTCTTTAATAGTTATTCAATTTTTATGGTCTAGATTGGGGGTATTTTTGTATATTTGCTTATATGCGCTGGCTGAAAATCCTTAAGACTGCTTGGGCGAGTAGAGCTGACATACTAAAAGCACTTTGTCTCTATATTCTGGATCACACTTATTATTTAGCACGGCCTACTCCTAGTAAGATGTTGTATGACCTCAGATACAGAACTTGCAGGATATGTCCGCATCGGGCTAAGTGGTCTATGAAGTGTGGCCTTATTGTGGGCGAGTGCTGTGGAGTATGCGGCTGTAATCTAAGGCTTAAACTTCGTCTCCCAGAGGCGACCTGCCCATTGGGCAAATGGTGACCCTGAAGCAGGAAGCTTAACCGTAAAAAGTTGAGCATTCCTCGACACGCAGCTATAAATTTTAGTATATTTTATGTGTTTTTAGTTTTATCGGATAATAAACCAATCAGCACAAAAGTTGCTAATCACGTAAAGGTACCTTATGTCAAAGACAAAATAGATTTTTCTATCACTAAAATGGTAAACTATAGTGGGATATATAACTTAATTTACGGCATAGAGAAGGAAGACTTTATAACTTATTTTCAAATGAAAAACAGTGTAATATATTACCATAGAAAATTATCTAATACATGTCAGTTTTTCTGGTTTAAGACTAATCTAAGTGATTACGAGATAATAGACTTTAGTAACGTAAGATATAGCATTAAGGGCTCAGAAAACTTATTAATAAAAACAGGTAAAGGCAAATGGTATATTATTTCAGATGATGTTGAATGTCATAATAAAAAGAATTGCCTAGCATTAATTGATGCCACAACAGGTCGCGATCTTTTTCTAGATAGTAAAGATAATAATGTGTTGTTAAAGTTCTTGTATCCTTTGGCAGACGCAATATTCCCAATTTTACAGGTTACTAATCGCGAAATCTTTGTGCATCTATTTGATTTATCAAATAATGAAATTAGAGTTGCCAGTTGGGATATTCCAAATAGTATAAGAAATTTAATATTGCTTTTATCAAATAGAAAATTTTATAGAGGTCTGGTACTAGACATAGAAAATGATACAATTAATTTGTCGTTACAAAAATGTAAGTTAGATGGGACTTATTACGATTGGCGAGACAACAAAATTACGAACGGTATAGGTCACATTCTTGTTGCACTTGATTTGACTCTATTAGGTTCAGAATATAAGTATGTAATAGAAAATTTACATATTGTAATTTCACTAGAGGATAGTGACCTTGGTTATTTTAGTTTGAATCTTAATTTGGATGTTGAAGCCGCTGCAATTTACTTCTTTGAGTCTAAGAGTGCAAAAAGAAGTTTTGCTTATTCTAAATTCAGTGATTATTTTAAGGATTCTAGTGCAATAAATTTCTTATCACAAAAATATTCTATAAACAAAACACTAAGTAGAGATCGTACATATATAAATAATCTTATTTACAAGGATGAATGCCGTTATATTGTGTGGAACAATGTAGGAATTAGAATTTTTGAAAAAGGTGATTTTATAGGCGAGAGAATTATCAAGATAAGTGATTCACGAGTAGATATACATGGCAGTGCATCAATGTATACTTATGGTAAATATGTGATTATAATTACAGATGTTGGGTACGGTAAAGTAAAATTGATAGCGCTATATCCAAAGAACAAATCAATAGGAATATGGAAAATAAAAGATGATAGTTGGGATTGCACTAGTTATAGAGGTGTTTATAATTGCCACTATGACGCTTCATATAACAGATTGATATTTTTATCACAAGACTTACAATGTTTATTTTTTATAGAGGTAGAAGAAATGGAGAAAGTACTTAAATCAACGGGTAAACCTGAATGTAAAAGCAGCTCATATAGAAACATACATGAGTTAGGTAAGGCCTTTAATTTGAAGAAATTAATAGGAGAAAGCATTATTGAGTACTACAAATCATTCATAGATTCAAATAAAGTAAAGAATCAATCAAGCGAAAAAACAATTAGTTTTTTGGAATACCACATAGATGAAAGTATGAATAAGGTGTATATTGTGGCTAATTATAATATATATGAATTAGAATATATAGGTTTGTTTGCAAGTAATATAGATAAGAGAATGAAATTCCGTTTGTTATTTTCTGTGTTAAGTAAATCAATATATGCTTCATACTATAGCAAAAAACATTTGCCAACAGCAAAACTAGGAAGACTTACACCTTTCTTTGATCAGAGTTTTTATAATTTTGATAAACGTGCTTTAATAAGTTTAGGTGTATATTATAACAAAAACAACAGGTTTACGGATGTAAATTATAATAGGCAAAGTAACAAAATATTGGAACAGAATAATAAATACTATTTAAAAAGCGTTTTAGGTTATAATATCGGAAGTTTGTTAATTATCATGTACGAATGTAGCAATTTAGATGAAGAAAGTTTTTTAAATCTTAGCGATTTAGAAATAAGGTTTTATTGTAATAAATCTTATGGTTTTGTTTTAGGTAATTTAAATTTAGTTCGAGGAATGCCAATTACATTTGTTTAGTCTGTAAATATATGCAGATTGCACAACCTTTTGTAGTTGAGCTTATTGCTTAGTTGCAGAATGGCTTTTAGGGTAGATAGTAGGAACTATGGCCATCGCATCGGCAGCTAACAGCCTTGCGCTGCTGTAGGTTACATACTATGAGTGCCGCGCATAACGCCGCCAGCAGCTCCAATCTACAATATCAGATAAAGAAGATTTTGACTACTAAAAAACTACAAGATGCTGTCAATATTTTGAGCAATTGGCTACATTCTGGCGAATTACGTCTATCTTATTATCATTTTATACTTGTCTGCGATATATTACAAAGCACTGGTATCAAGATTACCAACGATGATATCGGATTGAAGTATGTGGCGGCTTATCTACTAATATCAAAAGCAGAAGAAATTATGAACATCAGAAGTGATCGTTTTTCACATAAAAATAATCAAAAGATAAATGAACTTATCTATGCGGCTTTCCAACATTCATTAGAGAATTTGGATATCCTGAATATTCAATTATTTACAAGCTCTTAATATGAAAGCTAATTTACAAAAGTGGAGATATATACATAACATACTACAAAAATCAAGAACCTGTCATTAATGCATCTTTTACAAGATTTCTTTATCTTGCCGTTTCTTGCAGGCCTTTGAAACTGCTCACTCCTGAAACAAGTACTGATTTCAAGCGTTTGAACGGATTTACGAATAGGAGTTGCCCCTGTCTTTTAGGTCAGGGCACAATTATGCGGATGATCTGACAATAACCCTTTTATTTTTTGTTACGCAATTAGGAGTTTATTTATTTTCGATAGTTAGTCACCTATGGCTAATTTAGTGAGTTTTGGTTTTGAAGCGAGGCAAAAGTTATTAGAGGGAGTTGAGATTTTATACAAGGCGGTTTCTGTGACGTTAGGGCCT
>Ga0308411_10001125_pt1 | contig 18076 bp, 12 predicted proteins | sample HotsprottomLayer_2_FD_203530 | JGI IMG/M metagenome (GOLD analysis project Ga0308411, IMG submission 203530) | Hot spring phototrophic mat microbial communities from Octopus Spring, Yellowstone National Park, Wyoming, United States -... | ecosystem: Environmental > Aquatic > Thermal springs >...
GAGGAGGGCTCCGCCAAGAGCTATTCGATCGACACCGTGGAGCGGCTGCGCCGGCAACTCAAGGCCGAAGACCAGATCTTTTTTCTCATCGGGGCCGATGCCTTCGCCGAAATCACCACCTGGCACCGCTGGCAGGATCTCATTGGCGCAGTCGACTTCATTGTCGTCACGCGCCCGGGCCACGACTACGAGGTGCCGGCGGGGGCGAGGGTTCATCGCCTGGAGACGCTCGCCCTGCCCATCTCCTCCTCGGAGATCCGCGAGAAGCTGGCTGCCGGCCTCGCTCCGGCCGAGTTGCCGCCGAAGGTGCTCGACTACATCCGCCGTCGCGGCCTGTACCGCTCGTGTTCGGTCACGGAGCGCTCCTGAGGATACGCCGAAGTCGAGCTTTTAAAGCTATCGGGGAGCGAGAGGCCCTCGTTCGGAACAGCTTTCGATGGTGCGGGCCATACCGTCCCAGGAATCGGCAAAGTCGGCGGCGGGCACGACAAGCTCGCTCCAGCCCGCCAGCACCTGCTCGCGCCAGGCCAGGCCGACCGTGTGCCGCACCCACCGTTCGTAGTCGGCGTTGAACCGGCAGAACCGAGCGAGGCCGCTCAAGGCCCTCGGCCATTCCGGTGGCGGCACCGGGGCCGATCGAAGCTGGTCCCGGGTCCAGACGTCCCCGCCAAGCGCCTCCGGAGGCACCAGGGTCGGCAAGAACTCATACCGGCCGATAAAGACGGCGGCCCGTTGTTCCTGCCACACCGCACCGAAACCCCACAGATGCACTCCGGCGCCGTCAAGCTCCAACGTGTAGCGGGAGCTGCCGCTCGACGGCTGCGGGGGCCGACGCCGCTTGAAGCCGTATGCCAGCAAGAGGTTGCCCTCGGCGCGGCGGATGTCCGCCCCCCAACACCAACACTGCTGATGCAAGAGGGCGATCCCCCTCGCGACCAGATCGGGAGCCAAGGGTGGCGTCGGGGCTTGCATCGCCGCTTGCGCCGACTACAACGTGATCACCTGGTCGGGCGGCGACTGCTCGAGCGCCTTGTACAGATCCGGGAAGCACCCGATCCGTACACCCTCGAAAAGTTTGTCTGCAATGTCCCGCTCGTAACAACACTGATCGCAGCCCATGAGCAGGATGTTCTTCTCGCGCGCCACCTTCACCAGCCGCTCTCCGAGCGGATCGCCCCTCCTGAGGATGTAATTGTTGTCTTCGAAAAAGAACATGCCGACCACCTCGGCGCCATGCCGATCCTCCTCGAGTTGTGGAAGGATCATGCGACCGAGTTTATAGGACACGGTGTGGCCGGTGGTGGCAAAAATGTAAGCGACTTTCACCGAGACGGACTCCTTTCTCCGTGAGGTAGGTGTTTGGAGAGGGCTTGCCGAAAGGCTGCCGCAGCAAGACGAGCACGGTCATGACGATAGCCCGGCACGCCGGCGACGGAGCCGATCAGATCGGCCGCATCGAGCCTCGCCGCCTCAGCGACGCCGCGGCCGCAGGCCAAGCGAACCATGGCCTCGCAATAGGCGATCAACGATGCGCAACTGGAGCATCGATAATCGATGCGGCGGATGCATCCGCCCTCCGTCTCCAGGTAGATTTCCACCCGAAGATTTTGGCTGGGATCCTCGGCGCTGGCGGCCGGAGCCGGCGCGCGCCAGTGAGCGCGAGCCAGCGCGGCGTGAAGCAGGTCGCCCACGCTTTGCGGCGTGCTTTGGCAGCAGCCCATAGCCTTAATGATATAGCATTCGCAATAAAGGAGCAACCGCCAACTCGGCCGGGCCCCGCGGCGCGAGTGGACCAGAGGCCCAACCCCGTCAGGCTTGCCCGTCTTGAGATTGTTGTATCATCCTCAAAAGCGGTCCTCCGCTCTCGTGTCCATGTCCGTTCCCGTCTCGCGCCAGACTCGCCAAAAGGCCGCCATTCGCCGGGCCTTCGAGACCCAAGACCGTCCCCTGTCTCCGCGAGAAATCCTCGAGCTCGCTCGCGCGGAGGTCGCCGGACTGGGCATCGCCACCGTGTATCGGAACGTCAAGTCGCTCCTCGAGGAGGCATGGTTAACGCCGGTGGCGCTGCCGGGCGGAGCGGTCCTCTACGAGAGGGCGGGTAAGCAACATCACCATCATTTCCAGTGCGACCGTTGCCGGCGGGTCTTCGAAGTGAAGGGGTGCCTGCCGGCGGTGGAGCGACTCGCCGAATCGGGCTTCACCGTCGAGCGCCATGAACTGATCCTGTACGGAATCTGTGCGGCGTGTCGCGGCCGGCGTCGAAAGTAAGCGTCCGGCGTTCAAACCGGTGCGACGTTGCCGGACGCGCTACCCATTCGTCTGGTGGCGGCAAAGCCCCTGATATCAGGAATTCACTAAATGTAGGCGATGACGTCGATCTCGACGAGCGAGTCGCCGGGTATGCCGCCGGCGCAGGCCACCGTGGTGCGCACCGGCGGCTCCGGCCCGAAGCGGCCCCGGAAGACCTCGTTCATGGCCTGATAGTCGTCCAGGCTGTGGAGGTAGACGTTGCACTTGAGCACCTTTTCCATCGAGGAACCGGCGTTGATCAACTCCTTTTCGATCTCATCGAGCACGTGCTTGGTGTGGGCCCTGATGTCGCCTTTGAAGTGTGCCCCCTTGCCCGCGATGAACAACAGGTTGCCGTAGCTGACGGCGCTCGAAAACAGCGGCGTCTGCTTCGGCTTCTCACCCCGGTAGTGAACCTTTTTAACTGGGCGCGCTTGAGCCTTGCTTGCGCCCGCACCGGCCAGCGCGCCGGCGGCGACCTTGAGTATCGTACGGCGATTCTTCTTCATCGATCCTCCCAAGATTGCATCCATTCTCACCGTTTCGAAACGGCCTCTCCATGGTATAGCGCGGGCCGAAACGCGCTTCCCAGCCGCGATATACTTTCGAGAAGCGTCTGGATGGAGACTGGGTTCCCATGCGACGAAAGCTGCCTCTTCTACTTGCGACGCTGGCGCCGCTGCTCGCGGCCGAGCCTACCTATCTTGACCGCTGGCGGAGCGTGGCCGACCGCCTGATCGAGACGCCGCCGGAGTCCTATCCGTTCAATTGGGGCGAAGGCGTGCAGATGATCGGGCTCATGAAGGTTTTCGAACGAACCGGCGAGAAGCGCTACCTGGACTACATGGAGCGCTGGGCTCGACTTTTCGTCGGGCAAAATCTCGAGGAGTTGCTCGAGAAGGGCGATCCGAAGATCGGGACCAAGCCGGGCTACTGCGGCCATTGGAGCCCGGGCACGGCGATCTTCTACCTCTACCAGGCAAGCAAGCAGCCCGAGTATCTGGACATCGCCCGGCGCGTGAACCGGTACGTCGTCGAGCGGGCCGAACGCAGCCCCGAGGGCGCGCTCGGCCACTGGCAGGGCAGCCACCAGCTTTGGGTCGACACCCTCTACATGGCCTGTCCGCTGCTTACCGGCCTCGGCCGGCTCGAAGGCAAGTCCGCATGGATCGACGACGCCGCTCGCCAGATCGTGTTGTACGCTCGTCGGCTCCAGGATGAGAAAACGGGCCTGTTCTATCACATGTGGGATTGGCAGACCGGCAAGCGCACCACCGATCCGTGGGCCCGGGGAAACGGCTGGGTGATCATGTCGATTGCCGATACGCTCGAAGGGATGGACCGGCGCCACCGCGACTACCAAAAGCTCAAAGAGATCGCAACCAAGATGCTCGCCGGGCTGGCTGCCACGCAGAATTCCGACGGGCTGTGGCACACGATCCTGAACGATCCCTCGAGCTATCCGGAAGCTTCGGCGACGATGATGTTCACCTACGGCACACTGAAGCTGGTTCGGCTTGGCGCTCTCGCCGCCACGCACGTGCCGATGGTGCGCCGCGCCTGGGCGGCGGTCAACGAGCGTTACGTTCGGGACGGCGTGGTGACGGGCACCTCGGCGGGGACCGATCCCGAAGGCACCGAGCACTACCGTAGCCGCCCTGTGGGCACCTACACTTGGGGAACCGGGGCCTACCTGATGGCGGGAAGCGAAATCGACCGGCTTCGCTAGGGCATCGGCATGGCAGTCGAGTTCGAGCTCGGGCATATGCCGCCTCCGCCGCCGCGGAGGGACTTCCGGATCGGCGCCATCGGCGCAGGCTTTATCATGCGCGACGTGCACTTGGCGGCTTATCGCGACGCCGGCTACCAGGTGGCAGCCATCGCCTCCGCCAATCCGGCTTCGAGCCGTGCGGCGGCGGTGCAATACGGCATTCCCGTCGTCTACGAAACCTACTCGGAGCTGCTGGCCGATCCCTCGATCGAGGTGATCGACATCGCCGTGCCGCCCGACGTGCAGCCGGAAATCATCCGCGCCGCCGTTGGGCAGGCCGGGCACATCCGCGGCATCCTGGCGCAGAAGCCTTTGGCGACCTCCTACGTCGAGGCGCGGGAACTGGTCCGACTTTGCGAACAGGCGGGCGTCACCTTGGCGGTCAATCAGAACATGCGCTACGACCAGTCCGTGCGGGCCGCCAAGACCTTGCTCGAGTGCGGCGATCTGGGCGAGCCGGTGCTCGCTACCATCGAGATGCGCGCCATTCCCCACTGGATGCCCTGGGCCGCGCGCATCGAGCGCCTGACGCTGCTGCTCATGAGCGTCCATCACCTGGACACCTTCCGCTACTGGTTCGGCGAGCCCGCGAGCGTCTATGCCAGCGCACGCACCGATCCGCGAACGAAGTTTCCGCATCGGGACGGCATCGTGCTCTACATCTTGGAATACTCCGGAGGGCTGCGCGCCGCCGCCTGGGACGACGTCTGGGCCGGCCCGGCCCGCGAGGGCGGAGGCCCGGACCTCTACATCAAATGGCGGATCGAAGGGACCGAGGGTCTGGCGCAAGGGACCATCGGCTGGCCGGAATACCCTAACCGGGCTCCGAGCACGATCAGCTTCACCACGGCGCGCCGGCCCGGCGTCTGGTTCCGCCCGACCTGGAGAGAGGTTTGGTTTCCGGACGCCTTTCGGGGGACTATGGGTATGCTGCTCGAGGCGCTCGCCACGGGCCGGGAACCGGCTGTAAGCGGCCGCGACAATCTCCGCACGTTGGCGCTCGTGGAGGCCTGCTATCGCTCGCTCGACGAGCACCGAGCCGTGCGCTTGGACGAGGTTCTTCGCGAGGGAGGGCGATGAAGCTGGGACTGATCAACTCCGCATGGCTCGGCTCGCCGATCGGCACGGCCGCGGGAATCCGCAAGACCAAAGAGATCGGCTTCGACACGGTCGACATCCTCGCCGACCCGCTTGAAATCGACGCGCGCGAGCGGCGCCTGATTCGGCTTACGGCGCGCGAGGTCGGCCTGCCGGTCGTCTCCCTCTGCTGCGTGGCGCTGGGCCTGGCGGATTTCAACGCCTCGGTGCGGAATTTTCATCTGTTCCGCTGCCGGAGGCACCTCGATCTGATCTATGAGCTGGAAGGCCGCAATCTGTTGCTCGTGCTCGGCGAATATCTCTGGCAGCAAGAGGTGATCCGTCCGGAGGATCAGTGGCGCTGGGCGGTAGAGGCTGTGCGAAGGCTTGGCGACTACGCGGCGCGGCTCGAGCTGGAGATCGTGCTCGAACTCGAGCCGTTCCGCCTCTCACTGCTCAACCGCATCGATGCGATGGTGCGTTTCCTTGAAGAGGTCGACCACCCCGCCGTGCGCGCCAATGTCGACATCTCCCACCTGGTGCTCGCCGGCGAACCGCCGGGGGCGCTCCAGGCGCTAGCCGGCCGCATCGGCCACTGTCACATGTCGGACTGCAACGGCAAGGTTCACGGCGACCTGCCCCCGGGTCGCGGCGTGGTGGATTTTCCCCCTTATTTAGAGGCGCTGCGCCGAACTGGCTTCGACGGCGTGGTGAGCATCGAACTCGAGTACTCTCCGGAGCCCGAAAAGATCGTCGACTGGGTGAGCGAAGCCTACCAAGCTAGCGACAACTTGCTGCGGCGGCTCGGGTTGCGTGACGGCTGAGGCGGCTTTTCAACTTCTTGTCACCGCACGATAACGGAGATTTAACCGGCGCCGTTTAGCCTAAGGGGTTATGAGGCTATCGCTCGCTGGTTTAACGTTACTGGTTCCGGTGACTCTTTTCGCACAATCCTATGGGGAGATCTCCGGTGCGGTTCGCGACGCCACCGGCGCTGTGATCCCCGTGGCTCAGGTCACGGTCACGCACTTGGAGACCGGGCGCGAATATCGAGCCGCCGCCTCCGACTCCGGCGTCTACCGCGTCCCCTTTCTGCCGCCGGGCGCCTATTCGGTCGAGGCCACCTCGGCCGGTTTCCGGACCGCGCGCGTCGGCCGCGTCGAGGTGCAGGTTGATAGCCCCGTACGGCTGGACTTCACGCTCGAGGTCGGCACGCAGGCCGAAAGCATCGAGGTCGTGGAAACCATTCCGCTGATCAATAGCGAGAACGCCAACGTCGGCACCGTAATCGAGAACCGCCGGATCGTCGAGCTGCCCCTCAACGGGCGCAACTGGCTGCAAATGGTCGCCCTGGCGCCCAACGTCTCCGCCGAGATGCGGGCCGGCGGGCACGTCGACGCTCGCCAGGGCGGCGAGCGCGGCCGCCAGCCGATCTCGGTGGCAGGGCAGCGGCAGTTCTTCAACCGCTTTACGCTCGACGGCGTCGAGAACACCGACGTCAACTACAACACTTACGTCATCCGGCCGTCGATCGACGCGCTCCAAGAGTTCAAGGTCCAGACGGGCATCTACTCGGCCGAGTTCGGTCGCGCCACGGCGCAAATCAACGCCACGACGAAAAGCGGCGGCAACGACTTTCACGGCGCGCTGTTTCACTTCCTGCGCAACGACAAGCTCGACGCCAAGGAGTGGCAGGTGCGCGGCGACAAGAACCCCTTCCGGCGCAACCAGTTCGGCTTCGTCCTCTCCGGCCCGATCCTTCGCGATCGCCTCTTTTTCCTCTCAAACTACGAAGGCACGCGCGATGTGCGGACGCTGCAAGGCATCGCCAACGTCGCGCCCTCGAGCTGGCGCCGGGGCGACTTCTCCAACCAGCCGGTCGTGATCTTCGATCCGCAGACGCGCACCTATACGGTGGGCGCCGGCGGCGCCGAACGGGCCACGGGAGCTCTTCCCTTTGCCGGCAATCGGATCCCGGGGAGTCGCCTGCATCCGATCGCGCTCAAGCTGCTTGAGTTCTATCCCGAGCCCACCATCAGCGGCGAAAACATCGTCGCCAACTACATTCGTCAGCGTAAGCGGGAGATGCCCGCCGACCAGTTCACCCAGCGGCTGGACTTCAATGAGTCGAGCCGCTCGAGCTGGTTCGGTCGCTTCAGTTGGGCCGATGAGTTCGAGCGACGCCTGGAGAGCTTTCCGCAGCAGGAGGGCGGCGTGGACGTCAAGGTCAGCCAGGTGATGGTGGCCAACACACGGACGCTATCTCCGACCGCTTTCAACGAGACGCGCATCGGGTATAACCGCTTCAATAGCGATCTGCTATTGCACTTCGCCCACCGCCGGGACGTCACGCAGGAGCTGGGTATCATCGGTCTAGTCTCGCCGCCCAAGAACGCCTGGGGTACGCCGGCCATCCAGCTTGGCGGCGGACTCACCTCGTTCGGAGAGAGCGGCAACGGGCCGTGGATCTACCGCAATCGCACGTTGCAGCTGCTCAACAACACCAGTCTGGTGCGGGGCCGGCACACGCTCCGCTTCGGCGGCGAAATGCGGCGCGACCGCTACAACGGCGAGGGCAACACGGTCGCCCGCGGCCGGTTTCACTTCAACGGGCTCTTGAGCATCAACCCGGCGCCGGGCTCCCCGCGCGCCGCGGCGCCGAACCTGTTCGCCGATTTTATGCTCGGTCTGCCACACCGCAGCGAACGGGCTCTGGGCGTTGCGACGGGCGACCTGCGCGCCACCTCCTGGTATGGCTATGTCGAAGATGCCTGGCGGCTGGCGCCGAGCGTAACCGTGACGGCAGGGCTTCGTTACGAGTACACTCCGCCGTGGTATGAGCCCAATCGCAAGATCATCAACATTCAGATGTTCGGCTGGGGACCCGGGGCGCGGACGCCCATCATGACCCGGCCCGGTTCCGGCGACTTCTATGAGGGCTTTCTGTTCCGCTTCGCTGATGCGATCCCGATCCAGACCGGAAACGACAAGATGGGGCGCACGACGATCCGGCCGGATCGCAACGACCTCGCCCCGCGGCTGTCGATCGCCTGGGCGCCGACCCCGAACTGGAGCATCCGCACCGGCGCGGGTTTCTTCTACACGCAGGATCAGGGTAATCCCCGCTTTGACATGGTGCGGAACATCGCCGGCCGCGGCGACTTCTCTGCCAGTGACCAGCGCCCGAATTCGACGCTCGACGACCCCTGGCGCAACGAACGCCAGACCTTCACCTGCACCGGCTGGACGGGCCAGTGCGTCGGCCAGCCGTTTGTTTTGGGTAACGTCCACAACCGCAGGACGCCGTACGTGATCCAGTGGCTGTTTAACGTCCAGCGCCAGCTCACGCCGGACCTGATGCTCGAGCTCGGCTACATGGGCAACATTGGGCGGAAACTCGAGCGACTGCGCTACACCAACGAGCCGCGCCTGCGCACTGGGCCGGAGGACACCTCGAGCATTCAAAGCCGGCGTCCGTTTCCTGTCTACGGCGTCATCCAGCAGGTAGACGGCGTCGTCAAAAGCAACTACAACGCCTTCAACGCGAAGTTGCAGCATCGCTTCTCGCGCGGACTTACGCTGCTTGCCGCCTATACCTGGTCGAAGGCCATCGATGACGCCAGCGGCATCCGCGTCTCCGCGGGCGATCAATCGATCGCCAAGTACGACTGGAATTTGCGCGACGAACGCGGTCTGAGCTCGTTCCACACGGCGCACCGCTTCGTCGCGAGCTGGATTTACGAGCTGCCGACGCCCGAGGCGGCGCCGGGCCTGGTGCGGACCGCACTTGGCGGCTGGCAGCTCGGCGGCATCCTGACGCGCTCGACCGGCAATCCGGTCCGCGTCGGCACCATCGGCGATACCAACGCCATAGGCGGTGAGGGCAACTACCCGGACGCCACCGGGATCAGCCCGTTCGTCGACGCCGGCTGGGCGGACAAGCTCTGGAACATCGCTGCGTTCGACGCCTCCAACCCCGAACTGCGCTGGCGCTTCGGCAATGTGGGACGGAACGTGCTCATCGGGCCCGGCTACTTCCAATGGGACGCCTCGCTCGCCAAGAACTTCGCGCTGCCGTTGAAGGGCCACAGACTTCAGTTCCGCTGGGAGATCTTCAACACGACGAACACGGCCAACTGGAACGTCCCTTCGGCCGACGTGCGCAATCCCGCGAGCTTCGGCCGGGTGCTCTCGGCGCGCAACATGCGCGAGATGCAGGTGGCGCTCAAGTACACTTTCTGAGAAATGTTCGTCCGAGCCCTGTTGCTTCTGGCGGCCCTGACGGCCGCGAGCGCCTCTGAGCCGCGCAAGCTGGTCGTGCTGTCCGTCGACGGCCTCGACCATCGCTATCTGGCTGCGCGCGCCCAGCTCGGCCTTCAGCTTGAGAACATGAGCCGGATCGTCGAAGAGGGCTGGTGGGCCGACGGCGGCATGGTCGGCGTAGTGCCGACGGTAACCTGGCCTTCGCACACCACGCTGATCACCGGCCTACGGCCCCCGCAGCACGGCATTCTCGCCAACCGGCGGCCGAGGGCTGAGGGCGGCGACTACTACTGGAGCGCAACGCTGCTCAAGGCGAAGACCTTGTGGCACCTCCTGGCCGAGCAGGGTCGGACCTCGGCCGCCATCACCTGGCCGGTCACCGTCGACGCCCAGATCACATGGAACCTGCCGGAGTTCTTTCGGGAGCGAAACGGCGGGGCGATGGATCTCAACAGCATCCTCGAGAAGGCCACGCCCGGCTTGGGCGAGGCCATCAGCGCCGCCTACCCGAGCTTTCCCACCTACTGGATGGACGATCGCACGCGCGCCCTGGCGGCCGTGTGGCTGCTGCGCCACCGCAGGCCGGATTTGCTGCTGCTTCATTTTGTCGATCATGATTCCGACGCACACGCCTACGGGCCGTTCAGCCGTGAGGCCAAAGCGCGCCTCGAGTACACGGACGAGCTGATCGGCCTGGTGCTCGATGCTCTGCCTCCGAATACCGCCGTCGCTCTGCTCGGCGATCACGGCTTCGAGCGCAGCGAGCGGGATTTCAACGTTCCGGCTTGGTTGAAGACTCAAGGCCTCCAAGGTGGAGTGGAGGTTCACGGCGGATGGCTGGCGACGAAGGATGCCCGCATCGCCGCCGCCCTGGCGAAGGCGGCGAGCGAACCGGGAAGCTGCGTCGGCCGGCGCGTACCGGCCGAGGAGATCCGGCGCTTCTTGCCGGAGCTCGACTCGGCCGCCTCCATCTGGGAGTCGGCGGCGGGCTGCTATTTCGTCTCTCGCGCCGAAAAAAGTGAGCTGTTCCTCAAGCCCGCGCAAGCGGGCCGCCACGGGCATTGGCCGACACGTTATCGAGCCGCCTTCGCTTTGTGGGGTGCGGAGGTCGAACGCGGCCGCGGCGGAGAGATCGACATGCTCGAGGTCGCGGGCCGTTTCGCTCGCCTGCTCGGCCTTGAGGCGGCGCGACTCGGCCCGCGATTCTAAAGAGGCTGCCTCAGAAATACAGCTTCAAACCAAGCTGGAAGATGCGCATGGGCAGCCGGAGCGTCCGGATCTCGCCCACGCGCGGCGCATCCGGAACGATGGAATCCAGCGACACCCAGCCGAGGTTGTTCGGCCGTCCGAATTGCGGGGTGTTGAAGGCGTTGAAGGCCTCGGCGCGGAACTGCAATCGGCCCTGCTCGCCAAGCTGCGGGATCCGCCAGTTCTTGCCCAGCGAGAGATCGAAGACCTTCGCCCCGGGCGAGATCAAGGCGTCCGGCGCCGCGTTGCCGTAGCGGCACAAATCCGGCCGGCCGGGGATGTTGCAGTCGGTCCGGCGAAAGGCCGTGGGATCATACCAAAGCTGGCGCGTGGCCTTCCCGAACAGCCGCCCGTCGGCCACGCGGTCCGGATAGCTGCCCCAGCCCGTGTTGAGCGTGCCGCCATTGACGGTAAAGGGAAATCCGGTCCTGAGGGTGATAATACCAGAGGCCTGCCAGCCGCCTAACACGCCGTAAGTGAAGCCGCGCGCGTTGCGGAACATCGGCAGATCATAGACGAAGTTCAGCACCGCATTGTGCGTGACGTCGAAGCCGTAGCGCATGCGGTCGCAACGGCGGCAGCGGGGATTCTGGTAGATCGCCTGGACGTCGCCCGCGGGGTCGTTGCGCCCGTAGCCCTCGCCCCGCGCCTTGCTGTAGGTGTAGGCGAGGCCGAGCGTGAGCCCGTGGCTGTAACGCTTCTCCACGCTGAGCTGAAGCCCGTGGTAGTTGCCGTTGGCGAAGCTGTCCAGATAGCGGATGTTGCCGAGCAGGCGCGCTTGGTTGCCCTCGCCCTGGCTCACGAACGCCTGCCAGGGCCGACGCCGGTGGATGTCGGTGTCGGGCGACGGATCGGGCGCATTGAAGTTCGAGACCGTGTTGTCGAGGTGGCTGGTCTTGCTGCCCACGTAGGCGACGGTCACGAACGTGTTAAGAGGCAGCTCGCGCTGGATGTCGAAGCTCCATTGCCAGACGTTGCTCGCCCGGTTGTCCGGCGTGAATGCCAGAACGTTGACGCGGGCGGCCGCCGTGCCTTGTCCGGGGAAAGGGTTGTCGAGTGTGAGGACCTGGCTGCCCGGCCGGAACCGGCGCGTCTGGATGTTGTAGGTCTGCCCGGCATACTCGTAACGGATCACTTGCGCCGTATCGGTCACCTGGTTATAGCCGAAGGTACCCGAGAACGGCGGCTGAAGATTGAGAATCGACATGTTGTTCATCTGCTGCACGTTGACGTACCAGCCGCCGCCGGTGCGGATCACCCACTTGTCGGTGAGTCGGTAGGCGATGCCGAGTCGGGGCATGAAGTAGCGGTTGTCGGTTCGATAGAAGTCGAAGTCCTGTCGCGGCGCCGGAACGAGGGTGGGCAGCATCCGGCCGTCGGCCGCCTGGGTCAGGATGTCGAGCCGCAGCGAGCGCCACGTGCGCAGGGCGTCATGAGGCACCTGGAAGAAGTCCCAGCGGATGCCCATGTTGAGCGTCATCTTGCGTGTCATCTTCCACTCGTCCTGGAAGTAGGCGCCCCAGCGGTTCTGCCGCGGCGATTGCAGGGTGAGGCCCTCAGCGGTGGTGGACGTGCTGGGATAGCCCATCAGCCAGCCGGCCAGCGGGTAGCCGCCTTCGCAGCAGCCCAGACTGCCGAGCGGGACGTTGGCCGCCGCGCGATCGAGCCCGTAGCGCAGATATTCCATGCCCATCTTCAGGCCGTGCGAGCCCTTCATGATCGACAGGTTGTTGGAGAACTGGTAGATGCCGTTCCAGTCCACGCGCGCGCCGCTGTCGCCCCGGATGATGCCCATCGGCGGGATGCCGGTCTCAAGCGGCGTAAATTTCCGGTTGTTGTCCACGGCCACACGGAACTGGCCCAAGCCGAGCGTGTCGGGATCGAAGTTCGTGAAGGTGCGCGGGTTCACCTGGTCGTGATTGACCGCATTCCAGCCGAAACGGAACTCGTTAATGATGCGCGGATCGAAGACGCGCAGATACTGGAATGCCAAGTTGTGAGCGCGCACGTGGTAGAGGGTGGGGAAGTTGGGATTCAGGTCGTTGGAGACGTACTCGGTGACCTGGTCGGCGTAACGGGCGAAGACGCGGTCCTTGGCGCCGAAGTTGTGATCGACGCGGCCGAAGTACTGCTCCTGCCGCAGAGTGCGCGGCACCGTGCCGATGACATTGACGTCGAGGATGTCCTGCGGGGCAAACTGCGGCAGCGGCAAGTACTTGTTGATGAAGTTCTGCGCGTTCCGATTGATCCGGCTCGGCGGAATGATGTTGGTGATGCGGCCGGAAGAGTCGCGGAACGGCTCGCCGGTCACCGGGTCGTAGATAATGATGGGCGCGCGGATCGGTCTGCCGTCGCGAATCAGCGGCGTGAGCAGGGCCGAGAAGTCCCCCTCGCGGAACTCCTTAGGGAACCAGAAGGCCTGCTCGACCGACTCGACCGTCTCGCGCGTGCCCTCGAAGTTGAAACTCCAGAAGGTGCGGTCCCGGCCGCGATAGCCCGGCAGCACGACAGGACCCGAGAGCCAGCTTCCGAACTGATTGCGACGCAGGCGGTTCTTCTGGCGCAGCGGGGTTCCCGGGGGCACCTGGAAGTTCAAGAAGTAGTCCTTGGCGTCCATCTTGTCGTTGCGCAGGAACTCGAAGAAGCTGCCGTGGAATTCGTTGGTGCCGGACTTCAAGGCGATCTGAACGTTCGCCCCGTTGTTCATGCCGTATTCGGCCGAGTAGGATCCCGTGGCGACTTTGACCTCCTCGATGGCGTCGATCGAGGGGTTGAACATCAACTGGTTGACCAGCGGCTCGGTGGCGACCACGCCGTCCATGGTGATGCGCTGGTTGGCGTCGCGCTGGCCGTTGGCGCTCACCGTGGTGGCGGCGCCGGGGAACGGAAAGGCGCCCGTGGCCTGCACGTTGCCCCCCATGCGGTTACCGTACTGCACGCCGGGCGTAAGCACCAAAAGCGAGGCGAAGTTGCGGTTGAGCGTCGGCAGCTCGAGCACCCGGCGGCGCTCGACCGTCGAGCCGATGACGGCGTCGTCGGTCTTCAGCTCCACGCCCGTGGCGCTGACTTCGATGCGCTCGGTGATCTGGCCGACCTCGAGCTGGAAATTCACGCGCGCCTTCTGCTGATAGGCGACGCTGATGCCGGTCTTGGTTTGCGTCTTAAAACCGGGGGCCTCCGCGGTGACCGTATATTCGCCGATCTCGATGAACGGAAACGAATAGTTGCCGGCCGCATCGCTGGTCGTTTCGCGCTGCTCGCCGGTGGCGATGCGCAGCAGCGTGACCTTTACTCCCGGAACGACCGCCCCGGAGGCGTCCGTGACGGTCCCGAGCACTTCGGTCGAGACCGTTTGGGCCAATCCGCAGGCAACAAAAAGGGTTACGGTGAGAAACAGACGGGAAAGCATGACTTAGCCCCTCCCCGCGATTATCTGAGATCGACGCCGCGCTGTCAAGCAAATTCTCGCTTGCGATCTTCCGGTTTTGGTAAGCGACAGAACTGGAGGGGCGATATGGTCGCCGGGAAGTGGCCGCCCGGCAGCGACCTGCCGCGCTCCTCAGTCATCCTGGTGAGCGTCGCCAGAAGCGCTGTGCACGGGCCACGGCCCATTCCGGCTTACCGGTTGGTCCTGTTTGGGGGCCACGGCTGGGGACCAGCCGCAGCCGCGCGGGCCAACGCCTCAGGTGCTTCAACACAGAGTGTCGGCCAGCGGCGCCGCGCCACGGCACGCGCCGGATGGCGAGCGTGCTCGCGCCGGTCCTCTACCGGCGGTGCGTTCAGGCACGCCGGCAGAAAGCCGGGCACCGGTTGGCCTAGATGCTGGCGCGGTCGGCCCGAGGCGACGGTTTGCGCTCGGCCATATCCGCGGCGGGTTGAAACAGCTCCCGCATACTGCCCCACTCCGGGTGCTACTGCCCGGCGCCCAACCGCCGCCTCGCCTTTTCTCGTCCGCAGAAGCCCCCACAGCCTCTCCATCTTGGCTCTCTTGCCGCCGAAACCAAGCTGTGCTACGCAGAGTCCTTTGCTGAACAGACAACGTTGGGCAGGACGGGGCGAACGCGTCGGGCAGCGCCCACTTCGGCCCGCCAAAGCCTCAGGTTAAGCATCTCGATCTGCTCGCAAACCGAATGCCGAGCCTCAAACTAAGGGATGGCAAGCCAGATTTCGCCTTGACTCGGCTGAGCAAACCAGTCATCATACGTATGATGAGTTCCGCGCTCTCGTTGCCTGGTGAAATCGAACCCATTTCGCGCCACGACCTGATGCTGGAAACCATCTCTCGCCTAGCGAAACTCGTCGGAGGTGCCGAACCCGGGTCACGCCTGCCCGCCGAACGCGAACTCTGCGAGATGTTGGGTGTGGGCCGCTCCACGCTGCGTGAGGCTGTTCGCACGCTCTCGTTCATTGGTGCCGTCCAGGTACGTCAAGGCTCGGGTACTTACGTCGCCCGGACTCGCGGCGCCGCCGTCGAGAAGCTGCTTTCGATCGGGCTGGTGCTGGAACGCTGCTCGATCAGCGAAGTGATCGAAGTCCGCCGCATGTTGGAGATCCAAGCGGTGCGCCTCGCCGCCGACCGGCACGACGAGGCCGACCGCCGTGCGCTGGAGACGGTGATGGAGCAAATGGCCGCCGCGGCCGCCGATCCTCCTCGCGCCTCCTCGCTCGATCTGGAATTCCACATCCTGTTGGCACGCGCCAGCCACAATCATGTCCTGTCACACCTCATCAGCGGCCTGCGTCCCCTGCTGGAACTCTGGATCAACCGTGCCGTCAACCACCAGGTTGTCGTAAAAGAGATCGTGCGCGAGCACCTCCAGGTGCTTGAGGCGGTCATCGACCGCGACCCGGACCGCGCCGAGGCCCGGATGTTCCTCCACCTCACCGAAGCGGCCGGCCGACTCTACTCGGTGCTGGGCAAGGATCATTCGACGGGCACCTACTTGTCTACCCTGCTGGGCAACGGTTTAAAGAAAAGCCTTGACAGGTGACGGGAGTTTTGGTCTAATGAATTCATCAGATGACTGACATCGTATCTTCTGGCCCCGTCAGCCTCAATCTGCCCAGGAAGGTCTACACCATGAACCGTCTCTGTCGCCTGTCCGTCCTCGCCGCCGGGCTGGTCCTGTCTTCCTTCCCGGTCCTGGCACAGTCTTCCACCGCCTCCCTGCGTGGTGTCGTGACCGACCCCACCGGGGCGGTGATTCCCGGCGCAACCATCACCGCCACCGACGTGCTCCGCAACTTGAAGTACGCCGTCGCCACCGACGAGGCCGGCCGCTACGTAATCAGCAGGCTCCAACCCAGCACCTACCAGCTCCAGGTTGAGTCGCCCGGCTTTGAGACTGCGGTGATCAGCGACTTCGTTCTGCAAGTCGCCCAGCAGGCGACCATCGACGTCCAGTTGCGCATCGGCACGCCGGCCACCACCGTCGAGGTCACCGGCGCTCAACCCCTGCTCAACATGACTTCGGCCGCCCTCGGCCAGGCCGTCGAAAACACGTATATCGTTTCGATTCCCCTGGTGAACCGCGAGTTCATGCGGCTGGTTTTTCTGGCGCCGGGCTTGCTGGCCCCGGATAACGACCCGGGCTTGAGTAACATGAGCAACCCGACGCGGTTCGTCAGCAACGGCGTCCGGGCCGGCACTTCGGATGTCTTCATCGACGGCGGCTTGGTCACCAGCCTGGAACAATCCAACGTCGCCGGCAAGTTCCTGGAACTGAAACCTTCGGTCGAGACCATCCAGGAGTTCAAAGTCCAGACGAACTTCTTCAGCGCCGAGTTCGGCAACACCGGCGGCGCCGTCGTCAACATCGTGAGCAAAAGCGGGACCAACGAGTTTCACGGAGCGGCTTATGAATACCACCGTCGTGACGACTTGAACGCCAACAGCTTCTTCGCCAAACGCGCCGGCTCGGCGACCATCCCGGACTTCACCTACAACAAGTACGGCGGAGCTGTCGGCGGCCCGGTCCGCCTGCCCGGGCTGTATTCGGGCAAGGACCGCACCTTCTTCCACACCAGCCTGGACATCGAGAAGAACAACGGTGCGCGTACGGCCTTCCTGACGGTCCCGACTGCGCGGGAACGGGCCGGCGACTTTTCCGACACCCGCCAGGCCAATGGCCAACTCTACCTCATTTACAACCCGTTCGACACCTACACCAACGCCCAAGGCCAGGTGCGGCGCCGGCCCTTCCCCGGCAACGTCATTCCCGCCTCGATGCAAAACCCGATCGCGCGCAAGGCTCTCGAGTACTATCCCCAGCCGACCTCGTAAGGCCAGCCTTTTACCCGCGTCAACAACGTTTTCGCCCAGGGTTCGCAAACGGACGACAATTACCAATCCATCACCCGCATCGACCACACGCTGACGGACAAGCAGCGGATCTACGGCCGCTACGGCTGGAACCGGTCGCGTCCGGCCTACCGGCCATTCCGCGCTTACGGGGGTTCTCCGGCAGAGACGAATTCCCAATGGGTTTCCTACACCCATACAGCCTCCCTCGAATGGACACGCACGCACAACGCGTCGACGATCTTGAGCGCCCGCTATAACCTGGCTCGCCAGAGCGTGGTGAACATCATCCTGAGCGAGGGCTTCGATCCCACTTCGCTCGGCTTGCCTTCGATTGTGCTGACCAATGGCATCCGGCGCTTCCCGGCCTTCTCGCTGGAGGGTTACAGCGGCATGGGCGCCACGGGCGGCCAGCGGCGCGCCACCACCACCGACAGCACCGCCTACAGCGTGACCAAGATCGCTGCGGGACATTCCATCAAAGCCGGCGGCGAGTCCCGCTTCTACAAACTCAATGGCACGACCTTCAGCGCACCGGTCGGCCAGTTTGCCTTCGCCCGCACTCAAACCGGAGAGAACCCGTTGGTAGCCAGCGCCACTCAAGGAAACTCCGTCGCCTCCATGCTGCTCGGCTGGGGCAGCGGAGGCACCTACGGCATCCGGGAGAGCCCCGCTTCGATCAGCAAGTACCACGCCTGGTACTTGCAGGACGACTGGAAAATCACGCGCCGGCTCACACTGAATCTCGGCTTCCGCTACGATTTCGAAGTGCCTCGGACCGAGCGCTACGACCGTTACAGTTGGTTCGACGCTGCCATGCCCTCGCCCATCTCCGCCCGGGTCCCCGGCTTGAATCTGCGCGGCGGTCTCCGCTTCACTGGACCGGATCAGCGTAGCCCGTTCGACAAAGACCTCAACAATGTTCAACCGCGCCTCGGCCTCGCCTATGCCCTCAACGATCGGACAACGGTGCGAGCCGGCTATGGGCTTTACTACACGGTGACCAAGACGATCGGCACGATCGCCTTGGGCCCTCCCTTCGCCGTGAACACCCCGGTAAACTGGAGCCGCGACGGTGGCATCACCCAGTACGCCTCGCTCAGTAACCCCTGGCCGGACGGCCTGAT
>Ga0308411_10001126_pt1 | contig 18067 bp, 13 predicted proteins | sample HotsprottomLayer_2_FD_203530 | JGI IMG/M metagenome (GOLD analysis project Ga0308411, IMG submission 203530) | Hot spring phototrophic mat microbial communities from Octopus Spring, Yellowstone National Park, Wyoming, United States -... | ecosystem: Environmental > Aquatic > Thermal springs >...
GCTCGACCGGGCCGGGGATCCGGTCGAGGTCGCCGAGAACGAGGAATTCGTCGCCACACTCACGGTCAGCGGTGTCTCCAACCCGGCGAAGGTTACCCGGCCCGACCTGAAAGCCCTCGACGAGTTCCGCGAACGGTTCGTGATCAGGGACGGGAGCGACCCGCCGCCCGCCGCGACCGGCACGGAGGTGAGCTTCAGCTATCAACTGCGTCCGCGCGACCGTCGGGTGACGGAGTTGCCTGCCCTGGAGTTCCACTACTTCAACCCGACGGCGGCGGTGGGTAAGCAGTTCAAGACGACGGTAGCCCGTCCGGTGCGGCTGCGGGTGACGGCGGCCCCCGAGAAGCGGGCCGAGCCGGCCGTGCCTCTGCAGGAGCCGGAACACCTCTTCGCGGTGACGACCGGCCCGGAGGTACTGGCCGCGCCGCGCTTCACGCCGGGTCGGGGCTGGTGGTTGGGGTTGGCCGTGGCCGGACCGATGGCGGCGGGGGGCTGGTACTGGGTATGGCGACGCCTCTATCCGGACGGCCCGCGGTTGGCTCGTCTGGCCCGGTCACGGGCGACCCGCCGGGCCTCTGAGGCGATCCGCCGGGCCGGTGCGTCGAGTGAGCCGCCCGCGGCCCTGGCGTGGGCGCTGATCGGCTACCTTCGGGAACGGCACCGCCTGCCTGCCGCGGCCGTCACCCCCGGGGAGGTGGCGACCGCCCTGCGGGAACTCGGCATGGCGAGCGGCGACGTCGAGGCGGTCACCGCCTTCCTGCGGTCCTGCGACGCGGCCCGGTTCTCCGCCACGAGTGACAGCGGCCGGTCACTCACGACCGAAGCCGTCGCCCTGCTCGCCCGCCTGGAGGCGTCATGACACTCTGCCCGCTGGTGTCGGCCTTGGCCGCCGGCTGGGCCGTGGTGCTGACAGTCGGGCCGGTCGCGGCGACCGTGGCCGCCACCCCCGCACCGGGACAACCCCCGCCACCACCGGGCCAACCGCCCCCACCACCGGGCCAACCGCACCCACCACCGGGCCAACCGCCCCACGCACCGGACCAACCGCTTGCCCCCGGCCGGCTGCTGACACAGGATCGACCGCTGGCACAAGACCGCCCGCCGACACGAGACCGGCCGCTGACACGAGACCAGTTGCTCGCGGCGGCGGAAGCCGCTTTCGCCGAGGGGGTGGCACACCGGCACGACGCCGCCACGGCCCGGGCCGCGTTCGCCCGGGCCGCCACCGCCTACGATGAACTGTGGGCAAGCGGCGAACCGACCCCGGCCTTGGCCCTGAACCGGGCGAACGCCCACCGCCTCGCCGGGAACCTGCCCGCTGCCCTGCTCGCCGTGAACGAGGGGCTGGCCGCCTTCCCCTGGCACCGCCCGCTCCAGGTGGCCCGGGAGGACGCCCGCGCGGCCGTCGATTACCCCGTGGCGGGCGGACTGGCAAGGCAGTGCCGACCGCCGCCCCCGGGCGGGTTCAGCAGTCGCGTCTCGCCGGGGGAGGCGTGGCTGATCTGCGGCGGGTGCTGGCTGCTGGCGTGCGGCGCGGCGACCCGCTTCGCCATGACCCGCCGGCCGGGCTGGCTCGGTTGCGCGGCCGTGGCGGCCCTGGGGGCCCTCGCCGTCGTCACCTGCGGATACCTGCTCGGCCGCGACCCGGACGACCGCTTGGGGCGACAACCGGTCGTCGTCCTGACCCGTCGGGAAACCCTGCGGAGCGGCAACTCGGCGGCCTTCCCGCCGCGGCTGGAGCCGCCGCTACCGGCCGGCGTCGAGGCCCGGAAGTTGGCCGAGCGGGGCGGCTGGGTCCAGGTGGAACTGGCCGGCGGGGCCGTGGGCTGGCTCCCGGCCGGGTCCGTCCTCGTGGCCGGCCGAACGGCCCCCTCGGCTTCACGGAGTGTCAACCCGCCATGACCGACTACTTCTGGAGTACCAAGCCGGCCTACCCCTGGTCGCTGTCCCCGGTCGGGCTGCCGGCCCTGGCCGCCGTCGCCCTCCTGTTGGTCGCCTTGACCGTCTGGACATACCTCGGCCAGCCGAAGGTCAGCCGCGGCCGACTGGCGGTCATCCTGTTGCTCCGCCTGGCTGCCCTGCTGGTGGCGCTGGTCACGGCCGTCCGCCCCAGCATCGCCCTCCAGGAAGAACCGAAGGTGCCCTCGGTGCTGTTGATCGGTGTCGACACGTCGGAGAGTATGACGGTCAAGGACGAGGTCGGCGGTCAGGCCCGCTTCGAGGCGGTGCGGCGCGTGCTGGAGAGGTGCCAGCCGATCCTCGACCAACTCGCCAGCGAACACGGCGTGAGCGTGCAACTGTACCGCTTCTCGACGCCCGATTTCGACCCGGCCACCTGGGTGTACACCCTCGAAAGCCCCTCCGACGGCAAGCGCTCCGACTACGGGACGTACCTGAACAAGACGTTCGAGCGGTGGCAGGGCGAGCGGCACATCCGGGGCCATCTGATCATCGGCGACGGGTGCGACAACGGGGAGGCGTACTCGGCCGTCGCCGAGGCCGCCCGCTGGGGTCGCCGTAACGTCCCGATCAGCACCTTCACGGTGGGGACCGAGGCGGCCGGCCAAGGTGCCCAGGACATCCAGGTCGTGGCCGTGGAGTGCGACCCGGCCCCGGCCCCGATCAAGACCGAGGTGACCGTAATCGGCACCGTCCACGCCTTCGGCTTCGCCGGCACCCGCGCCGTCGCCCGGGTCTCCTTCGACGGGGTGACGCAGGTCACCGAGGAAGTCACCCTCGAGCGGGAGAAGGACAACAAGGTCCGCCTGACGGTGAAGGCCCCGGCGGTGAAGGGGGAGGTGAAGGTGCGGCTGGCCGTGGGGCAACTGCAGGACGACCGGATCGTTCCCGTGCGGGGCGAGGCCAACGCCGAGAACAACGCCTCCGACACCTACCTGACGGTGACGAAGGACGGGGCCCGCATCCTGATCATCGACCGGCTCCGCTTCGAGCAGACCCGCATCCGCGACGTGCTGCGGAGCGAGAAGCGGTTCGACCTCCACGAGGTCATCCGCCAGAGCGACGGCGAGTTGTCGGCCAGTGCCGAGGAACTGCTCGACCTCGACGCCCAGGCCTACGACGTGGTCATCATCGGCAACGTCTCGCCGGAACAGCTGACGTTCCGACGGGGCGGCAAGGTGGTGACGGTGCTCGACAAGGTCCGCGAACACGTCGAGCGGAAGGGCCTGGGCCTGTTGTTCCTGGGCGGGGAGCATGCCCTGCGGGGCCTGCCGTCGGACCTGCTGCCGGTCACGGTGCCGGCCGACCCGAGACTGGCCATCGTCGAGAACGTCGACCGGGGCACGGGACGGCCGATCGACTGGTACCAGATCGTTCCCACCGAGGACGCCCTCGGCTCGGTGCTGCGGCTGTCGCGCGACCCGAACGTGACGAAAGACGGCTGGGCACTACTCAACGAGTTCAAGAGGTTCGCCCGGCTGACCGGGTATAACAAGATGGTTGCCAAGCCCGGTAGCCGCGTCCTCGCCTGGGTCTCACCCGACCCCCGCGTGATCCCGGCCGGCACACGGATGCCCGAGAAGGGGGCCGACCCGCTCCTGGTGAGTTGGCAGATCGGGGACGGGGCCCGCGGCCGCGTCGCCGTCTTCGCGGCCTTCGACACCTACCTGTGGGAGAAGCTCGGCCAACCCCGTCCGCTGCCCGAGGGGTCGGCCGTGCGGACCGGCTCGGAGATCCACTCCCGCGTCTGGAAGCAACTGGTGCTGTGGCTGGCCCACCAGGAGGACGAGGAGGGCCAGGCCTACGCCCGGCCCCTGCTGCGGCAGTTGAAGGTCGGCGGCGAGCAGACCGTCCGCGTCGGCGTGAAGCTGCCGTCCGGCGGCGACGATCCCAGCGCCGAGTTGCTCGTCAAGATCGTCCCTCTGCCCGAAGGAAAGGCCGAGCCTGACCCCGCCGAGATCGCCAAGGCCCGCCCCGAGACGGTGATCGCCGACAAGAGCGGGGCCAAGGTCCTGTTCCGGCCCCGCACCAAGGGCGAATACTTCGTCGTCCTCACCAGCCCCAAGAAGGACGCCGACGGCCGCCCGGAACTCGAGCCGGACGGTACCCCGAAGCTGCTGCGGGCCACGGCCAAGTTCATCGCCCTGCCCGAGACCTCCGAGGAAATGCTCAAGGTCAGTGCCGACCACGAATTCCTGTCGCGGCTGTCGCTGCCGACCAACGGCAAGGCCCTGCGGCTGGAGGACCTGCCCGGATTCCTCAAGGAACTCACCTCGCTGCCGATGGACACCGTCAAGCCCAAGCCCCGCTTCTACCCCGACTGGCGGCGCAACCACTCGCACGGGTTCCTACCGGCCTGGCTGGTGCTGTTCGCCGTGCTGCTCGGTGCCGAGTGGACCCTCCGCCGCCTGTGGGGCCTGGCGTGAGCTTACCCCCTCTGTCGCCGCAAGTGACTGGCCGGCCACCGAGGCGCGTGCTCAGAACGCGCCTTCCGCACGCGACCCCGCGGAAGCGACCCCGCGGAAGCGACCCCGAAAGCCGCCCTGCCCGGATCGCCCCCCCCGACGACCAAGAAACGATTGCGACGGGACCGGCCGCGGCTACATTAACGAGCAGATACGAATACGAACTACCCTTTCCCAACCATTGCGGAGCTTCCCTCGTGGCCCTCCACCGCATCAGTTGTCCTGAGTGTAAGACGGGGTTGAAGTCGGCCAGCGGATTCACCCCCGGCAAGACCGTACTGTGTCCGAAGTGCGAGTCGTACTTCGTGGTCGAGGAACCGGAGGGACCGACCGAGTCCGAGGAGCCGAAGAGGACGGCCAGACCCACGGGCGGCAAGGACAAGACGGCCCCGGTCAAGAAGACGGTCAAGGCGGCGGTCGTCACGGACGACGAGGAGGACGACGACCGGCCGAAGAAGAAGAAGAAAAAGAAGGACGACGACGAACCGGAGTGGTCGTACCGCAACTCCCCCCTGCGATACGCCGTGCTGGGCGTCCTGCTCGTCATCATGGGGGTGCTGGGCTACCTGCTCTATGAGAAGAAGAGGCGGGAGGCGGAGGACACGGCCGACAATAAACCCGACGCCAACAACACCGGCGTCGTCACCCCGCCGCCCGGCTCCTCCCAGCCTCCCCCCTTCGGCGCGACCGGCCCCGGCCCCGGAACCACCCCGCGACCCAACCCGACCCCCAAAGGCGGCTTCTTCCCCGACGGCTTCCCGAAAGGTATCGAGCCTAAAGGGTTCATCCCCAAAGGCGGCAACCCCAAAGGGTTCCCCCCCAAAGGCGGCAACCCCGGCCCCCTCCCGGTCACCCCCAAGACCCCGCCGGCCGGGGCCGGCTCCCCGCTCGACCTGCTGCTCGGCGGTGACGTCCCGAACCTGACCCCGGCCCAGGCCGCCGCCCTCACCCAGAAGTTCAAATCCCAACTCCTCGGGACCTGGAAGGCCGACCTGGGCAACGGCACGACGGCCGAAGTCGCCTACCGCCCCAACGGCACCTTCACCGAGACGCTGACCACCGGCGGCAAGCCGAAGACGACGATCTCCGGGGAGTGGACCGCCGGCAACCTGACCGCCGGCAACAAGGGGCTTCTGATCACCCGCACGGTCAACGGCACCAAGAACTCGATCAAGGTCCTCTTCGAGGACGACGAGATGATCCACGAGACGCTGCAGAAGGGCACCAGCGGGGTGTTCCGCAAGTGACACCGGGACCGACCGACCGACCGGGACCGACCGGGAACGGACTGACAGAACGACCGAGCAGAACGGACCGACAGAACCACTGACCGACCGGCAGGCTGACCGACCAACCGACCGATTCCGCGCACCGGCGGGTTACCGCCGGTGCGGTCGTTTTGGCCCCGCCTCAAAACGTTGCCGAGTGGGAACAGGGGGAGCGCATCGTTGTGACCAGTCGGTTGGCTTGTCGCGATTTTCGGTCTAGGCTTGTTCACCGCCGTTGCCCGACCGTGCCCAGTCAGTAGCCGTCCAGTAGCCGTCACGAGACTGCCTATGATCGGCCGCGTCTTCCTAGGTCGATACGAGACACGTCGGCTCCTCGGGGAAGGTGGGATGGGCCGCGTCTACCTGGCCCGCCAACTCGACCTCGGCCGCGACGTGGTCGTCAAGGTCATGCACGAACACATCGCCGCCGACCCCAAGTTCCGCGACCGCTTCCAGCGGGAAACGCTGCTGATGGCCCGCTTCCAGCACCCCGGGGCCGTCACCCTCTACGACGCCAGCTTAAACGACCCGCTCGGCCCGTGCATCGTCATGGAGTACGTCAAGGGGGTCAACCTCGACATCCTCCTGAGCCGCAACGGCCGGATGACCGCCCCCCGGGTCGGCCGCATCATCGGCCAGTTGTGTGAGGTCCTCCAGGCCGCCCACGACCAGGGCATCATCCACCGCGACCTGAAGCCGGCCAACCTCATGGTCCTCGACCCGGACACGCCCCGGGAACGCATCAAGGTCATGGACTTCGGCCTGGCCAAACTGGTCGAGGGCGGACCGACCCGCAAGGTCACCGACACCAACGTCGACTTCGCCGTGGGCACCCCGAGCTACATCTGCCCCGAACAGGTCCGGGGCGAGGAGATGGACCACCGCGGCGACCTGTACTCCGTCGGCGTGATGATGTACGAACTGCTCACCGGTCGGCTGCCGTTCACCGGCTCGTCGAGCATGGACATCCTGCTCGCCCACGCGACCGAGTACCCGCCCACCTTCTCGGAACTGGGGCTGTCCGGCTGGGTGCCGGGCGAGATCGAGCAACTGATCTTCGACACCCTGGCCAAGGACCCGGCCGACCGGCCGCAATCGGCCCGCGAACTGGCCATGCGGTACGACCTGGCCCTGGAACGTGCCAAGGACACGCTCGAGGCCGTCGCCGCCCCCCGTGAGCCGACCGACGGCGACTCCGGCCCGGTGCCCTGGGGCCAGACCGTCACCCCCCGGCACGACGCCCTGACCAACAGCATCCACTCCTGTTCCACGCCGACGCTGCCCTCCCGGGAAGAGGCCGTCCTGCCCTTCCACCTGGAAGCCTGGATGCCCGAGACGATCGCCATCATGAAGCTGCGCGGCTTCGTCCACGACGTCGGCGGCGAAGTCGTCGAGAGCGTGCCGGGGTTGATCAGGGTCCGGCTCGGCGGCCGCAATCAGGCCACCGGGCCGCTCTCCTGGCTCGGGCTGGGCCGCCGCTCGTCCGGCCCCATCGACATCGAGTTGCACCTGCACAACGCCCACCCCAAACAACCCAACCGCCTCACCGTTCACGTCGGCTTCCGGCCCTCCCACCCCCAACTCCTTACCGACAAGAACTGGCGGCAGCGCTGCTCGCAGGTCTTCGTCGAACTCCGCTCCTACCTCATGGGTCAGCACGTCGAGTGAACCGACCTCGCCCTCGGCTAGACCCGGCTCCGGCTAGCTGCTAGCGGGTATGTCCGCCATCGGCTAAGATCGCGGCAGGCGACCGCCCCCGCACCCTCCGGCCCTCGCCCGGAACCCTCGCCCGGAACCCTCGCCCGGAACCCTCGCCGATGCCTTCCGACCCTCCCTCGCGGCGTGAATGGCTCGCTGCCGTGGTCAGCGCCACACCCCTAGCCACCGCTACTACCACCACCGCCGCCGCCCACGCCGCCGCCCACGCCGCCCCGGCCGCCCCGTCACAGACCGCCGCACCACCGGCCGACCCGGAACCAACCCGCTCCCGCCCCGGCTTCGGCTTCTGCCTCAATACCAGCACCGTCCGCGACAAGGACGGCAAGTCCCGCCCGATCCGGGAACTCGTCGACCTCGCCGCCCGGGCCGGCTACGACGCCATCGAGCCGTGGGCCTCGGAAATCGCCGAGTACCTGCAAACCGGCGGTACTCTGAAGGAACTCCGCAAGCGGATCGAAGGGGCCGGCCTGAAGGTCGCCGACCTGATCGGCTTCGCGGAATGGCTGGTCGAGGACCCGACGCGACGCCGGAAGGGGCTGGAGACGGCGAAACGGGACATGGGCTGGGCGGCCGAACTCGGCTGCCCGCGGATCGCCGCCCCGCCCGTGGGGGCCACCGGCGGCCGCAGCCCCCGCGACGACCCGAAGCACACCGCCCCGGTCACCGACCTGCTCGTGGCCGCCGAGCGCTACCGCGACCTGTTCGAGGTCGGCCGGGCCGCCGGGGTCACACCCCTCGTCGAGATCTGGGGCTTCTCGAGGACGCTCCGCCGGCTCGGGGAGGCCCTGTGCGTGGCCGCCGAGTCCGGCGTCGCCGGGGCCGCCGTGCTCCCCGACATCTACCACCTCTACAAGGGCGGCTCCGGCTTCAGCAGCCTGGGACTCTTGTCCGCGACCGCCATCGGCATCTTCCACGTCAACGACTACCCGATGATCGACCCGGACACGATCACCGACGCCGACCGCGTCTACCCCGGTGACGGCGTGGCCCCCCTCCGCGACGTCTTCGCCGCCCTGTGGGCCATGAATTACCGCGGGTTCGTCTCGCTCGAACTGTTCAACCGCGGCTACTGGAAGCAGGACCCCCTGGAGGTGGCGAAGACCGGTCTGGCCAAGCTGAAGGCCGCCGCCGGGCTTTGATCTCCGTCGAGCCGTCGAGCCGCCGAGCCTCCTTGCCTCGGCCCGACCGCAGGCCGCCGCCGGTGTCGGCCCCCCTTCGGGATCAGCCCCCTTCGGGATCAGCCCCCTTCGGGATCGGCCACGCCTTCGGGATCGGCCCCCTAGCCGACGGTACTGTTGCGGACGACCAGCTCACCCCGCAGAAGGACCCGGACCGGCGGGGCCTCGGGATGGCGCAGCCGCTCCGCCATCACCCGGGCCGCGGTCCGGGCGATCGCCTCCGAGGGATAGGTGTAGCTCGTCACGCCGAGGGCGAAGCTGCGGCCGATCGGCAGGTCGTCGCACCCGACCACGGCCACGTCCCGCGGGACGTTCTTGCCCCGCCGGAACAGTTCCAGGATGACCCCGACGGCGACGTAGTCCTGATAGCAGATCACGCCGTCGGCCCCGAGGCGGATGAGTTCCTCGGCCACGCAGGGGTACGACTCGCGGGCGTCGGCCTGCTCGGGGCTGCGGATCACCCGCGGCGTCGCCCCCCGGGCCTGTACGGCGAACAGGTAGCCGGCCAGCCGGTCCTCGTGGGAACTGGTCGGCGAGGCCACCACGCAGGCGACCTTCCGCCGACCGATCTCGAAGAGGTGCTCGGTGCAGCGTGCCCCGCCGTCGAAGTGGTCGGAGGCGACCAGGTCGAACTCCAGCGGCCGCCGCTCACCCCGCAGGTTGCGGTCGAGCAGCACGACCGGAACGCCGGCCCGCCGCCACCCCCTCAGGAAGGCCTCGTCGTGCCGGCACGCCTCCGCCGACACGCGCGACGGCAGGAAGAAGACGCCGTCGGCCCCCTGGGCCGCCGAACGGGCCGCCTTCTCGGCGTCATCGAGGGGGGAATCCGGCGGCAGGTCCAGGTAGCGGTAGACGTAGTTCCCTTCGCCGAACAAGCGGTCGAAGCCGACCCGCACCACCGACTCGGAAGCTGTCCGCCACGGCCCCGGCGACACCCGCGTCACGATCACCCAGTTCCCCGCGCCCGCGAGCCGGGACGACGAGCCAGCCGCCGGCGCGACATACGAGCCGGAACGGTCCCGCGTCACTACCAGGCCCCGATCCCGCAACAGGTGCAAGGCACGGGTCGCGGTGAACGAGGAGACGTCATACTCCCCGGCGATGTCGCGGACGGTCGGCACCTTCCCGTCAGCCCACTCCCCGGCCCGGATGCGGGTCGCCAGTTGCTCGGCGAGCTGGACGTACTTCGGGGTCGAACCGGACTCAGAGGCAAGAGGGTGGGACGGGGGCACACCAGACTCCGGGGCTGAGTGACTTGTCGCATTCAAGTCGCAGGCAATCCGCACTCGAATACCAGACGTTAGTGGCGAGCCACAAGCAGATGAGGGGAACACACCCCCCAGCATATCGCCATTTTACTGCCCGTCGCCCGAAAAGATAGTTGGGAAATCCCCACGATTGCGGGGCTGAAATCTGATTGCTACAGACCGGTCGATTTCCAAGCAGACTTCTCGGAACATTAACACAAACCGGGCCGGTGTGTGATTAGCGTAGTGACGTGGAGACCAGTCAACTCCACGACCATCCTTCCTCCGGGAGTTTCGCCATGGCACGCCATCACCGCGGCTTCACTCTGATCGAGCTGCTCGTGGTCATCGCCATCATCGCCGTCCTGATCGGCCTGTTGTTGCCCGCCGTGCAGAAGGTCCGTGAGGCCGCCGCACGCACCCAATCGGCCAACAACCTCAAGCAGTTCGGACTGGCCTCTCACGGTTACAACGACGCGGTCGGGCACATGCCGCCCTCGTTCGTCGAGTGGGGGGCGTCCCGCGGCTACCGGGACGGTTCCTGGGTCGTTCACATCCTCCCCTACATCGAGCAAGACAACCTGAGGCGGCTGGTCGACAACAACCCCGCGGCGAGCGGTCACTACTACGCGATCACCTACAACCAGGCCCCGCCGAAGGTCTTCATCAACCCCATGGACCCGTCCCAGTCGAACGGTGCCTACAACGACAGCGGCTGGGGCATCTACAGCGTGACCGGTTACGTCGCGAACTACGAGGCGATGGGCGGGTTTGTGAACGCCAGCAGCTTCCGGGTGAACACCCTCAAGAACATCCTGAGCATCACCGACGGCACCTCGAACACCATCTTCTACACGACCCGGACCGCCGTGTGTGAGCGGGTGCCCAACGCCTACCGGCCGTCGTACAACGGTCCGCTTTATAACATCGCCCCGTATGCCAATGCCAGTTCCTGGTTCGAGTGGATGCCGGTGCTCAACTACTGGCGCAACGGCCCGGCGAACACGGGGTTCATCACCGGCCCGGCCACCAAGTTCCAGGTCAACCCGACCTGGCAAGGGACGGCGTCGACCTGCGACTTCCGGCTCGCGACCCAGATCGGCTCGGGCGGCATCCTGGTCGGCATGGCCGACGGCAGCGTGCGGACCGTCAACTCGAGCGTCAGCGGTGCCACCTGGTGGGCCGCGATGACCCCCGCCGGCGGCGAAATCCTCGGCAACGACTGGTAATCCGGCCCCGGCATCGCGGTCCGTGAATGGCGGCCCCTGTGAAGCAGTCCCCGACGGGTCGGCCCGGCACGACCGTGTCGGCCCCTGCCGTTCTGGTCCTGGTCCTGGTCATAGTCCTGATCCTGGTCCTGGTCCTGAAGACTGAGAGAATGAGGAGGTGACGGAGATGCCCTTGATGACCGCCACCCGCCGTGAGTGGCTCGCCGCCGGGGCCTTCGCCCTGCCGGGGCTGCTCTCGACGGCCCGGGCCGCCAGCCGCAAGCCGGCCTTGCGGGTCGCCCACATCACCGACGTCCACATCACCAAGGACCGCGACGCGGTCAAGGGTGTGGCCGCCCTGTTCGCCCACATGTTCGGCCGCAAGGACTGGTCGCCCGCGCTCGTGCTGTCCTCCGGTGACCAGGTCATGGCCGTCGACGGCAAGGTGACCGGGGCGAAGGCCGCCGAGCAGATCGCCCTCTGGAAGGCCGCCGTCAAGGACTGCCCCGTCCCGATCCGGGCCTGCCTGGGCAACCACGACGTGTGGGACGGCGTCGAACCGACCGCCGAGGTGCCCGCCGAGAAGAAGGGCTTCCGGCTCCTGACCGAGGCCCTGGGCATGCCCGCCCCGTACTACAGCTTCGACGAGGGCGGCTGGCACTTCGTCATGCTCAACAGCGTGTGCAACTGGCCGAAGTACGCCTTCCTGTCGGCCGAACACTTCGACTGGCTCAAGGCCGACCTGGCGAAGACAAAGCTCCCCACCGTCGTCGTCAGCCACGTGCCGATCCTCAGCGTCACGTCGCAGGTCTACGGCGACAGTTGCCGCAAGAACAACGACAACGTCATTCCCGGCGTCTGGCACCACGCCGACTGCTGGGCGATCAGCGAGGTGTTCCGCAGGAACCCGCAGGTGAAGCTGTGCCTGAGCGGCCACATGCACACCTGTGACCGGTGCGAGTACCGGGGGGTGTGGTACGTCTGCGGCGGGGCGGCCAGCGGGGCCTGGTGGCAGGGCAGCGAGTACGGCTTTCCGCCGTGCTACGGGGCACTCGACCTGTTCGCCGACGGCACCTTCACCTACGAGTTCGTCGATTACGGCTGGACGGCCCGCGACTGGAAGGGCCAGGAACTTAAGCTCTGAGCCGGTCGGCGGGGCCGTCGCCCACGCCTCCGACTGCCGTCGCTCACGCTTCCGGCTCGGGGACGACCGTCGCCCACGCCTGCCGTCGCTCACGCCTCCGGCGCGGCCCGGATCAACGCTCACGCCGGCCGTCGCCCACGCTTCCGGCTCGGCCCGGATCAACGCTCACGCCTGCCGTCGCTCTCGCCTGCCGCCGCTCACGCCGGCCGTCGCTCACGCTTCCCGCTCGGGGAGGATTCTGGTGACGAGTTCCGCTTCGCGGTAGCCCGTCTCCGTCAGCCACCAGGCCCGCGCCCGGACTTCCGGGGCCACGGTCACGATCAGGTGGACGACCGACTCGCCGTAGGTGTTGCGTTCCACGTCGCGGCGGCTGGGGACCGGCTCGGCGGCCGGGTGCGAGTGGTACACCGCCAGCAATTCCAACTTCTGCTCACGGATCGCCCGGAAGGCGGCGAGCAGGTCGCGTGGGTCCGTCTCGTACTCGGTCGGGCTGGCCAGCCGGTTGCGCACCGGGAAGCGGGCCGTCGCGACGGCGGTCCCGTCCACGACCCGTCCCGCCAGCAAGCCGCAGCACTCGTTCGGCAGCTCGGCCCGGGCGTGGGCCGCCACGTCGTTGAGCAGGGCGTCGGCGAGGGCGAGGCGGGAGAACGGCGGCATGGCGGCACGGCGGTGAAGTGGTGACGGCCGGGACTGGTTGCCGAGGGCTTCGTGAATAATCCTATCCGACGCCCCCCGAGCCGCTGACGCGAGAACAGACTCATGACGACCGTTGCCGACCTGAAGGGCCAGACCGTGGCCTTTGCCGCCTCCGGCGGCCTCGACTCCTGCACCATCACCAGGTGGCTGACCGAGAACGGCGTGCGGGTCGTCTGCTTCACCGCCGACATCGCCCAGCCGGACGAGACCGATTTCGGGGCCATCGAGAAGCGGATGCGGGCCTGCGGCGCGGCCGACTTCGTCGCCATCCCGCTGCACGACATGATCGCCGAGGGCGGGCTGGAGGTGATCCAGTTCCAGGCCCGTTACGAGGGGGGGTACTGGAACACGACCGGGATCGGCCGGCACGTCATCGTCGCCGGGATGGTGCCGGAGATGCGCAAGCGGGGCATCTCGGTCCTGGGCCACGGGGCGACCGGCCGGGGCAACGACCAGGTCCGCTTCCAGCTCTGCACGAACATGCTGGCCCCCGAGTTCACCGTGTACGCCGCGTGGCGGGACCCGGCGTTTTTGGCGCGGTTCCGCGGCCGCAGCGAGATGATCGACTACTGCCGGCAGCACGAGCTGCCGATCACCGCCACCAAGGACGCCCCGTACTCGACCGACGCCAACCTGCTCGGCCTGACGCACGAGGCGGGGAAGCTGGAACACCTCAGCACCCCGCCCGGGTTCGTGACCCCTGGCATGGGCGTGCTGCCGAAGGACGCCCCGGACACCCCCGAGACGGTCAGCGTGCGGTTCGAGAAGGGGCGGCCGGTGCTGCTCAACGGGAAGCCGGTCACGGCCTTCGAGGCGATCCGGCAGGCGAACGCGCTGGGCGGCAAGCACGGCATCGGCATCGGCACCCACCTGGTCGAGAACCGCTTCGTCGGCATCAAGAGCCGCGGCGTGTACGAGGCCCCCGGCATGGAGCTGCTCGGCACCGCCTACGCCTACCTGCTACAACTGGTGCTCGACCGCCGCGGCCGGGAACTGTTCGACCAGTTGTCACTGTTCGTCGCCCGGCAGATCTACCAGGGTTACGGCTTCGACCTGGCCACGCAGATGGCCCGGGCGGCACTGGCCCCGGTCACGGCCCTCGCCACCGGGACGATCACACTCAAGCTGTATAAGGGCCGGGCCGAGTTCGAGGCCGCCGCCGACGTGCCGCACCAACTCTATTCCGAAGCCGACGCCAGCATGGAGGCGATCGGCTCGTTCGACCACGCCGACAGCGAGGGCTTCCTACGGGTCCTCCAGGTGAGCGCCCGCGCCTTGGCCGCTAACGGGCAAGTGGTCGTGCCGGCGTGGGCGAGGCGCTGAGGGGCCGGCCGCGACGGAACCGTGACGGAACCGCAACGCAACCGCAACGGAAGACCGAGCCGCAAGGCCGAGGCGCAAGGCCGAGGCGGGCCGGCTCTCAGGAGCGGGCGGCGGTCGACGGCGACGCGGGGGCGGCTCGGGGCGGTCGGCTCCGGGAACCGAACTGCCGGGCCACCTCCTTCCAGAACCCCCAGGCGAAGCCGAAGTGGATCGCCACGAAGACCAGCGGTATCAGTCGGGCCACCCCCGGTGGCTGGCCGCGACCCAGCACCACCCCCGCCGCCAGTAGCACGGCCAGGTAGAGTAGCAGGCTAGCGGCCCAGAGCGACCCGAGGGAGGGCACCAGCAGTCCCGGCCAGCCGCCGAGAAAGACCCACACCGCCCACAGGGGCGGGACGAGGGCCGGCAGGCTCAGCGAGCGGGGGTGCTTGAACGCCAGCCGGGCACGGCCCCGCCCGTAGCGGGAGAGTTGGTAGAAGAGGGCCGGGAAGTTTCCCCGCGGCTCGTAGACGATCTTCACCGCCGGGGTGAAGTAGCACGTCAGGCCGGCGGCGTGCAGCCGCTCGTTGAACTCCACGTCCTCGCAGGCGTCGAACGCCTCGTCGAACAGCCCGATGCGGTGGAAGACGCGGCGGGTGTAGGCCACGGCCGTGCTCTGCGGGGCGACGAACTTGGCCCGGTCGGAGTAGATGTCGGAGTCGGGGTTGTGCCCGAGGCGACTGCTGCGGGCCAGCGAGACGGCCCGCTGGAACGGCGTGGGGTCGGGAACGTCGAGCGGCTGCGGCCGGCCGAGGCTGTCGGCCCCGCTGGCCTCGAAGGCCGACGACAGGTTCCTCAGGTAGTTCCGGTCCGGGACGTGGCAGTGCCCGTCGACGATGACGATCACGTCCATGCGGGCGTGCCGGATCGCCGTGTTCCGCCCCGCCGAGGACAGCCGCCCGGCGTTGTACACCAGCTTCAGGTTGGGAAACTCCCCCTGCAGCCGCCGCACGATCGGCACCGTCTCGTCGGTCGAGGCCCCGTCGGCCACGATCACCTCGTACCGGTCCCGCGGGAAGTCCTGCGTCAGCAGCAGCCTCAGGGTCCGTTCCAGGGAACGGGCCTCGTTCCGCACCGGAACGACGACACTCACACTCGGCATGGTCGGTTCCGCCTTCGGGCGATTCGGGCGATCGGGGCCGGTCAGTCGTCAGTCGGTCGGGATCCGCGGCGGCCGCTGGTACAGCTTCTTCAGGCCGAACACCTTCAGCCCGGTGGCCAACAGGATGAACAGCCTCAGCCGGACCGAACGGTGGCGGATGTAGAACAGGTCGTACACCAGCTTGTTCTTGACGCTGCGCAGGCCGCTGTCCGGGGGCAGGTGGATCTGGGCGAACCCGGTGATGCCGGGCTTGACCGCGTGCCGACGGTCGTAACCCGGCACGCAGAGCCGCAGCTTCTCGACGATCTCCGGCCGCTCCGGACGCGGGCCGATCAGGCTCATGTCGCCGGTGAGCACGTTCCACAGTTGCGGCAACTCGTCGAGGTGCAGCTTGCGGAGGATACGACCGACCGGCGTGATGCGGCTGTCGCCGGGCGTACTCCAGCGCGGGCCGGTCAGACGCTCGCAGTCGTGGTACATGGTGCGGATCTTGTACAGGGTGAAGACGCGGCCGCCGCGGCCGACCCGCTTCTGGGTATAGATCCCCGGCCCCGGCGAGGTGAGCCGGACCAGCAGGACACAGACGGCCACCACCGGCAAGGCGACGACGGCCAGCACCGCCGCCAGGGTGAAGTCGGCCACTGCCTGGGCCCACTCGCCGGATGGTGCCACCGGTCCGGTCCGCCCCGCGGGCTTGCGGCCACGGGGAAGCGTGACGGCCCGCGACGGAAAGCGGGCGGGCACCAGGACGGGTAACCGAGTTACGCTGTCGGACATCGGTCGTCGATCCTCGGGGTTCTCGTATCGGATAGCAGTAGCATCAGCGAGCAGAAGCATCAGGAAGCAGGAGCATCAGGAAGCAGGAGCGAGGGACCACGGCACCAGGGGACGTCGGGAGCTGAGCGGGCCGTCGGGCCGTCAGCCCGTCAGCCCGTCAGCCCGTCAGCCCGCCTCAGGGCGATCCGCCGGTGCTTCTTCCGAAGGCCGCCGCGAACTGGGCGAAGGCGGCCCGCACGAAGTCCCGCGTCGGCTCGTCGTCCTCGGGGCTACGGCCGTCCTCCGTCTCCGGCAGCGGCGTGGCGACGTAGAGCTTGTACAGGACCGGGACGGCGTTCAGTTGCCGGGCGAACTGCCAGCGGGGTCGGTCCGGTGCCACCCAGGTGCCGTCGCGGCTCCAGGCCCAACGGACGCGAACGCGGTCCTGCTTGCTGGCCGTCTTCTTCTCGAAGTCGGCCGAGTAGAACGTCGCCGTCCCGCCGCCGGGCATGTCGAGCGTTTCTTTCCCCGGGCCGCGCAGCAGCCGGTAGCCGCTGCCGGTGTAGCAGACGTCCGGGGTGTGGGTCGTAACCGATCCCGGTATGCCGCTGATGATCGTGACGACGGCCGACTGGCCGCCGGACGCCGAGACGTAACGGCGGGCGGTGGCGATGCTCCGTTCGTTGGTGGGCATGTCGGTCGGGATCGGGGTCGGGGTCGGCTGCCAATCGGCATGACGGACTTCCAGGGCATGCAGACGTTCGGTCAGGGCGGTGTCGGGAGCGAAGACGGCCCACCTCTGGATGACGGCCCCGTGGACCAAGGCCCCCCCGACGATCAGGGCCGCGACGACGGACAAGCGGAGTGGCGAGAGCACGGTGCGATCCTCCGTGACTGACCGGTCCTCGGTCGTTAACAGATCCCTCAGCAAAGAGCCTTGCTTCAGCCCGCCGGCGGCTTGCTTCAGCCCGCCGGCGGCTTGTTTCAGCCCGTTGGCGGCTCGCTTCAGCAGAGGGCTTCCTCATCGGTCGCCCCGAGGTAGACGACCCCCGAGTAAGGGATTTCCATGACTCTGACCCGCTCGGCGGCCCTCTGGAGCATCGGCAGGGTCGTCTCGCGGTACAGAGCGCAGACCAGGACGACCTCGCAGCGGCAGGCGACTTCGAGCGACTCGGCCGCCTTCAGCAGGGGGTGCCCGTGAACGACGACGCAGTCGTAAGGTCCCTTCAAGCGGGCGAGGAGGGCTTCGAGCCGCTCACCGGTCGCGGCCGTGCGGACCTCATCGGACCACTGGCCGGCGGGCAGCAGGTGCAGGCCGCTGAGCAGGAAGACGACCGCCGACCGCGGGTCGCTGCCGCCGCGGAGCAGTTCGCACACGCCGACGGTGTTGGGGGCGGCGGCCAATTGGTGGAGGCGAGGCTCCCGCAGGTCGAAGTCCACCAGCAGCGTCTTGTAGCCGCAATGGGCCAGGCTGCTGGCCAGTCCGAAGGCGGTGAACGCCTTCCCCTCGTCGCCGAGCGGGCTGGTGACGGCCACGGTCGTGGCCCCCCGGCTGAGCCAGGTCTGGGCGACGTAGGTTCGCAGCTTGTCGACGGCCTCGTTGGCGGCGAGCCGCCTCACCGGGTCGCTGCCCATCGCCTCGCTCGGGCGGGCCGGAATGACGCCGACGACGGGGAGGCCGGCCGTCGACCTCACGTCGCTCAGGGACGAGACCCGCCGGGCCAACGTCTCGTAGGCCACGACCCCCAGGCCCATCAGACCGAAGCCCAGCAGACCGGCGAAGACCGTCCCCAGGACCTGCTTCTTCACTTCCCGCTGCGTCGGGTGGGAGCCGGCCTGCAAGGCCCGGACCCGCGGCGGCGAGTTGAGTTCCATCTGCACCAGGTAGAACTGGCGGACCAGGCCGGCGTAGACCCCGTCGGTCTGGGCCAGGTCGCTCAGCTCGGGGCGGTAACCGGTCTCC
>Ga0308411_10001133_pt1 | contig 18041 bp, 20 predicted proteins | sample HotsprottomLayer_2_FD_203530 | JGI IMG/M metagenome (GOLD analysis project Ga0308411, IMG submission 203530) | Hot spring phototrophic mat microbial communities from Octopus Spring, Yellowstone National Park, Wyoming, United States -... | ecosystem: Environmental > Aquatic > Thermal springs >...
CTGGTACGTCACCGACTTCAAGGGCGGCGGCGCGAAGCCGGCCGATGCCAAGCAGGCGCCGGCGAAGGACGATGGCGCGAAACCCGCCGCCGCGTCCAAGGATGAAGGCGGATCGTCGGCCGGCAAGACGGCCGCAAAGGACGCTGCTAGCCCGGCGAGCGGCACCACCGCCAGCGCGCCCTGAGCCCGGCGACGGCGCGCGAGCCCACCCCTCCGACCTCCATCGGCGCGGTACGGCGACGCGCCGGATGCGTGCCGTACCCCCAATGAGAAAATACTTCGTCACCGGGCTCCTGATCTGGATCCCGCTCGTGATCACCCTGTGGGTGCTGCACCTGATCGTCACCTCGATGGATCAGGTGCTCACCCTGCTGCCGACCGATCTGCAGCCGCTGCGCTTGTTCGGGCTGCAGGTACCAGGGCTCGGCGTGCTGCTGACGATCGCGGTGGTGTTCGTGACCGGCGTGGCCGCCTCCAACATCATCGGCCAGCGGCTGCTGCGGCTGTGGGAGGGTATCCTGCGGCGGATCCCGGTCGTCAACTCGCTCTACGGCGCGGTGAAACAGGTGAGCGACACCCTGTTTCGTCCGGGCGGCCAGGCGTTCCGCAAGGCACTGCTCGTGCAGTGGCCGCGGGAGGGCAGCTGGACGATCGCCTTCCTCACCGGCAAGCCGGACGGCGACGTCGCGAACTACCTCCAGGGCGACTACGTGAGCGTGTACGTGCCCACCACCCCGAATCCAACCGGCGGCTACTTCGTGATGCTCGCGCGCAAGGACGTCATCGAGCTCCAGATGAGCGTCGACGAGGCGCTGAAGTTCATCATCTCGATGGGCGTGGTTCCGCCGCGAAGCGTCGGCGGCGCGCGCTCGCCCCTGAAGTCGCCGCCACTCTGAGAGCTGCCGACGGCTGAGGACCATGCGAACCCACTATTGCGGCGAAGTCGGGGTGGCTCACCTCGACCAGACGGTCGTCTTGTTCGGCTGGGTGAACACCCGGCGCGACCACGGCGGAGTGATCTTCGTCGATCTGCGCGACCGGACCGGGATCGTGCAGGTGGTGTGCAACCCGAGCCGGCCCGACACGTTCCGCGTCGCCGAGCGCGTGCGCGGCGAGTACGTGCTGAAGGTCGCCGGCCGGGTGATCCGGCGCGAGCCCGGCCTGGTGAATCCGAAGCTCGCCACCGGGCAGATCGAGGTGGTCGCGGCGGAGCTCGAGATCCTGAATCCCGCGCTCACGCCTCCGTTCCAGCTCGACGAGCCGAACCTGGGCGAGACCGTGCGGCTCGAGCACCGGGTGATCGACCTGCGGCGGCCGCAGATGCAGCGCAACCTGTTCCTGCGCCACCGCACTGCGATGGCGGTGCGCCGGTACTTCGACTCGCACGGCTTCGTCGACGTCGAGACGCCGATGCTCACCCGGTCCACGCCCGAGGGGGCGCGTGACTTCCTGGTGCCCTCGCGCTTGCACGCCGGCGAGTTCTACGCCCTTCCCCAGTCGCCGCAGCTGTTCAAGCAGCTGCTGATGGTGGCCGGCTTCGACCGCTATTACCAGATCGTGAAGTGCTTCCGCGACGAGGACCTGCGCGCCGACCGGCAGCCGGAGTTCACCCAGATCGACGTCGAGACCTCGTTCCTCGACGAAGCGGAGATCCGTTCGATCATGGAGGGCATGGTGCGGGCGGTCTTCGAGGAGGTGCTCGGTGTCGAGCTGCCCGCGCCGTTCCCGGTGATGCGGTTCGCCGACGCGATGCGCGACTACGGCTCCGACAAGCCGGACCTGCGCGTGGCGCTCGTGCTCACCGAGCTCACCGATCTGATGCGCACGGTCGAGTTCAAGGTGTTCCGCCACGCCGCCGACCTGAAGGGCGGGCGCGTGGCCGCGCTGCGGCTGCCGGGCGGCGGCGAGAAGCTCACGCGCAAGGAGATCGACGACTACACCGAGTTCGTCAAGATCTACGGCGCCAAGGGCCTCGCGTACATCAAGGTGAACGATCCCGCCAGGCCGGACGAGGACGGGCTGCAATCGCCGATCGTGAAGTTCCTGCCGCCGGAGGTGCTCCGGGAGATCCTGCGGCGCACCGGCGCCGAGCGCGGTGACCTGATCTTCTTCGGCGCCGACCGCGCGAGGGTCGTCAACGACGCGCTCGGCGCGCTGCGCCAGAAGCTCGGCCACGACAAGGGCTATCTCGAGCCCGGCTGGCGGCCGCTGTGGGTGGTCGACTTCCCGATGTTCGAGTACGACGAGGAAGCCAAGCGCTGGGTGGCGATGCATCACCCCTTCACCAGCCCGAAGGACGGCCACGAGGACTACCTCGAGACCGATCCATCGCAGGCGCTCGCCAAGGCGTACGACGTCGTCCTGAACGGCTGGGAGATCGGCGGGGGATCGGTGCGGATCCACCGCGCCGAGGTGCAGTCGAAGGTCTTCCGCGCGCTCGGCATCGGCCCGGACGAGGCGAAGCTCAAGTTCGGGTTCCTCCTCGAGGCGCTGCAGTACGGCGCGCCGCCCCACGGCGGCATCGCGTTCGGGCTCGACCGGATCGTGGCGATGATGGCGGGCGCCGACTCGATCCGCGACGTCATCGCCTTCCCCAAGACGCAGCGCGGGCAGTGCCTGCTCACCCATGCCCCGAGCGCGGTGGACGAGCGGCAGCTGCGCGAGCTGCACATCCGGGTGCGCGACGAGCGCCGCTAGGGACGGCCGCGCGTGGCGGTTCGCGGCGCTTCGCCGGCCATCGGGCTGCTGCTGTGGTGGGTGCTGTCGGCGCTCTGCCTGCTCGGCGGTCCGCCGGGCGCCGCGGCGCGCGAGGCGCCGGCGATCCCCGAGATCCGGGCGGCCGAGCTGCCGCCCGAAGCGCGCGAGACCCTCGCGCTGATCCGGCGCGGCGGGCCGTTTCCGTATCGCAAGGACGGAACGGTGTTCGGCAACTTCGAGCGCAGGTTGCCGCCGCAGCCGCGCGGCTACTACCGCGAGTACACCGTCAGGACGCCGGGCGCGCGCGATCGCGGCCCGCGCCGGATCGTCGCCGGGGCCGGCGCGACCGGCGACGTGCGCACCTCGGGCGAGTACTATTACACGCCCGACCACTACCGCAGCTTCCGCCGCATCGTCGACTGAACGCTCTCGCATGAGCCTCGACTACGAGCGCATGCTGGCCGACCCCGGCGAAGCCGGCATCTTCGTGCGGCCGCGCGACGGCGATGCGCTCGACCAGGCGGCCGCGCGGCTCGGACTCACGCGCTGGACGGTCGATCTGGCCGGTGTGCGGACCAAGGAGCAGCTGCTCGCCGCGCTGGCCGACCGGCTGGCGTTCCCGGAGTGGTTCGGACACAACTGGGACGCGCTCAACGACACCCTCGCCGAGATCGCATGGGAGCAGCCGAAGGGCGTCGTGCTCACGCTGCAGCACTGCGGCGAGCTCGCGCGCGCCGATCCCGAGGCGTTCGAGACCGCGCTCGAAGTGCTCGACAGCGTCGCCGAGGGCTGCTACGACGAGGACATCCCGTTCTGGGTGCTGATCGACGGCATCGACGCCGAGGGCTTCGACCTTCCGGTGCTGGGCGAGGACCACGAGCCCTGAAGCCCGCGGCGCACGCGCCACCGCCGCCGGCTGTGCCGATGTACAAGATCCCTCGTTCGGTGCTGGTGGTCATCCACACCCCCGATCTGCGCGTGCTCCTGCTCGAGCGTGCGGCCTGGCCGGGCTACTGGCAGTCGGTCACCGGCAGCCTCGAGCGCGAGGACGAGCCGCTGCGGTCGGCGGCGGTGCGCGAGGTCGCCGAGGAGACCGGGCTCGACGCCGAGCGCTACCGCCTGGTCGACTGGGGAATCGAGAACACCTACGAGATCTACCCCCAGTGGCGCGCCCGCTACGCGCCCGGCGTGACCCGCAACCGCGAGCACGTCTTCGGGTTGACCGTGCCGGCGCCGGTGCCGGTGGCGCTCGCGCCGCGCGAACACGCCCGCTACGAGTGGCTGCCGTGGGAAGCGGCGGCCGCGAAATGCTTCTCCTGGTCCAACCGCGACGCGATCCGCATGCTGCCCGACCGCCTGGCCGCCGACCGCTGAGCCGCGCACCACGGGTGCGCCGGGCCGGGGATCGCCGCGGCCGCGCGCTTACAATCGCGCTCGACATGGAACTGCACGTTGCAACCTACAACATCCACAAGGGCTTCTCCGCGTTCAACCGGCGCGTGGTGATCCACGAGCTGCGCGACCGGCTGCGCGCGCTCGAGGCCGACGTCATCTTCCTGCAGGAGGTGGTCGGCCGCCACGAGCGCCACGCGACCCGCTTCCACGACTGGCCGGACGAACCCCAGTACGAGTTCCTCGCCGACAGCGTCTGGGGCGAGTTCGCTTACGGCCGCAACGCGGTGTACGACCACGGCCATCACGGCAACGCGATCCTGTCGCGCTTCCCGATCGTGGCGGCCGAGAACCAGGACGTCTCCTCGCACCCGTTCGAGAGCCGCGGGGTGCTCCACTGCGAGCTCAGGATTCCGGATTCGGGCGTCTCGGTGCACTGCATGTGCGTGCACTTCGCGCTGGTGGAGCGCGGGCGGCGGCGGCAGATCGGGGCGCTGATCGACCGCATCGTCGAGCTGGTCCCCGACCACGCGCCGCTGATCGTCGCCGGTGACTTCAACGATTGGCGCAACCGGGCCGGGCACCGGCTGGCCGCCGAGCTCGGCCTGGTCGAGGTGTTCCGCGACCACCGCGGGCGTCCGGCGCGCAGCTTCCCGAGCCGGCTGCCGGTGTTCCGGCTCGACCGCATCTACGTACGGGGCTTCTCCGTCTACCACGCCGAGGTGCACCACGGCCACGCCTGGTCGCGCATCTCCGACCATGCGATGCTGACCGCGCGCCTGGCACTCGACTAGCGCCCCCGGGCACGCGGCGCGGCGCGATGGACCTACGCGACGGCAACCGCCTCGCCCTGCTGCGCACCGGCGCGGAGTTCTTTCCCGCGCTCGAGGCCGCGATCGCGGCCGCGCGGCACGAGATCTACCTCGAGACCTACATCTTCGCCGACGACCCGGCGGGCCGGCGCATCGCCCGGGCGCTCGCCGAGGCCGCGGCGCAGGGCGTACGCGCGCACGTCATCGTGGACGGCCTGACCGTCAAGCGCTACCTCGGCGACATCGGCTCGCGGCTCCTGGCGGCGAACGTCTCGCTCGCGATCTATCGGCCCGACGTCACTCCCTGGAACTTCCGTCACACCCGCCTGCGGCGCCTGCACCGCAAGATCGCGGTGATCGACGGCCGCGTCGGTTTCGTCGGCGGGATCAACATCATCGACGACATGCACACCCCGGGGCACGTCCCGCCGCGCTACGACTACGCGGTGCGGGTGGAGGGCCCGCTGGTGAGCGACATCCGCGCCGAGGCCGACCGGCTCTGGCGGCTGGTCGCGCTGTCGAACTTCAGGACTTGGTGGGAGCAGTCGCCGCCGCCTCCGGCCGAGCCGCTGCCGGCGGGCTTTCAGCGCGCCGCGTTGGTGGTGCGCGACAACTTCCGGCACCGCTCGGACATCGAGGACGCGTATCTCGCCGCCATCGACCGGGCCAACGAGGAGATCATCATCGCATCGGCGTATTTCTTCCCCGGCACGCGCTTCCGCCGCGCACTGGTGGCCGCGGCGCAACGGGGCGTGAAGGTGATCGTGCTGCTGCAGGGGCGCGTCGAGTACGTGCTGCTGCACTACGCATCGCGGGCGCTCTACGGCGCGCTGCTCGACGCCGGGGTCCAGCTCTACGAGTACACCAAGAGCTTCCTGCACGCCAAGGTCGCGGTCGTCGATCGCCGGTGGGCGACCGTCGGCTCCTCGAACATCGACCCGTTCAGCCTGCTGCTCGCGCGGGAGGCCAACATCGTCGCCGAGGACCGCAAGTTCGCCAACGAGCTGCGCGAGGCGCTCGTCGAGCGCATCGAGGCCGGCGCGGTGCCGGTGTCGCGCCCGCTCTGGCGCAAGAAACCGCTCGGGCTGCGACTGCGGATCTGGATCGCGTATGGCGCCGCACGGCTGCTGATCGGGTGGTTCGGCTACGGCCGGCGGCACTTCGGCGACGCGTGAGGCGGGCGCGAACGCTCGGCGCGGCGGCGCACTGTGCTACGCTCGAGGCCCATGTACGCCGCCGCACGCGCCGAGCTCGCACCGACCGGCCGGCTGCGCGTCGGCATCAACTACGGCAACTTCCTGCTGGTGACCAGGGATGCGCCCGGAGGGGCACCGCACGGGATCGTGGTCGATCTCGCGCTCGAGCTCGGGCGCCGGCTCGACTTGCCGGTCGAGTTCGTCGGCTACGACTGGGCCGGGACGCTCGCCGACGCGGCCGCCAGCGGCGCCTGGGACGTCGCCTTCCTCGGCGCCGAGCCGCAGCGCGCCGGCGAGATCGCGTTCACCGCGGCCTACCTGGAGATCCCGGCCACCTATCTCGTGCCGCCAGGCTCGCCGATCCGCACGCTCGACCAGGTCGATCGGGAAGGAGTCCGGATCGCCGTCGCTGGCAAGAGCGCGTACGACCTCTATCTCTCGCGCACCATCCGGCACGCGACGCTGGTGCGAGCGGACGGGATCGAGGGTTCCTTCGAGCGCTTCGTGCGCGACCGGCTGGAGGTGTTGTCCGGCCTCGCGCCGCGGCTCGTGCTCGACGCCGAGCGGCTGCCCGGCGCGCGCATCCTGGACGGCGAGTTCACCGCGGTCCAGCAGGCGATCGGCACGCCGCGCGGACGCGACGCCGGCGCGGCGTATCTGCATGATTTCGCCGAGGCGGCGAAGGCTTCCGGGCTGGTGGCCGAGGCGATCGCGCGACACGGCGTGCGCGGCGTGCGGGTCGCCCCGCCGGCCGCGGCCGGCTGACCGAGCGCAGCCCCGTTACGCCGCGGGCACCAGGCGGCCCGCTCGCAGCCACGGCACCACGCCCAACGTCGAGCGCTGCGCGGCGTACTCGATCTCGTGGCCGAGCCCGCGTGCGGTCATCATGCGCCCGACCCGTGAGTCGAGCAGCGTCGGGAGAGGGTCGCCCGAACGGTAGAACGCGCGGGCGAGCCGCGCCGCGTCGGAGAAGTCGGCGCCCTCGCCGAGGCGCTCGGCGAGCAGCTCGACCAGATAGCCGGCGCCGTAGTAGTCCTCGAGGTTGAGATTACCCATCGAGCCGGAGCAGACGATCAGGACCGTCTGTCCGGGATGGCGGGCGAGGACGTGGTCCACCACCGCACGCGCGTTGAGCAGCGCCGCCGCGTACACCTCGTCGGCCGCTGCCGCGCCGGCCAGCGCAACCGTGCCGTTGGTGGTCGAGTAGATCACCTGCTTGCCGGCGACCCCGTGCGCGAGCAACGCGAGCGGTGTGGGCGGCGCGAACCCGGGGAGCGTCTCGGCGTACAGCTCGCCGGCGAGCACGCAGCCGCCCGCGGGGTGCCGCGCGGACTCCGCCCGTGCCGCCGCCTCGTCGAGCGCCGGGATAACCGCCGACGCGCCGTGCGCGACCGCGGTCACGATGGTCGAGGTGGCGAACAGCACGTCGAGCACGATCGCCACCTTCCCGGGCAGGAGCACCGTGTCGAGCTCCTCCTTGCGGCCGAGCACGTGGACCTTGTGCGAGAGCTGGACCGCCGCCGCCATCACGCCGGCCGCCGCGCGAACATGCCGTAGCCCTGCATCTGCATCACCAGCTCGTCGCGCTGGTTGAACAGCTCCCAGCGGTGCAGGACCGTGCCGCGGTCGGGCCTGGAGCGTGACGGCTTCGCGTCGAGGACCGTCGTTCGCAGCCGCAGGCGGTCGCCGGGGCGCACCGGCTTCAGCCAGCGCACCTCGTCCACCCCGGGCGACCCGAGGCTCGCCGCCTGCAGCAGGTAGGCGTCGCAGATGAGCCGCATGCAAATGCTCACCGTGTGCCACCCGCTCGCGATCAGCCCGCCGAAGGGCGAGTGGGCAGCCGCGCGCTCGTCGAGGTGGAAGTACTGCGGGTCGAAGCGCGTGGCGAACTCGACGATCGCCTCGCGCGTCACCACCGGGCCGTCGATCTCCCAGGTCCGGCCGGGCGCGAAGTCCTCGAAGTGCAGCGTCGCGGTCAAGCGCCGGGATCCCCGGCGCCGCGGCGCAGGAAGAGCTGCGTGCCGATCATGCTGAGCACCACCTCGCCGCGCTGGTTCAGCACCTCCCAGTTGAACACCACCGTGCCGCGGTTAGGCTTGGTCTTCGACGGGCGCGCTTCGGTGGCCGTCGAGCGAAAGCGCAGCGTGTCGCCGGGGCGCACCGGCGCGCGGAAGACGATCTCCTCGATCCCCGGCGAACCGACGCAGGCGCTCGCGTTGAGATAGCCGTCGCACATGAGGCGCATCGCCACGCACGCGGTCTGCCAGCCGCTCGCGATCAGCCCGCCGAAGGGCGAGCGGCGCGCCTGCTCCTCGTCGACGTGGTAGCGCTGCGGATCCCACTCGCGCGCGAAGCGGACGATGTCCTCGGCGGTGAGCGTCCGCTCCCCCTGCTCGAACGTCCAGCCGGGCCGGAAATCCTCGAAGTAGTACCTGAACATGCGCCGCGATTATCCGCGAAGCCGCGCGCAAGCGTCTCGGCCGGGGACCGGCAGCTCACAATTCGCGCACCGGCGAGCGTGCGAGCAGCTCGGTCATGAGGCGGCTGCCGCGCACCCGCTGGGCGTGGTGCAGCTCGCGCGCGCGGGACGCGTCGCCGGCGCGGATCGCCTCGAGCGTCGCACGATGCGCGGCGGTCGATGCATCTGGGCGCGGCCGCGCGGCGAGCGTGATGTTGCGCACGCGCCGCACCTGGTCGCGCAGGCGCAGCCCGATCTCGGCGAGGCGGCGGTTGCCGCACGACTCGAGCAGCGCCCGGTGGAACGCCTCGTCGGCGCGGGCCCAGCCTGTGAGATCGTCCTCGCTGAGCGCGCGCTCCATGGCGCTGACCGCGCGCTCCAGCGGACCGAGCGCGGCGGCGTCGGTCGAGCGCTCGGCGATCAGCTCGACCGCCGCGGTCTCGACCGCCGTCACCACCTCGTAGATCTCGCGCATGTCCTCGGCCGAGACCGCGAGCACGGTCACCCCGCGGCGCGGCTCGACGCGCACCAGACCCTCGTTCGCGAGCCGGATCAGCGCCTCGTGCACCGGCGTGCGGCTCATGCGCAGCCGCCGGGCGAGCTCCTCCTCGAGCGCCCGGTAGCCCGGCGGCAGCTCGTTGTCGAAGATCTGCTGCCGCAGCCGCTGGTACGCGCGCTCGGACAGGCGCTGCGGCCGCTTGCGCGCCGGATGCTTGTGTATGCCTGAAACAGCTTTAGTTGATGTCATTTTTATACTGCTAAATCAGCAAATTACAAAATTTGTTGACATCTATGCATACATAGAAAGATGATGAAGGGTGAGGGTGGAACAGTGGACATTCTAGTGCTCGAGGGGGACGGGATCGGCGCCGAGATCTGCGCCGCGACGCTGGTGTGTCTGGAGCGTCTCAACCGGGAGCTGCGGCTCGGGCTCGCCTTCCCGCGCGCTGCGATCGGGTTCGCGGCGCTGCGCGAACAGGGCACCACGTTGCCGGAGGCGGTCGTCGAGCGGGCGCGTGCAGCCGCGGGGGTCCTGCTCGGCCCGGTTTCGCACGCGGACTACCCGCCGCGCGAGGCGGGCGGTCTCAACCCCTCGGGCGAGCTGCGGCGCCGGCTCGACCTCTACGCGAACGAGCGTCCGAGCAAGGTGAGGCCCGGCATCCCCGCGGTGGCCGCCCGGATGGACCTCATCGTCATGCGGGAGAACACCGAGGGCTTCTACGCGGACCGCAACATGCACGCCGGCGGCGGCGAGTTCATGCCGACTCCCGATCTCGCCCTCGCGGTGCGCAAGATCACGCGCACCGGCTGCCGGCGCATCATCGCCGCCGCGTTCGAGGTGGCGAGCGCGCGCCGCCGGCACGTCACCGCAGTCCACAAGTCGAACGTGCTGCGGATCTCCGACGGCCTGTTCATGGAGGAGTTCGAGCGTGCGGCGCGCGCCCGGCCGGATTTGACGGTGGACGACCACCACATCGACGCGGCGTGCGCCCAGCTGATCCGCACGCCCGAGGCGTTCGACGTGATCGTCACCACGAACATGTACGGCGACATCCTGTCGAACGTCGCTTCCGAGCTCGCCGGCAGCCTCGGCCTGGCCGCCTCGCTCAATTACGGCGACGAGCACGCAGTGGCGCAGGCGGCGCACGGGTCGGCGCCCGACATCGAGGGCCAGGGGATCGGCAACCCGACCGGGCTGATGCTGTCGGCGGCGATGCTGCTCGAGTGGCTCGGTCGGCGGCACGGTCGCGACGACCTCGCAGCAGCGGGGCGGCGGCTCGACGCGGCGGTCGAAGCCACGCTGGCTGCGGGCGCGCGCACGCCCGACCTCGGCGGGACGCTCGGCACGCAGGCGTTCGCGCGCGCGGTGGAGACGCGCCTCATGGCTTGAGCAGTTCCACCCGATCGGCTTTGGAGGAGGGAGCATGAGAACACTAGCTAGGTACGGCCTCGCGGCGCTCGCGGCGCTCGCGCTCGCGGGCGCGAGCTTCGCACAGGGCTATCCCACCAAACCGGTGCGCCTGATCGTGCCGTTCCCGCCCGGCGGCGGCACCGACAATCTCGGCCGGCTGGTCGCGCAGAAGCTCGGCGAGGCGCTCGGCCAACAGGTCACCGTCGAGAACCGCCCGGGCGCCGGAACGATCATCGGCACCGAGGCGGCCGCGAAGGCGCCGCCCGACGGCTACACCCTGCTGATGGCGCAGACTGCCACCGGGATCAACCCCAGCATCTACCCGAAGCTGCCCTACGACACGCTGCGCGACTTCGTCCCGGTGGTGCTGGTCGCCACGGCGCCCACGCTGCTCGTGGTCAACCCGCAGGTGCCGGCGAAGAACCTCCAGGAGCTGCTCGCGCTCGCGCATGCGAAGCCGGGGACGCTCAACTTCCCGTCCGGCGGCAACGGGACCTCGCCGCACATGGCCGGCGAGTTCTTCAAGTCGCTCACCGGCGCGAAGCTGGTGCACGTGCCCTACAAGGGCGGCGGTCCGGCGATCACCGACCTGCTCGGCGGCCAGGTGCAGCTGATGTTCGACACGATGCCGTCGATCATGCCGCACGTAAAGGCCGGCAAGCTGCGTCCGATCGCGCTCGCGGCGCCGGCGCGCAGCCCGGAGCTGCCGGAGGTGCCGACGTTCGCCGAGAGCGGGCTCGCGGCGTTCGAGGCCGACGCCTGGTACGGCATCTTCGCGCCGGCGGGAACCCCGCGCGAGATCGTCGACCGGATCAACGCCGAGGTGAACAAGATCCTGTCGGCGCCGGACGTGCGCGAGCGCATGAAGGGGCTCGGCGCCGATCCGGTCGGCAAGTCGCCCGAGTTCTTCGGCGAGTTCGTCCGCGCGGAGATCGCGAAGTGGGCGAAGGTGGTGAAGGAGGCGGGCATCAAGCTGGAGTGAGCGCCCGACGCAACGCGGTGCGCGAAACGGGCTAACCTGCGCGCCTCGTCCCCTGTCAGCGCCCTGTCGAATGCCGATCGGACTCGACCGCGGTCTCACCCACTACGGCGACCGCGACTTCGCCCGCTATCTGCGTCGCTCGTTCGCGCGCTCGATGGGCTATTCGACCGCCATGCTCGAGCGGCCGGTCGTCGGCATCGCCACCGCGGCGAGCGGCTTCAACAACTGCCACCGCACCACCCCCGAGCTCGTCGAGGCGGTGAAGCGCGGCGTCATCGCCGCCGGCGGGCTGCCGCTCGACTTCCCCACCATCTCGCTCGGCGAGGTGTTCCTCAACCCGACCAGCCTGGTGTTCCGCAACCTGATGTCGATCGACGTCGAGGAGATGATCCGCGCTCAGCCGATGGACGCGGTGGTGCTGATCGGGGGCTGCGACAAGACCGTCCCGGCGCAGCTGATGGGCGCGGCGAGCGCCGACGTGCCGGCGATCCAACTCGTCGTCGGGCCGATGATGACCGGACGCTACCAAGGCGAGCGCCTCGGAGCGTGCACCGACTGCCGCCGGTTCTGGGCCGCCTTCCGGCGCGGCGAGATCGACGCCGAGCGCATCGGCGCGATCGAAGGCAACCTCGCCACCACCGCCGGCACCTGCGCGGTGATGGGTACCGCGAGCACCATGGCGATCGTCGCCGAGACGCTCGGCATGACGCTGCCCGGCTGCGCGGCGATCCCCGCGGTGCACGCCGACCGGCTGCGCATGGCCGAGGCGACCGGGGCGCGCGCGGTCGAGCTCGCGCGCGCGGGCCCGCGGCCGAGCGCGATCATCACCGCGCGCTCGATCGAGAACGCGCTGCGCGTGCTGCTCGCGATCGGCGGATCGACCAATGCGATCGTCCATCTCGCGGCGATCGCCGGCCGCCTCGGCGTGCGGTTCGACCTCGCCGATCTCAACCGCTTGGCGGAGACCACGCCGACGCTGGTCGATCTGAAGCCGGTCGGGCAGGGCTACATGGAGGACCTGTTCGCCGCCGGCGGCGTCGGCGCCGTGCTGCGGGAGATCAGGGATCTCCTCCATCTCGATTGCCCGACGGTGGGCGGCCAGACGCTCGGCGAGCGGCTCGCGGACGCCGATCCTTGGGTCGATCGCGCGGTGGTGCGCAGCCGCGCCGAGCCGTTCGCGCCGCGGGGCGGGCTGGTGGCGTTGTTCGGCAACCTCGCCCCGAACGGCGCGATCCTCAAGCAGGCGGCCGCCGACGCGCGGCTGTTCGAGCACGAAGGGCGGGCGGTGGTGTTCACCGATCTCGAGGACCTCGCCCGCCGGATCGACGATCCAAGTCTCGACGTGACGCCCGACGACGTCTTGGTGCTGCAGAACGCCGGCCCGGTCGGCGCCGGCATGCCGGAGGCCGGCTATCTGCCGATCCCCGGGCGGCTCGCGAAACGCGGCGTCAAGGACATGATCCGGGTCTCCGACGCCCGTATGAGCGGGACCGCCTACGGCACCGTCGTCCTGCACGTCTCGCCCGAATCGGCGGTCGGCGGTCCGCTCGCGTTCGTGCGCGACGGCGACCGCATCCGCCTCAGCGTGCGCGCGAAACGCATCGACCTGGCAGTGAGCGACGAGGAGCTCGGCCGGCGGCGGGCCGCCTGGCGGCCGCGCGAGAAGCCCGCGCGCGGATACGCGCGCCTGTACGCCGAACACGTGCTCCAGGCCGAGCACGGTTGCGACTTCGACTTCCTGCGGGCGGCAGCGCGCTAGTTCGGGAAACGGTGCTGAATCTCGCGCCGGTCGCCCGCCCGCACTTCGAGCGTGGTCAGAAAGGGCAGCTGCGCCGAGTTGCGGATCTCCACGCGGTGCCGGCCGGGCGGAAGCTCGATCTCGGCGAGCGGCGGGGTCGTCCCGCGGAGCTTGCCGTCCACGTAAATTTCGCCCCACGGCGTCACGGCGAGCTGGATGCGTGCCACCGCGGGAGGTGGCGGCGCGGGCGGCTCCGCAGGCGCGGGCGCGGGCGCGGCCACCGGCTCGGGCTCCGGCTCGGGTGGCGCGAGCACAGCGGGCGCAGGCGCGGGCGCGGGCCGGCGGCGGGCGGGCAGGGGGGCTTTGATCGGGGGAGGCGGCTCGGCGGCCGCGGGCTCGGGCGGCGGCGCGGGCGGCAGCGGCTCGGGCGCCGGCACTGCAGCGACCGTGGCGGGCGGGGCGGCCGTGGCCGGCGCGGGCGCAGACGCGGGCCGGCCGGCGTCGCGCACCGCCACCCAGCCGAGCAGCAGCACCAGTGCCACGCCGGCCACCGCGCCGACCACCGGGAGCCCCCAGGTCCGGGGTGCCGGGCGTTCAGCGAGCACCACCGTCGGATCGTCGGCCGACACCGGCTGCGCCGCGGGCCGGTCGGCAGTCGCGGCGCGCGCGGGCTCCGCCGCCTCGCGTGGCAGCCGCTCTTCGAGCTGGCGCAGCTCCCGGAACAGCCAGCGGGCGCTCGGGAACCGGTCCTCCGGGCGCTTCGCGAGCATGCGCAGCACGATCGCGTCGAGCTCCGGCGGCACGCGCGGCTCGAGTTCGCTCGGTGCCCGCGGCTGGTCGGCGAGCACCGAGTGCATGATCGAGGTGACGTCGCTGCCGCGGAACGGCTGCACGCCGGTGAGCATCTCGTACAGGACCGCGCCCAGGGAGAAGATGTCGGATCGCCCGTCGAGCGTCGCGTCGCCGCGGATCTGCTCGGGCGACATGTACTTCGGCGAGCCGGCGCGCATGCCCCGGAGCACGTCGTCCTCGCCCAGGCGCGCGATGCCGAAGTCGGTGATCTTCGGGCGCCGGTTGCGCTGCAGGATGATGTTCGCTGGCTTGATGTCGCGATGCACGACGCCGTTCTCGTGCGCGTAGCCGAGCCCGCGCGCGACCTGCCCGGCGATCTCGATCGCGCGCTGCGGCGGCAGCGCGCCCTGCGCGTCCAGGAGCTCGCGCAGCGACGCTCCCTCGACGAACTCCATCGCGATGTAGGGCTGGCTGTCGGCTTCGCCGGCGTCGTACACGGTGACGATGTTGGGGTGGCTCAGGCGCCCGGCCGATCGCGCCTCCTGAAAGAAACGTTCGGCGAACGCCGCCGCCGCGGCGCCGCTGCGGCGGGAATCGATCGTCTTCAGCGCCACGACGCGGTCGATGATCGGGTCGCGCGCGCGGTAGACGACGCCCATCGCGCCGCGGCCGAGCTCGCCGGCGAGCTCGTAGCGGCCGAGCCGGCCCGCCGCGGCGGCCGGCTCCGGCTGTTGGCCCGGATCCTGCATGGGACCGGATTGTGACAAAGAAACCGGCTCCGGCAGGCGCGGCTCAAGTCGCGGAATCCGAACTATTTCTTTTCCCGCCGAGCGGGCCGGGGCCTACCATTGGCGGTCGTCACCCGGGCCAGGCGCGGGCGGTCGCGCCGGCCGGCATAGAATCCCATCATGTCAATGTCATATTCCCGGATCGGCGGCGGCCGGCCGGTCCGCGACGCGCGACGATGAGCCGGCTCGCGCTCGAGATCGCCGCGCGCTCCGACCTCGGGCGCGTGCGCACGTTCAACGAGGACAGTTTCGTCGCCGACGCCGAACGCGGCGTGGCGGCGGTGGCAGACGGGATGGCCGAGCAGCACGGCGCCGACGTGGCGGCGAGGCTCGCCACCACCACGCTGCTGCAGAGCCTGCTCGCCGGGCAGAACCTGGCACCGCGGGCGGCCACCCACGCCGCTTTCGCATCGGCCAACCGGGCGATCATCGAGCGGGCGCGCGCCGAGCCCGCGCTCCGGGGCATGGGCGCGACGCTCGCGCTCGCCTGGTTCCGCGGCGACCGCGTGGCGATCGCGCACGTGGGCGACTCGCGGGTCTACCGCTGGCGGGCCGCGGGGCTGGAACGGCTCACCACCGACCACTCGTTCGTCCAGAGCCAGCTCGCGGCCGGGAACATGACCAGCCACGAGGCGCGGGTCTCGCGCAGCCGGCAGATCGTGACGCGCGCGCTCGGCGCCGACGAGCAGGTCGCGCCGGATCTCGCCGAGCACGAAGTGCTCGCGGGCGACGTCTATCTGCTCTGCACCGACGGTCTGCACGACCTGGTGGACGACGCCGACATCGGCGCAGCGCTCGAAGTCCTGGCGCCCAACGTCGAGCTGGCCGCGAACACGCTGGTCACCATGGCCAACGATCGCGGCGGCCGCGACAACGTCTCGGTGGTGGTGATCCGGGTGGACCGCAGGCGCGCCGAGGAGCGCGCGCCCCAGCCGCCGCCGGGTCTGCTCGGCTGGCTGCGCGCGAAGATGCGGGCCTAGGCGCAATGGCGAAGCTCATGGTCAGCCGCGGCGGGACCACGCTCGGCTCGTGGTTCATCGAGGGCGAACGGGTCACCATCGGCCGCGCCGAGCGGGCGGTGATCCGGCTCGAGGACTCGGCGGTGAGCAAGCTCCACGCGGCGATCGATCTGGTCGGCAACGACCACATCCTGCAGGACCTCGGGAGCGCGAACGGCACCGCGGTCAACGGCACGCGGGTCACGCGCCACCTGCTGCGCCACGGCGACGTGGTGGAGATCGTCGGCTTCCAGCTGCGCTACGTCGATCACCGCAGCGTGGTCAGTCAGGACGGCGAGCGCACCTCCATCTTTCGTGGCCCCGAAGTGCCGGCGGCGCCGGTGGGGGCCCGCGCGCCGGTGCCGGAAGCGCGGATCCTGGCGGTGAAGCTGCCCGAGGGCGTGTTGCGCGCGGCCGGGCGGGGGCGCGACGTCGTGCTCGACCGGGCGCTCACGCCGCTCGGGCGCCGCGGCGAGGAGTACGCTGCGATCTTTCGCCGTCCGGAGGGCTATTTCGTCGCGCGGGTGGACGGGCGGCCGGCGCGCCTCAACGGCCAGCCGGTCGCCGATGCGTGGCAGCCGCTCAAGCCGGGCGATGTCCTGCAGGTAAGCGGCGAGCGGTACGAGCTCCACCTCGCGCGGTAGCGGCGCGTCAGTCCTTCGCCGGCGCCGGGCGGAGCGTCACTCCGGCCGGCGAGGCGCGCAGCTCGAGCTCGGCCGGTCGCGTCACCGGGCCGAAGCTCGCCGACGACTGATCGGCGTCGAACAGCGCAGCGAGCCACGCGTGGCGTCGGCGCAGCTCGGCGAGGTCGAGCGGGCCCGTTGCGCGGAGCGGGTACGCGGTATTCGGGCCGGCGCGCTCTTGCGCCGCGACGCGGTAGCGCCCCGCGATCCGGTGCAGCGCGTAGGCTGGCTCGAGGCCGATCGCGCTCGCCGCCGGACGCCAGCGGATGACGCGGGCCTCCACGGCGAGCTCGTCGCCGGCCAGGACGAAGTCCTCGCGCCGGCCGTCGGGGTAGCGCACCTGCGCGTCGAAACGCTGCGCGCCGCTCGGGCGCACCGCGATGTGTGCTGCGAGCTCTTCGCCCGCGATGGCACGGTAGTTCCGGGTGCCGACCGCGACGACCGCCGCGCCGAGCCCGAGTGCCGACACGGCGAGGCCGATCGCGAGCCGGCTTGCGAAGCCGAGCGGGTTGCGGCTGGCGAGCACCACGAAACCGGCCGCGATCTGAACCAACCCCACCAGGCCGAAGGCGAGGCCGACCAGGAACAGCGGGGTGACGGCGATCTCTTCTATGCCCGCACCCGCCTCATGCCGCCGACCGCAGCTCGGTGGCGAAGCCGCGTAGGTAGTCGGCGAGCGCGCGGGGCGCACGGCCGAGCAGCCGCTCCCCGCCATCGCAGCACCCGGCCTCGACGACGCCGCTCACCAGGAAATCCCAGTACTCGGTGAGCGCGCGGACCAGCGCGGGCGGGATGCCGTTCGCTTCGAGCAGGCCGACCGCCTCGGGCAGGCAGACGTCCACGTAGCGCACCGGTTCCTGGAGGCGCTCGGCCAGGAGGCCCGCCACGCGCTCGAAGGGCACCGCCTCCGGCCCGGACAGCTGACAAACCATCGACGCGTCGGCGCGGGGGGAGGCGATGCGCCGCGCGAGCGCCGCGCCGGCGTCGGCGGCATCCAACCAGGCGAAAGCGGCGTCGCGGAACGGCCCGACCAGGCGCCAGCCCTGGGCGCCACGGCGCAGGAAGAGGGGGATCGACTGCATGTACGGGGTGCAATGCAGGATTGTGTGCGGCAGTCCGGTCGCGACGATCGCGCGCTCGATCAGTCCGAGCCAGCGCAGCAGCGTGACCGGCGAGCGCGCGTCGGCGCCCGCGGTGGAGACGAAGTGGATCGCCCGCACGCCGCACGCGGGCGCGATCGCCGCCAGCGCGGCCTGCTGTTCGACCACGCGCGGGTCGAAAGTCGGCACCAGGACGAGCTCGGAGGCGCCGTCGAGCAGCCGCGCCCGGTCGCCGGGAGTCGCGAGACCCGGCGTGGCGAGATCGAACTGGGCCGGGAACCCCGACGCGGCGGCCAGCTTCACCAGGCCGAGACGCTTGGGGAGCGGCACCTGGACGAGCGCGCCGGCGATCGCACGTGCAACCCGTCCATGGCCAGCGCTCAGGACCAGCATTTCCCCCTCCGCCCCGGCCGGATTCTAGCCCAACTTGCGCAGAATCGGGGTAGCGCCGTAGCGAGATCAATAGCTTAGGGCGGAAGTCGGCACTACATTT